>OBIY01000432.1_pt1 | contig 16549 bp, 17 predicted proteins | sample 1519841 | NCBI WGS metagenome assembly OBIY01 (sample SAMN03019774, study PRJEB22545) | beach sand metagenome | biome: beach; feature: sea beach; material: beach sand | place: USA: Municipal Pensacola Beach, FL | collected 2010-07-30 | depth 30-40 cm m
GCGGTTGAACCATTATTACCCCGCCCCCCCCCGCACGAAAAAGCCGCATCGGCTTGCCGTCCACGGCGGCAAAGCCTTTGACGCGCAGGATATTATGCGCCGCGATAACCGGCTCGAGCCGCGCGATGAGCGCACCGGGTTCGGCAATCGCCGCAAGCTCGACCACAAAGCTTTCGAAATCGTCATGATCATGATCAGGGTCGCTGTCATGATGCGATGGACGGTTCGCGAGGTCGTCCTCCGCCCCCGCGCCAAGCCCGAGCAGCACCTGCGGATCCACGACGCCATGGGCTGCGCGGATCAGCCTGACCGCCGGCCGGGTCTGCCCCAGAATGATTTCGCTTACCGATCCAAAATGGCTGTCATCAAGCAGATCGCCCTTGTTCAGCACCACCATGTCGGCACAGGCAAGCTGATCCTCGAACAGCTCCTCAAGCGGGCTTTCATGATCGAGATTGTCATCCGCCTGCCGCTGACGCTGCACCGCCACCGGATCGGTTGCGAACAATCCATCAGCCACCGCCGGACCATCGACCACGGCAATCACCCCGTCGACGGTCACCTGGGTGCGGATTTCGGGCCAGTTGAATGCCTGGACCAGCGGTTTGGGCAAGGCAAGACCTGAGGTTTCGATCACGATGTGATCGGGCCTGTCAGGACGGGCAAGCAGCGCCTCCATCGTCGGCAGGAAATCATCGGCAACCGTGCAGCAGATGCAGCCATTGGCAAGCTCGACAATATCCTCCTCGGTGCAGTTCTCGTCGCCACAGGCTTTCAGAATATCGCCATCGACCCCCAGATCGCCGAATTCATTGATGATAAGGGCAAGTTTCCGCCCACCCGCAGATTGCAGCAGATGGCGAATAAGGCTTGTCTTACCGGCACCAAGAAAGCCGGTGATGACGGTTGCGGGGATTTTCTGCCCGGTATTGGCTGTGGCCATGATCTGTCCGTTCCTTATCGGCGGTCCTTATAACGGCGGCAGGCACACCGACCATCGCACGCCCGGGCACGCCCCCAACACAGAGCGCGGCCAGACCGCAACCAACGGATCAGCGGTGCGCGCTCCCCCGTCGGGAACCCAACACACAATATCGCCCGACAGGTCTCCTGACTGAGGTTCGACGGCTCCTGGCGCCTTCCCGGCGATCTCCCACCAGTGGCTTGCTGCCAGAAGCCTTCCCATCACAGTTGCGGGGCAGTGCCGGAATGGTGCTTGCGAATCCTGTCGCAGCACGTCACCGGCTTCCCTTATCGCGGCGAACAGACCATAACAGTGTTATCGTCGACGCGCATTACCCTTTTCACGCGCTCTTGCTTTCCTGTGCGCGGGACTGGCGCGCCGAATTTCAACGATCCCGGAGCGGGCACCCCAATGCTGGCATTTTCACAAGCCGCCGAGAATAACAAACAACCGATCATGCAGGAGCTGGGCAACTGGTTTGCCGCGTGCCACACAGTGCTCGAAATCGGTAGCGGCACGGGACAGCATGCGGTGTTTTTCGCACAGAATCTGCCGCATCTGATCTGGCAACCGACCGAACTTCCCGGTGCCCTTGCGCCGCTTGCCGCACGGATTTCAGCGCAAGCGCCGGCAAATCTGCGCGCACCGCTTGCACTGGATGCATGCGCGGCGGATTGGGCACTGCCCATGCCCTGCTATGACGGCATATTCAGCGCCAATTGCCTGCACATCATGGCCTGGCCTGAGGTCATCTGTCTGTTTGCAGGGATCGGTAACGTGCTGTCTGATGACGGTATTGTCTGTATCTATGGCCCGTTCCGCTATGACGGCACCTATACGAGCGACAGCAATGCGCGGTTTGACGACTGGCTCAGACAACGCGACGGTGAAAGCGGCATCCGCGATTTCGAGGCGGTCGATGCGCTGGCGCAACAGGCAGGGCTTAGCCTGTCGGCGGACGTCGCGATGCCCGCCAACAATCAGCTACTCGTCTGGCGCAAAACCGCACAGGCCGTGGCCCACCCCTGAGCGCCACCAGCGCGGCACCCCAAACCTAACCGGGCTGGCGTTCCAGTACCACGACAGGAATGCGGCGATCGGTCTTTGCCTGATATTCCTCGTAAGTCGGAAACACCGTCGCCATGTGCTGCCACAGCACATCGCGTTCCGCACCTTCGGCAGTGCGGGCAATGGCGCGGAAGCGTTCGGTGCCAAGCTGCACCGTCACATTGGGTTCAGCCACCAGATTGGGGTACCAGTTGGGATGTTTGGGCGCGCCGCCAAGGGAGGCGACGATGATGATCTTGCCATCCTTTTCCCCGTAAACGAGGGGGGCGGTAAAATATTTACCCGTTTTACGGCCCTTGGTGAGCAGCAGCAGCGTCGGCACTTCGCCTTCCGCCCCTGCGGCACTGAGATCGAGCATATGCCCCTCTCTGCCGCCGCTTTCGATATAACGGCGCGCATGGTCCTGAATCCATTTCGGCAGATGGGTCGGCACGGAAAACTCTTGCATGGCATCCTCCCTTGCTGCCCGGCTTGTTCAGACCAACCTTGTCGGCCACGCCGGGTATTTTCGTTGGAAGCTGACGGAAAGCATGAAAGAGGCGCGCGGCGCTGTCAATTTTCCCTTACCCGCGCCCCTGTCTTGTGCGCTTATCTGCGCGCTTATCTGCTCAGGGGCGGCAATTCCTTAAATGCGGCGGCAAAGCGCGCAAAACCGTCCTCATCCGGTAGACCGATACGCAGCGCATGCCGGGGCAGAGAATGCGGGGATTGTGCATCATCTGCAAACAACCGCAGCAGAATCCCGCGCCGGGCGAAAAATTCATGAATCTCCACAGCCTCCGGGGTGCGCAGCAAAGTGAAAAGAGGCACCTGCCCGATCGGCGCGAAGCCATGCCCGGCCAGCAGTTCAGTGAGCCGCCCATGCGCAGTGCCAAGCCGCGCGCGGGTTGCCGTGATCCAGTCACGATCTGCATAGGCGCGTGCAGCCAATCCAAGCGCAGGCCCCGAGACAGCCCACGGCCCCAGCGCGCGTGACAGCCGGCCAACGAGTTCGATATCGCCAAGCGCAAAGCCAAGCCGAATCCCCGCCAGCCCGAAAAATTTACCGAAGGAGCGCAGCAGCAGCAGCCCCTCTGTTTGCGGGGCACGCGCCAGGCTGATATCGGGCACGATGTCAGCGAAAGCTTCATCGACGATAAGCCAGCCGCCACGCGCCGCAAGCAGACCGCGCAATTCCTCAAGCCGGCGTGGATCGTGCAAATGCCCGTCAGGATTGTTGGGATTGACGAGCACCGCCACATCCACTTCCCCGCCGCTGATCATATCGGCAAGCGCTGCAAGCCCGCGATCATCCGCACCATTCGCAATCGATGGTCGCGCGGAAATCGCGTGCACATCATGCCCTGCCTGCCGCCAGCAATGGGCATGTTCAGCATAACTCGGCGCCCAGACCGCAACCCGCGACGGCGCGCGCAGATAGGGCAACCACTGGATCAGCGCCTGGGTCCCTGGTGCCGCAATGACCGCCCGGTCACCCGCAAGACCAAGATAGCCGCGCAATGCGGCAAGCGCGGCATCATACTGCGCACCCCCGGGCAGCCTGTGCCACAAAGACGGGGCAAGCTCGCCAACCGGATAGGGTGATGGATTGATCCCGGTCGACAGGTCAAGCCAGCCTTCGGCGGGCCGCCCGAACCGGTGTTCGGCGGCGGCAAGATCACCACCATGGAGCGGCGCGGTATCGATATGCTTGGGCTGCAATCTCTCCCTACCGGCAATCATATGCCGGTCCGACCGGCACGGTTCAGCGGAGCAGGACCTCACAATTTTCAGGATGGCGATGTTCCCACCCCTTGAGTTCAAGCTCCGGCGTCATTTCCTTCTTCGCTGGATAACCGATGCAAAGATAAGCGACAAGCCGCCATTCTTCCGGAACGTCGAGGATTGCGGAAATTTCTTCCGGATCGAGGATCGACACCCAACCCACCCCAAGATCATAGGCCCGCGCAGCCAGCCACAATGTATGCACCGCAGTGACAACGGAATAGCGCAGCATTTCAGGCATCGTCTTGCGGCCAAGCTTGTGCCCCTGTTCGGTCCCCTCATCGGAAAACACAGCGAGATGCACAGGCGCTTCCTGCAAGCCGGCAAGCTTGAGTTTTGCATAAAGCGCCGCCCGGTCTCCTTTGTAATCGGACAGGGCAGCGGAATTCACCTGTTTGAAATTGTCGATCACCCGCTCACGCCGCGCAGGGTCGTTCACCCGTACGAAACGCCAGGGCTGACTGTTGCCGACGGACGGCGCATAGTTGGTGAGCGCCATGACCTTCTGAAAGATATGTTCGTCAATCGGATCGGTCAGGAAATGCCGCACATCGCGCCGCCAACGCAAAAGATCTGCAAAATTCTGGCGGAAGCGCGTGTCGAAATCGGGGGGCGTTTCAACGGCCTTATGTTTCAGCATGGTAGCAATCCTGTCTGGCCGGATTAAATATAAGATCAAGCGTAAAAGTCGGTTGGTTAACAGTCTATTGCCAAATCCATCGATCGCGCGCGGCAATTGGTCTCAAGCGAAACTTTGTCAAACGTTACGATAGACATCAAAGAGTAGGATGGACGTCAAAGAATAAGTGACCTGACTATCCAACCGGATGATACTGCAGATGGGACCATCGACGCACCGACGCAAGTAGCCGGGGGCGAAGGGTTGCACATACAGCCCGGGCCAGCGGAAGCAACACAAACCGAATGTAACCAACCCATAGCTGAAAGGATATGAGCTGATGCTTGGGAGGCATATCACCCTTTTTACCCTGTTCGGTTTCGAGGTGAAGCTCGATTTCAGCTGGATTTTTCTGGCCTTGCTCATCAGCTGGTCGCTTGCCACAGGCTATTTTCCGGTCACCTATACCGGGCTTTCCGCAACCACCTATTGGGCAATGGGGATCGCCGGTGCGCTGGGGCTGTTCTTCTCCATCATTTTCCACGAAATGTCGCATTCGCTTGTCGCCCGCCAATACGGCCTGCCGATCCGCGGCATCACACTGTTCATTTTTGGCGGCGTAGCGGAAATGGAAGAGGAACCCAAAGACGCCAAGACAGAATTCCTGATGGCGATTGCCGGACCGATTGCAAGCCTGCTGCTTGCCCTTGTTTTCGGATTATGCGCGACGATCAGCATTAATTTTGGCGCAACTGCAGCCGTTAGTGGCATTTTTTCCTACCTGTCCCTGATCAACGGCGTGCTGGCGTTATTCAATCTGGTGCCCGCGTTTCCGCTCGATGGGGGGCGGGTCCTGCGCGCGGCCTTGTGGCGCTGGAAAGGGGATGTACGCTGGGCGACCCGTATCGCCGCGCGCGCGGGTTCCGGATTCGGGCTCGTGCTTATTATACTTGGTGTACTGAATATTCTGTCCGGCAATTTTGTTGGCGGCATGTGGTGGTTTCTGATTGGTATGTTTCTGATCGGCGCGGCGCGCGGTTCCTATATCCAGCTGCAAACCCGCCGCGCCTTTGAAGGTGAGACCGTTGCACGTTTCATGACTGAAAGCCCGGTCACTGTTCCGCCTGAGCTGAGCGTCGCGCAACTTGTCGATGACTATGTCTACACCTACGGGCATGACATGTTTCCCGTTCTGGCCTCGGGGCAGCTGCTCGGATCTGTCACAATCCATGATGTCAAGGCGCTGCCGCGGGAAGAATGGGCCAGCACGCAGATTGGCGAGATCATGACCCCGCGTTCGGAGACCAATACGATCGGCCCGCGCGAGGATGCACTGAAGGCGCTGTCGCTGATGCAGCGGGGCGGCCGCAGCCGCCTGATGGTGGCCGATGGCAGCCGGCTCATCGGGATCGTCGTGCTGAAAGATATGCTGAAATTGATGTCGCTCAAGCTCGACTTGGAAAATCTGGACTAGATTGACCATATATTCAGGCGCAGCATTTCTCCACCCAGCGCCACCACATACTCAGCAGGAGTAACCGATGAAAAAGAAAATCACCTGGATCGTGGTCGCCGACGGCGCACATGCCAGCATCTTTCAGAATGACGGCCCCGGCAAGGGCATCACACCGACGCGCTACACACAACTGACCGGCGATACCCGGCGCAGCTCGGAAATCGCAAGCGATGGCCCCGGCAAGACCCATAGCCGCGGCGGCCATGTGCAAAGTGCGATGGAACCATCAAGCGACCCGCATGAACAGGCGGCACAGGATTTTATCGCTCATATCGCGGATCTGCTGAGCAACGCGCACAAGGCGCAGGAATTCGAGCGCCTGATCCTTGTCGCCCCGCCGCAGGCGCTCGGCGATTTACGCGCGGCACTGCCCGCCGATGTCGGCGATCTGGTAAGCGGCGAACTGCACAAGGATCTCACCCACGCCACGATCCCCGATATCACCGAACATCTGGGCGATGTATTGGCGGTCTAGGCCGCACCCACGCGTCACAAAGCGGTGACCGGTCCGCGTCTGAGGGTGCCGGGATCCGGCAGCCGCAGAGCCCGGAATGCCTGCCGGTGGCTTCAGGATGGATTGACGCGGCCCGCGCGCCGCGTTACCCCATGGCCCATCGAGAAAAACGAGCGCAAATGCTGGAGCAACTATGAAACTGCCTGCTGATTTCTATCATCCGCTTGCCATTGGCGCGCCGGAACCGCTGCGCGAATTGCCGGTGCGCGCCGAACGCATGATTCACTTCTTCCCCCCGCATGTCGACAAGGTGCGCGGCAAGGTGCCCGAAATCGCCAAGCAGGTGGATGTGTTACTTGGCAATCTGGAAGACGCGATCCCCGCCGACGCGAAAGAGGCGGCGCGCGCCGGTTTCATCGACGTGGCGCAGGCAACCGATTTCGGCAATACCGGGCTATGGACGCGGGTCAATGCGTTGCACAGCCCCTGGGTGCTTGACGATATTTGCGAGATTGTCGCAAGCATCGGCAACAAGCTCGACGTCATCATGCTGCCCAAGGTGGAAGGCCCCTGGGATATCCATTATCTCGACCAGTTGCTGGCGCAGCTTGAAGGCAAGCACGGGGTTAAAAAGCCGATCCTGATCCATGCGCTGCTTGAGACCGCGCAAGGGGTCAATAATGTGGAATCGATCGCAACGGCAAGCCCGCGTATGCACGGGATGAGCCTCGGTCCGGCCGATCTGGCCGCCTCGCGCGGGATGAAGACAACCCGTGTGGGCGGCGGGCATCCATCCTACGGCATCCTTGCCGATGCAAAAGAAGGCCAGAGCGCGCGCAATTTCTATCAGCAGGATCTGTGGCACTACACTTTCGGCAAGATGGTCGATGCGTGTCAGGCCGCCGGGATCGGTGCGTTTTACGGCCCATTTGGCGATTTTTCAGACCCTGACGCCTGCGAAGCACAGTTCCGCAATGCGTTCCTGATGGGGTGCGTCGGCGCCTGGTCGCTGCATCCGAGCCAGATCGATATCGCCAAGCGCGTCTTCAGCCCTGAAGTCGACGAGGTCCTGTTCGCCAAGCGCATTCTGGAAGCGATGCCGGACGGGACCGGCGCAGTACTGCTTGACGGGAAAATGCAGGATGACGCGACCTGGAAACAGGCAAAGGTGATTGTCGATCGCGCCCGGCTTGTCGCCGAAAAAGACCCGGATCTGAAAGCACAATATGGGTTTTGAACCATCACACGACAGGTTCTGAACCGAAACCAAAAGGGAAAACCGCCATGCGCCGGGCAGACCTCAGCCATGTCGAAGCCTGGTTTTTCGACCTCGACAATACGCTGTACCCGGCGCATTCGGACCTGTTTTCCCAGATCGATCAGCGCATGGCGGAATTCATCGCCCGCTTTCTTGAAGTCGACCACGTTACCGCACGCCGTTATCAAAAAAGCTATTGGGAAAGCCACGGCACAACGCTCAGCGGCATGATGGCTGAACATGGCATGGCGGCTGAACCATTCCTCGATTACGTGCATGATATCGATGTGAGTGTTCTGAGCGCGGACCCGCATCTTGACGCGGCGCTTGAGCGATTGCCGGGACAGAAAATCGTGTTCACGAACGGGTCGCTGAAACATGCGCAAAGGGTGCTTGAGCAGCTTCGCCTTGCGCATCATTTCGAGGATATTTTCGATATCGCGGCCGCCGAATTCGTGCCGAAGCCGCAACCGGATCCTTATCGAAAGTTATTGGCGCAGACCCGCGCACGCGCCCAAACCGTGGCGATGTTCGAGGATAGTGCGAAAAACCTGCTGCCCGCGCATGCGCTGGGCATGACGACTGTGTGGGTCCGCGGCAAATCGGAATGGAGCGGCCCTGACGCCCATCACACCGCCAAACACATCCACCACCATACCGACGAGCTGACCGGCTTTCTGAACACCGCGCTGCTACGGCAACGCCCTGACGATCAGGCATAAAAAGGGGCGGCACGCCACCGCGCACCGCCCGCAAATTGATCGGTTCTTTATGTTGCCCGGCTTAACCTGCAAGCTTGGCAATCGCTGCGACCACCTGTTCGGTCTGCTCGATCGGCACCATATGGCTTGCCTCGGGAATGCTGACCAGGCTGCTATTGGGAATAAGCTTCTTGAATTCCTGCGCATAGACCGGCGGGATCAGCTTGTCCGAATCCCCCCAGATCAGCGTCGTCTGCGCCTTGATCCGGTACAGCCGGTCGCTCAATCCGCGATCAGGGATCGGGAACAGGATCTTGCCCGCCATGCCAAGCTGCCGCGCATTCTGCACCAGATAGGCTTTCAGGAATTCCGGATCGCCAAGATCAAGCCCTGCTGTCATCAGCTTCGTGCCCGCTTCCACATCATGGAACAGGAGCGGCGGCAGCTCATAAGGCAACAGCGCAAAAAGATCCGGGATCGGATGATCATCGAGCCATATGCCGGCAGGACAGATCAGCGCCAGCTTCTCGACATCATTGGGGGCAACCGCCGCCATCTCCGCCGCGATCATCCCGCCCATGGAATGGCCGACAAGGATCGGTTTGGACAGGCCAAGCGCTTCGGCAATATCCCATTCGAACAGGGTCACATCGAGCATGTCGCGGATCTCGCCACACTCTTCCGATGCCCCATAACCGGGCAAAAACGGCGCATAGACATGGAACTTCGATGCCAGCGCGTTGAGAAACGGGTCTTCCGCGGTGATGCCCCCTGCCCCGTGCAGGAACAGAAGGTCAGGGCCCGAACCGCCCTCCAGCAGATGTGCTTCGGTATGCCGGGTCTTGATTTTACGCAATTCCATCAGTCATCACCTCCCGCAAAGGCTTCCGCACGCGCGCCAAGCGCCCCATCGACAGGCGCGGGCGTCGCCCGTTTATCGAGCGGTGAACACCAGAACCGGTTGTCATCCGCATAGTCGGGCCAGATATTGCGCAGCTGCGGCATGACCTTCTCGGCGAACAGACGGGTCGTATGCATGCATTTATCCTTCGGCATATCACCGACATGCATCAGGCAGAACAAATTGCCCACCCGCAGCGATTTGATCAGGAATTCAAGCTTTTCACGCACCGTATCGGGGCTGCCGGCGATGACGTAACCTTCATCGAGCAGCTGGCCCCAGCTCATCTTCGACAGATCGCCCATATTCGGCGCATATTGCGACAGGGCACCCGTCTTGATCGTATTGATCGTGCGGTAGCCCGGCGCATCGGCAAAGCCCGCATGCACATGCAGACAGCGATTGTAGAAGTAGCTGATATGCTCCTTATACAGATCTTCCGCTTCCTTGTCGGTCTCGCCAACAACGATGGTCTGGGCAAAGCCCGCGCGATAGGGGGATTCGTCCGGCTCGTTCCGCTCCGTCAGCCGATCCCAATAGCCCTGCATCAACGCCTTGGCGCGGATATAGCCGGTAAAGCTCAGATAGGAGTAGGAATAGACGTTATCGAGGCAGAAATCGTAAGTCTCGACCGAACCGCCGCCTGGAATATGCAGTGGCGGCGGATTTTGGATTGGCTTGGGCCAGCAATTCACCCACCGCAACTTGTTATAGCGGCCATTGAAGGCAAAAGGCTCATCCTCTTTCCACGCCTTCATGATCAGATCATGCGCTTCCTGATATTTCTCACGGGTCAGCGCCGGGATCTGGCCATAGCAGTAATTCGTGTCCATCGAGGTGCCGACCGGGAACCCGCCGACAAAGCGCCCGCCCGCCATCACGTCAAGCATGGCGAATTCCTCGGCCACCCGGATCGGCGGATTGTAAAGCGCGATGGAATTACCAAGCACGACGACCGCCGCATTCTTCGTACGCCGGGTCAGCGCCGCCGCCATGATATTGGGCGAGGGCATCATGCCATAGCCATTCTGGTGGTGCTCATTCACCCCGACCCCGTCATAGCCAAGCTGATCGGCATATTCGAGCAGATCGAGATAGTCGTTATAGACGTCGTGGCCGCGCACCGGATCGTAGAGCTTGGAATCGATATCCACCCAGACCGAGCGATTTTTTTCCCGGAAATCTTCCGGTAAATAAGGCCAGGGCATCAGATTGAACCATGTGAATTTCATGTGTCCTCTCCCTTATGAATTTCTGTTGTGGCTGATGTAGCACAAATCCGCGCCACGCGGCCACGGATTCCGAGCCATTGCGGTTATTCATGCCGATTTGCGCTCACCAGCGCGCATCATTACATTGCGCAGCAGATCCGTTTCCTACCCGAAAGGCGGCATAAAATGAAAAATTACGAAATTCGGCTCAATGCCTATCCCGATGGCCTGCCGACCAGAGAGATTTTCGATCATGTCGAATGCGATGTGCCACCGCTCAAGGACGGGGAAATGCGTATCCGCAATATCTGGATGACGGTCGATCCCTATATGCGCGGCAGAATGACCCCGAGCCGCGACAGCTATGTGCCGCCATTCGGGCTCGACACGGTACTTGACGGCGGCGCTGTCGGCATTGTCGAGGAATCGCGCAATGGCCCGTTTGCAGAAGGCGATTATGTCAGCGGCATGACCGGCGGCTGGCGTACCTATCACATATCGACAGGGCTTGGACTGACCAAGATCGACCCTGCCCTTGCGCCGCTGCAGGCCTATCTCGGCGTGCTCGGCATGCCGGGGATGACCGCCTGGTACGGGCTGCTGAAAATTGGCGCGCCGAAGCCGGGTGAGACGGTATTCGTTTCAGCCGCTTCGGGCGCTGTTGGTGCACTGGTCTGCCAGATCGCCAAGCTCAAGGGCTGCCGCGTCATCGGCAGCGCGGGTGGCGCGCAAAAATGCGCCTGGCTGCGCGACGAAATCGGTGTCGATGCGGCAATCGATTATCGCGCTGCGGGCGAGGGGTTTATGGATGCGCTCGGCGCGGCGGCACCCGATGGTATCGATGTCTATTTCGAGAATGTCGGCGGCACACATCTTGAAGCCGCCCTTGAACATATGAATATCAATGGCCGCATTGTCGGCTGCGGCATGATCAGCCAATATAATGAACCCGATGCGGTGGGCGTGCGCAATCTGTTCTATATCGTTGGCAAGCGTCTGATGATGAAAGGTTTCATCGTATCGGATCATTTTGCCGAATTCCCGGCCTTTGCGGCCGAAATGGGCGGCTGGATCGCGGAAGGTAAAATACGCTGGAAGGAAACCGTCTATGACGGGCTTGAGAAGGCGCCCGATGCCTTTATCGGCCTGTTCAGCGGGGAAAATTTCGGCAAGGCGCTGGTACGCATCAGCCCCGATCCGTAAACTGACATCCGCCGGCACAAACGTAACTGGTAACAGGCCAGGACGGCCGGCGATCCATTTCGGGAGGGGATGTCATGAGTATCGAATTTTTTAACTGGATTGCGGTGTTTGCGGGGGCAGCGGCCTCATTCGCCGTCGGCGCGCTCTGGTATTCGCCATTTCTGTTTGGCGGTTTATGGCAGGAGGCGATCGGCAAATCACCTGAAGAACTTGGCAATCCGATACGCGCCATGGGACATGCGGCAGTGATCAGCATACTGACTGCGATTGCCATGGCGCTGCTGCAACAGGCCACTGCCACTGACGGCACCGTTGCAGGCGGCATTCTGGGTTTTGCGGTGGGGCTTGGCTTTGTCTTCATGCATGAGGCGAAATCGGCAGGCTTCACCGGCAAACAGATGCGTCTTGTGCTGATCGATGGCGGTTCCGAGATTGCCTCGCTCACGGTTATGGGCGCGGTGATCGCGGGACTCAGCTAGGACGGAAAACCCTTCCCTCAACCGCCGATGCGCAGGCGGAAACGCCACAGCGTATCGCCTTCCGCCGCGCAGTCGAGCAACGCATGCCCGTCATTTTCGCAAAAGGCGGGGAAATCGTCGCGTGCCCGCGGATCGCTTGCCAGAACCTCAAGCAACGTGCCGGGGGCAAGCCCCTTTGCCGCCTTGCGTGCACGCAACACCGGCAACGGGCATTTCAACCCCCGCAGATCAAGCGCCACTTTTTCCCCTTCACCGGGCCCCGACGTCATCGCAACGGGGCCTAATCGCGAATCCGGATAACGGCCTTGCCCACCACTTTCCGGGCGAGCAGATCGTTGAGTGCGCGCGGCGCATCCTCGAAGCTGTAACGCTGGGTCACGCAAGGATTAATCTTGCCCTGTTCGAAAAGCTGCATCACCCGGCCGAGCACCGGCGCGGTTTCCGCAGGAAAGCGTGCCCCGAACTGACCCCAGTCAACGCCGACGATCTCGCATCCTTTCAGAAGCGTCAGATTGATCGGAATGCGGGGGATCTCGCCATTTGCGAACCCGATAACAAGAAACCGGCCATTCCACCCCATGGTGCGCAATGCGGTTTCGGAATAATCGCCGCCCACCGGGTCATAAACAAGGTCCACCCCCGCTCCGCCGGTCAGCTCCTTCACCCGCGCCTTCAGATCCTCACGATCATAATTGATCAGTGCATCGGCACCGAATTCGCCGCATTTCGCGAGCTTTTCCTCACTTGAAGCCGCCGCGATCACCCGTGCGCCGAGTGCCTTGCCAAGATCAACCGCTGCCAGCCCGACACCGCCGGCCGCGCCCAGCACAAGCAGGCTTTCACCCGCCGCGATATGACCGCGATTTTCCAGTGCATAAAGCGATGTGCAGTAAGTCAGGCTGAACCCCGCACCGGTATCGAAGTCCATATTGTCGGGAATTTTGACAAGCCGGTCGGCCTTGACAGCGATCTGTTCGGCAAAGGCGCCGCCGATCCCGGCAAGACAGGCAACCCGGTCGCCGGGCGCGACATTACCGACCCCTTCGCCCACCGCACGGACCACCCCGGCAAGCTCCATCCCCGGAATGAAGGGCAGCGGCGGCTTGATCTGATAGGTCCCCTGAATACACAACGCATCGACAAAATTCGCCCCCGCCGCATGGATGTCTATAACCGCCTTGCCTGGCCCTGCTTCCGGATCAGGCAATTCCCCAAGCGTGAGGCTGTCGGGCGGCCCATAGTCATGACACAAAATCGCTTTCATAATTTCACTTCCCTACTCCCGCAGTTGCCCGCATGATCCCCACATCATCATTGCCATCCCTGCACCATAATCACCAGCGGGACCAAAACAAAATATCAGGAAAAATGATCGGTAGAAGACCGCGCAGCATGACAACATGCCCGCGGGAAGAATAATGGCAACATCAAATAACAGGAGACTGCGCCCATGAAGCTCTATCAACTCAACCTCTCCCCCTATACCGCAAGGGTACGGCTGCTTTGCTATGCCAAGGGACTGGATATTGAATTCGCAGAACCGCCGGGCTTCCGCACCGACGCCTACAAACAGGTCAATCCGGTGGGTAAAATTCCCGCGCTTGAACTCGATGACGGGACGGTGCTGCCCGAATCGGAGGTCATCTGCGAATATCTTGAAGATCGCTTCCCCGAACCCGCCATGCGCCCGGCCGATCCGTTTGAGGCCGCCAGGGCACGATTGCTGGCGCGGATGATCGACCTCTATGTGATCCCGGCAATGTCACCCCTGTTCGGCCAGTTGCAGGCCGCGCAAAAGGATCAGCAGCTGATCGCCGATGGCGTTACCAATGCCCGCACGGCAATTGGTTATCTTGAACAATATATCGGCGAAGACGGATTTGCCGCAGGCGGCAAGCTCAGCCATGCCGATGGCGCGCTGATCGGCGGGCTGTTTTTCGCAACAAGCCTGCTGCCGCTGTTCGGTCTCGCCGAACCGCTGGCCGACACCCCCAAGCTTGCCGCCTATTGGCAAGCGATACAGAAAGACGCGATCGGCGCACGGCTGATCGGCGAGCTGGGTGAGGCGCTGAAGGCAGCGATGGGCGGCTAACTGCGGGATCACCCCCCCCTAACTCTCCCCGCTATCCCAAAAAGGTGTCAGGGCGCGCAGACAGCATGCCCTGGCACATCCTGCAACATCCCCCCACAACACAAATCTCCAATCAAACGGTTTCGCGCCAGGCCTGAAACGCCTAAACTGCTGTGCAATAAACAGTTCAGGAAAGCTCAGGGGTGGGAATGGCCGAAACCAGCGAACAGGGACAGACCGGCAACGCGCATGTCTATCACCATGACGAGGCGGGCAACCGGCCCGCACATGGTCACCATGACAGGGAAATCATCGGCGAACGGGCGGTCGGCAGTTATTGGCGGGCGAACATCCGGCTGCTGCTTGCCCTGCTTGCCGTGTGGTTCATCACCTCATTCGGGTTCGGCATCCTGTTTGTCGATGATCTGAACAAGATACCCTTTTTCGGCTTCGGCATGGGGTTCTGGTGGGCGCAGCAAGGCGCCATCTATGTCTTTATCATCCTGATTTTCGTCTATGCCATCGCTATGAAGCGGATCGAGCGGCGGTACGGCGTGGATGATGACGATTAAGGGTTTGAGCGGCCGCACCGCCGGAGGGGACGAAAAATGAGTACGCAGGGTCTGACCTATCTGTTCGTGGGGCTGTCATTTGCCCTTTATATCGGGATTGCGATCTGGTCACGTGCCGGCAGCACCAAGGAATTCTATGTTGCGGGCGGTGGTGTGCATCCGGTGGCAAACGGCATGGCGACGGCCGCCGACTGGATGAGCGCGGCAAGCTTTATTTCCATGGCGGGCATCATCGCCTTCATGGGCTATGATGGTTCGGTTTACCTGCTTGGCTGGACCGGCGGTTATGTACTGCTAGCCTTGTTGCTTGCACCCTATTTGCGCAAATTCGGCGAGTTCACCGTACCTGACTTCATTGGCGAGCGTTACTATTCGCGCGCCGCACGGGTCGTCGCGGTGATCTGCCTGATCTTCATTTCATTTACCTATGTCGCCGGACAGATGCGTGGCGTCGGCATCGTGTTCTCGCGCTTTCTTGAAGTTGACATCACACTCGGGGTGCTGATCGGGATGGCGGTTGTGTTTGTCTATGCGGTGCTGGGCGGGATGAAGGGCATTACCTATACCCAGGTCGCGCAATATTGCGTGCTGATCTTCGCCTATCTGGTGCCAGCCATCTTCATTTCCATTCTGATTACCGGCAATCCCGTGCCTCAGCTCGGGCTGGGGGCCGATGTTGTGGGCGAACCCGGCGTCTCGGTCCTGCAAAAGCTCGACCTGACACTGCAGGATCTGGGTTTTGCGGCCTATACCGCAGGGCTGAAGGACAAGATCGACGTTTTTGCCATCACTTTCGCGCTGATGGCAGGCACTGCCGGGCTGCCGCATGTGATCGTGCGTTTCTTCACCGTCCCGAAAGTATCGGATGCGCGGCTGTCGGCAGGCTATGCGCTGATCTTCATCGCGCTGCTTTACACCACCGCACCGGCGGTATCGGCATTCGCGCGGTTGAATTTCATCGATGCGGTGCATCAGACCGCCTATGAGGATACGCCGGGCTGGTTCTCGAACTGGGAAGGGATCGGGCTCATCGGCTGGCTCGACAAGAATGACGATGGCAAGATCCAGTATGGCGCAGGCGCGCCATTTGACGGCGCACCCGCCTTTAATGGCGAACGTGGCGCCTCAGGCCAACGCGCGCTGACCAATAAGCCGACTGACAACGCCAACGAGGTTTATGTCGACCGCGATATCATGGTACTCGCCAATCCCGAGATCGCGCAGCTGCCCGGCTGGGTGATCGCACTTGTCGCAGCGGGCGGACTTGCCGCCGCACTATCGACGGCAGCGGGGCTCTTGCTTGTAATCTCCACCGCCGTATCGCACGATTTGATGAAGCGGACGTTCCGGCCTGATCTAAGCGACAAGCAGGAGCTTGCCTATGCGCGAATCGCTGCCGCGACAGCGATTGTGATTGCCGGCTATCTGGGCATCAACCCGCCCGGCTTCGTTGCCCAGGTGGTGGCATTTGCCTTCGGACTTGCCGCAGCCTCCCTGTTCCCGGCAATCTTCCTCGGGATCTTCTTCAAGCGGATCAACAAACAAGGTGCGATCGCAGGTATGCTGGTCGGGCTGATCTTCACCTTTGCCTATATCGCCTATTTCAAATTCATGGCACCCGAGCTCAACAATGCCGCGCATTGGTGGTTCGGCATCTCCCCGGAAGGGATCGGGACATTGGGCATGTTGCTCAATTTCGCCGTCGCCTTTGCGGTGAGCGCGGTTACCGCCGCCCCGCCTGAAAAGGTGGCTTGAGAAAATTGCCAAA
>OBIY01000433.1_pt1 | contig 16523 bp, 17 predicted proteins | sample 1519841 | NCBI WGS metagenome assembly OBIY01 (sample SAMN03019774, study PRJEB22545) | beach sand metagenome | biome: beach; feature: sea beach; material: beach sand | place: USA: Municipal Pensacola Beach, FL | collected 2010-07-30 | depth 30-40 cm m
CTCGGCCAGCATGGACAGTCCCGTGCCGGACTGGGCTCGCGGCGGCACATCGAGGACTGGATCCGCGCCGGCCGGGTACAGGTCAACGACCGACCAGCCACGCTCGGCCAAAGCGTCACCCCCGCCGACCGCATCACCGTCGATGGCCGCCCCGTGCTGCTGGGGGCGCCTCCCAAGACGCGCCTGTTGCTGTACCACAAGCCCGAAGGCGAGGTGTGCACGCGCCACGACCCGCAGGGGCGGCCGACCGTGTTCGACCGCCTGCCGGCACTGGCCGGCGGGCGCTGGATCAGTGTCGGCCGGCTCGACATCAACAGTTCCGGCCTGCTGCTGCTGACCACCGACGGCACCCTCGCTCACCGCCTGATGCATCCGGCCAGTCACCTGGAACGCGAATACGCGGTACGGGTGATCGGCCCGGTGGACGGCGCGATGCTCGAGCGTCTGCGCCACGGCGTCGAGCTGGAGGATGGCCCGGCGCGGTTCCTGTCCATCACCCCGGCCGGAGGAGAAGGGCGCAACCGCTGGTTCCACGTCACCGTCGACGAAGGCCGCAACCGCCTGGTGCGGCGCCTGTGGGCGGCCGAGGACATCACCGTCAGCCGCCTGCTGCGCATCCGCTTCGGACCGCTGCAGCTGCCACGCGGCCTCGGCCGCGGACAGCACCGCGACGCCACGGCCCAGGAACTGGAAGCCATCACCGCCGCCCTGCAGCCGACACGGCCCCGGACCGCGGCGCGCGGCGGTGGCTTGAAAGCCTCCCGCCGCCGCGTTTAAGATACCCGTCTTGAGTTTCGTACGCCGGGCACCGCCCGGCGTTTTTTTCAGGTCAGGACACAGCATCAATGGCACGGTACACCGGTCCCCGTCTCAGGGTCGTGCGGCGCTTTCAACAGCAGCTGCCCGGTCTCACCCGCAAGACCGACGGCGTTCGCAGCAACCCGCCCGGCCAGCATGGCGCGCGGCGCGGTCGCGCCAGCGACTACCGCCTGCGTCTGGATGAGAAGCAAAAGCTCATCTACAACTACGGCATCGGCGAGCGCCAGCTGCGCAACTACTTCAAGGCTGCCGCCAGCCGCAAGGGCGACACCGGCAAGAACCTGCTGACGCTGCTGGAGTCGCGCCTGGACAACGTTGTGTTCCGGCTGGGCTTCGCGCCGACCATCCCGGCGGCCCGTCAGGTGGTCAAGCACGGCCACGTCACGGTCAACGGCCGTCGCGTGGACATCCCCAGCTACCAGCTGCGTCCGGGCGACGTCATCGGCATCAGCGAGGGCAGCCGCAAGCACCCGGTGATCGTGGAGACCCTGCAGTCGCCGTCGCTGAGCCTGCCGGAATACCTGGACCTGAACGCGAGCGAGATGACCGGCACCTTCCGCCACCAGCCCGAGCGCACCGACGTGCCGCTCGAAGTGGCCGAGAACTTCGTCGTCGAGTACTACTCGCGCGTCAGCTGATCACGCACGGCTCGGCCGTGCCATCCCCGGCCGTACTCGCAGCTCCTCACGGTCGGGGCCGATCTCCCGGAGAGGTGTCCGAGTGGTTGAAGGAGCACGCCTGGAAAGTGTGTATACGTCAAAAGCGTATCGAGGGTTCGAATCCCTCCCTCTCCGCCAGTTCTGCCGATTCAATGGCGGGCCTGTCAGTTCCCCCGCGGTGATAGCCCGTGAACCCCGCCAGGCCCGGAAGGGAGCAACGGTAGCGGGCGATTCAGGTGCCGGGGTCCGGCTGGCAGGTTCCGCCACCCCATGAGCTACCAGGCCCTCGCCCGCAAGTGGCGTCCGCGCCGCTTCGCCGACATGGTCGGCCAGGAACACGTGCGCCGGGCGCTGACCAACGCGCTGGGCAGCGATCGCCTGCATCACGCCTACCTGTTCACCGGCACCCGCGGCGTTGGCAAGACCACGGTCGCACGCCTGTTCGCCAAGGCGCTGAATTGCGAGCAGGGCGTCAGCGTCGAGCCGTGCGGCCAGTGTGCCGCCTGCCAGAGCATCGACGCCGGGCGCTTCATGGACCTGCTCGAGGTGGACGCTGCCTCGCGCACCGGCGTCGACGACACCCGTGAGCTGCTGGAAAACGTCCAGTACGCGCCGACCCAGGGCCGCTTCAAGGTGTACCTCATCGATGAGGTGCACATGTTCTCGAAGAGCAGCTTCAACGCGCTGCTCAAGACGCTCGAAGAACCTCCGCCGCACATCAAGTTCCTGCTGGCCACCACCGACCCGCAGAAGATTCCGCCGACGATCCTGTCGCGCTGCCTGCAATTCAACCTCCGTGCCCTGACCGCCGAACAGATCGGCGGCCAGCTGCAGCGGGTGCTCGATGCCGAGGGCCTGGGCGCCGAGGCAGCGGCCCTGGAACTGCTGGCACGCGCGGCTGCCGGCAGCATGCGCGACGCCCTGAGCCTGCTCGACCAGGCGCTGATGCTCGACGACGGCCCGCTGGCCGCCGACAGCGTGCGCGCCATGCTGGGCACGCTCGATCGCAGCCACGCGGTGCGCCTGCTGGGCGCACTGGCCGACGGTGACGGCGCGGCACTGCTGCAGGCACTCGGTGAAATCAACGCCCAGGCCGCCGATCCGGCCGCCGTCGTCGACGACCTGTTGCGCCTGCTGCACCAGGTGGCGTTGTGCCAGACGGTACCGGGCGCCACCCTGGCCGCCGATGCCGACCCCGCCGCCGTGCAGGCACTGGCCGCGCGCCTGGCACCGGAGGACGTGCAGCTCTATTACCAGATGACGCTGCTCGGCCGACGCGACCTGCCGCTGGCGCCGGACCCGGCCAGCGGCCTCGAAATGCTGCTGCTGCGCCTGCTGGTGTTCCGACCCGACGATGGCGGCAGCGAGCCTGCGCCACGCCGCTCGAACCCGGCCGGCGCCACCCCGGGAGCGGCCACACCGACGACCCGCGCCCAACCGCCGGTGTCGTCGGCACCCCCCGCACCGCCCCCACCGACGACACCCGCCGGCACCGATGACTGGAGCGCCCTGGTCGCCCGTCTGCCGCTGCGCGGCGCCGCCCAGCAACTGGTTCAGCACTGCGTGCTGGTGCAGCGCCGCGGCACATCGTTCGAGTTGGCGGTCGACAGCCGCAGCCAGGGACTGCTCACCCCCACCACGCGCCAGGCGGTGACCGAAGCGCTGTCGAGCGTGCTCGGCACGCCGGCGCAGGTCAGCTTCGGCCGCCAGAACGGTGAGGCCGAAACACCGGCGCGCCAGCAGGCCCGTGCCGCGGCCGCGCAACAGTCACAGGCACGCGCTGCGCTGGAAGCCGAACCGCTGGTGCAAGGACTGATGGACGCACTCGACGCCCGCGTCATCGACGGCTCCGCCGCACCGTCACCCTGATCGCCCGGCCCCGCCGGCCGGCGGTCCCGATACACTTGGGCCCATGCCCCAACCACGGTGAACACGCATGAAAGGCAACATGAATCAGCTCATGCAGCAGGCTCAGCGCATGCAGGAAGCCATGCAGAAGGCGCAGGAAGCACTGGCCAACATCGAAGTCAACGGCGCCGCCGGCGGTGGCCTGGTGACGGTCACCATGAACTGCGCCCACCAGGTGCGCCGCGTCACCATCGACCCCAGCCTGGTCGGTGACGACCGTGACATGCTGGAGGATCTGGTCGCCGCCGCCGTCAACGACGCCCTGCGCAAGGTCGAGCAGGCCAGCCAGGACCACATGGGCAGCGCGCTGGGCGGCTTCAAGCTGCCGGGCATGAACCTGCCGTTCTGAGTCGCGCGTGGCGACCGGCCTGCTGGACAGCCTGACGCACGCCCTGCAGCGGCTGCCGGGTGTGGGCCCCAAATCGGCCCGGCGCATGGCCTTTCACCTGCTGGTGCGCGATCGTGACGGCGGTCGCCGACTCGGCGAACTGCTGCTCGAGGCCATGGAACGGATCGGACGTTGCCGGCAGTGCCGCAACCTCACCGAGCAGGAAACCTGCGCCGTTTGTGCCTCACCGCAGCGCGATCGCGCGCTGCTGTGCGTGGTGGAAAGCCCCGCCGATGTGCAGGCCATCGACCAGGCCAGCGGCTTTCAGGGTCTGTATTACGTCCTGCATGGCCGCCTGTCGCCGCTCGACGGCATCGGTCCCGAGGAGCTGGAACTGGACCGGTTCGAAGCGCGTCTGGACGAAGGCGACGTGCGCGAACTGATCCTGGCCACCAGCCCCACCGTCGAGGGCGAGGCCACCGCCCACTACATCGCCGACCTGGCGCGCGCGCGCGGCATCCGCAGCACGCGTATCGCCCATGGCGTGCCCATGGGGGGCGAACTCGAGTTCGTCGACGGTGGCACGCTGCGCCAGGCCCTGCTCGGCCGGCGCGACTACGAGGGCTGAGGCATCCCAGCCCCGAACCGGGGACACAGGACCCGCGTGCTATAGTCCGCGCCCCCAATTTGTACCCTTGCCCGCCGGTGACGTTTAATCGGCGCCTTCCCCCTTTGCCTCCGGATATCCGATGCCTTCCCCCAAAGCCGGCCCGCTAATCTGGATCGACCTCGAGATGACCGGGCTCAACACCGCCTGGGACGCCATCATCGAGATCGCCACGGTGATCACCGATTCCGAACTGAACGTGGTGGCCGAGGGGCCGGTACTGGCCATCCGCCAGCCGGAAGAGATGCTGGCCGGCATGGACGAGTGGAACACACGCCAACACAACAAGAGCGGTCTGGTCGAACGGGTGCGCAACTCCACTGTCGACACCGCCGAGGCGGAGCGCCAGACGCTGGACTTCCTGCGCCACCACGTGGAGCGCAACACCTCGCCGATGTGCGGCAACAGCATCTGCCAGGACCGCCGTTTCCTGGCCCGCCTGATGCCGGACCTGGAAGCCTATTTCCACTACCGCAACCTGGATGTCAGCAGCCTGAAGGAACTGGCCCAGCGCTGGGCGCCTGACGTGCTGGCCTCGTTCAAGAAGCGCTCTTCACACCTGGCGCTCGAGGACATCCACGACTCGATCCGCGAGCTGCGCCACTACCGGCAGCACCTGCTGAAGGTATAGCGCCTACGCGCGGCCTCGGGCGTGCGCGTCGTGCCAGAGCTTGTAGACGATGGCATCCGACAGCGCCTGCCACGACGCCTCGATGACATTGCTCGAGGCGCCGACCGTGGTCCAGCGCCGGCGACTGGCGTCGCTGCATTCCAGCATCACCCGCGTCACTGCCCCGGTACCGGCGGCGGATTCCAGAATGCGCACCTTGTAGTCCGTCAGCTGAAGCTCGGTCAGGGCCGGGTAAGCCGCCAGCAGCGCCTGGCGCAGGGCCAGGTCCAGTGCGTGCACCGGACCGTTGCCCTCGGCCACGGTCATGTGCAGACGCCCGCCGACGCGTACCTTCATGGTGGCTTCGGACAGGGTGACCAGCTGGCCCTCGGTCAGCCGACGCTCGTCGATCACGCGGTACGTGTCGAGCACGAAATACTCGGGCAACCCCTCCAGCAGGCCGCGCGCCAGCAGCTCGAAACTCGCCTCGGCGCCGTCGTAGGTGTAGCCCTCCAGTTCGCGCGCCTTGACCAGCTCCACCAGCTGGCCGACACGCGGGTCGTCGGCCGCCAGCGCGAGCCCCACCTCGTCCAGCAGCGCCAGCACATTGGCCCGACCGGCCTGATCGGAAACCAGAATCTTGCGGTGGTTGCCGACCTGCTCCGGCGCCACGTGCTCGTAGCTGCGCGGGTCCTTTTCCACCGCCGACACGTGCAGCCCGCCCTTGTGTGCGAACGCGTTCTCGCCGACATACGGCGCGTGTCGGTTCGGCGTGCGGTTCAGGCGCTCGTCGACGAAATGCGAGGCATGCGTCAGGTGCGCCAGGTCGTCGGCATCGAGCCCGGTGGCGTAGCCGAGCTTGAGCATCAGCGTCGGCGCCAGCGAAATGAGGTTGGCATTGCCGCAGCGCTCGCCCAGGCCGTTCAGGGTGCCCTGCACCTGACGGGCGCCGGCGCGCACGGCCGCCAGACTGTTGGCGACGGCGTTGTCGGTGTCGTTGTGACAATGGATGCCCAGCTGGTCGCCGGGAATGTGTTGCGCGACCGCGCCGACGATCTGCTCCACCTCGTGCGGCAACGTGCCACCGTTGGTGTCACACAGCACCAGCCAGCGCGCACCGCCACGCCGGGCCGCCTCCAGGCAGGCCAGCGCATAGTCCGGGTTGGCCTTGTAACCGTCGAAGAAATGCTCGGCGTCGAACAGCACCTCGCGCCCGGCCGCCTGGCAGTACGCCAGGCTGTCCTCGATCATCGCCAGGTTCTCGTCCAGCGTGGTGCGCAGCGCCACGGTGACATGAAAATCCCACGTCTTTCCAACCAGACAGATCGCCGGCGCCTGGCTCGCCAGCAACCGCGCCAACCCCGGGTCGTCGGCGGCAGGCCGACCCGGCCGCCGCGTCATGCCAAAGGCCACCAGCCGCGCCCGCTGCAACGTTGGCGCCGCCGCGAACACGGCATCGTCGGTAGGATTGGCGCCCGGCCAGCCGGCTTCGATGTAATCGATGCCCAGATGGTCCAGTTCGCGGGCGATGGCCAGCTTGTCACCGACCGAGAAATCGATGCCCTGCGTCTGCTGTCCGTCACGCAGCGTGCTGTCGTAAAGATAGATGCGCGGCGCCGCCACGGATTCGTCCACTGATTGGGTAAACCCCATATTTTACGCTGCGCCCGGTTGCTGGTGGCCGCGAGCCGACCTTCAAGGTTTGAGGCCGGGGCGCCCACTGGCAGAATGTGCTTCCCTACGCCCTTACCAAGCAGTACCCATGCGCCAACTGAGTCTTTTCATTCTCGCCGCGACCCTGTGGTTGAGCGCGCCCGCGCAGGCAACCAACCGCCTGCCGACCGACCTGACCTTCACCGTCATTGACGGGCCGGCCCTGAATGGACAGACCCTGCGTGGCCAGCCACTGCTGATCGTCTTCTGGGCCAGCACCTGCGCACCGTGCATTGCCGAAATGCCGTCTTTGTCGGCGCTGTACCGCGAACTGCAACCGCGCGGGTTGCAGGTACTCGCGCTGGCCATGCCCTATGACCCGCCCAACCGCGTCGCTGCTGCCCGGGACGCTCTCGAAATGCCGTTTCCCGTGGCCCTGGACGTCAACGCCCGGGTCGTGCGCCGGCTCGGCATCGCGCCACAGACACCCCAGTTCCTGCTGGTCGACGCCGAAGGCCACATCATCGACAACCATTCCGGCGTGCTGTCGGCCGATGCGCTGCGCGCGCGCTTGCTGCCACTGCTGGCCGATGCCTGACGGAGTACTCCCATGTTGTGGCTGAAGGCCCTGCACATCATCGCCATGGTGGCCTGGTTCGCCGGGCTGTTCTACCTGCCGCGGCTGTTCGTCTATCACGTTGACTGCGCCGACGAAGCCGGCCGCCGGCGCTTCGAACTCATGGAGCGGCGGCTGTACCACGCCATCATGACACCGGCCGCCTGGGTCACCGTGCTGGCCGGCCTGGGCCTGCTGGTGGGCTATGCCTGGGAACTGTACGGTCGCGCCGGCTGGCTGCACGCCAAACTCACGCTGGTCGTGGCGCTGGTGGTCTACCACTGGCTGTGCGGGCGGTACCGGGTCGCACTGCGCGATGGCCGCAACCGCCGCAGCGCCCGCTTTTTCCGCTTCTTCAACGAGGTGCCGACGCTGATCCTGATTGCGGCGGTCTGTCTCTCCGTGGTCAAGCCGTTCTGATGCCCGCCGCGGTCCCGGTCACCAAGGCGTAGCACCCACACGCCAGACTGCGCTTTGTCGTGGCGTCGCATCCGCCTTCTGGCAGGCGAATTGCTTCGCTCCAGTACCCAACGTTGCGCACGCCGACATGACCGCCAGCCACACCGCCTTTCACGAGATCACCGCGCTGCTGGTGCTGGGCGCGGCGCTGGGCTTCGCCGGCCAATGGCTGCGTCAGCCGCTGATCGTCGCGTTCATCGTTGCCGGCATCATCGCCGGCCCCGATGCCCTGGGCGTGGTGTCCAATGCCGCGCACGTGCAGGTGCTCGGCGAACTCGGTGTGGCGGTGCTGCTGTTTCTGGTCGGACTCAAGCTCGACCCCGGCCTGCTGCGCACGCTGGGACCGGTGGCCCTGGCCACCGGCGGCGCCCAGGTCCTGCTCACCACGCTCGTGGGCACTGGCCTGGCGCTGGCGCTCGGCCAGCCGCCGCAGACGGCGGCGGCCATCGGCCTGGCACTGACGTTTTCCAGCACCATCATCGTCATCAAGCTGCTGTGGGACAAGGGCGAGGTCGACTCGCTGCACGGCCGCGTGGCGCTCGGCCTGCTGATCGCCCAGGATCTGCTGGTGGTGGTACTGATGGGCCTGCTGGCCGGCATGCGCGGCGCCGAGGGCAGCCTCACCTACGCGGCGCTGGGCGGTACCGGACTGCTGGTACTGGTGCTGCTGTTCATGCGCTTTCTGGCGCAGGGACTGCTGGCGCGCCTGGCCCGCTCGCCGGAACTGCTGGTTACCTTCGCCCTGGCCTGGGCGGCGCTGCTGGCCGGCCTGGCCGATACCTTCGGCCTGGGCAAGGAACTGGGCGGCTTGCTGGCCGGAGTGGCGCTGGCGGCCACGCCGTTTCGCGAGGCGCTGGCCTCGCGCCTGGCCAGCGTGCGGGACTTCTTGCTGCTGTTTTTCTTCGTCAGCCTGGGCGCCAGCCTGGACGTCGGCGCCCTGCACGGCCAGTGGCTGCCGGCGCTGGCACTGTCCGTGTTCGTGCTGGTCGGAAAGCCGCTGATCGTGCTGCCCATCCTGCTGGCGGCCGGCTATGGCCGGCGCACCGCCTTCATGGCCGGCGTGACACTGGCGCAGATCAGCGAGTTTTCGCTGATCCTGGCCGCACTGGCACTGCAGGCCGGCGTGCTGGACGCCACCGCGCAGGCCCTGATCACGGTGGTCGGCCTGGTCAGCATCGGCGTCAGCACATACCTGGTGACCTACTCGGGCAGTCTGTACAGCCGCGTCGAACCGCTGCTGGCACGCATCGCCAACGACAGCCCGCGCCGACAGGCCCCAGCGAAGCACCGGCGCCGGCGGATGTCATCCTGTTCGGCCTCGGCCGCTACGGCACGGCCATCGCCGAGGGCCTGCGCACACGCGGCCTGAGCGTGCTGGGGGTGGACTTCGACCCCGAGATGGTCGCCCGCTGGCGAAGCCGCGGCCTGGCCGCCCATTACGGCGATGCCGCCGACCCGGACTTCGGCAAGGCCCTGCCGCTGGCCGGCGCCCGGTGGGTGGTGTGCGCCATTCCGGTGCACGGTGGCAGCCTGACGCACGACGACCCACGCCTGGCGCTGGTCGACGCCCTGCGCAATCACGGCTACCGCGAGCGCATCGCCGTGGCCATCCACCAGTCGGACGACCTGCCCGCCTTGCGCGCCCGCGACATCGACCTGATCCTGCTGCCGGCGGCCGACGCCGCCGCCGAGGCCGTGGACCTGATCACCCGCCCACCGCAGGGCCCGGAGGCCAGCCAGCGCGAGCGGCTGCTGGAAAAGACCGTTTCCTGAGTAACGATGCGTCCGGGGCTGCCGGTGCGCCTCAGGTCGTCTCCAGTACCACCATCGCCACCGCATGGTCGCGCTCGTCGGCCAGGCTCAGATGCCAGGCAACGATGTTGCGCCGCGCGCAGTGCTCGGCCGCCGCGCCGGACAGCTCCAGCAGCGGCCGGCCGGCGTCATCGTGTCGCACGGCAATCTGCGGCAGCGTCACGCCCCGCGCGATGCCGGTGCCCAGGGCCTTGCCGAAGGCCTCCTTGGCGGCGAAGCGCTTGGCCATGAAGGCCGCCGGCGCCGGCGCAGCGCGGTAGTCGTCGAATTCGGATACGGCCAGCAGGCGGCGCGCGAAATGCTCGCCGTGCTGCTCGATCAGGCGCGCAATGCGCGCCACGGCGACGATGTCGACGCCGATGCCGGCGATCACGGCCGCGCCCGGGCAATGGCCTGCACCATCTCCGCCACCGCGGTGCGCAGGCCGACGAACACGGCGCGCGCCACCAGCGCGTGGCCGATGTTGAGTTCGGCCAGCCCCGGCAGGGCGGCAATGGCGGCCACGTTGTCCAGGTTGAGGCCGTGCCCGGCGTTGACGGTAAGCCCCAACGCACGCCCCTCGGTCACGGCGGCCCGGATGCGCGACAGCTCCGCTGCCTGCCCGGTGGCGTCTGCCATCTCGGCGTAGCGGCCGGTGTGCAACTCCACCAGCGGCGCGCCACAGCGCCGGGCCGCTGCCAACTGCTGCGGCTGCGGATCGATGAACAGCGACACCTTTATCCCGGCAGCGGATAGGCGCTCGACGGCCGCGGCCACCCGTGCCTCCTGGCCGGCCACGTCGAGCCCGCCCTCGGTGGTCAGCTCCTCGCGCCGCTCCGGTACCAGGCAGCAATCTGACGGACGCAGGCGCTCGGCCACGGCCACCATCTCGTCGGTGACCGCCATCTCCAGGTTCAGCCGGCAGGTCAGCCGCTCGCGCAGTGCCGCCACGTCCGCATCCTGGATGTGCCGGCGATCCTCGCGCAGGTGCACGGTGATGAAATCGGCCCCCCCGGCCAGCGCCTCCACGGCGGCATCCAGCGGTGCCGGATAGGCCGTATGACGCGCCTGGCGCAGGGTGGCGACGTGGTCGATGTTGACGCCCAGCAGCGGTGGCCGGGCAGTGGAAGGGTCTGTCATGGGTGCTTCGGTTCGCCGGACGCAGGCCCGGCAATGGCGTGGTAGAGGGCACGGCTTTTCAGCGGCCGGTCGCCGAAATGCCAACGCAACTGTGAGCGCAGCAGCCGCTTGAGTGCCGGCCAGTGGGCCGGGTCGTCCAGGGTGTCGTGCTGCAGGGCGAGCAGCGCCGCGCCGCTCAGGTCACCGTCCGCCGCCGGCACGGCGCCGTGTTCCGGCCGGTAGTGGTAACGGCCGTCCGACGCGATGGCGGCGCCATCGGCAGCATGCTCCAGCAGCAGGCCATAGCCTAGCCCGGCCAGCAGATCGCGCTCGAAGCGGCGCAGCACCGGCTCGACGACCGGGCCGTGCAACGCGGCCAGCGCCCGGGCATAGGCCGCATACACCGGCGGATGGCTGTCCAGCCGGGCGCAGCCGCGCAACAGCAGTTCGTTCAGGTAGAACCCGGCCGCCAGGGCGACGCCGCGCAGCGGGTCGGCGTACCCGTCTGGCTCGGCCAGGGTCAGGGTCTTCAGGTCACCACCGCCGCTCCAGGACAGCAGCAACGGCGTGAACGGCTGCAGCACACCGGCCAACCGCCCGCGCCCGCCGCGCGCCACCAGGCCGATCCGGCCGTAGTCGCGCGTGAAGCACTCCAGCAGCAGGCTGGTGTCACGGTAGGGCCGCCGGTGCAGCAGGTACGCCGGCTGCAGCAGCACCTGGGCAGGGGCGGCCGGGGAGGCGACTGCCATTACCCGCTCCGGCTACTCGGCCTGGTAGCCGAGCGTGCGCAGCGCCACGTCGTCGTCGGTCCAGCCGCTCTTCTCGCGCACGACCAGTTGCAGGAACACGTGCGTTTCCAGCAGCTTTTCCAGATCGGCGCGGGCCTCGGTGCCGACCTGCTTGAGCATCGCACCGCCCTTGCCGATGACGATGCCCTTGTGGCTGGGCCGCTCGACCCAGATGATGGCGCTGATCTCGGTCTGCTCCGGCTGCTCGACGAAGCTCTCGACCGCCACGGTGCACACGTACGGCAGTTCGTCGCGCAGGTGCCGCATCAGCTTCTCGCGCACCAGTTCGGCAGCCATGAAGCTCAGGCTGCGGTCGGTGACCTGGTCTTCCGGAAACAGCGCCTCACCGGGCGGCAGCCGGCGGCCGACCACCTGCGCCAGGCTATCGACATTGCTGCCCTTGCGTGCCGACACCGGCACGATTTCGGCAAAACAGCCGGCCGCGCCCAGGCGCTCCATCTGCGCCAGCAGCTGGGCCTTGTCCGGCACCAGGTCGATCTTGTTGATCACCGCCACCGCCGGTCGCCCGCTGGCCTTGACCAATTCCAGCACACGCGCGTCCTCGGCCGTCCAGTGCGTGCCCTGCACCACCATGAGCACCAGATCCACCCCCTCGAGCGCGCCGGTGGCGGTGCGGTTCAGGTAGCGGTTCAGGGCCCGCCCGCGGCCGGGATGGATGCCGGGCGTGTCGACGAACACCGCCTGCACGCCATCCTCGGTGCGGATACCGAGCAGGCGATGCCGCGTGGTCTGGGGCTTGGACGAGGTGATGGCCAGCTTCTGGCCGACCAATCGGTTCAGCAGCGTCGACTTGCCCACATTGGGCCGGCCAACGATGGCCACGTACCCGGCGCGCTGCACCGGCATGTTGTCGGACATTGAATCAGGCATGACCTTGCAAACGCTCCAGGGCGACGGCGGCGGCGGCCTGTTCGGCGGCCCGGCGCGTGCCGCCACAACCGCTGACCGACCCGGGCAGGGCCGCCACCTGGCATTCCACCTCGAACTGCCACACGCCGCCATGTTCGCGCTCACTGCGCAATTGATATTTCGGACGCTCCAGCGCCCGGCTCTGCAGCCACTCCTGCAGGCGGGTCTTGGGGTCCTTGAGCGCCTCACCCGGCTGCAGGCGCTCCAGCGGCTCGGCGAACAGCCGCAATACCAGCGCGCGGCAGGTGTCGAGCCCGGCGTCCAGATACACGGCGCAGATCAGCGCCTCGAACGCGTCCGCCAGGATGGAGGCCCGGCGCTGGCCGCCGCTCTTGCGCTCGCCGGCGCCCAGTTCGAGAAACTCGCCCAGGCGCAGTTCCGTTGCCAGCGACGCCAGCGCCTCACCACTCACCAGCCGGGCACGCGACCGCGTCAGCTCACCCTCGGTGGCCTGACCAAAACGCTGTGTGAGCACCTCGGCCACCAGAAAACCGAGCAGTGCGTCACCGAGAAATTCCAGGCGCTCGTTGTGCTGACGGCGCGCGCTGCGGTGCGTCAGTGCACGCCGCAACAGGGCTGGGTCGCCAAAACGATGGCCAAGCCGCAGTTGCAGCAAATCCAATGGGTCGGTGGTCAACTGCCCTCGACCTGAATCTCGTGCTTGAAGTGCATCACCACGCTGATGTTGTAGAACAGCGGCGCGCTGTAGTCGTATTCGACGGCGATGACTTTCTTGCCGGTCCGCTTGTCGTACTGCACCGTCAGGTCGTCGCGCTGGGGCGTCGGCGTGTACAGGCCACTCATGTCGAACCGCTTTTCCAGCAGCCTCCAGATGGCCGGCTTGCCCATCTGGCCGATGGTGATTTCTTCCTCGAGCGAATTGACCGCCTTGCGCACGGCGAAGGCCTCGTAATAGCCCGGATACATCGCCATGCCGATGATGAAAAACAAAACGCCAAGGGCCACCAGGGCAATCAGCGAAAAAAAGGACCAGCCACCCTGGCGAGCAGCGCGCAGATTCTGCATGTCACGTTCTCCCTGTAGCAGGCCGCCCCAACGGCCACGCGGGCATTATCAACCAGATCGCCAACGGGCCGACCTCAGGGGATGGCGCTGCCGATGCGGCGCCAGTCGACGGCAAAACGCTGACTGTCCCAACTCATCCAGATGAAAAACGCCTTGCCGACCAGGTTCTCGTCCGGCACGAACCCCCAGTAACGGCTGTCCTTGCTGTTGTCGCGATTGTCGCCCAGCACGAAGTAGGTGCCCGGCGGCACCACCACCTCCCCCTGCCGGCTCGACCGCTGCGGCACCCACTGCACCTGGTAACGGTGCTCGCCGAGTTGCTCGGGCACCCGCAGCACCTCCTGCCCGTCCTCACGCAGCGCCTGCGCCTTGACCCGTTCGGTCACCGGCTCGCCGTTCACGTACAGGACGCGATCGTAGTAGCCGATGCGATCGCCCGGCACGCCGACGACACGCTTGATGTAGTCGGTGCTCGGCTCCGGCGGGTAACGGAAAACCACCACGTCGCCGCGCTGCGGGACACCGATGTCGATGACCTTCTTGTCGATCACCGGCAGGCGAATGCCGTAGGTGAACTTGTTGACCAGAATGAAATCACCCACGTGCAGGGTGGGAATCATGGACCCCGAGGGAATGCGAAACGGTTCCACCAGAAACGAACGCAGCAGGAACACGGCCAGGATGACGGGAAAGAACGAGCGCCCGTACTCCACCCACCACGGCATGGGCGCATCGACGCCGCCGCTGGCCGTGCGATGACGCGCCAGCCAGATTTCGTCCACCAGCCAGATCAGCCCGCTGACCACCAGCAGCACGAACAGCAGCAGCGCGAAATCCACCGTCACTTATCCTTGCCGGTGTGCAACACCGCCATGAAGGCCTCCTGCGGAATCTGCACGTTGCCGATCTGCTTCATGCGCTTCTTGCCCTCTTTCTGCTTCTCCAGCAGCTTGCGCTTGCGCGACACGTCGCCGCCGTAGCACTTGGCGGTGACGTTCTTGCGCATGGCGCGCACGGTCTCGCGGGCGACGATTTTCGAGCCGATGGCGGCCTGAATCGGCACCTCGAACATCTGCTTTGGAATCAGCTCCACCATCTTGGCCACCAACTCGCGCCCGCGCGCGGGGGCCGTCTGGCGGTGCACGATGACCGACAGCGAGTCGACCTTGTCCTTGTTGACCAGCACGTCGAGCTTGACCAGATCGGCCGGCTCGAAGCGCACGAAGTCGTACTCGAACGAGGCGAAGCCGCGACTGACCGACTTCAGGCGGTCGAAGAAATCGGTCACCACCTCGGCCGCCGGAATGTCGTACTGCAGCGATATCTGCCCGCCCAGATGATTCATGCGCTGCTGGCGGCCGCGCTTTTCCTCGCACAGGCCAAGCACCGCGCCCACGTAGGCGGGCGGCACCAGGATGCTGACCGCCAGGATCGGCTCACGGATTTCCTCCAGCGCCGACGGGTCCGGCAAGTTGGCCGGGTTGTCCACCATCAGCACCTCGCCGGCGCGGTTGACCACCTCGTACAGCACCGTCGGCGCGGTGGTGATCAGCTCCAGCCTGTACTCGCGCTCCAGGCGCTCCTGCACGATCTCCATGTGCAGCATGCCCAGGAACCCGCAGCGAAAGCCGAAGCCCAGCGCCTGCGAGGTTTCCGGCTCGAAACTGAGTGCCGCGTCGTTCAGGCGCAACTTGCGCAGGGCGTCGCGCAGATCCTCGTAATCGGCCGAGTCGACCGGATACAGACCTGCGAACACCCGCGGCTTGACGCGCTGGAATCCGGGCAGCGGCACGGTCGCCTGGCGGGATTCCTCGGTGACGGTGTCACCCACCGGCAGCGCGTCGATGTCCTTGATGGCGGCGATCACGAAGCCGACCTCGCCCGGCCCCAGCGCATCCACGTCGCGCCGCTTGGGCGTGTACACGCCGAGCTTGTCGACCGAGAACGCCCGTCCGCTGGACATGACGCGGATGCGCTGGCCGACACGCAGCACGCCGTTGACCACCCGCATCAGGCCGACGACGCCAAGGTAATTGTCGAACCAGGAATCGATCACCAGTGCCTGCAGCGGCGCGGCGTCATCACCCTGCGGCGGCGGAACGCGCGTGATCAGCGCCTCCAGCAGCTCGTCCACACCCAGACCGGTCTTGGCGCTGACGCAGACCGCGTCCTCGGCGTCGATGCCGACGATTTCCTCGATCTCGCGCTTGACCCGGTCGGGCTCGGCGGTCGGCAGGTCGATCTTGTTCAGTACCGGCACCACCTCGAGCCCCTGCTCGATGGCGGTGTAGCAATTGGCGACGGTCTGCGCCTCCACGCCCTGGGCGGCATCGACCACCAGCAGGGCACCCTCGCACGCGGCCAGCGAACGCGACACCTCGTAGGAGAAATCGACGTGTCCGGGCGTATCGATGAAGTTCAGCAGGTATTCCTGCCCGTCAGAGGCGGTGTAACGCAGGCTCACGCTCTGCGCCTTGATGGTGATGCCGCGCTCGCGCTCGAGGTCCATCGAGTCGAGCACCTGGGCCAGCATCTCGCGCTCGGTCAGGCCCTGGCAGCGCTGGATGAAACGATCAGCCAGCGTCGATTTGCCGTGGTCAATGTGGGCAATGATCGAGAAATTGCGGATATGGTCGGCGGCGGTCATCGGCAGCGCAGGCAGCGACTCGTGATCGGGACAAAGGATGTGGACGCGCGCCCGGCCCGCCCCGGAAGGGCATGACCGACGACACGGGTGACGAGAATTGAGGGCGCACGGCGCCCCTCGAAAGCGCCGCGCACTATAGCAGGCTCGCGATCGGTGGCGCCTAGTCCGGCACCCGCAGCGCCAGCCACAACGGGGCCTCACCGCGCTGCACCAGCAGGCGGGCGGCCTTGCCGGCCGGCAGCCGGCCGACCAGCCGCTCGAACTGCGCGGCGTCCTTCACCTCGACGCTGTTCACCGACAGGATGATGTCGCCACGCTGCAAACCCGCTTCCAGCGCCGGCCCAGGCTCGACCCGCTGCACCGAAACGCCGCCGGTCACCTCGGCCTTGTCGCGTTGCTCGGCACTGAGGTCCGCCACCAACAAACCCAACCGGTCTGCGCGGGGCGGCGCCTGCGCCGGGGTGTTGGCCGCCGCCTGCGGCGGGTCCGGCAGCGCCGCCACG
>OBIY01000435.1_pt1 | contig 16474 bp, 13 predicted proteins | sample 1519841 | NCBI WGS metagenome assembly OBIY01 (sample SAMN03019774, study PRJEB22545) | beach sand metagenome | biome: beach; feature: sea beach; material: beach sand | place: USA: Municipal Pensacola Beach, FL | collected 2010-07-30 | depth 30-40 cm m
AGGAAGTTTTCAACCCAATCAGTTCGGCGCCACCGGCCAGCAGCCCGGCCGCCCGGGCGGTGGCACCGGCGGCGACGCGCAGCGCCTCGACATGACGGCGCCGGGCACTGAACAGGCCCTCGCCACCACCGTAGCCGGCGGTGGTCTTCAGGTGCTGGCGCAGCAGGTCCAGGCCGGCGCCGCTGCGTGCCGAAAGATGGATGTCGGTCCAGCCGGCGCCGGCTTCGCGGCGCGGCGCACCGCCGGTAAGGTCGATCTTGTTGATGACACGGGTCACCGCGGCGGCCTGTGCCAGCAAGTCGGCCGGCGGTGGCGGCGGATCGCCGGCCTCGGTGACGAACAGCAGGTGATCGGCACCGGCGATCTCGGCGCGGGCGCGGCGCACGCCTTCCTGCTCCACCGGATCGGTGCTGTCGCGCAGGCCGGCGGTGTCGATCAGGTGCAGCGGCAGACCGTCGATGGCCAGGTACTCGCGCAGCACGTCGCGCGTGGTGCCGGCAATGGCGGTGACGATGGCCGCCTCGCGCTCGGCCAGCGCGTTCAGGAGGCTGGATTTGCCGACGTTGGGCGCGCCGGCCAGCACCACGGTCAGGCCCTCGCGCAGCAGACGACCCTCGCCGGCGCGCGCCACCAGGGCCTCCAGTTCGCGCGCCAGGGCATCCGCCGCCCGGGTCAACGCGCCGTCGGCGTCGAGTTCGAGCTCCTCGTCCGGAAAGTCGAGTCCGGCCTCGATCTGCACGCGCAGGCTGATCAGGCGCTCGGTGAGTGCCCGCACGGTGTGCGAGAAGGCACCGTCCAGGCTGCGCAGGGCGGCGCGCGCGGCGCTGGCACTGGCGGCGTCGATGAGATCGGCCACCGCCTCCGCCTGCGCCAGGTCCAGCTTGTCGTTCAGAAACGCCCGCTGGCTGAACTCGCCCGGCGCCGCCTGGCGCGCACCCAGCGCCAGCACGCGCGCCAGCAGCAGGTCCATGACCACCGGCCCGCCGTGACCGTGCAGCTCCACGACATCCTCGCCGGTGAACGAGCGCGGTGCCGGGAAGTACAGGCACAGGCCGTGATCGATGGCTTCGCCGCCGGCGTCGCGAAACGTCGCCAGCTGCGCCTGGCGCGGCGGCGGCAGACGGCCGGTCAGGGTGCGGCAGATGGTGGCGGCGGCCGGCCCGGATATCCGCACCATGCCGACACCGCCGCGCCCGTGCGGCGTGGCGATGGCGGCGATGGTGTCGGCAGGCACGCTCAGGCCGCGGCCTTGCGCTCCAACTGGTGGTTGATGAACCACTGCTGGGCGATCGACAGCACGTTGTTGACGAACCAGTACAGCACCAGACCCGCCGGGAACAGGGCAAAGAACACCGTGAACACCAGCGGCATGGCCAGCATGATGCGTCGCTGCATCGGTTCCATGCCGATCATCGGCGTCATGCGCTGCTGCACGAACATCGACACGCCCATCAGCACCGGCAGCACGTAGTACGGGTCGGCACCGGACAGGTCCTGGATCCACAGCATGAACGGCGCATGGCGCAGCTCCACGCTTTCCAGCAGCACCCAGTACAGGGCGATGAACACCGGAATCTGCACCAGGATCGGCAGACAGCCGCCGAGCGGGTTGATCTTCTCGGTGCGGTACAGCTCCATCATCTTCTCGTTGAGCTGCTGGCGGTCTTCCTTGTAGCGCTCGCGCAGCGCCATGATCTTCGGCTGCACCTTGCGCATGTGGGCCATGGACCGGTAGCTGGCCGCCGACAGGCGGTAGAACGCCAGCTTGATCAGCAGGGTCACCAGGATGATGGCCACGCCCCAGTTGCCGACCACGCCGTGAATGGTGCTCAGCAGCCAGAACACCGGCTGGGCGATGACCGTCAGCTTGCCGTAGTCGACGGTCAGCGCCAGGCCCTCGGCCACGTCCTCGAGGCGATCCTGCGCCTTGGGACCGGCGTACAGACGGGTCTGCCAACTGCCCGACTGGCCGGGCTCTATACGCAGCGGACCGCTGATGCAGCCTGCCAGATAACGCTCCTCGGCCAGCGCCTTGGTGTAGCACTGCGCCGGCCGCTCGCCATCGAGCAGCACGGCCGCCAGGAAGTAATGCTCGCTCAGGCCGATCCAGCCGTTGTCGAGCGTGGCGGCCAGCGGCGCCTGGCGCATGTCGTCGTAGCCGACCTTGTTGTACTTGTCGACAGTGCTGTAGTAGACCGCGCCCTGGAACGAAGCCGGCATGAAGATGCTGCCCTGGGCGTCCGCCCCCTTGCGGCGCAGCAACTGCGCGTACGGCTGGGCCTGCCAGGGCTGCGCACCGTCGTTGCTCACTTCGTAGCGCAGCTCCACATCGTAGGCACCGCGACGGAAGGTGTAGACCTTGCGCACCGACACGCCGGCGCCGGCGTCCTGCCAGGTCAACGGCACCTCGAGCCGGTCCTGCCCGGCATCAAGGCGGTAGCTGTCGGCGGCGGCGTCAAAGGTCGCCTCATGGGTGGGCGCCGGCGCGCCATCGCCGGAAAGCAGGCCCGATTGCGGGTAGAACAGCCGCGGCGAGGCGGTGTCGAGCATGGTGTAGGGCGGCGACCGGTCGCGGGCATTGGCGCGGTAGTCGGCGAGCTCGAGCCGGCTGATGTCGCCACCAGCGGTATTGATCTGCACCGTCAGGACGTCCGTGCGGACGTCGATCGTGCGACCTGTCGGCACCGCGGCGGCCTGCGGCATGGTCGGTGCCGGCTCGGCGGCGGGCGCCGTTACCGTCGCCGCTGGCTCTCCTGTCGGAGTCGGCACGGTGCTTTGCTCGGCCACGGGTAGCGGCGCCGGCTGCGGGCGCTGCGCCTGCCAGGCCTGGTAGATGAAGAACGTGATGACCAGCAGCAGGGTCACCAGCACGAGCCGCACGGTTTCCATGAGAGTTCCGGATTGATTCAGCGACGTGTCGGGACGAGGCGCGGTGGCCAGTGCTCGGGCACCGGATCGACGCCCCCCGGGTGCCAGGGATGACAGCGCAACAGCCGGCGCACCGTCAGCCGACAGCCACGCCAGGCGCCGAAGCGGCGAATGGCCAGCAGGGCATAGCCCGAGCAGCTGGGGTGAAACCGACAATGACGGCCCAGGAACGGGCTCAGCAGCATTCTATAGAGATGGAGGACGACCAGCAGCAGCCGACTCACGACGAGCCTCCGCACAGCCGCTCGAACGCGGCGTCCACCTGGTCGTGTGTCAGCGCGGCACCGTGCACGCGAACCACCATGTCGGCGGCCGGCAGCCGCAACTGATGGTGGCGGAATGCCTCGCGTATCCAGCGTTTCAACCGGTTGCGGTCTACCGCCAGACGCACCTGACGCTTGGGAATCACCAGCCCCAGACGTGGCCATCCCGTGTCGTTGTGCAGGGTGATCACTTCAAGGGCACCGAAGCGCTGACGCCGACCACGCCGGAACACGGCCTGGAACTGGCGCGGCGTCAACAGTCTCTGCTGGCGGGTGAAACGGCCGCCGCCAGGCGCCGATCCGGTCAGCGTCAGACGCTGCTGATGCGATGGCGACCCTTGGCGCGGCGGGCATTGATGATTTTGCGACCGCCGACGGTCCGCATGCGGGCGCGAAAGCCGTGCGTGCGGGCCCGACGCAAGTTGCTGGGTTGGTAGGTGCGCTTCATGACCGCGACATCCGGACTGGGCTGACAAAAGGCGCGAAAGCATAGCCAGCACACGCCACCCGGTCAACTGCCAGCATGGCGGCGCGGGGGGGCCGGTTGTGGGTAAACTTGGCGGCCGTCGTACCGGACCGAAGAACCGGGTCGGCATCTGTGTCGAGGAATTCCTTGAAGAACACGTGGCAGGGCTGCCTGAACCAGCTCGAGCGCGAGCTGTCACCGCAGCATTTCAATACCTGGATTCGGCCCTTGCAGGCGAACCTGGTCAACGGCACGGTGCACCTTCTGGCGCCCAACCGTTTCGTGCTGGATCAGGTCAACAACCTGTTTCAGGAGCGCATCCGCGAGCTGCTGGCCGAACGGGGCCTGACGCTGGCGCTGGAGATCGGCAGCAGCGCGCCGGTCGACACGTCGTCTGCGGCACCCGCGCGGCAGAAGGGCGCGACAACACCCCGCAAACGCAAGGCGGCCCCCGTGGTCGACCCCGGCCTCGCGTTCGACAGCTTCATCGAGGGCAAGTCAAACCGGCTGGCTCGGGCTTCCTCGCTGCTGGTCAGCGAAAACTGCGGCGGCATGTACAACCCGCTGCTGCTGTATGGCGGTGTCGGGCTGGGCAAGACCCACCTGTTGCACGCCGTTGGCAATGCAGTGCTCAAGGAGCGGCCCGAGGCGCGCGTGGTTTACGTGTCCGGCGAACGGTTCGTGTCGGACATGGTGTCCGCCCTGCAACAGAACCGCATCGACGCCTTCAAGGCGTTCTATCGCGACCTCGACCTGCTGCTGGTCGACGACATCCAGTTCCTGGCCGGCAAGGAACGCTCACAGGAAGAATTCTTCCACGTCTTCAACTCCATGCTGGAGAGCAAGAACCAGCTGGTGATGAGCTGTGATCGCTACCCCCGCGACCTCAAGGGTCTGGAAGACCGTCTGAAGTCGCGGTTCGGTTGGGGGCTGTCGGTGGCGGTCGAGCCACCGGACATGGAAACACGCGTCGCTATCCTGCTCAGCAAGGCGCAGCAGGCCGGCAAGGTGATCCCGCAGGACGTGGCGTTCTTCATCGCCCGACGCGTGCATTCCAACGTGCGCGAGCTCGAGGGTGCCCTGCGTACGGTCATCGCGTACGCCACGCTCACCCACGCGCCGATCAGCCTGGAACTGACGCGTGAGGCCCTGAAGGACATCGTCAAGGCACAGGACCGGCAGGTGACGCTGGAGGCCATCCTCAAGACGGTGGCCGAGTACTACCGTATCCGCACAGCGGACCTGACCTCACGCAGCCGCAAGCGCACCTTCGTGCGACCCCGCCAGCTCGGCATGGCGCTGGCCAAGGACCTCACCTCCAGCAGCCTGCCCGAGATCGGCGCCGCATTCGGGGGACGTGACCACACCACGGTGATCCATGCCTGCGAGCGCATCGCCGCGCTGCGGCGCGATGATGACAACATCGGCACGGACTACACCAACCTCACCCGCATCCTCACCAGTTGATGGGCTGTGGATAAGGTGTGGACGGCGCGTTCGCAAGCTGAGCACCCAAAACCAATGGTCAGCAAGAAAGGGCGAGTTATGCCTTTTTCCTCAGCCGAGTGTCAATTATAAGCCGCTGATTTTCCGATTGGATTTATACTTATCCAGTTTTCCACGCGACTAATAATTACCAGTCTTAGTAAAAGAAAATAGAACTCTGAACCCGACCCCGAGGCCCGGATCATGAAAATCAGCGTTCAGCGCAACCAGCTTCTGGCTCCCCTGCAGGTGGCGCACGCCGTGGTTGAGCGTCGACAGACCCTGCCGATCCTCGCCAACGTGCTGGTGACCGCAAGTACTGAAGGTTTTCGCATGTCCGCGACGGATCTGGAAGTGGAGCTGTCGGTGCCCGGTGAACTGGAGGCGTGTGTGACGGCGGGATCCACCACGCTGCCAGCACGCAAGCTCCTCGACCTGTGTCGGGCCATGCCGGACGACACAGTGTTGACACTGGAGGTCAGCGGCGAGCGCGCAGCCGTTCGCGCCGGACGTTCGCGTTTCAGCCTGGCGACCCTGCCTGCGGCGGAGTTCCCGGGGATCGACGTCAAGGGCGACGCCTTTGAAATTGAATTGCCGCAGCGCGACCTGCGCCGGGCGATCGAGGCCACGCACTTCGCCATGGCGCAGCAGGACGTGCGCTATTACCTGAACGGCATGCTGCTGGAAATCAACGGCGGCCGGGTACGGTTGGTGGCAACCGACGGTCACCGTATGGCCGTCACCGATCTCGCGCTGACCGTGTCGTCGGAACTGAGCCGGCGCATCATCGTGCCGCGCAAGACGGTCATCGAGGCGTTGCGTCTGCTGGCGGATGAGGACACCCCGGCACGGCTGGCCGTGGGTGATGATCATCTGACGCTCGCCGCCGCCGACGTGGTATTCAAGTCCAAGGTGATCGACGGCAGTTTCCCCGACTACGAGCGCGTGATCCCCCGCAACCAGGACAAGGTGGTGGACATCGACCGGCTGACCTTGCGCGACGCGTTGGGGCGGGTCGCCATCTTTGCCAACGAGAAGTATCGGTCGGTCCGGGTGCAGCTCGAGCCCAACCTGCTGCGCCTGTCAGCCAACAACGCCGAGAACGAAGAAGGCGAGGACGAGCTGGAAGTGGCATATGGGGGCTCGACGCTGGAGATCGGTTTCAACGTGAGCTATCTGATTGATGTGCTGACGGCGCTTCGAAGTGACAAGGTGCGTCTGCACCTGTCCGATGCCGGCAGCAGCTGCCTGATCACGGAGCCCGAAGGTGGCGCGCACCGGTATGTGATCATGCCGATGCGGCTGTAGCCGGCTTTCCGAGTGAGGCTGACCCGACTGATTGTTCGCGACGTGCGCAGCGTCGAAGCCGTGGATTGGCGGCCAGTGGCCGGGGTAAACGTCCTGGTGGGGCCAAACGGTGGCGGCAAGACGTCGATGCTCGAGGCGATTCATCTGGCGGTCGCGGGGCGCTCGTTTCGGACACGCGATACGGCGCAGGTGATCCGGCGCGGTGCGTCGGGACTGCGTGTTGGCGCGTGGTTTGAGCTGGACGACGGGCGCCGGGCACACATTCGGATGGAGCGCGACGCGGCAGGGACACGGCTGCGGCGCGATGGCGAGGTGGTTCGCAGCGCATCGCAACTCGCGCGGGCGTTTCCCGTCCTGGTGCTTTCGCAAGACGGTGTCAGACGGTTTCGAACTGAACGAGCCGAGCGCCGTGGGGTGATGGACTGGGGTGTGTTTCACGTGAAACCGGAGTTTCACGCGGTGTGGTCCCGCTACCATGCGGCGCTCGCTCAGCGCAACGCAGCGCTTCGCCGCGGACAACCGGTTGAGCCGTGGTTGGGGCCGCTGGCGGAGGCGGGTGGAGCGATGTCCGCCTATCGCGAGGGGTACTTGTCCCGCCTGCAGGAACACGTGACGGCGGTGGAAAGCGAGTTCGGGTTTTCGGGCGCATTGAAGATTGAGCTCCAGCGCGGGTGGCGTGAGGGCGTGGAGCTGGATGCGTATTGGAGGCAGAGCGAGTCCCGGGATCGGCGCCTGGGGTACACCGGGGGTGGTCCGCATCGGGCGAACCTGTCGCTCGGCTACGGGAACGGTATCGGCTTGGAGCAGTGCTCCTCCGGGCAAGTGAAGATTGCCTACCTGACGTTTCGGTTGGCACAGCTACGTGAGTTGCTCACGGCTCGCCCGGATGTCGAACCGATGGTGTTTTTCGACGACCTCACGGCCGAGTTGGATGGGGACCATTTGGCGGGAATCCTGGGGGGGCTCGTTCGGCAACCGCTACAGCGTTTCGTGACGTCGCCCGTGCTCACGGCGGACCTGAACGAACACGCCGATGCCGTGTTTCACGTGAAACACGGCGCCATTACCACGGCAACCAATTGAGAGTGCCATGACCGACGAAAAGATTTATGACTCCTCCAGCATCAAGGTTCTGAAAGGCCTCGATGCGGTGCGTAAACGGCCCGGTATGTATATCGGTGACACGGATGACGGCAGTGGCCTCCATCACATGGTGTTCGAGGTGGTCGACAACGCAATTGATGAGGCGTTGGCCGGGTATTGTCGGAACGTGAAGGTTGTCATTCACGCCGATGGAGGCGTGAGTGTGGAGGACGACGGGCGTGGGATTCCGGTCGACATCCATCCCGAAGAAGGTTGCTCTGCGGCGGAAGTCATCATGACCACCCTGCACGCCGGCGGAAAGTTCGACGACAACTCGTACAAGATCTCCGGTGGCTTGCACGGTGTCGGCGTGTCGGTGGTCAACGCACTCTCGGAGCACCTGCGGCTCACTATTCGACGCGGTGGGAACTTGCACGAGCAGGACTACCGCCACGGGGAGCCTCAGGGACCGCTGGCTATCAAGGGCGTCACCGACACCACCGGCACCCACGTCTATTTCCGGCCCAGTCAAACGATCTTCTCGGACATCGAGTTCCACTACGACATCCTGGCCAAGCGACTTCGGGAACTCTCGTTCCTCAATTCCGGCGTGTGCATCGAACTGGTGGATGAGCGCGTCGATCGGCACGAGGTGTTCGAGTACGCCGGCGGCATCAGCTCGTTCGTCGAACACCTGAACCGCAACAAGACGCCGCTGCACCCGACCGTGTTCCACTTCCAGGAGCAGCGCGGCGATATCGGCGTCGAAGTTGCCATGCAGTGGAACGATTCCTATCAGGAAACCACCTTCTGCTTCACCAACAACATCCCGCAACGTGACGGCGGCACGCATCTGGCCGGGTTCCGCAGTGGGCTCACCCGCACCCTGAACCAGTACATGGAGCAGGAGGGCCTGGCCAAGAAGGCCAAGGTCGAGACCAGCGGCGAGGACATTCGCGAAGGCATGACCTGCGTGTTGTCGGTGAAGGTGCCAGACCCGAAGTTCTCGTCGCAGACCAAGGACAAGCTGGTGTCGTCGGAGGTCAAGGGCGTGGTCGAGGCGGCAATCGCCGAAAAATTCGGTGAATTCCTGCTGGAAAACCCGGCCGAGGCCCGCGCGGTGGTGTCGAAGATCATCGATGCCGCGCGTGCGCGCGAGGCGGCCCGTCGCGCGCGCGAGATGACTCGCCGCAAGGGTGTGCTGGATGTGGCGGGGCTGCCCGGAAAGCTGGCCGACTGTCAGGAGAAGGACCCCAGCCAGTGTGAACTCTATCTGGTGGAGGGTGACTCCGCCGGCGGTTCCGCCAAGCAGGCGCGTGATCGCCGCACGCAGGCCATCCTGCCGCTCAAGGGCAAGATCCTGAACGTCGAGAAGGCCCGTTTCGACAAGATGCTGTCATCGGCGGAGGTGGGTACGCTGATCACCGCGCTGGGCTGCGGTATCGGCCGCGAGGAGTACAACCCGGACAAGCTGCGCTACCACCGCATCATCATCATGACCGATGCCGACGTGGACGGCGCGCATATCTGCACCCTGCTGCTGACCTTCTTCTATCGGCAGATGCCCGAGTTGATAGAACGTGGTCATTTGTACATTGCTCAGCCGCCGCTGTATCGGGTGAAGAAGGGCAAGCAGGAGCGTTACCTGAAGGATGATCGGGCGCTGAACCTGTATCTGCTGGAACTGGCGCTGCAGAACGTGGCCTTTCATCCGACGGCGGAGGCGTCCGCGCTGCCGGCCGAGGATTTCGAAGCCCTGGCCAAGGACTACACGGCGGTCCTGGAGCTGATCGAGCGCGCGGCGCGCCGCATCGACCGGCGAATTCTGGACGCCCTGTTGTCGCTGCCACGGGTGACCGACGAACGCCTGGCTGACGATGCGCAGATGGCTGCACTGGCGAGCCGGCTCGAGAGCGCCCTGACCACCCAGGACGGCGGTCAATTCGCTGCGCACTGGCTGCCGGCGACGCAGGAGGGCGCCACCGGCGTTCTCCAGGTAGCGCGGCGCGAACACGGAGTCCACGTCACCTTTTCCCTGGACGCCGCGTTTTGGCACGGTGTCGAATACCGCGGCATCGGTGGCATGGCCGAGCGGCTGGCGACGCTGATCGGCGAAGGCGCCTGGTTGCGCCTGGGAGAGCAGGTTCGGCCGGTGAATTCCTTCGGCCAGGCCCTGCAGGCGCTGTTGACCGAGGGTCAGCGTGGTGTCGCTGTGCAGCGCTACAAGGGCCTGGGCGAGATGAACCCGGAGCAGCTTTGGGAAACCACCATGGACTTCGGCACCCGTCGCCTGATGCGCGTGCGGGTCGAGGACGTGGTGGCAGCGGACCAGATGTTCACCACCCTGATGGGCGACGAGGTGTCCCAGCGGCGCGAGTTCATCGAGTCGAACGCGCTGGCAGTGGCCAATCTGGACGTGTGAGCGAGGGGAGGCACGCGGCGCTCGGCGCCGCGTGCCTCAGGCGTTCTCGGCCGTTTCGCTGGCCGGCGCCGGCTCGCGGTAGCCGCAGGCCTTATCGGGACACACGTGCTCCACGCCGCGACGCTTGGTGGTCTTCACGGTGAGGATCGGGTGCGCGCACTTCGGGCACGGCTGGGGCAGCGGCGGATCCCACACGGCGTATTTGCAGTCCGGATAGCGACTGCAGGAATAGAACAGCTTGCCGTAGCGCGACTTGCGTTCCATCAACGTGCCCTGTTTGCACTCCGGACAGCCGACGCCGGTGTCCTTGGGCTTGTTCAACGGCTCCACATGCTTGCAGGTGGGATAGTTCACGCAGCCGATGAAACGCCCGTAGCGGCCCCGCTTGTAGGCAAGATCGCCACCGCATTCGGGACACTTGCGATCCAGCAGCTCCGGGGGCGGCTCGGGCTCGCCCGTGCTCGGCTTGAGGTCGCGCGTGTACTTGCATTCCGGGTAGCCGGTACAGCCGACGAAGTTGCCCCGCTTGCCGAGCCGGATGGCCAGCGGCTTGCCACACTCCGGGCAGGCCTCGTCGAGCTGTTGCTGGGTGACGTCGCGTCGCGCCACCGAGGTTTCGGTCTGCACCACGCGTTCGTGAAACGGCTGCCAGAAGCGTTCGAGCACCGGCACCCATTCCGTCTCGCCACGTGAGACGGCATCGAGCTCGTCTTCCAGCCGGGCAGTGAAGTCGTAATCCACGTACTGGGTGAAGAACTCGGTCAGGAAGCGGCTGACCACACGTCCGACATCGGTCGGCACGAAACGCTTGCCGTCCAGCTGCACATACTCGCGCTGCTGCAGGGTGCTGATGATGCTGGCGTAGGTCGACGGGCGCCCGATGCCGAACTCTTCCAGCGCCTTGATCAGGCTGGCCTCGTTGTAACGCGGCGGCGGCTCGGTGAAATGCTGGTTGGCCTCCAGCGCACGCAGCGCCACCTGCTCGCCCTCGCTCAACGGCGGCAGCGTCGCCTCGCGGTCGTTCTCGTCGCCTTCCTCGCGGTTGTCGTAGACGGCCAGGAAGCCGGGCTCGCGCACGGTCGAGCCGCTGGCGCGCAGCAAGGTCTGCGGCTGTCCCGGCGGGCACATGTCGACCGATACCGTATCGATCAGTGCCGGATTCATCTGACTGGCGACGGCGCGGTTCCAGATGAGCGTGTACAGCTTGAGCTGCTCGGCGCTCAAGTGCCCGCGCAGTGTGTCCGGGGTGCGGGCGGCCGAGCTCGGACGGATTGCCTCGTGCGCTTCCTGGGCGTTCTTGCTCTTGGCCTTGAACACGTTGGGCGAATCCGGCAGCGTGCCGCCACCGAAGCGCTGCGTGATCACCTCGCGGATTTCCACCACCGCTTCCTGCGCCAGGCTGGTCGAATCGGTACGCATGTAGGTGATCAGACCCACCGGGCCGCCGCCGACGTCGATGCCCTCATACAGTTGCTGGGCAATGCGCATCGTGCGCTGGGCGGTAAAGCCAAACCGCTTGGAGGCCTCCTGCTGCAGCGTGGAGGTGATGAACGGCGGCGCCGGGCGCCGCTTGCGTGAGCGGCGCGTGACACCGGCGACCGTGAGCTGGCCGTTGGCCTGCTCGATCACGGTGTCGCGCACGCGCATGGCGTGCGCGCTGTCGACGATGCTGAACTGCTCGACCTTGTCGCCTTCGAACTGGGTCAGCTTGGCCGCGAAGGTGGCCTTTTCCTTGCCGGCCATGGCGTCGAGCGTCCAGTACTCGCGCGGCTGGAACGCCTCGATTTCGTCTTCGCGTTCGCAGATCAGCCGCAGCGCGGGGCTCTGTACCCGCCCCGCTGACAGACCGCGGCGGATTTTCTTCCACAGCAGCGGCGAAATGTTGAAGCCGACCAGGTAGTCGAGCGCCCGGCGTGCCTGCTGGGCGTTGACCAGGTCCATGGAGATGTCGCCGGGGTGTTCGACGGCATCCTGGATGGCGCGCTGGGTGATTTCGTGGAACACCACGCGTCGTACGGGCTTGTCATCCAGCACCTTGCGCTGGCGCAGCAGCTCGGCCAGGTGCCAGGCAATGGCCTCGCCCTCGCGATCCGGGTCGGTTGCCAGCAACAGCTGGTCGGCGTTGCGCATCGCCTTGGCGATGGCGTCGACGTGCCGGTTGTTGCGGTCGATGCCCTCGTAGCGCATCGCGAAGCGCTCGTCCGGGCGCACGGCGCCCTCTTTGGCCACCAGGTCGCGGACGTGTCCGTACGAAGCCAGCACTTCGTAGCCGCTTCCGAGGTACTTCTTGATGGTTTTCGCCTTCGCCGGGGATTCGACGACGACGACGGTGCTGTTGTTTTGACTCATGGCAAGGGCTTGCGCCTGCCTGAAGCGGCGCGCAGGGTTCTCTTCTTTACTTAAGGTATATCTGAGCGGCCGCCGTGAGGCGGTCGCTGCGTGTTGGCCGCTACTGTAGGCGCCGCATCGCCTCGGGCTGGGCGAGTTCTTCCATGTAGGCGTACAGATGCGCCGAGCCGGGCCGGTTGTAGAGCACCATCATGGTGATCCACTTGATGTCCTCGAGGTCAATGGCGTCCACATCGAGTGCCATCGCACGATCCATGACCCGCTCGAGCGATGGCTTGTCGATCATCGGGTTCTGCGCCAGTGTCATCAGGAACCCTTGCGCCTCCAGGCTGAGCCGGTACTGTTCGGTCGGCGAGAACGTCCGCAACGCCCGATCACTCCATGTCGGGCAGTCGTCGGCGTCGGCATCCGCGTCCTCGGCCAAGCTCTGCAGCCAGTCGAAGGCGTGGTCGATCTGTCCTTCCGCAAAACCCATGCTGGTCAGCTGGCCGGTCAGTTCATCGCGATCCTCGTCGTCCAGCGCGCCTTCCTCACTGCAGCTATCCAGCAGGAACATCAACACGTCGAGAACGGATTCCTTCATCGATACCCTCAGCGCGCCTGGCGGGGGCCGCGACGGCCATACAGCCCTCCCGGCAGGGCCGTCACCAGGCCGTCCAATTGCAGCGTCAACAGCATGGTGGAAACTTCCTCTACCGTCAATCCGGTGCGTTGCACAAGCAGATCGAGGCTGGCCGGAGCGTCGCCCAGGTTGGCCAGCACCGGATCCGGTTCCGCGCCGCAGGCCGAAGGCGCGGCGTGTACCGTGTGACCACCCGGCAGCGGCGGGAGTTCCACGAGAATGTCGGCCACGGACTCCACCAGCTTGGCGCCTTCACGGATCAGGGCATGACAGCCGCGCGTCAGTGGGTTGTGGATGCCGCCAGGCACGGCGAAGACCTCGCGCCCTTGATCAGCTGCCAGGCGGGCTGTGATCAGCGAGCCACTGCGGGCGCCCGCCTCGACCACCAGGACGCCAAGTGACAGGCCGCTGATAATCCGGTTCCGGCGTGGAAAATTGAACCCGCGCGGCGGAGTCCCCACCGGTTGCTCGCTGATCAGCGAGCCGGTCGACCCAATGGTCTGGGCCAGTTCCTGATGCTGGCGTGGGTATATCCGGTCCGGTCCGGTGCCAAGAACGGCGATGGTGGCGCCGCCGCCGGCCAGCGCGCCGCGATGGGCGGACGCGTCAATGCCTTCGGCCAGGCCGCTGGTTACCGTCAGCCCGGCTTCAGCCAGCGCGGCGGCCAACATGTATGCGGTGTCGCGGCCCACCGGCGTGGCGTTACGGCTGCCGACGATCGCAAGTTGCGGGCCATCGAGTAACGCGACGTCACCCTGCACCAGCACCGCAGGCGGCGGGTCCGGGATCTGCGCGAGCCGGGACGGGTAACCGGGTCGGTCCAGAAACACCACCTGCCGCTGCGGTCCCTGCTGCAACCAGGCAAGGTCGTCGACGGGTGGGTTGGCGGCGGCAGACTGGACTGCCCGGACCAGGCGACGGTTGCCGCCAAGACACTCCAGCAGGTGTGTCGATGGCGCGCACAACACCGCCTGGGCATCGCCGAACGTCGCCAGCAGACGCCGCCAGCCAACGGCACCCAGCCCTGGCGTGCGTGCCAGGGTCAGGTGCGCGGCGTCCGGTGTCAGGGTGTTACCACCTCGTCCAGGGTATGCATGGGACCGGTGGCGTTCATGACCAGGGCGTAGCTGACGCGCTCGAACAGTCGAAACACCATCACCGTGCCGGCCGGATCCGACGGCGGCTGGATGCGCTCGCGGGTCACCGGGTCGTTGATGGGCTGCGGCACCTGGCGCACCTGCAGCACATGGCCAAGCTCGATGCCGTCACGCTGGCCGCGATTGAGCACCACGACGCTGTGCTGGCCGATCTGCGAGACGCCGTCGACCACACCGATGATCTGTCCCTTGACGGCATCGTCCGGTGCCCGTGGCGCATAGAAGGCCTGCAGCGGTCGGTCGTCGGTCGGTATCAGTATGTCGCCAGCCAGCACCTCGCGGCGGGCTTTCGCGACGTCCAGCGTGGCCGGGTCGCCGGCACGCTGAACGACCGCCTGGCCGATGTAGAGGGCGTTGTAGCCGAGCGCTTCCCCGGTTTCAGGGTCCGTGTAGGCCGGGCCGATGCGGAAGATGTCGAACGATTTGCCGGGTTCTGCATCCACCTGACGTCCGTAGATGCGGTCGCCCTGCCCGGCCGCCAGGTGCTCGTCGGCGGCCGCAGCCACATAGGCGAAATCGCCTGGCTGATTGCTGCGCAGCACCACGGCTTCTTCAAGAAACGCCTGCACGTGACGCAGCGGGATCGGCGGGATGGCCGTGTCCAGCTGCGTCGACCGGATTTTCGGAGACAGATGGCCCGGACCGCCCATGCCGTCGCGGACCAGACGCGGGCCGTCGTCGGTCATGATCAGCCGTAGTCGGTCGCCGGGGTATATAAGGTGCGGATTGGCGATCTGCGGGTTGACGCCCCACAACTTCGGCCAGTTCCAGGGTTTTTCCAGAAAGCGTCCGGATATGTCCCACAGCGTGTCGCCGCGCACGACGACGTAGATCTCCGGGTGGTCGGGTCGCAGCGTCAGTTCGTCGGCGTTGGCCAGGAAGGGCCACAGGGCCAGCAGGCAGAAGAGGGAGCGGCGAAGTCTGGTCATGGGCAAGTTCCGGCCAGTATGATTGTTGGCAAGCCTGACCCCCCGGCACCGGTCACGCGCCGTCAGGTTCCCTTGTTCGGTTCCGACGCGGCCGCCTTGAGGCAGACCCTGAAGGCGGTTGCAGTGTAGCCCAGTTCACCCGCTCGCCCACCCCTCATATGGCACAGCTTCCCATTCTGACCTTTCCGGACCCGCGCCTGCGCGACGTAGCGCGGCCGGTCGACGGCGTCGACGCCGACCTGCGCCAGCTGGCTGCGGACATGGCAGAGACCATGTATGCCGCCAAGGGGATCGGCCTGGCCGCAACGCAGGTGGGGGTGCCCAAGCGCGTGCTGGTGATGGACCTCAGTGCCGAACGCACCGAGTTGTTGACGTTGATCAATCCGCAGATCGTCGAGCGCGACGGCGTACAGGTGTGCGAGGAAGGCTGTCTGTCGGTGCCGGAGGTGTTCGAGTCGGTGGAGCGTGCCGAGCGGGTGGCGGTCACCTACCTCAACCTCGATGGTGATGCCTGCCGACTGGAGGCCGACGGTCTGCTGGCGGTGTGCGTCCAGCACGAGATTGATCACCTCGACGGCAAGCTGTTCGTCGACTACCTGTCCCGCCTGAAGCAGGATCGGCTGCGAAAGAAGGCGGTCAAGCGTCAGCGCGACGACGTACGGCCGTGAGCCTGCGTGTGGTGTTTGCCGGCACCGCGCCGTTTGCGGTGCCGAGCCTGCGCGCGTTGCTGGCGGCCGGCCATACGGTGGCCGCGGTCTATACCCAGCCTGACCGCCCGGCTGGCCGCGGTCGCAAGCTGGCCGCTTCGGCCGTCAAGCAGGCGGCGCTGGAAGCGGGGCTCGAGGTTCGCCAACCGGTCAGCCTGCGTGGCCCGGAGGCGGCCGGCGCTGTGGCGACGCATGCCGCCGACCTGCTGGTGGTGGTGGCCTACGGGTTGATCCTGCCGCCAGCCATCTTGGAGTTGCCGCGACTGGGCGCACTCAATGTGCACGGCTCGCTGCTGCCGCGCTGGCGTGGGGCCGCGCCGGTGGAGCGTGCGTTGCTGGCGGGTGACGCCGAAACCGGGGTATGCATCATGCAGATGGATGCCGGGCTGGATACCGGGCCGGTGTTCCTGGCGTGCCGCGAGCCGATCCTGGCGGACGACACCGCCGGCAGCCTGCGCGAACGCCTGGCCGAGCGTGGCGCCGAAGCGCTCGTGACGGTGGTGGCGGATCTTGAGGCCGGCACGGCCAGGGCCCATCCTCAGCCGGAGCAAGGGGCCTGTTACGCGGCCAAGATCGACAAGCGGGAGGCGCAGCTTGACTGGCACGCGCCGGCTTCGACGCTGGAGCGGGCGGTGCGGGCCTTTGCGCCGGCGCCGCTGGCCTGGACGCTGTGGCGCGGGCAGCGCCTGCGCATCGGCGCGGCCGCCCTGGGTGACGGCGCGGGGCCGCCGGGGCGATCCAGGCCAACACGCCGC
>OBIY01000436.1_pt1 | contig 16458 bp, 16 predicted proteins | sample 1519841 | NCBI WGS metagenome assembly OBIY01 (sample SAMN03019774, study PRJEB22545) | beach sand metagenome | biome: beach; feature: sea beach; material: beach sand | place: USA: Municipal Pensacola Beach, FL | collected 2010-07-30 | depth 30-40 cm m
TCAATAGACATAACTTGCCTATCGTCATCTTCCAGGGCGTGAAGTGTTTGGAAAAATGATGGAGCAAGTAGAACGAAGCGATGGTGTTGGCATTTTGGCGTGGCACCCCGATCGTCTTGCTCGTAATTCAATGGACGGCGGGAAAATTATCTATGCCGTGGATACTCGCAAGATCGTGTCTTTGCGCTTTCCGACATTTTGGTTTGAACCAACCCCGCAGGGGCTCTTTATGTTGCAAGTGGCGTTTGGACAATCCAAGTATTATTCGGACAACTTGAGTGAGAATATCAAAAGAGGCGTCCGCCAAAAATTGCGCCGTGGCGAGTGGCTGAATCTTGCACCCTTTGGCTATGAAAACAATCCAAAAGTGAGAAATATTGAACCGCACCCGACAAATGCTCGGATTGTTCGCAGGGCTTTTGAAGAATGCGCCAAAGGGACACATACCCTAAAATCTCTCGGCTTATTTTTGGCGGACTTGGGCGTGGTGTCTCGAAATGGAACACCACTTGCCAAAGTTTCCATCAAACGGCTTTTAACGAATCGTGCCTACTTGGGATTTATCAAACATAAAGACGAATGGTTTGATGGAAACTTTGAGCCACTTGTTTCTCCGCAATTGTTTGAAGCCGTGCAGAAAGTATTGCAAGAGAAGTCGCGACCGCGCAAAAGGAAAATTAAACACGATTTTCCTTTTACTGGGCTTTTTCGATGTGGTGAGTGCGATTCTATGATTTCCGCACAATGGACGACAAATCGTCATGGCACAAAGTATAGATATTATCGGTGCTCGAAAAAGCGCGGTCGCTGTTCGCAATCATATTTGCAAGAAAAAGACCTTGCCGAACAAATCAAGGCACGGCTTCAAACAATCTCGCTTTGCGATCGCTATACCGATTGGATGTTAGAAAAAGTGAAAGAGTGGGAACGTGAGGAAATCGGAGCGTCGCAAAGCGAGGTTCAAAATCTTTCGCAAAAAATCAAAGCAAGCGAGGCGCGCTTGGGAAAACTCATCTCGACCTATTTGGATGGCGATATACCGAAAGCAATCTATCTGAAAAAGAAAGATAAGAATATGCGCGCTCTCGCTACTTTGAAAGACGAAATGAAAGATTTTGAAAGCGGAAGAAACAAGTGGGTTGAACCCCTGCGGGAATGGATTTTAGATACGAAACAAGCCGATTTTTTGTCATCATCCGCTGATTTTCACAAAATCAGCTCCTTCGTCAAAAAAGTCGGAACGAACCCTACGGTTCGTGACAAATCCGCGCGCTTCGGCGCGTCCGTCCCCAGCGAGTTTGTCGCGAAGCGACGGGCTTTTCTTCCTTCTCCCGCGCCTTCGGCGCGGGCTACTTCCACGCTTTCAAAACGCGAAGTTACATTTGGCGGAGGTGAAGAGTTCAGTACCCTTGGCATCGTGTTACTTCTTGTTTCCTTGTGGAAGCTTCTTCAAAAGTATCAGGAGCCCATTGTGTGTACTGTAGATAACTAAACAACATTATTATGAAACTATTAAAATATGGATTACCTCTACTTGTTGTAGTGATTATTACTATCGTATTGATAAGTCCAGAAAAACAAAAAAATTCCTCTGTTGTTCAGACAAATGAATCTCAGAATATCGAGGCTAGTGATATGTCAAAGATATCACCACAAGAATTCGATCGACTCTTGTCTTCAGGTGAATATACTGTCATTGATGTACGAACTCCTGAAGAGATTGCTGAGGGCAAGATTACCAGCGATGCACTTGAGATTAATTTCTATGACGAGAGCTTTAAGCAACAAATTGCAGAGCTTAACCCGGATGACAAGTATCTCGTGTACTGTCGTAGTGGCAATCGATCAGGTCAATCACTTGAAATATTCGAAGGACTTGGTTTTGAAAATGCGAAAGAGCTCGATGGTGGTATCGTGGCATGGGGGTCATATCAATCAAGTCGAAATGAATCGGAGGGTGATACAGTAGATGTTACATTCGGACAGACAATAGATATTGAAATTCAAGGGCAGAACCATGTTAGTCCTGGCACAACCGACTACACAGCTCATAACTCAAATCCACCGACATCAGGAGATCACTACGCTCAAGCTCCTGGATGGGGTGTATACAAGAAAGAGATGAGTGACCTGTCAGCTGTGCACGCATTAGAGCATGGTGGTATTTGGATTTCATACCAAGGTTCTCTAGATGATGAATTAGTAAAGGAGCTTAAGAAAATTGCAAACAATAATGCTGGAGCTGTTATTATGTCACCGCGTGATGAAAATCCGGCACCGATTGCAATCGCATCGTGGGGTAAGCTTATGTATCTAGAGACACCAGACACGGCAATTATACAGAACTTCATTGATACCAATAAGAATAATACTCACGAGCCTTTTGCTCGATAGCGTATGAAAAACAAAAACGCAAAACAAAATATGAAGTTCAGTAAAATTCAAAAACATATACCAGTAATTATTATTGCTTGTGCCGTGTTAATTACGGGAGCAATCCTCTTTTTCAGTAGTGATGATGTTGATAAAGTAAAAGTGAGTCGTGAGGCATTTGTCTCAGAATTCACAGGTGCGTATGTCGAAGACATTGAACCTAATGGGAATATTGTAGAAATGGACATGACAGCAAGCGAAGGTGAAGTGGAAATTTTTGATGGCTACAAAACAAAAGTATGGAGCTATAACGATACGGTGCCTGGGCCAGAGGTTCGGGTAAAACTCGGTGACACGCTAAGGTTGAATTTTACCAATGACCTACCACAAGAAACCACTATTCATTTTCACGGTGTACGCGTACCTAATGCAATGGACGGAGTGCCAGGAGTTACTCAAGACCCAATTAAACCAGGTGAAAGTTTTGTATATGAATTTACACCAAAAGACGCAGGGACATTCTGGTTTCACCCCCATGTTCGTACATCAGAGCAGGTGGAGCGTGGACTCTTTGGAACCCTGATTGTGGAAGACGATGTAGATCAAAAGTATTCCCAGGATATTGTTTGGGTCATAGATGACTGGCGAATGACTGAAGACCGACAAGTCTACGAAGAGTTCAATACCCCAATGGATTTGATGCATGATGGTAGGTGGGGAAATGTTATGACGGTAAATGGAAAGCTTAATGAGGTTTTGGATGTAAAACCAGGAGAAAGAATTCGTTTGCGTATGGTGAACGCTTCCAACGCCAGAATTTATATGCCGAGCTTCAAAAATCTCAATGCAAAAATTATTGCCGTAGATGGAATGTACGTAAAAGAAGTTTTTGACTTTGGAGAACTAGAACTCTCGCCAGGTAACAGGATTGATATAGATATCACTATTCCACAGGACGCTGATGGTCAGGTATTTGAATTGGTAGATAATTTTGGTCGAGAAGAAATTAAACTCGCACGAATAGAGGTAGCAGGACAAGCTGTAGCAACTCCAGAGTTTAACTTCCCCGTAAACAGCGAGGTTCCTGATTGGACTGGAGCAAGCGACATTGAGATCGATAAAGAGTATCGTCTCAATGCACGTAGAAAAACAGGTGAAGGAATGGGAATGATGGGAGGCATAGAATGGACGATAAATGACAAGGCGTACCCAGACTATGATCCTTACACTTTCAAGTACGCAGAGTTCAATACAATGCGCTTTACGAATGAATCAGTACGACTTCACCCAATGCACCTACACGGACAATTCTTCAAGGTTATTGCACGAGATGGTGTGCCTGTATCAGAGCCATACTTTCGTGACACTGTTTTGGTCTATCCTAATCAAAGTGTAGATGTTGCATTGGTTCCCTTAGATAAAGGTCTATGGGTAAATCATTGTCACATTCTAGAGCATGCAGCTGCAGGAATGCTAACAGCAGTGGAAGTGAAGTAAGAAAATTATTAACTAATATCTAAAAAATTATGAAAACAAATACTATTACCATAGGTATCGTCACAGCACTTGTGCTTGCAAGTGGAGCTCTATTCTTCGTCGCCAGCGACAAAGATACAAATACAGAAGTTGTTCAATCAGTAACTCAAACAAAAACGGCTTTTGCAGATACACGTGCAGTTGTTTATAAATCACCAACTTGTGGCTGTTGTGAGGGTCATGCAGATGCTATGAGAGAAGCAGGAATAGATGTTGAGATTGTCGAGATGCAATCAACCGAACTTTCCTTCTTTAAGGAAGATAATGGAGTTCCTACGAACATGCAGTCGTGCCATACGACAATACTCTCGAAAGGTGACACAGAATATGTGGTAGAGGGACATGTTCCCATCGAAGGAATGAGTAAACTCATTACAGAGCAACCTGATATCGCAGGGATTGTGTTGCCTGGAATGCCGAGTGGAACTCCAGGAATGCCGGGGCCGAAGATGGGGTCATACGATGTGATGACGCTTGAAGATGAGCCTAAGCTATATACATCAATTTAATTAATGGGATAGATTATATTTATGTATGAATAAAAAAATCATAACAAAAATCATTCCTGCTCTAGGGGTAATAATGTTATTTTTAGTGGGTTTTGTGATTAATTTACAACCTAAAGAGAGCGCTGATATTCAATCAGCTGCAATGATGCCTGAGACTGAGAATGCACCGCCCACGCCAACAATAAAGGAAGTCACGTACGAAATTGCAAGTGGTGATACGTTTAAGAATATTTTAGAGGCAGAAGCTGGTATTCCACACAATGAGGCTCTTGATATCACAGAAAAAGTAAGTGAAGTATATGATATAACTAAAATTCAAGCAGGAAGTATCATGAAATTCTTCTTTGCAAAAGAAGCTTTTGCTCAGACAACATATGATATTGATAACAAAACAACACTAGTTATTAAACGTGATGGTGATGATATTAAAGTATCCGAAGAAGAAATTGAATATGAAGTACGCCAGAATCAAGTTGATGCAACTATTGATTCATCGCTCTATGTTACAGGAACATCTGAAGGTATGAGTGGTAAGGCAATTATTGAGCTCGCAAATATATTTGCTTGGGATATTGATTTCACTACCAATATTCAAAAAGGAGATAGTTTTAGTGTGGTTTACGAGAATCGATACCGTGACGGAGAGTTTGCTGGTATTGGGGACATCCTCGCTGCTCGTTTCACTAATGAGGGAGAAGATTTCTATGCCTTCATGGTTGAAAATGAAGGTGAGAAAAAATACTACAACGAAGAAGGGTTCTCAAAAGAACTTGCTCTTTTAAAAACACCACTTAATTATTCTCGTGTATCTTCCCAGTTTAGCTTTAAGCGAAAAAACCCTGTCACAGGCGATGTGGGGAGCCACAGGGCAGTTGATTTAGCTGCTCCGCAGGGAACACCTGTTGAGTCGGTTGGTGACGGTACGGTAGAGTATGCGGACTGGAATGGTGGATATGGTAAGTATATAAAAATTCGCCATGGTAATGGTTTTGTGTCAGCATATGCACACCTATCATCTATTGATTCAAAGATTAAAAAAGGATCACAAGTTACTCAAGGTCAACTAATTGGAAGAGTGGGTTCAACAGGTAGATCGACAGGTCCACATCTGCACTATGAAGTTTATGAAAACGGAAATCCAGTTGATCCATTTAATCTAGATATTTCCCCTAGTGAAGAAATTAGTGAAGAATTGAAGGGCGAGTTCAACAGAGTAAAAGATTTATTTTCAAGTAGATTGTAGATGATATTAGACATTAATGAGACACATGTACCTCATATCAAAAACAAGACGCCTGTGAGGGCGTCTTGTTTTTGATATTCAATCGAGCACTCGGGTCGCACTAACTACATAGGTAATTAGGTCATACCGATACTTAGTTGTCAATGCGGAGAGGGAGGGATTCGAACCCTCGAGGGAGTTGCCCCCCTAACACCTTAGCAGGGTGCCCCATTCGACCGCTCTGGCACCTCTCCGTTATTTCGGTTCGATAACAACTAGCTCCTTAACTGGGGATGGAAGCATGTCTTCCATCGATTCCGCCAGTTGGCACCTCTCCGTTTTACGCATCACGCGTGGTGATTACGTTCGCGTACGATAGCACAACCATCCATATTTTTCACCCCGTTAGAAGTTTTCCCAAAGACACTAATGTGATTTATTTTCTGTATGTTATGTATCCGCACTTGTAACTCAAAGACCGTATTACATTAAACTTCTAACGGGGTTCATGCGTGAGCCAATGCTACTGCCGTAACGCTTGCACCGCTGTTTCTCAGTACTCGGATTGCTTCAGCGAGCGTTGCGCCGGTCGTTGTGACGTCGTCTATAAGAATAATGCGTGCGCTGCTAACCGCCGCTGGGTCAATGACCTCAAATATACCGACAACATTTGTGAGACGTTCACTTCGCGACAGTGTTTTCTGCATTGGTATATGTTTGGTTTGCACAAGAACATCGGTACGCACCAGTGCGCGCAGTTCGTCGGGTAGCAATGCACATACTTGCTCCATCTGATTGAAGCCGCGCTCTCGTCGTCGACGTTTTGAAATCGGCATTGGCACAATGTACGTCTGTGTGGTGTTCCATATGGTCGCGTCAGCATATTCCTCAAGCAGCACATCGCTGAGAAGTGTTGCAAGCAGTTGTGTTGCCCGTGCATTCCCGCGTGTTTTCAGAAGAGACAACGATGCGCGCACTGCGGGCTCATCGTACGGTGCACACGTGAGTACCTGCTTTCCATTTGGAAGCGTCGTATGGGTGGGTGTCGAGGGGAGGGCATCGGTTTGTATAACGAGCTGTTCTTTTTCGTCCGGCGGAAAGAGTAATGTAAGCAGTTTCGATAACATCTTGCCATTGTAACGTAGGTGAACGTGTTACAATGTTGGCACTGTATATGGGCATATTCGATTCAATACGAAGTTCTTTGAGCGCTCGCGTCAGTAGTGGTGGACGCTCGGGAAGTGTCATCGGCGTCGACATCGGTTCATCAGCTATAAAAGTAGTTCAGCTTCGCCGTGAGAAGGGACACGCCGTGCTTGAAACGTACGGAGAAATTGCACTCGGGCCGTACTCAGGTACCGAAGTAGGGCGTGCAACACACTTGCAAACCAACGAACTTGCGCAGGCACTCAAGGATGTGATGCAAGAAGCGAATGTCACCGCAAAAGCGGCGGGTATCGCGATTCCGTTCTCATCAAGCCTTACCTCTGTTATTCAGATGCCAAAGATGGACCCTGAACAGCTGGCGCACATGATTCCACTTGAAGCGCGCAAGTATATTCCGGCAAATGCTAACGAAGTCATGCTCGATTGGTTCATCATTCCGGAAGATCCGGCAAAGGAAGAATGGTCACGTGCTCGTGGGGGAGAGACGGCGGCAAAACCCGCGGCACCAAAGACAGAGGTACTCCTTGTTGCCATACATAATGAGATTCTGACTAATTTTCAGGCGATCGCACAAGAAACCGCACTCGATGTGGGCTTTTATGAACTTGAAATATTTGGTGTCGCGCGGTCTTCTTTGGCACACGGCATTGCGCCGGTCATGATTGTTGACATTGGTGCGGCAACCACAAAAGTGTATGTGGTTGAACGTGGCATTGTACGCTTCTCGCACCTCATCAACACCGGTTCGCAGGAGTTAACACTCGCCATTTCGCGCTCGCTCGGATGGAATTTCGACCGAGCAGAACGTGCCAAGCGTGAGCAAGGACTTATGGTGCGTGAAGGCGCTGATGCGATTCAAGACAAACAGGTAAAAGAGGCTTTGTTATCAACACTTGGTCGTATTTTTTCAGAAGTGAATCGCGTACTATTAAGTTACGAGAAAAAGTACGGACGCAATGTTTCTCGAGTGGTACTGTCGGGAGGAGGAAGTGGGTTGTACGGACTTTCCGAATACGCAGCTGGGGTCATCAATATCGATGTTGAACGCAGCGCCCCGTTTGAGAAAGTACAAACACCGGCATTCCTTGAAGACGTACTCGCAGAAGTCGGTCCAGAATTTGCAGTAGCGGTCGGTATCGCGTTGCGACGTATGCAGGGATAAACGAAAAACAAATCGTTCTTTCACATTTTTTTGAACACGAACCATGGAGTCAAACATTAAAGCATCGTTTATACCAGACAAGCTCCCGACCGAAAACGGGCGTGGAAGACCGACACGAAACTCAAGCGGTAGCGCGGTGGACATTTTAATGTTACTGGCGATCGTAGCGCTTGCTGTAGCGCTTGCACTTGCTGCCGGTGTATTCCTGTACTCAAGCTTCCTCACCTCGAATGTGCAAAGCAAGAGCGAACAACTCGCTCGTGCGCAGCAGGCGTTTGAGCCAGCACTGGTCGCAGAGCTGGTACGACTCGACGCACGACTCGACGCGGCAAATACGGTACTTGCGCAGCACCTTGCGCCATCGGAAATCTTTAATCTACTCGAAGAGCTCACGTTACAGTCGGTATCATATTCTTCCATGGACTATGCGTTGAGCGAAGACGGTACCATTACACTCAAGTTGCAAGGAAAAGCACGCAGCGTCAACGGCGTTGCATTGCAGGCAAGCGTGTTTGGACAGCATAATGCAATCACGAATCCAATCTTTGGCGACCTCGACTTGGTTAGTGACGGTGTGGAGTTTACCGTAACCGCGACAGTGAACCCGGCGGCGTTACGCTACTCGACAGTATTTCGACAGTACTCACAGGGTGTACAGACACCAGGCGTACCAACGCAGGAGACACTCCCGACTTCAACACAGCAAACGAATGAGATAACAACCGAAGATGCTGCAGACAGCGAAGAAGATTTCGGTGAGTTCGGTGGCGCATTACCAGGAGATACTGAAATAGCTCAATAGTTGTATGACCAAAGCAATACTTTCAATTATCTTCATTGGCGCGTCGATCATGATTTTTTCATTGTATGTACGTCCAACATACGACCAAGTGCAAGATAATCGGCTGGCAGTTGCACGTTTCGATGAGGCACTCGCAAAAACTCGTGAAATTCAAGAATTGAAAAGTTCACTACTTTCACGATACAACCTTTTTGCGGGAAACAATCTCGAGCGATTGCAGAAGATGCTCCCGGATCATGTCGACAATGTGCGCTTGGTGCTCGACATGGACGGCATTGCTTCAAAGTACAACATCCGCATTCAAAACGTAGTGGTGCAAAACACTACCGACGGTCGTACTGATCAAAATAGTACCGTCCTTAACGGTGGTGCTGCCGAGAATCGTCCCTACAGGTCACTTAACTTGCAGTTCGAAGTCATTGCAACCTATGATGACTTCGTACTACTTATGCGCGACCTTGAAACCAGTCTCCGCATCGTTGACCTCACGTCATTGAGTGTGCGTCCACGAAATGATATTACCGGCGCAGGTATTGCTGGACCGGTCTATTCATTTGGTGTATCGCTCCGCACCTATTGGTTACCATAGTATGTTTGTATGTTAGATCTCATTAAACAAAACAAGATAATCATCATCGTACTCATTGTTATCATCGGTGGGTTTGCGTGGTTTGGTCTTTCTGACCCGCAGCCAACCAACACATTGTTGAGTAGCCAGTCGCGAGCTAACGCTCCCGCTGCAGAACAGGAGATTCTCCGAGTATTGCTTGATATGCGTTCTATTCGTCTCGACAGTTCTATTTTTGAAAATCCCGCATTCAGTTCGCTCCGAGACTACGGGCGAGAAATACTTCCTGAGCCGGTTGGTCGTACCAATCCGTTCGCACCGGCAACCGGCAACACGCAGCCGACCTCTGTAGATACTACGTCTGACACGATTCTAACGAGATAATGACCTATGGGGAACGATACCCTCATGCAAGGTCTGATACGCAACGGCACTCTCTCGAGAGAGGATGCCCAAATCGTATTTGATAGTGCACAGAAAAGAAATATTCCCGTTGAAGAAGCACTTCGGGAAGTTGGTGTTACCCAAGACGCTATTCTTAATGCCAAAGCGGGAAACACCGGTGTGCCTACTCGAATGCTTGAAGACGAACAGATCCCTTTTTCTATTCTTGAGCATATTCCCGAAGAATCAGCACGACACTATTCGATGGTGCCGCTTGGTGTTGTTGATGGTGTATTGGAAGTGGGAATGGTTGATCCGGAAAACATGGACGCCGTGGATGCTCTCAACTTCCTTGCGCGCAAAAAAGGACTCCCATACAAGATTTTTCTTATCTCAGAAGCTGATTTTCAAGACGTACTTAAAATGTATGACTCGCTCGGCGGCGAAGTCGGGCGAGCGCTCACCGAGTTGGAAAGTGAGTTCTCTGAAGACCAAAAGAATATCCAGGCAGCTATTGATGAACAAGAGCAAAGCGATGAGACAAACATAAAAGAAGACGCGCCGGTCATTAAGATTGTCGCCACCATCTTGCGGTATGCGGTTGATGGACGAGCGTCTGACGTACACATTGAGCGCACTGACAAATTGGTAAAAGTACGCTTCCGTGTAGACGGTATTTTGCATACGTCCCTCACGCTCCCGGTTAATGTGCATCAAGCAATCGTTGCGCGCATCAAGGTGTTGTCGTCAATGCGACTCGATGAACGCCGGAAACCACAGGACGGACGATTTTCTGCCAAGATTGGCGGGCATCGTATCGACTTTCGTGTTTCAACATTCCCGGCGGCAAACGGCGAGAAAATTGTGATGCGTATTCTTGACCGCGATCGCGGCTTCATTCCGTTGGAGGACATTGGACTCTCTCCTGATAACCTGCAGAAAATTCGTGATGCAATCGCAAAGCCACACGGACTCATCTTGATTTCCGGTCCGACCGGTTCGGGTAAGTCGACAACGCTGTACTCGATGCTTGCCGAACTCGACAGAGAAACTAAAAACGTACTTTCACTAGAAGATCCGGTTGAATACTTCATTGAGGGCGTGAGTCAATCGCAAGTGCGACCGGAAATCGGATACACTTTTGCAAACGGACTTCGCACCACACTTCGCCAGGACCCTGACATCATCATGGTGGGGGAGATTCGTGATGCGGAGACTGCAAAGCTCGCGGTGCAGGCCGCACTTACTGGACACCTCGTACTCTCTACTATTCACACGAACTCAGCAATCGGTGTGATTCCGCGTTTGGTAGACATGGGTGTTGACCCATTCCTTATTGCGCCAACATTGGTCCTTGCGGTTGCACAACGCTTGGTGCGCAAGACATGTGATGGTGCACAAGACCCACAACCAATTAACGAAAGTACTCGGGTAATGCTTGAAAAACAGTTTGCTGATTTGCCCGACAAATATCGTCCGACTATTCCGGATACGTTGTATGAAGCAAAACCAACAGAGGAGTGTCCAAACGGACTACGCGGTCGTCTCGCCGTATTTGAATTATTGCCAATGAATCCGGAACTTGAGCATCAGGTGTTGACCGACCCAACCGAAGAAAAGGTACAAGAAGTAGCACGACGCAACGGCATGCTTACGATGAAAGAGGATGCAATACTTAAATCGTTCCAAGGGAAGATTCCATTTACCGAGGCAAACAAGCTCAGTGGTGCACTCTTAGCGGAAGAAGTCGTTGCAGACCTCGCACAGATGAAAAAGGCAGACGGAGGTACGGAGAAAGGGGTCTAGGGGAGTGCGTATAAATATGCTACGCTAACGAGAATCATGGTAGACGATACGAAATACAACATTTTGTTTGTTGACGACGACGAGTTTCTCGTAGATATGTACTCACTAAAATTCTCTCAGGCAGGGCACCATATTCAGGCCGTGCGCAGTGCCGAGGCCGCCCTTGAGCGACTACATGAGGAGGGTTATACGCCCGATGCGGTAGTATTTGACCTCGTCATGCCAAAAATGGATGGCTTCGACTTGCTGAAAGAGATTCAAAAACAACAACTTGCGAAAGGTGCTGCACTGATTGTGCTCTCAAACCAAGGTGAAGCTGAAAGCTTGGCAAAAGCAAAAGCACTTGGTGCAACCGGACACATCATAAAAGCAAACGCGATTCCTTCTGAGGTCTTAAAGTTGGTTGAAAATATCATACGCACCAATCGGAACGTATAACGCGGTTTGATTGCTCGTGTTCTACACACATACGCGTGTACCTTTGCATAGAGTATGCGCTACAATGTATACATCATAATGTTGTATGGATCCTGATCGTTCATTAAAAAAGTTTATCAATATTCTCATAAACGAAGGAGGTTCAGACCTGCACCTCACGGCTGAGTCGCATCCAACCATTCGTGTCGCTGGCTCACTTATTTCGCTCACTAAGGAGCCTATTCTTACCGGGAAAGAAACCATGGCGCTTTTGGGCACGATGATTACCAAAGATGAGCAAGAGGCGTTCATCGAGCAAAAGGAAATAGACTTTTCATATCAACTCGAAGATGGTAACCGATTCCGCTGCAATGCATTCTTCCAACGTGGTGCAGTCGGTGTCGCGATGCGTCTTATTCCTCGTGAGATCCGTACGGTTTCTGAGCTCGGACTACCACCGATCCTTGAGAGCTTTGCTCGTCGCACACAAGGGTTCTTTCTCGTTGTCGGACCAGTCGGGCAGGGTAAAACGACGACTTTGGCATCATTGATAGAGCTTATTAATCAGGAGCGAGCAGAGCATATCGTTACCATCGAAGACCCAATCGAATACATATTCGAACCAAAGCGCTCACTCATCGATCAGCGAGAAGTAAAAATTGATACAAAGAACTTTGCATCCGCTTTGCAGGGGGCATTCCGGCAGGACATCGACGTACTGCTCATCGGTGAAATGCGCGGGCCGGAAACCATGGCTGCAGCGGTAACGGCTGCAGAAACAGGACACCTCGTATTCTCAACGCTACACACAAACAATGCTCCACAGACGGTAAACCGTATCATCGATTCATTCCCAGGAGACCAGCAAAACCAAATTCGGTTGCAGCTCGCATCATCGCTTGCTGGCATCTTCTCACAGCGTCTTATTCCTCGCATTGGCGGTGGAGTCGTACCCGCATATGAGTTGCTTGTGGCAAACAAAGCAGTTGCCAACCTCATTCGTGAAAAGCGAACACATGAACTTGGTACGGTTATTGAGACCGGTGCGCAGGAAGGAATGATTGATATGAACCGCTCACTCGCAGAGCTTGTTGCACGCGGTGAGATTAGCGCTGACAGCGCGTACCAATACTCGCTGAATCCACAAGTTCTTGACCGTTTGTTGTAATATCTTTCTATGGCACTTTTTTACTACACCGCAATTGATGCAGAAGGCAAAGAACGCAAAGGAAGTATTGATGCAATCAATAAGGACGTTGCAGTCACTGCCTTGCAGCGCCGTGGACTGACGCTTTCGTCAATCACGCCGGCCGAATCGAACTCGTTCTTTCAAATGCGCCTCAGTTTTTTTGAGCGCGTCAAAAACAAAGATATCGTTATTTTGTCACGTCAAATAACTACGCTGTTTGAAGCGCAGGTATCTGCACTTCGGGCGTTTCGTTTGCTTGCTGCGGAAAGCGGAAGCCCGCTCTTACAAGACAAACTTAATGAAATTGCGAACGACATCCAGAGCGGTTCAACGATTGCTGATGCGTTAGGCAAGCACCCGAAAGTATTCAGTGATTTCTACGTTGCCATGGTGCGTGCAGGTGAAGAGACAGGACGACTGGATGAGGCGTTCGCGTTTCTCGCCGACTATCTCGACAGAACATATGAAGTTACCTCTAAAGCACGAAACGCACTTATTTATCCAGCGTTTGTTATCATCACTTTTATTTCAGTAATGGTGCTGATGCTCACAACTGTTATCCCGCGACTTGCGGATATTTTACTTGAGAGTGGGCAGGAGGTGCCAATATACACCAAAATAGTTATTGGGCTCGCACAGTTCCTCACCAACTATTCATGGTTGCTCGGCATTGCGTTGGTATTCGGTGGAGTCCTTGTGTATCGATTTATCCAAACCGAATCAGGAAAGAAACGTCTCGCACATGCGCGTTTGGGTGTGCCCTACGTCGGTGATTTATACCGGAAACTCTACATGTCTCGCATTGCGGACAGTTTGAGTACTACACTCTCAAGTGGTATTCAACTCGTGCGTGGCATGGAAATTAGTGCCGCCGTCGTTGGTGATCCTGCGTATCGAGAAATCTTGCTTCAAATCGCACAAGAAATCCAAAGTGGACGACCGGCGTCTGAAGTGTTTGCAAACTATGACGAATTCCCTGGCATTGTTATTGCCATGATTAAAGTGGGAGAAGAAACAGGAGACCTCAGTAATATCTTGAAAACAATGGCAAAGTTTTACCAACGAGAAGTTTCAAACGCTGTTGATACGCTCGTGTCCCTCATTGAGCCGCTCATGATTGTTCTTATGGGTGTTGGCGTTGGTTTGCTTTTGGCGTCGGTATTGGTGCCAATATACAATATCTCTGCCGGGTTGTAGGCTGTACTCTAAGACACTCCTTAACGAGGGGAGTGCGGGAACGGATTGCCGTGATACAATGTTATCCACATAGCGACGCAAATATACAGCCTTGGTGTCGCTATAATGTCAGTATACAAGGCAGAGGACTGGTCGTTCATGGTCTTGGAGCTGCACGAAAGCGTTTACAAGCATTAGTGTACAAGGTCACATATTCTTATAATTAAATTTTAGAACCATTTTATGAATCTTTTTAGTAACAAAAATCGCGGTTTCACTCTTATTGAGCTCTTGGTGGTAATCGCCATCATCGGAATTCTCTCGTCTGTGGTGCTTGCATCACTTAACAGCGCTCGTCAGAAGTCACGAGATGCGCGTCGTATCGGTGACATAAAACAACTGCAGCTTGCGCTCGAGATGTACTACGACTCAAACAGTGGATACCCATCGTCAACTGCGGCATTGGTGCCTGACTATATTCCAGTGCAGCCAGCTGACCCACAAACTGACGCTGCGTACACATATGCAGTAAGTGGTACCTCAAACTACGTACTTCGTGCAACACTCGAATCAGAGCACAGTGCCCTTGGTTCAGACATCGATGGTACCGTCTTCTCAGTAGACTGTACTGATGACTCAGCTCCGTACTACTACTGTGTGCAACCGTAATACGGTTTAGCATACACATTACAAAAAGCGCCTATAGGCGCTTTTTGTATTGGCACTTCTGTACAGTCTTCAATGGGTATGTGCGTAGTGCTCGTGTATACTTTACGTATGATATATGCCGAACTTGTCGTTATTGCCACACTCGGCGCAATCGTAGGAAGTTTTCTTAATGTATGTATTTTACGATTGCACACCGGTCGCTCAACTTCTGGAAGAAGCGGCTGCATGTGTTGCGGGACGCAACTTACTTGGAAAGAACTCATTCCCGTCTTCTCGTTCCTAAAACAGCGTGGTCGTTGTGTATCGTGTGGTAGCCGTATATCGAACCAATACTGGATTGTTGAGCTTCTCACTGCCATATTGTTTGTTCTCGTATGGCTTCAGTACATACCGCTGCTGGCTACACTCGTTGGGTGGGCGATGGTAGGAACCTTGGTAGTTATTGCGATTTACGATATTAAACATACGATTGTTCCAAACAGCGCCGTTTATACATTCATTGGTCTTGCCGCACTAGCCAATATTCCACTACTGGGCACATTTATGCCCGCTGAGCTTTCGATGCATGTATTGTTCGTACTGATAAGTGGCATTCTTGTTGCACTCCCGCTGTTTCTTTTGTGGCTCGTGTCGAGCGGCCGCTGGATGGGATTTGGGGATGTGAAGCTTGCAGTCGGATTTGGGTTAGCGCTTGGTGCGTATGATGGGCTCATGGCATTGATATTCGGGTTTATTGTCGGAGCAATTGTTGGAGTAGCGTTGATGTATGCTCAGAAAGTTATAAAGCGACTACCATTGAGCACACATATAACGCGTCTTACAATGAGTAGCGAGATTCCGTTCGCGCCATTTCTCATAACGGGTTTCTTTCTCGTTTGGTTTTTCGATGCAGATCTCATCGCACTGATACAGCTCTTTTATGACTCTATTTAAAAAATACACGCGCTCGATTTCACCATATTCAGCACATGCTGGCTTCACGCTCATTGAGCTTATTGTAGTTGTTGGTATTCTTGCCGTTATTTCAGGAATCACGCTCACGAGTTATTCGAGGTTTGGTGGGCAGGTATTGTTACGAAACCTTGCATATGACGTCGCGCTCTCAATTCGACAAGCACAGGTATATGGAATCTCGGCACGAAGTTTTCTTGGGTCACAGTTTAGTTCTGGACATGGTGTTTATTTCAGTTTTTTGGAAGGGAATGATCAATTTTTCATGTATGCTGATGTTGACGGGAATAATTTTTTTACTAGCATCGCAACTGAATGGATAGAGACCTATGCTATCGGGCGTGGGTATACGATTGAAAGTTTGTGCGTACCAAGTGGTGCGACAACAGAGGACTGTACGGTTACAAAGCTCGACATCTTGTTCAAACGCCCTGAGCCAGATGCGATTATTCGTGCTTCATTTGGTTCAGCATTTAATCAGTATGATCGTGCGCGTATCGTGATACGCTCCCCACAAGGACAGCGTT
>OBIY01000437.1_pt1 | contig 16434 bp, 10 predicted proteins | sample 1519841 | NCBI WGS metagenome assembly OBIY01 (sample SAMN03019774, study PRJEB22545) | beach sand metagenome | biome: beach; feature: sea beach; material: beach sand | place: USA: Municipal Pensacola Beach, FL | collected 2010-07-30 | depth 30-40 cm m
TCGGGAACCAGGGCTACGCCTCGCTGTAGCTCGCGCCCTGGCGCGGGATATTAAATTACTTCTGCTCGACGAACCCTACGAGGGGCTTGCCCCTGTCATTGTTCAGGAAATTGCCAGCATCGTGGACAACATTAAACAATACGGGATTACCACCATTATTGTGGAACAAAACGCCGTCGCTGCGCTGCGCCTGGCTGACCGGGCTTTGATACTCGATATGGGCAATATCGTTTTTGACGGTACCGCCCAGGAAGTGCTGGATAACGAAGCGATGCGCCACGAATATCTGGCGATTTAACCGCTGTCGGGAAAAAGCTCTGACAGCTTTTCCGCCAAACCACTGTTGCGTTGAATAGGGGTTTTGATGGCCGCCTCCAGCACCTTGGTGCTGGCTAACAGGCTGACCTGACGGCGAGCCCGGGTAATGCCGGTGTAGAGTAACTCCCGGCTGAGGACAGCAACCGTTTTATCGGGCAGTATGATCAGCACGTGATCAAACTCTGACCCCTGACTTTTATGGATAGTCATAGCGAAGGCACTGCTGTGGGCCGGAAGCCTCAGTGGACTGACCTTGCGTATCTCCCCGGACTGACCTGTAAAGCAGACGTGCACCTCACCCTTCTGGTCACATTTTGCAATGCCAACATCGCCATTGAATAAGCCCAGTTCCGGGTTGTTTTCATGGATCATAATGGGCCGGCCATGATACCAAGGTCCCTGCTTGCTGACGCCCTCCATCAAGTGGCTTTCGATCAATGTGTTAACGGCCTGAACACCAAATGGCCCCTCGCGCAGTGCGCACAAAACCCGAAAGTGCTCAAAATGCATGAAGAGCTGTTCAACCGGCGCTTCTGCTCTCAGAGCTTGTAAATAAGTCTCCAAATATGTCGGCAGTTGCCGCATCAAGTATGCCGTGATGCCGGTGGCAGGCGGTTGTGACACATGAATTTCGCCAGTAGCCCCCGAAGCCAGGAGTGTCCTGGCGACGGCCCATTCTCCCTGATTGACCGCATTGGCCAATTGCCCAATATCACTGCCGGAGGCAAAACGGTGGCTTTCCTTGAGGAGTACCACACTGTCGGCGGTGCACATGGCCACGGCGGGCCCCTCAACAATGGGCTCCCCGGTTGCTTCAGTCAATTGTTGTCGGAAACGCTCGGTGTAGTGGCCCGCTCCGAGACAGATATCCCGCATGACCGAACCGGCTTCCACGGAAGAGAGCTGATCTTTATCTCCCAAAAGGATCAATCGAGCATGTCGGGGTAAGGCTTTCACTAAACGGGTCATCATCGAGAGGTCAATCATTGAAGCCTCATCCACAATTAACACATCCAGCGGTAACTGATTATTTTCATGGTAGCGGAACTGGTTGGTATGCAGGCGACTCCCCAGCAGGCGATGCAAAGTCTCCGCTTGCTCGGGAATATGCGCGCGCAGCGTATCACTGACGGGCAACGAGGTTTTTGCTTTTTGAATGGACTCGATCATCCGCGCAGCCGCCTTGCCGGTCGGAGCGGCTAAACGGATGCGCAAGGGTCTGTCGGACTGCTGCATCAAGAGAGCGAGAATACGTACAACCGTCGTGGTTTTACCCGTGCCCGGGCCACCGGAAATGATGGCCAATCGGCGCAATGCGGCCACGGCCGCCGCAACTTTTTGCCAGTCGCACCCTGTGCGCTTAGCCGGAGGTGGAAACAACGTATCCAGTTGCTGTTTCAAACGGCTGATATCAATCGCCTCAACCGTTTGAGCACGCTCAAGAAGATCCCCCGCCAGTTGTTCTTCGTACTGCCAATAGCGGTGTAAAAAAACTTTGCCAGCGGCCGTCAAAATCAAGGGGGTAAACATACCAGGCGCACCCACCACCGGGCTGTTTTGCAACGCCTGAAACCACGATTCATACGCAGGCGCCGGAACCGATGTCCCCATGAGGGACTTTCCTGACAACTGGTGCAGGTCAATGCATGTGTGCCCTTCCGCCGTGGCTTTGCTGACAAGGCATGCGGTCAGCACCGATTCACTCTGATTCCCTGACAAACGGGCTATGAGCCGGGCAAAATGTATGTCCAGATCTGAAAGTAGCTGCTGCTGACGCCATTGTTCTATCGTCGCCATCATGTCGCTTCTGCCAGTGTTTTGTCGAGCGCATGGATGAGTGCTTCAGGCAGGCGATCGTGGTACACACCTCGCGCCGTACCCGCACGCATGCCACGCAGAAAAAGGTAATAGACTCCACCAAAGTGGGTTTCATACTGATACGAAGGCATCCGCTGGCGCAAATACCGGTGAAGGGCGATGCAGTAAATAATGTATTGAAGGTAGTAATGATGGTGTTTCATTTCGGCCTGCATGCGCAGCGCTGTGTAATCATCCCGGCGCTCACCCAAGTGGTTCGATTTATAGTCGGCCACATAAAAGCGTCCCTCAACCTCAAAAATCAAATCAATAAATCCGTGCAGATAACCTTGCAGCGACCGGAACTCGATCCCCCCTATTTTGTTTGCAAGCTCGGGGGCATGTGTTGTGATGGCATGCATCAAGCCATGTGCGCTCAGCTGTTCGACGGAAAAGTGAAACTCCATTTCGTTGACCCGGGCAGCAGGAGGGACGCGAGACAGGGACAGCGGCGGCTCACCCGGCAATGCCGCGTTTAAAACGTGCTCAACATTCTCTGCAACGACCGGTGTCCAGTCGTCAGAAAACCCAAACAATTGCAAGGTCTCCTGTACCTGATCGTCAAGTGCCGCCCGATCCGTGCAAGTAAAATCCCAGTGTTCATAAATGTGATGGAGGCAGGAGCCTGCCTGGGCACCCTTTGGGAAATCATAAATACCCGCGCCGGCATCGCCTTCCTCCACATTTTCTGGCGCTGTCGTGGTGACCGCAGAGGCGCCCGGGTCAAGCGCGTCGTAGTCTGGCCGCGCTTCTTCATGGCCGGATATCAATCCACTGAAACTGCCAACACGCCACTTGGGCGTTAACGCGCGGGTAAAGGATCTGGCCATCAGTACGGTGTCTGCCAACGCCGGGCCGGTATACCAATCGTGTCCCGTGATATCCGCATCGCCAACATGGATACGCCCGGCTGAGGCCTCTACCAGTGGCGCCAGGCTTTCTCGGCTCACCCCCGGTAACAGTGCGCCCAATGCCGATGTTGCTGCCGACCCCATATTCCCCCAGACGATGTAGCAACGGTGAACCGCCCGCGTCAACCCAACATAGAGCAAGCGCCGATTTTCAGCTTTGAGTTCTTTTTCTGCCTGCTCAGCAGTTGAGCTGCCTTTCTCCACAGACATCGCGAGTACGGCCTGATTGTTGCGATCCGGATCGTGGTACACCACATTGGCCGGATATTGTATGGATTGGCTTTCCCCCCAGAGGTATGGGCAAAAGACAATCGGGTATTCCAGGCCTTTACTTTTATGCAGCGTTACGATTTTGACCCGATCAGCATCACTTTCCAGCCGCAGGAGCCAGTCGTCATGGCTGTTTGGGGCCTGCCGCTGATCCCCAAGCCACTTGATCACACCTTCCATGCCCAAGAAATGGTCGTGAGCCGCCTGGTGTAACAGTTCCATCAGATGGAGTACATTCGTCAGGCGCCGCTCGCCATCTTCAAGCGCCAACAGGTTTTGGGGAGCGTCAACATCGGATAGCAATGCCTTAAACATGCTCATAAAACCGTGGCTGATCCATTGCTGATGGTAGTGATAAAAACGGCTGACGCACGTTTCCCAGGCGCTGTCTTGTTCATCCAACTGCTGTAAATCACGACTGGTGCCAGAGAAAATATGCGTCGCCAACGCTGCGCGCACCAAAGAAGCCCGGGAAGGTTGTTGAATTGCCAGTAAAATGCGTTCCACTTCAACGGCTTCATCGGTGGCAAACACGTGCGTCTGCATCTGCTGTACACACGGTACACGACGCTTTCGCAAGGCATGAGCCACTTTATCGGCCTGATCATGCGTGCGGACCAGTACCGCAATATCCCCACCTGTCACGAACCGCTCACCGATGGTGGCTTTACCCTTACCCAACAAACGTACAATTTCATTCGCAACGGCAATAGCAGTCGGTTCCATTGCTTTGGTTTTGGACAGGTTTTCATCAGGCGCTTCTCCGGCGAGGTATAAAAAGCGCAAGGCTGCCGTATCATCGCCTTGGACAGTCAACGCCTCTCGTTGGGTTTGAGCCGGTTGAACGGGATGGAAAGCGATTTGCTCATAGATAAAGGGCGTATCAACTCGAGAAAAAAGCTGATTCACGGCTTCAATCAGTGTCGGCGTGGAACGCCAATTGGCATTCAGTGTGTAGCGCCGGGTAGCTTTTTGTTGTGCTTCGAGATAGGCAAAAATATCCGCGCCGCGAAAACTGTAGATCGCCTGCTTTGGGTCCCCAACAAAAAAAACGGGATAGTCTCCATTGCCAAACAGGCGATTGAAAATGGCGTATTGAACCGGGTCGGTGTCCTGAAACTCATCAATTAACGCGGCTGTATAGGCGCTGCGCACACGCTGAGCCAGGCTCTCCCCGCCTTCCCCATGCAAGGCTTGATGAATATTATTGAGCAAATCATCAAAATACAGTTGGCTACGGGCGCGCTTACGCTGGCTGAGTGTGTTATTGGCAAAATGTAAAAGCTCCACTTTAAGCACTTTTATCGCGCTGACCAATGCAGACACCAAGAGCACATAGGCATTGAAAAGCTCCTGGCAATGCTCAAAAAAAACATGCGCAGGCACTGTTTGTCCTTTTTTTACGCTGCTTTTGAGCTTTTCCTGAGTGAAATATTCAAAGCCTTTGGGCAAATCGAGCGCGATTTCGTCAGTCGTAAGCCCGGTGGAAAAATAGTCGCTTAAACTTTCCAGCCGAACCACCATGCTGGCAGGCTGATAAATGTTCTTCTTTAATACCGGGTTCTCCAGGAGCAAATCTCTGATTGCCACCTGGTTACTCTGCCAGGTCGCAGCCGCCTCTTGATAAGCGCTGAGATAATGTACGTGCAATTCATCAAGACCCGGCAGAACGGGCTGTTCTACGTCGAGATGCTGTTTGCCAATATACGAATGAATATCTGCCAGCAAGCTGTCTGGGTGCACACCTTTGCTAAACAGGTAACGTATGAGCCAAGGGGGAGTATCGGCCTGCTTTTTCCGCCAAAAGTCGTCAACCACTTCTTGAATCAGTGCGCTTTGTTCGGTAATAACTTCCGCATCAAACGGTTGCGAGGACTCAAAGGCGTAATCAGCCAAAATACGCTGGCAAAACCCATGGATGGTGAAAATAGCGGCCTGGTCAAAGTTCCGGATCGCGGCAGAGAGCTGACGGCTCGCCTGAATGTTGTCGGATACCTGATCAAGCATACCCCGAATCAAGTGGTCATCGCTCGCCCCGGTCTCAAAAGACTCCAGAGTTTGTACCAGCTTGCTTCTGATTCGGTCGCGCAGCTCCTGGGTGGCTGCCTCTGTAAAGGTCACAACCAACAGGCTTTCGACCGGGATATTTTGTTCAACAATGAGACGGACGTATAAACCGCTGATGGTCCAGGTTTTGCCTGTCCCGGCACTGGCTTCGATCAGATTGATGCCTTCAAGCGGCACCTGCACCGGGTTCAGTGGCATCGGTATTGTCATACCAGCTTCTCCGAGTGATCCAGTAGCGGCATGATGACCTGTTCAGCGGTTTCCATAAAAACCTCGTCAAGCGGGTCCGTCTGTCCAAACAGCAGCTGATAATACGGGTTTTGTGACTCTGGGAAAGGCTTGTTGTTTTTGCCTCCCCACCAATTTTCGCGGGCTTTACGCAGTGCGGCAGCTCCATCATCCTTTTTTTGTAACTGCTCGGCAAACGCCATACTGCTCTTGGGGAAAAAGTGAACCGGTTGTTGCGACATCAAACTATACAAGTTCGCCAGGCCGCGCAAATGGTCCATGGGCCTCTCAACCGGTCGTAGGCGGTATTGCTCGTCGGTTCTGAAAAAGAAGCTCTCACCCACCCCCTGTGACTGCACCTGAATCACCAGGTGCTTGATCCATGCCGCTAACCGGCCGCGTGCATTGCTTTTGGAGGGGAGATAGTCGGCCTGCACAAACCCATCCCACACCGTTAACGGCCCACTGAGGCGGAACAGCCCCAGATCCACATCAATCGCTATCGACTCTGGTTGAGATTGAAACGGTGGGCGTTCCATGTGGTGCAGCAGCTTTTTCACCACACCGGCTTGCTTGGCAAAAAGGTGATCACCAATGACACCCTCGGGCAACGTACCACTGGCCCGGACCAATCGCCGGCTGGCAACAACGTCAACCCCGGCCTGATGCAAGGTCATCAGCTTAAGGGCCAGTGCCTCTTCTTCAAACCGACCTAAATGGAAGGGTTCTCTGGGATCAGGACGTTCATGGGGACGGGCTAAATAAACCCCCAGACACACTTGTAACAAGTGGCTGGCCGGATTCGTGAACGCACGGATAAAAGACTCCAATGACACCGTCGCCTGATACTCCGGGCGACTTAAGGGTTGATCAAAAAAGCGACCGTCCTTTTTATTCGTTTCTTGTAATTGATGGCTGGCCTGCAAATAGTCTGACGCGTAACTGAATAAGTTGGAGTCTTGCTCAAAATAGCGTGGGTCAAACCCCTGAAGCAGGTGCCAGGTTGTTAACGACTCCGCCGGCAAATCGCCTGACACGGCGGTTTGACAATTGAGGTTAATGTAATCCAGCAACTCACTCACCATAACGGAAGGGGGCTGATGTGTGTTCTCACGGATACCCTGACCGATATAGCTGATGTAGAAACATTGCCGGGCGGCGAGCAAGGCTTCGAGAAAAAGGTAGCGGTCTTCATTACGCTGGGAACGGTCTCCACGCCGCCGGTGGCTCGCCATAAGGTCAAAACCGGGGCGACGGTCCATACGGGGAAAGGCGCCATCATCCATACCGATCAGGCAAATCACTTTAAACGGGATATTGCGGATGGGCGCCAGCGTACTGAACATCACGGAATCCGCATGAAAACCGCTGCCACTGTCCACTTCCTCAAGCGCGCGCTTGAGCAGATCGATGGGAATGTGGGCAGGAAGATGGCCTGTAAATCTCCCCCTTTCAGCATTATGCGCCAGTGACTGCAATGCCTGGTGGATGCTTTGTTCCCAGCGTTGATCTTCTTCATCGACCTGAAAAAAGCGATCCAACGCCCAGCTTAATATTTCACGCCACTCTGGTACCGACTTGTCCGTAGAAAGCTTTCGAGCCAACTCGCCAAGCTCCTGAATAAAAGCCGCCAAGCCACCTAAAAGCCGTGCCTGACTGCCTTCAACATCCGCGTGCGGCAATATGTTTTTGTAATCCTGAAACCCGTCAGAGTACATGGCATAGCCGAGTAGCAGGCGGTCAAGCCCGGCTTGCCAGTGAGTCTGCCCTCCGACCGGAAGGTCGTGTTCCAGCCGGCTGTTGTCGTCCAGTCCCCAACGTATTTGGGCATCCCGAATCCAGTTGTGGATGACCGGCAAGTGGTGGTCCTCGATATCAAACCTTCGCCGAATAGCCGGGTTTTCTAAAAGGCTGAGCACGCGTTCGTTTTCAAACCGGCTTTCTGCGGCCTCCAACAAGGCAAAATAACCTGAGATTAGTGCCGGCAACTGCACTTGCCGTAGCCCGGCAATGTGATAGGGAATGTGCTGCGCTCTCGGGACGGTGCCAAAGACCGCATCAATATAAGGGGCGTACCGTGTTAGGTCCGGTGTAACAACCGCGATCTGCCCCGGTGTCAGATTGTGGTCGCGTTGTAAACAATCCAGCAGTTGATCATGCAGCACTTCCAGCTCTCGGAAAGGGCTATGACACACGTGTACCTGCAGGCTCTTATCATTCGGCTCCAGTCGGAAACGATCAGCGACATTGCTTGAGTTCTGCAGCTCAAGAATGTTGTGCTGCAAGTGGCCAAGCAAGTGCTGACGCGGCGGCGCATCAAAGCATTCGGTAAATTCAATGTCATGGTCCTGCAGGCTTTCAAACAGCTCCCGGCCTTGAGCCCCCCAGGATGCCAACAAGCTGTTGCCGGATTCAAGATAAACGGTTGTCTGTCCCTGGCTTAGCCGCCGGGCAATCTGCTTTTCGCTCAGAATGTCACTCCAATAGTGCTGGCTTGGATTAACCCAAAAGAGGGCGACATCGGTTCGCTCACCCAAGGCACTGAACAGCGCTAAAAAAGCGGGAGAAAGATCGGCTACGCTAAACAGACTAACGCGCTCAGGCAGTCGTGCTTTGGGGATAGACGGCAGCTTCTCCAAGTAGTGGTTTTGCAGATCAACCCAATGCCGCTCGTCCATCCCTGCCGAGAGTTGCTGCCACAACCGAGCCTGCCAGTGCGGCTGCTTTCCAGTGTCCCAGTCGGTAATCCAGTCTGGACGATAGATCAGGTATTGATCATACGTCGCCGCCAGTCGCTCAGCCAGCGCAAACTGCTGCCGTTCATCACTCTGTGCAAGGTAGTGGCGAAGCGCAGGATACGCCTCTTCATTCACGAGCTGAGGAAACAGTGCATACAGCCGCCAGCTGAGCACTTCTGTACGAAAAACAGAGGCCTCTGGGACGTCGTCCAGGACCTGGTGAAAGTGGCGCCACAAAAATTCCGCCGGAAACTGAAACTGAAAGTTGGCACTGACGCCAGTCTCCTCCGCGATTTTAAGGGAAAGCCAACGCGCCAGTGCGTGATTGGGAATAACAATGACTTCTGGCGCCAAGGGAGTTTCCGTCACTTGCGTGCAGCGCTCAATCAACGCCGGTAGCAAAGACTCCAGCCGGTTACTGTACAAGACGTTAAGCATGTGCGGGATTCTTAATAACCTGTCTACCTGTCAATGCACTGAGTTTAACAGCTTGATGCAGCCGTGTATGATTGCCGCTGTACATTGCAGCTGTGCCAAAACGGCCTTGTTTGCTGGCACGCTCTGATGGCACTATCGATGTTTCTAAGGAAACAACCGTCAATCACATTTTTAAATGGTTATTTCAAGAGTGAGTTATGGTCAAAAAAACAAACGATGCGCACGATGAGCTCAAACAGCTTTTTCAAAATAACCGGGAATGGGCCCAAAAAGAAACGGATGCAGATCCACAATTCTTTGCCCGCCTAGCAGGGCAACAGGCACCGGAATACCTCTGGATTGGTTGTTCAGACAGTCGGGTTCCCGCTAATCAAATTGTTGGTTTGTTACCGGGTGAACTTTTTGTTCATCGCAACATTGCCAATGTTGTCATTCATACCGATTTGAACTGTCTCTCCGTCATGCAGTATGCCGTCGAAGTACTGAAAGTGAAGCACATTATTGTTACAGGTCATTACAATTGTGGAGGCGTGCAGGCAGCGATGCAAAATCAACAATTTGGACTGGTCGATAACTGGTTGCGCAATATTCGCGATTTATACCATGCCTCTGCGGATGAACTGGCTCAATTAAGCAACGATCAGGAAAAGTTAAATCGCTTGTGCGAGCTGAACGTTAAAGCACAGGTAAACAATGTATGCCACACACAAATTGTCCAAAATGCCTGGGCTAGAAACCAGGAATTAACTGTCCACGGATGGATATACAGCCTCGAGAACGGTCTGCTCAAAGATCTGGGTGTCACTGTCAACAGCCTTGAGCAAGTCCATAAAATCTATCACGTTGCCCCCTAATATTCGTTCCTGGCAGCGCTAAGTTTTTGCTCTTCTTGGTAATTTTAGACAGCCTTAAGTTGATGCAGTGGACAACCGCTAAAAGTTAAAAAAACGACTAGCTGTTGTCCATTTTTTTTCTACACTTAAATTGTGTTGATAAAGCGATCACAAACCCCCTATAACGCTTTCTCTACAATGCAGTGAAGAATTTGCAATGGAAGCACGACTTGGCCACCTGATGCAAGGAGCATTAACATGTACAGACCAGGGCTCAATTTTGTTGAAATTGTCCTGATTATCAGTAGTTTGGGACTTATGTCTGCCACTTTTTACCCCCAGTTTTCCAGCTACAGGATAGAGGTACAACCGGCGGGGCAAAATCAGTTAATTGCTAACCTTCAGTCGGGCGTAACGCTCGCCCAAAAAGCCCATAAAAATGACTGGCTGGAAACCCTTCTGCCAGATGATAACTATGACGGCAACCCCGATCACTTGGGCGATACTGGCAACCCGGCTGATATACCGACTTTTTTCTCAGGCGTTCTGTATACGCCCGTGTCAAATGCCAACTTTGCCGGGACGGGCTATGGAATCCGTGGCTGGAAAAGCAGTGCAGGCTGGCTGCCATACAAAGGCCGCTATTACTACTACTTCGATGCTGATGGCGATAACCAATTTACCTCAAATATCGATTGGCGCATTTACTATGACCCGGCTACGGGTCAGGTGGTCAGTGAATCCGGCGGCTAGGTACAGCCCCCTGATCAACCCTAACGGTTAAATCGAACCTTGCAACTGCCTGGCAGCGGCCCTGTGCCGGGCCATCAGAGCTTCTAAATCGACATCAACCGGTTGACCCTCGATAACGCGCCAGATGCCTGCAACCATCACGCGATCAGCTCTTTGCGCACCACACATCACCAGGGCCGCCAGTGGATCACCCACACCAGAAAACCGCAGCTCATCCAACGTGAAGCAGGCAATGTCGGCTTGTTTCCCTGGAGCCAGCTCACCGATATCTTCGCGCTTGAGGCAGGCAGCTGACCCTTGAGTCGCCCAGCGCAAGGCGTCCAGGTGTGTCATCTTCTCCGGAGAATAGCGCAGTCGTTGAATCAAAAGGGCTTGCCGCACTTCGTTAATCATATTGGAGCCATCATTCGATGCTGACCCGTCGACACCGAGGCCAACGCCAACCCCTGCGCGCTCCAATTCTCGCCCCCGGCAAATGCCCGAGGATAGAACCATGTTTGATGAAGGGCAATGGCAAACACCGACACCTGCTTGACCGAGCCGCTGGATTTCATTCGGCTCAAAGAAAATACCGTGGGCCAACCAAACATCACTATTTAACCAGCCCACTTTTTCCAGAAAGTCAACAGGCCTGAGTTGATAGGTTTGCAGACAAAACCGGTTCTCGTCCTCTGTTTCTGCCAAATGCGTGTGCAAGGCAACGTCATACTCGCGGGCAAGGGAAGCTGACGCCCTCATCAAAGACTCACTCACCGAAAATGGTGAGCATGGCGCCAGCGAAATTTTCACCAGTGCGCCGTCTGCTTTGTCGTGGAAAGCCTGAATAACGCGCTGGCTGTCCAGCAGGATGTCATCCTCACCCTGTACAGTGGCCGGTGGCGGTAAACCACCCTCATCCTGCCCTAAGCTCATTGATCCTCGCGTCAACTGAACTCTCATCTTCATTTTTCGCGCCGCTTCTACTTGGATATCAATGGCAGATTCCAAGGCGTGCGTAAAAATGTAGTGATGGTCTGCCGATGTAGTGCACCCGGACAGTAATAATTCTGTCAACGCCAGTTCCGTTGCTAATTCCAACTGTAAAGGCGTGAGATGCGCCCAGACGGGATACAGACTCGTTAACCAAGGAAATAGAGGTTTATTCAGTGCCGGAAAAAAGGCGCGGGTTAAGGTTTGATAAAAGTGGTGATGGGCGTTGATCAACCCGGGCAGCACAACATGTTCCGAAGCATCAAAGACCGTTGTAATTGGGATTTTTGGCTGCATTCCGGTCGCCACCACTTCAACAATCTGAGAGCCTTGCGTCACCACGCCACCGCCGGCATCGAGGGTATTCGCCGTATAAATGGCCAACGGATTTTTAATCCAGCAGGTTTCAGCGTCCGGCATGATCAGCGATATTCCTTCAACCCAATGAAAATGGACCCGGTTAAGCGGTTAGGGGAAATCAGTTCTCTGGACAATCGCCCCATCCAACTTGGCCAACAGCGCTTTTTTCCGCGCGTCGTCAATAAAGGCGGAATGAAAGCTGTTTTTAGCCAGTTGGATAATATCGTTTTCGTCGATCAGCTGTGCATTCGCCAACGCCAGGTAGTTTTCATTAACGTAACCGCCAAAGTAAGCAGGGTCATCTGAGTTCAGCGTGACCCTCAGGCCGTGGTTTAGCATGGTTTTAATGGGATGCTCAGCAATATCGTCAACAACACAGAGCTTGAGATTGGAAAGTGGGCACACGGTCAATGGAATTTTTGCATCGACAAGCCGCTGCACCAGTGATGGGTCTTCAAGCGCGCGGTTACCATGATCAATCCGTGCCACATCGAGTAAATCTAATGCCTGGCGCACATACTCAGGCGGCCCTTCTTCCCCCGCATGCGCAACACAGTAAAAACCAGCCTCGTGCGCACGTTTGAACACTTTCTGAAATTGGGCAGGCGGGTGGCCCACTTCGGAGGAGTCCAACCCCACACCGATAATTTTGTCCTGGTAAGGCAAAGCCATTTCCAGCGTCTCTAATGCAGACTCTTCACTCAAATGGCGCAGAAAACAAAGGATAATCCCAAAGCTGATGCCAAATTGCCGTTCGCCTTCTTGAAGGGCGTTAAAAATACCGTTCAGAACGGTTTCAAAGGCTACACCACGACTGGTATGCCCTTGGGGATCAAAAAAAATTTCGGTATGTACGACGTTTTGGCGAGCTATTTTTTCCACATACTGCCAGGTCAAATCATAATAGTCCTGCTCTTCCAAGAGTACATTCATGCCTTGGTAATAAAGGTCGAGAAAATCCTGAAGCTCAGAGAAATTATAGGCTTTGTGCAACGCTTCAACGGAAGAGTAAGGCAGGCGAATCCCATTTCGTTGTGCGATCGCAAACATCAACTCAGGCTCAAAAGTACCTTCAATATGCAGGTGTAATTCTGCTTTAGGGATTGTTTGAATCAGGGTTTCAACGCTCATCAGTCATTTCCACAGAAGCGCCTGAACAACAGGCGCTTCTTGTATTAACAATGTGATTTATTTGGGCAATTTATCTTCAACCCCTTCAACGTACCAGTTCATTTTCAACAGGTCACTGTCAGGCATCGACACACCTTCAGCAACCACCACTTTCCCGGACTGGTCTTTAATGGGGCCGGTAAAGGGCTTTAATTCACCACTTTTGATGGCTTCAATCGCAGCTTTAGCGGAAGCAATCGTATCAGCAGGAATCACTTCGTTAAACGGCGCCATTTCGACCATCCCAGAGTCAAAACCACCCCAGGTATCTTGAGACTCCCAGGTTCCCTCGATCACGTCCTTCGTCCGCTGAACATAATAGCCATCCCAGTTATCAATAATCGCCGTCAACTGGGCTTTGGGTGCAAATTTTGCCATGTCAGATGCTTGTCCTACGCCGTAAACACCTCGTTTTTCAGCGACTTGAAGAGGTGCGGGGGAATCCGTGTGCTGCAAGATGACATCCGCACCCTGGTCAATCAATGTTTTGGCAGCGTCCCCTTCCTTACCAGGGTCATACCAGCTGTTCACCCAGACTACTTTAACTGTGGCATCCGGGTTAACCTTGCGCAAAGCCAGAGTAAACGCATTGATGCCACGCACAACCTCGGGTATGGGGAACGAGCCAATATAACCAATCGTATTCGATTTGGTCATTTTGCCTGCAACCAAACCCGCTACATAACGTCCTTCATAAAAACGTGCCATGTAGGTGCTGACATTTTTTGCGCGTTTATAGCCAGTAGCGTGCTCAAATTTCACATCCGCAAACTGCTTGGCTACCTTGATTGTTGGATTCATGTAACCAAAAGACGTGGTAAAAATCAGATTGTGGCCACTGGATGCCAACTGGCGAATGACCCGCTCAGCGTCGGCACCTTCAGACACACTCTCGACAAATGTCGTTTTGACCTGGTCCCCAAACGCCTTATCGATGGCAAGACGCCCGATATCGTGTCGATAAGTCCAACCATGGTCACCAATGGGGCCTACGTAAACAAACCCAACCTTTGTTGGCTCTGCCGCCTGCGCTACCGTGCCCATACCCAACATTGCCGCGCACGCCGCTGCAAGGCTGACTTTCTTCAAACGAGACATAATGTTCATATCGCTTCCTTTGATGGTTAATGAAAATATTACGCTGCTGCATTAAAAGGCTTACCCAAGCAGGCAGGCGCGTTACCTAAAACCCGGTTACTGTCTCTGGAAATCATCACCAACACAATAATGGTGACGAGATAGGGCAGCATTGAGAGCATTTCTGAAGGTATGCTCACGCCTATCGCCTGAGCATGCAACTGCAGAATTGTAATGCCGCCAAATAAATAAGCACCCAACAGTACCCGCACGGGTCGCCAGGTTGCAAACACCACCAGAGCCAGTGCAATCCAGCCACGTCCGGCCGTCATATTCTCGGCCCACATCGGCGAGTAAGACAATGAAATATAAGCACCACCCAAACCGGCCATGCCCCCCCCAAAAAGGGTGGCAAGGTAGCGTATCAGCACGACCCGGTAGCCAATGGCATGCGCCGCATCGTGAGACTCGCCAACCGCCCGTAAAATCAAGCCCATACGGCTTTTCTGAAGGAACCAGAGAACACCAAAAACGACAACAATAGAAAGGTAAATCAAGAAATTGTGATCAAACAGCAGCGGGCCAATAATCGGGATATCAGCCAAAACCGGGACCGTCAACTTCGGTAAGCCAGCGTAGGCAACCCCTACCAGATCCTGTCCAACAAGAGCACTTAAACCAATGCCAAAAATCGTCAGTGCCAAGCCTGTAGCAACTTGATTAGCATGTAATGTTAACGTTAAGAATGCAAAAATCAGCGCCATGCCCGCGCCCGCAATCAAAGCCACTAAACATGCGAATAACGCACTTTGCGTTTCGGTGACCGCCAAAAAGGCACTCACAGCCCCCACCAACATCATTCCTTCAACCCCCAGATTCAAAACACCGCTTTTTTCTGCGACCAACTCACCGGTGGCCGCAAAGATCAGGGGGGTCGCCGCACTGATCACCGTTAGCAATGTCAATACCAGCACATCTGAATTCATCATGCTCAGACTCCTCCCGCACGACGTTTCAACCCGGGAAGCAAGCGTAACCGGTAGGTAACCAGTACATCACTGGCGAGTAAAAAGAATAACAGCATTCCCTGAAAAACCCCTGTCATTGCCACGGGCAAGCCGAGCTCAATTTGTGCCGACTCACCCCCCAGGTAGGACAGCGCCATCAACAGCCCAGCCAACACCACCCCCACCGGATGTAATCGTCCTAAGAAGGCCACAATGATGGCGGTAAACCCGTACCCGGGTGAGATGCGAGGCAAAAGCTGCCCGATAGGACCGGCAACTTCGACCAAACCGGCCAAACCGGCCAAACCTCCTGCTAACAAAAGGCTGATCCAAACCATTTTTTTCTGGCTGAAGCCGGCATAACCCGCTGCGGCTGGCGCCTGACCAATCACTCGAACTTGAAACCCAAACAGTGTTCGGCTGAATAAGAACCATAGGATCACGGCAACCAACAGGGCAATAGCAGCCCCCAAATGCAGCCGTGTGCCTTCCAATATAATCGGTAACGTTGCCGCCTCAGAAAAAATTCTCGACTCTGGAAAGTTATACCCGTCGGGATCTCGCCAAGGCCCATTCACGAGCATCGCCAATAATAACAAAGCCACATAGGTCAGCATTAAGCTCGTTAGAATTTCATTGGTATTAAAACGCGTCTTCAAAAATGCCGGGATAGCAGCCCAGGCCATTCCACCCAGCACACCCGCCACCATCATCGCGGGTAACAGCAACGGACTGTTGCTGTCATAAAAATAAAGTGCAACGCCTCCGCCGGCAATGGCCCCCAGGGTCAACTGGCCCTCAGCACCAATATTCCAAACATTTGCGCGAAACCCAACCGCCAGCCCCAGACCAATCAAAATGAGCGGGGTGGCTTTAACACCCAGCTCAGCCAGCCCCTGGACTGAGTTCACCGGATGAATAAAAAAGACCTTCAAAGTATGGATCGGGTCATAACCCAGCGCTGCAAACAGGGCGGCGCCCACGACGAGGGTAAAGCCGACCGCCAGCAGTGGCGTCAGGTACACCATGCGCGCTGAAATACCTCCACGTGGTTCCAATTTAAACAGCATGTTGAACTCCCTGAGCCTCGACCTCTTCCTGCAGTGTTCCTGCTTTCATGCCCCCCATCAACATACCCAGCCTGTTACGGTCAGCAGTTCGAGTTGGCATGGCCTGGGATAAGCGGCCGCCCGAAATGACGGCAATCCGATCACTGATCAACAAGAGTTCGTCAAGGTCCTGAGAAACGATCAATACGACAGAGCCGCTATCAGCCAGATCCAGTAATGCCTGGTGGATCACCGCTGCCGCGCCGGCATCTACGCCCCAGGTTGGTTGTGCCGCAATGAAAACGGTCGGTTTTTGCAAGACTTCCCGGCCCACAATGTACTTTTGCAGATTACCGCCGGACAAACTCCCTATACTGGCGAGAAACCGC
>OBIY01000438.1_pt1 | contig 16368 bp, 18 predicted proteins | sample 1519841 | NCBI WGS metagenome assembly OBIY01 (sample SAMN03019774, study PRJEB22545) | beach sand metagenome | biome: beach; feature: sea beach; material: beach sand | place: USA: Municipal Pensacola Beach, FL | collected 2010-07-30 | depth 30-40 cm m
TTTCTGGCATCGAATGGTTCTCCTCTGGATTGAAACAACAAAAAGCGATAAAAATCCGCTACTCTCACGTTAGTAAGTGTTTACAACGCGGGCACGCCAACGCTGGTTGAGTGCTCAAAATGTAGCGCTTCATCGGGGCGGGCTATCTTGAACGCGGCGTGGGCTGCCAGCGCCACTTCCGCGAAGCCGGACAGAATGAGCTTGAGTTTATTGGGGTAGCTGGCGATGTCTCCCACCGCGAATACGCCTTCCAGATTAGTAGCGCAGGTGGTGGGTTCGACATTGATAAGGCCGTTATTGACATCCAGGCCCCAGTCGTTAATGGGGCCGAGTTTATTAACCAGACCAAAGAAAGACAGCAGGTGATCCGCTTCGAGCCGCCGTGTTTCACCATCCAGGGTTTTGACATTGACCGCGCTGAGTTGCCCGCCCTCTCCTTCGAGGGTATCCAACTGGTAGGGAATAACCAGCTCGATTTTTCCGGCATCGGCCAGTGCTCGCATTTGTTCGACACTTTCGGGCAGGGCGCGAAAACGGTCGCGACGATGGACGACGTAGATGTTTGCGGCTATGTCAGCCAGAGACAGGGCCCAGTCCACGGCTGAATCACCACCTCCGGCGATGACAATGCGCTGGTCCCGAAACAGTTCCCGATTGTGCACCAGATAGTGCACGGTCTTGTTCTCATACTGTCCAATATTTTGCAGCGGCGGTTTATTTGGCCCGAAAGCGCCTGCGCCTGCGGCAATGATGACGGCTTTGGCCCGGATAACCAGTGATTTTGAAGTGCTTAGAAGCCATTCGTTGCCGTCTCTTTCGAGGGATACGACCTGTTGATCCAGATGGATCTGGGGGTTAAAGGGCGCAATTTGCTTTTCCAGCTGTGCAATTAAGGTCTCGGCGTTTATCTGTGGCGAGCCAGGAATATCGTAGATGGGTTTTTCCGGGTAAAGCGCGGTGCACTGGCCTCCGGATGCGGGCAATGCGTCGATTACCTGGGTAGAGAGCTTGAGCATGCCGCATTGAAAGACAGCAAACAGGCCGACGGGTCCGGCGCCGATAATGGCGACATCAGTGCTTAATATGCTTAGCATGGCTGAATGTACTTCCTTAAAAGCGGATTTCCGCCGGATTTTGCTTTTGCCATTATGCCCGGCTTTGGTTCCGGCTTACTCGAAAACGATGGTTTTGTTGCCGTGGATCAATACCCGATCCTCAAGGTGGTTGCGCAGTCCCCGGGCGAGGACAATTTTTTCGATATCCTTGCCGATGCGCACCATGTCCTCGACGCTGTCGTGATGGCTGATGCGCGCAACATCCTGATCGATAATCGGCCCGGCATCAAGTTCGTCGGTAACGTAGTGACAGGTCGCCCCGATTAGCTTGACGCCCCGTTCCGCCGCCTGGTGGTAAGGTCTGGCGCCGGCAAAAGCGGGTAAAAAGCTGTGGTGGATATTGATAATTCTGCCGGCGTATTTTTGACACAGATCCGGTGGCAATATCTGCATGTAGCGCGCCAGCACGATGAGATCGGGGCTCAGTTCATCAAGTAATTGTGTCAAGGCAGCGAAGTGGGCCTCCTTGCTGGTGACCGGTACGTGGTGGTAGGGCAGCTTATGCCATTCAACGTAACTGCGCAGCGTGTCATGGTTGGAGGCGACGGCCGGAATCTCGAAGTCCAGCTCGTGGCTGCGCCAGCGATAAAGCAGATCCGAAAGGCAGTGAGCCTGCTTGCTAGCCAGCAACACTACGCGAGTGGGAATGCTGGTATCTCTGATGCGCCATTCCATGTCGAAGGACTTTGCCAGGGGTGCAAACCGTCTTGATAATTCCTCGACGCCGTAATCGAGGGATTTAGCGTCTATCACCTGGCGGGTGAAAAACCACTGGGATTCGGGATCAAGGTAGTGATTGGCCTCGGTAATCAGTCCGCCTTCCTGGGCCAGGAATGAACTCACAGCAGCAACAATACCCACTTTATCGGGGCAGCTGATAATTAACCGGTAGTTGTGATTGGACGCCATAAGCCGACTTAAGAATAAACTTTCATAAAGCCGCTAATTGTACCCGGTCGAGCTATTATAAATATAGTTGTTGCGTGGATTTGTGGTTTGTGGCGTGGACGCTATGGCTGACCTGAATCAATGACAGTGACCTCTCGGTGGCGCGAGAATGAAAACACATTCGCGGGAGGATCAAACCATGATTAAAGAAGTTTATGGCAATATTATGTGGAGCAAATCCGATGCTATCGTACAGGGCATCGCCAGGAATGAGGATTTTTCCCGGGGCTTGGCGGCGTCTATCAAGAACGAGTGGCCGGCCATTGCCCAGGATTTTGACGCTTGTTGTTGCAATGGAGAGCTACAGGAGGGTGACGTCTGGATTTGGGAAAATGCCAGCGGTGTGAATGTCATTAATCTGATTACTCACGGTGAATCAAGTGAAGCGTCGCTCTCAAGTTTGGATAAAAGCCTCGCTGCTTTGGCCGAATTAGCTAAAGAGAAAGGCCTGAAGAGTCTGGCCGTGCCAAAAGTAGGTACGGATGTGGGCGATCTGGACTGGCGAGATGTTAAGCCATTGATAGAGAAGCATCTCGGGGCTATGAGCATTCCTGTATACCTGTACACCATATTTCAGAAAAACATTGCCGCTGTCGAAGAATAGTCTCGAATTTTGAGCTCCGGCGGCCCTGCTAACACGTATTTAAAAACCTGGTTCCCGGCGGGTTCTACTGTGCTGAAGGACTGTTCTCCCAACGCGGATCGTTGCTGACGGTTTACGGTTCTTGATGGTCCTGCTAATGTCTCGACATGGAAGGGAGGCAATGATATGGGCGTACATGGGCGGTTCGCGGACAAACGAGCGAGTAACCGCGTAATAATCCCTGTCGTGATGGCGGTTGTGGCTGTTTTTTTACCGGCCGCTAGCGCATTATCCGGTGAAATATACAAATGGAAGGATGAAAATGGCCGTGTTCATTACAGTGACAAGGCCCCGCCCGAGGAAAGTTCAAAAAATATAAAGCCGCTGCAGCTGAAGACGAGAATAAACACGATTAAAAGTGTTGATGTAACGGCTTCGGATTTTATGGAAAGCGCTGCCCGGGCTCGGGAAGAGCGGGAAAAACAGCAAGCGGCAAAGGACCAGCGCGTGGTTATGTACAGCACCACGTGGTGTGGCGTGTGCAAGTCGGCGCGAAAATATTTTCAGACCAATAACATTCCCTTCTCTGAATATGATGTTGAAACCACTGAGCGTGGCCGCAGGGATTATGCGCGTTTAAAAGGAAGAGGTGTGCCGATCATTCTGGTTGGCAATAAACGTATGAATGGATTCAGTGCCGCCCGTTTCCAGCAAATGTATGGTGACTAATCTTAACAGCCCCGCGGATTTATTCCTCAAAACCAGAAAAAGTCGTAAAAACTTCCACGGGTTCCCGGGTGATTTCGAGGTTGTTGGCAGGATGGCTTTTATCCGCGTAGCCCAGCGCGATACCATTATAGATATAGAAATCTTCGGGGATGTCCAGAACGTCCCGTATGGCGGGCTGGACATCCTGCCAGAAACCCTGGGAACAGGTTTGCAGTCCGAACTCACGGGCGATCAGCATGACGTGGGCCATCATGATGCCCAGGTCGCCCAGCTGGCCGGGCAGTAAGCTTTTATGGATGGAAAATATCAGTCCTACTGGGGCGCCGAAAAAATAGAAGTTTTGTAACAACTGCTTTTCCCGGGCGGGCTTGTCTTTTCTGTCGATGCCCAGGGCATTGTAAAGCGCCACGCCACACTCAAAACGCCTTGTTTTATAGGGCCTGACGATGTTTTTTGGTGGCGCCTGGTACTCCTGTGGGACGCTGCCGACGGGATGCTCCGCAGCGTAGGCCAACGCTTTTTCTATTAGCTCTGCCCGCACCTTGCCAGTGACCGCATGAATCTGCCAGGGCTGCATATTGCTGCCGGAAGGAGCCTGACGGGCGAGGTCCAGAATTTTATGGACGGTTTCCCTGCTCACGGGTCGGTCGAGAAAACCCCGGGCGGAGATGCGGGTGGATACGGCATCCAGCAATTCCATCAGCTTAATTCCGTGGTGTTTTCAGAACCTCGACACGACCCTCCCTGGCGACCAGCAGGACATCGGCGGGGCGCAGGGCGAAAATGCCGTTGCAGACGACACCGGTGATGTTGTTGATTTTTTCTTCCAGCGTCTTCGCTGCGCCGATGGGATAGAGGCCGCGCACATCGAGAATCATATTGCCGTTATCGGTGACAACGTTTTCTCGGTACACTGGCTCGCCGCCCAGTTTGATCAGGGCTTTGGCGACGTAACTTCTGGCCATGGGGATGACCTCAACGGGTAAGGGGAACTTACCCAGATGATCCACCTGTTTACTTTGATCAGCTATACAGACGAACTGCTCGGCGGCAGCCGCGACGATTTTTTCACGGGTTAGCGCCGCGCCGCCGCCCTTGATCATTTCCAGAAGAGGAGTTACTTCGTCGGCGCCATCGACATAAATCTGCACACGGTCGACGTTGTTCAAATCGTTGACCGGAATGCCCAGGCTTTTCAGCCGCTGGGCCGATTGCTCGGAGCTGGCCACCGTGCCCGCGAACCGACCTTTGTGTTCAGCGAGCATGTCGATGAAGTAATTGCAGGTGGAGCCGGTGCCGATACCCAGGTGGGCGTCGTAATCCAGGTGTTTGAGGGTATATTCGAGGGCCGCCTGCGCCGCCGCCTGTTTGAGTGTGTCCTGATCCATCGCTTATTCCCGGTGCCAGTGTTCATTATACGCCAGCACGAAACCGGGAGAACGATGGCGGAATGAAAGTTAGTCGCGGGTATGGCTGGGCAGTGGGAAAACATGGAGGGTGACTGGTGTTCAGGCCGGGCAGTCACTAAGATGGCGCTTTTATATCAGGCTGGAATGATTCACCAATATGCCTCGAACCTACCTTAAGCGCATCCTCGACGCGCGCATCTATGACCTGGCGGTGGAAACGCCCATTGACGAGGCGCCACTGCTGTCCACCCGTCTGGATAACCGGATTTTGCTTAAGCGGGAAGATTTGCAGCCGGTGTTTTCCTTCAAGTTGCGCGGCGCCTATAACAAGATGTGTCAGCTCTCCGAGGCCGAACGCGGTCGGGGCGTGGTGGCGGCATCAGCCGGCAACCACGCTCAGGGACTGGCGCTGGCGGCAAAAAAAATGGGTGTTAAGGCGACTATCGTGATGCCGCGCACCACACCCCAGATTAAGATCGATGCGGTGCGCGCCCGAGGCTCACGGGTAGTGTTGCATGGCGATACTTACGATGCGGCTTCAGCCCATGCTCAAAAGCTGGTGGAAGAAAAAAACCTGATTTACATCCATCCTTTTGATGATCCGGATGTCATTGCCGGTCAGGGCACCATCGGTGTGGAAATCCTCCGCCAGCATCCTGGTGCGTTGAATGCTATTTTTATTCCTGTCGGTGGCGGTGGTTTATGCGCGGGCATCGCTGCGTACGTTAAATATGTGCGCCCGGAAATAAAAATTATCGCGGTGGAATCCGATGATGCCGCTTGTCTCGCAGCCGCTATGGCTGCGGGTCGCCGCGTGCGTCTGAAAGAAGTTGGTCTGTTTGCCGATGGCACTGCCGTGGCGCAAATCGGCAAGGAAACTTTTCGGGTACTGCGTGAAACCGTGGATCAGGTAATAACGGTCAGTACCGATGAAATATGCGCGGCGATCAAGGATATTTTTGACGACACCCGCTCCATTTGTGAGCCGGCGGGTGCCCTGGGGGTGGCCGGGCTGAAAAAATATATCGAGCAAAAGGGTTGTCGTGGCGAAACCCTGCTGGCCATCGACAGCGGCGCCAATATCAACTTTGATCGTCTGCGCTATATATCAGAGCGCACGGAGATTGGTGAAAAGCGGGAGGCGGTTATCGCCGTCACTATTCCTGAAACTCCCGGCAGTTTTAAGCGTTTTTGCGCCTGCCCCGCGCTCAGCCGACGCATGATTACTGAATTTAACTACCGCTACGCAGACAATAACGAGGCCCATATCTTCGTCGGTATTCAGGTCAGCTCCGATAGCGACCGCCAGGCCATGGTCGCAGCGCTGGTGGACGAGGGGTATCCGGTCACCGATATGACCGACAATGAAATGGCCAAGCTGCATATTCGCCATATGGTCGGCGGGCACGCGCCGGAAATAGACGACGAAGTCATCTATCGCTTCGAATTTCCCGAGCGTCCAGGCGCCCTATCCAACTTTCTCGGCAAGGTGGGCGGCAAATGGAATATCTCCATATTCCACTATCGTAACCACGGCTCCGCCTATGGGCGGGTGCTGGTGGGCTTGCAGGTGCCGCCCGGAGAGCGGCGGCAGGTGGGGCAATTTCTTGATACCCTCCAGTACCGCTACAGCGAGGAGACAGGGAATGAGGCTTATCAGTTCTTTTTGAGCTGATCTCGGATGGCTTTTATATTTATCCTTATCTACAGCCCTGGAAGGTAAGTTGAGTCAAGCCAGACCCTGCAACTGGCCCAATGTCCGAATCTGTACCGCGTCGATACCGGGACCGCTCAGAGTATCGGAGATCACCACGGCTTTATCATCTTCGGAGAACTCTTCACGCTTGAGCAGGGTCGCGGCGGCTTTGACCAGAATTTTGTCCGGATCACTGTCGTAATCGATGGTAAAGCTGAGCACGTTGCGGTTAAGCACCAGTTGGCGCTGAGTGGTTTCGTCAAAAGTAAACGCGCAGATCACCGGTGTTTGTGGGTGGCAGTTGGTGACGTAATTGGCCATGCGCCCGGTTTTAGTGGGCACGATAATCACTCTGGCGCCGATCGATTCAGCCAGCTTGACCGCTGCCGAGCAGATTTCCTGTTTGTCACTTTCCAGCCTGAGGTTTTCGGTAAACAGGAGGCCGCGGCTTTTCTCAATGGAGCGGGCGATTTTGTCTAGCATTTCCACGCAGCGTACCGGGTGCTTACCGATGGTGGTTTCCGCCGACAGCATAATGGCGTCTGCCTCTTCATACACGGCATTGGCGACATCGGTAACCTCGGCCCTTGTCGGCAGGGGGTTTTCGATCATTGATTCCAGCATGTGAGTGGCGACGATGACTCGCTTGCCGTGAATGGCGCACTGCCTGACGATGCGTCGTTGCACCCGGGGCAGGACTTCGATGGGGATTTCCACGCCCAAGTCGCCCCGGGCTACCATAATCCCATCGGTGCTTTCGATGATACTTTCCAGGTTGCCAAGCCCTTCCTGGTCTTCTATTTTGGCAATGGCTTTAATATTGCGCCTATCTTCTGCGATAAGCTTGTTAAATGCCTCAATGTCGGAGGCATTTCGCACAAATGATAGAGCAATAAAGTCGACCCCATGAGCTACGGCCATGGCTATATCGGCTTTGTCTTTTTCAGTAATAGCTGGCAAGTTCACGCGTATTCCCGGCAAGTTAACGTGTTTTTTGCTTTTTAGTACGCCGCCGTCGACAACCTTGCACTTGATCACGGGGTCGGACTTTTCAAGCACTTCCAGATTAATCAGGCCGTTGTCGACAGTGATCTTGTCGCCGATACCCACATCGTGGATCAGGTCAGCGTAGTTAACTTGAATGGAACTGGCTTCCACATCCACAACGCCCCGCGCCACTACAGAAACAATGTCGCCGGTTTTCAGGTCGAGATCATTGGGGCGGTCGCCAGTGCGTATCTCTGGACCCTGGGTGTCGACCAGAATAGCGATGGGGTGCTTTAGTGTTTGATTCAAGGTCTGAATACGCTGGATGATTGAGATATGAAAGTCGTGATCACCATGGGACATGTTCAGGCGCGCCACATTCATTCCCGCTGCTGCCAGGGCGGTGAGCATTTCAATGGAGCTGGTGGCGGGGCCAATGGTGCAAATGATTTTTGTTTTTCGCATGATATTCCTTGTAGCGATTTGGCTTGTGCTTCAGATGAGGTCAGCAGTTTGTGGTAATTAATTCGTTCTCCGTGGCGATATAGTCCAGGGGAACATCCCAGGGGGCGCTTGGTAGTCGTTCCACTTCCTGAAAACCGTGGCTCAGGCCGATCAGCAGCGGCTTTGAGCCTCTACTGATAGTGCTTAGTGTTCGGTCGTAGTATCCGCCACCCATGCCTAAACGGTGTCCCCGTCGGTCAAAGGCCACCAGCGGCATAAAAATAACATCCAGGGTTCTGGGTTGCGCGATATTCGGGCTTAGCAAAGGGGGCTCTTCGATGCCATAGCGGTTTTTTTGCAGGGCTGTTCCAGGGTGGTAGCGAACAAAGTGCAGTTTTTTTTGATTCAAGGGCTTTAATACTGGCAGGTAACAGGCTTTGCCGGCTTCCAGCGCGTGGTGCATCAGTGGGCGGGGATCAAGCTCACCGTCGCTGGGCAGATAAAAAGCAGCTCTGCGGGCACGCCGGTACTGGATAAGATTTTGTAACTGCCTGCGTACCTGTATCGCTGCATGGGCTTGCTCCGCCGTGTTCAGTTTGCGGCGCTCCGAGCGCATTTTTGCGCGCAGGTTTTTTTTTGGGTGGGTGCTGTTGGTATCCATCGGCATCCAATGTGCTTCACGACCGCGAGTTTCAGTGACGTTTGGCCGAGAAGTGTGTGTTTCACGGATTGTAAAGGCAAGTGCGGCTGTTGCAGAGATTATGCGGCTGAAAAATTTTTCAGGGGGTCTGTCCCATTTGGCCGACTCCGGAAGCGTTTGTAACGCTGCGGAGAAAAATGAAGACTCAGTTAGAGGAGTTCGCCTCACGCAACTAGGGTGGATGAGAAGGTACCCGGAAGTGCCGCCGTCGACTTAGCCTTGAACCGAAAGGTTCAAGGTGGGTATCTCCGTGACACATCAGGCTTTCCGGCTCGCGGACATGCACAACAGCGCCATCAGAAATTCCCTGGGTAGTAATATCGGTCAAGGACGTAGCGACTAGCCTGCACCCCAGGTAGGTTAATTATAACGTAGCCGGGGGCTGGGAGTGGGGCCTGTTTCTACTTTAGCGATTTCAGGGCGTTACTGAGCTTGAGGTCAAGTCGAAGAAGGTCCTTCTTGTCGACCGCGCTGTTCGCAGCTTTCGATTCCGCCCGGAGCAGATCGTAGGAAAGGTTCAGGGCCGCCATCACGGCAATGCGTTCGAGCCCAATCACGGTGCCGGACTTGCGAATCTCGCGCATTCTTGCGTCCAACGCCTGTGCGGATTCCAGCAAACCGGTTTTTTCTTCTGGTGGGCACTGAACCTGATACTCTTTATCGAGTATGCGTATTTGAACCGTTTCCTGGCTGGACAAGAATTTATCCTTCTGGATTAAGAGCTTTTAAGCGGTTAATCATATTTTCCACACGAGTTCTCGCCTGTTCGTTTTTTTCCAGCAGTTGGCCGCGTTCACGGACGAGACCGGATTCACGCTCGCGCAACGCGGCATTTTCTTCTTGCAGGCGACTGGCCAGCTCCACCAGCTGGTCAATTTTTCGCTCAAGGCTGTCCGTGGTATCTGATGTCATATTCAGCAAACAGTATTTTAATGATTCTCGATTGTGAATAGCCTGTTGCGAGCCATCGACTGCTAGTAACCCGCGTGTTTGATAGACGCTCCTTTGCGGGTACTATATTGGTCTCTTGCAAGCGGGTCAATAATCTTAAGCTCGTTTCGAGAAGTATGCCCATATTGGGTTGTAAATTCAGTAAAATTTATTCCCTTTGCCAAGCGGAGGGGCGCGGTGGCCGGGCTGCCGTTTCGAAGGTGCTATCCATGAGTTTTGATGAGTGTTGCAATGCCCTGTTGATGCAGGGTCTGGACAGCCATCCGTCGGAGTTGCAGGGGGGCTTGTTCGGGCGTTTGTGCGGTAATGTCAATGACGGGGATATCCTGGAGATTTTTTCTCAATTGACCGAAGCCGGCGTAACCAGCCTGAAACCGCTGGAAGAGCAACTTGAACAAATTCACAAGGATGTTCTGGCGGCGATGGATGACGGTGGTGGTCTAATTGAGCTGTTACTGCCGGATGATGACCAGCCCCTGCCGGATAGGCTGGATGCACTGGCCCGTTGGTGCCGCGGGTTTCTGGCGGGCCTGGGTTTGTCTGGCCTGTCTGGTGACACAAAACTGGCACCGGATATTACCGAAGCGATGCGAGATATTGCTGAGATAGCGCTGGTTGATGCCGATACCGATGAGTCGGAAGATGGCGAGGTCAGCCTGGCCGAATTGATCGAATTCGTCAGGGTGGCTTCAAGCCTGATTCAGGTGGAGCTGGCGCGTATGATGTCGGTGCCCGAAAAGCGCAAACATTGAGAACACGTTAACCATGATAGATAGCAAAGAATTTGCCCGGCGGCGTCGCGATCTGATGTCCATGATCGGGAAAAACAGTATCGCTGTGATTACTGCGGCCCCCGAGCGGCAGCGTAGCCGGGATACCCATTTCCCTTATCGTCAGGATAGTGATTTTTACTACCTCAGTGGCTTCCCCGAGCCGGAAGCCGTGCTGGTGCTGGTGCCCGGTCGCAAGCAGGGAGAATTCATTGTGTTTTGCCGGGATCGGGATCCGGATCGAGAAATATGGGATGGTTATCGCGCTGGGCCCGAAGGCGCCTGTGCCGATTTCGGCGCCAATGATGCTTTCCCCATCAACGATATCGATGAAATCCTGCCCGGTTTGCTGGAGGATAAGGAGCGTGTTTACTACGCCGTGGGTAAAGATCGGGAGTTTGATCAACACCTGATGGGCTGGATCAATGATATTCGTGCCCGAGCCCGCACCGGAGCGGTACCGCCTGGCGAATTTGTTGATCTTGATCACCTGCTGCACGAAATGCGCCTCTTTAAAAAGCCGGCTGAGATCAAGTTGATGCGCAAAGCCGGTAAGATCTCCGCAGCCGCCCATTGTCGGGCCATGCGCGCCGTGCGTCCTGGTATGCGCGAGTTTGAGTTACAGGCTGAACTGGAACATGAGTTCGCCAAAGCCGGAGCCAGTTATCCAGCTTATACCTCCATCGTCGGCGGTGGTGGCAACGCTTGTGTGCTGCATTACATTACTAACCAGGACGAGTTAAACGATGGTGATCTGGTATTGATTGATGCCGGCTGTGAGTACCAGCATTACGCGGCGGATATCACCCGCACTTTTCCGGTTAACGGCAAATTCAGCACTGAACAAAAAGCTATTTACGAGATCGTTCTCGAAGCTCAACAGGCGGCAATCGAAACGGTTCAGGTGGGCAATACCTGGGATCAGCCCCACCAGGCAACAGTGGAAATCATCACCGCTGGTCTGGTGCAACTGGGTTTGCTAAAAGGCAAGGTTAAAGATCTGATCGAAAAAAACGCCTATACCCGCTTTTATATGCACCGGGCCGGGCACTGGCTGGGCATGGATGTGCATGATGTGGGTGATTACAAGGTCGATAACCAGTGGCGGATGCTGGAGCCCGGTATGGTAATGACCGTCGAGCCGGGTATCTATATCTCCCCCAACGACACAAAAGTGGCAAAAAAATGGCGGGGGATCGGTATTCGTATTGAAGACGATGTGCTACTCACCCGTAAGGGTCCGGAGGTGCTTACCGCCGGCGTGCCCAAAACCGTGGCTGATATCGAAGCCTTTATGGCAGGTTGAATATGACTGCCAAGCAGCGCTCTCCGGCGCTTCCCGAACGCACTGATATTGCCATTGTCGGTGCCGGACTCACGGGTTTGTGCACGGCGTTGTTTCTCGCCCGCTTACCTCCAGCCTGGAATATCCTGCTGCTGGATACCGAGGCTTCGGCGGGTGGTGAGGAATCCTGGGCGGACGTTTCATCCCGCCAGCGGCAGATCGCCCTGTCAGAGAGTAGTCGAAATTTTTTCGAGCAAATCGGGCTGTGGTCCGACATCGCAGACCGTTCGGCGGCTATCGCGGAAATTCGGGTTTCCGATCGAGGTCATGTCGGCCACGCCCTGCTTGCAGCCAGAGAGCAGGATCTCGACAGCTATGGCCATGTGATTGACGCAGCCAGCCTGGTAGAGGTGCTATCCCCCGCGGTGAACCGAGCGCCTAACATTCACCATTTCGCCACTGATCCGGCATTGCAACTTGTACCGAAGGCCGATGGTATGGCTCTGCGGGCCGGCGATCAACAGATCATGGCCGCGCTGGTGGTTTTGGCAAATGGTCACAACTCGCCGCAGGCCCGCAACCTGGGCATTGGTTTCGAGACAAAGGACTACGGCCGGACCGCGCTTACCGCCACGCTCATCCTGGCTGAATCACATCGGGGTATCGCCCACGAGCGTTTTACCGACGAAGGCCCTATTGCCCTTCTACCCTTACCGGATAACGGAGGTCAGTGTCAGGCGTCACTGGTCTGGACCATGGCGCCAGACAAGGCCGAGGCGTTGATGGGCGTTTCCGATGATGAGTGCCTTGCGCAACTGCATGATGAATTTGGCAATCGAGCCGGTAAGTTTGAGGCTATTGGCCATCGCCATTTAACGCCTCTTGCCAGAACCGTGGCGAGGGAGCAGACGCGCTCACATCTGGCCTTGATGGGTTCCACCGCCCACAGCCTGCATCCAGTAGCTGGGCAGGGGTTTAACCTGAGCCTGCGCGATATCGCCGCCCTGGCCGGGGTATTGGTTGAAGGCGCCGAGCGGGGGGAGGCACCGGGGACGCTTTCGCTTTTGTCCCGCTATGAGCAGGCGCGTCGGATTGATCAGCAAAGGGTGATTAGCTTCAGTGATCTGCTGCCGTCGCTTTTTACCAGCCATAACCCCCTGGTGGTAACCGGTCGTAATCTGGGCTTATTGGGCATTGATTTGGTGCCGGAACTGGGCGGGAGTTTTGCCCGCTTTGGCACTGGCCTTATGAGCGGAAAAAGGCTGCGGAGCAAGGGCTTATGAAGCCGGATTACGATGTGGTGGTTGCCGGCGCCGGCATAGTCGGTGCTTCCCTGGCTCTGTCGTTAGCCCGGCTTAGCCCGGATAAACCGTTGCGTATCGCCCTGGTCGAAGCGCGGGAACCGCCTCCGGCTCAGGTATACGAGGGCGATGAAGAGGCGCCTTTTGACACGCGGGTAGTTGCCCTGAGCGAAGCTTCCCGTTTGTTACTGGAAGAGTTTGGCGTGTGGGAAACCATCAAGGCCGCGCGAGCCTGCCCCTATACCTGTATGGAAGTGCATGACGCCGATGGCACGGGCACCGTCAGTTTCGACGCCGAAGCAATTGATCAGGCCGATCTGGGCCATATCGTTGAAAATTCGCTGATCCTTCAGACCCTGTACACGGCGATTGTTGACCAGCAAAACATAGAACTGCTTTGTCCCGAAACAGTGACTGCCGTGAACCAGGGTTCGGCGGATGCTGGTGAGATCAGGACAAACAATGAATTGCTCCAGTTGCAACTCCAGGGACACACAGTTTTGACCCGACTGTTAGTCGCCGCCGATGGCTCCCGCTCCGCCCTGCGAGATTTCTGTGGTTTCGAGACGCGAAGCTGGGATTATGGACAGCAAGCCATCGTTGCTACGCTACGTTGTGAGCACAGCCATGTCGGTAAGGCCTGGCAATGGTTTGCCCCCCAGGGACCGCTAGCCTTCCTGCCCCTGCAAAACCATGATGGTGACAGCCACTATATCTCCATCGTCTGGTCCCAGCAGCACCAACGAGCGGAGCAACTGATGGCCCTATCCGATCAGGCGTTTTGTCGGGAGTTGGGCCTCGCCAGTGAAAGCTGTCTGGGGGCGCTGGAGTTAGTGACCAGCCGCCGGAGTTATCCACTCACCCAGAGTCATGTCATTGATTACGTCAAGCCCCGTATCGCCCTGGTCGGAGATGCCGCCCACACGATCCATCCTTTAGCTGGCCAGGGGGTAAATCTGGGTCTGAATGATGTGCGGGTGCTGAGTGAAGAGCTAGGAAATTGTTACGCGCAGGGTCGTGATATTGGTTCAACCGATGTGCTGAGGCGTTATCAACGACGGCGCAAACCGGAGAATCTGGCTGCCATGGCTGGCATGGAGGGTTTAAAGCGTTTGTTCGAGCGGGACGAGTTGCCGTTTCGCCTGTTGCGAAACTGGGGTATGAAACAGGTGGATGGCCTGGGGCCGGTTAAAAATCAGCTGATCAAGCGAGCCATGGGAATCCCTTAGGCTTTATTTTCGGATTGATCAGGTTTTCTTGGTAATTAACCAATAGGTGACGCCCAGCGCCAGCACCACGGCGGCGGTGCCGTATATATAAGGTGGTGTGATTTTTTCAAAATCAAAAATAATCACTTTTCGGGCAATGGCCATCAGCGCCGTGGCGATAACCAAACGCACCGGGATGATGTTGGTGCTGAGATACATCCTGATATTGATAAAAATCTCGATGGCAATCAACACGGCCAGAAAAGCGCCGAAGGTGGCCAGAATGTCGTTGATTTGCAGGAGCAGAAAAGGTGGTTCGGTGATGCGTTGATAGAGTACATAAATCACGTCGCCGATGCCCCAGACAATGACCAGCACCATCAACACCGCCAGTATTTTTACCGCGATCCGGATAATGTGGTGCAGAAAGCGAATCGTCGGGTCTTCATGACCCAGATGTAAATCGTGGCCCGGCTCGTGCTGAGTGTCGGCGTGAATTGAGGGGCTTGCGGGTTTTTCTGGTTCCATCGTTCTGGTCATTCTGATTGGTTGGGTCGAATTCTAGCCAATTAAACCGCTTTGAGGGGATGATTCTTATCATCGGTTCGAGGTGGTGGTGATAGCCTGGGCCTGGCTCCCGGTTTAAGATAGCGCTTCGCTCGCCGTGAGGCCCGATGCCTTTACCGCCCATGCCTTTGCAGACCCCCTTAAATTCAGCCCACCGCAAGCTCGGCGCTAAACTGGTTGATTTTGCCGGCTGGGAGATGCCGCTCCACTATGGCTCACAGGTGGCTGAGCATCATCTGGTTCGGTGTCAATGCGCCATGTTTGATGTCAGCCATATGAGTATTTTTGACATTACAGGGCCTGATGCCAGGGTTTACCTGCGATACTTGCTGGCCAATAACGTGGATAAGCTAAGTGACGATAAGCAGGCTTTATACAGCCTGATGCTGAATCCGGGCGGCGGTATTATCGATGACCTTATGGTTTACCGTCTGGTCGATGGTTATCGCCTGGTGGCAAACAGCGCTACCCGGGAAAAGGTGAGCGACTGGATGAACAGTGTTGTTGAACAAGTGGCGGCAAGACAGCCTTGTCATGGCCATGTTGTTGTCGATATCAATGAGCGCAACGATATGGCCATGGTGGCGGTGCAGGGGCCGGAAGCGGTAGCGCGAGTGCAGTCAGTGGTGGATACCGAAACCGCCGCGCGGCTTGGGCAATTACCCCGTTTTGGCGCTTTGTTTGCCGGTGAGAGCCACTTTGCCCGAACGGGGTATACCGGTGAAGATGGCCTCGAAATCATATTGCCCGCAATAAATGTGGAAAATTTGTGGTGGCGCCTCCACGAAGCGGGGGTGGCGCCGGCGGGCCTCGGCGCCCGCGATACCTTGCGTCTGGAAGCGGGACTTAACCTGTACGGCCAGGATATGGATGAGAGCAGTTCTCCGCTAGAGGTGAATCTGGGCTGGACCGTGGCTTGGGACCCGCAAGACCGGGATTTCGTCGGTCGCCAGGACCTGCTCGCCCAGCAAAAAAAAGGCCTTGTTAGTAAACAGGTGGGTGTATTGATGACCGAGCGGGGCGTGTTACGTGCCGGTCAGAAAATTTTTTTCGCGGACACCGATACTCCCGGCGTGCTAACCAGTGGTAGCTTTTCACCGACGCTTGGGTATTCTATCGGCCTTGGCCGGGTGCCAGTGACTGCCAGTGGGCGGGGAGAAGTCGACATACGCGGCAAGCGTAAGGCCGTACGTCTGTTGAAACCGGGTTTTGTGCGCGATGGCCGTTCCCTGGTCGGCGCTGTTTAGAGAGTGAATGGGAGACAAAGCATGATTGAGACACCTACTGAACTGAAGTATGCCGAGACTCATGAATGGTTGCGTGACGAGGGTGATGGCATGATTTCAGTTGGTATTACCGATTATGCCCAGGATGCCCTGGGTGATGTGGTTTATGTGGAGTTGCCGGAAGTGGGTGACCAACTCGCCGCCCAGGACGAAGCCGGTGCCGTGGAATCAGTGAAGGCGGCTTCGGATATTTATGCGCCGGTATCCGGTGAGGTGATTGCCATCAACCAGGCCCTTGAGGAAGAGCCTGAAATAATCAATGAATCCCCCTATGGCGATGGCTGGTTTTTCAAAATGAAAATCCATGACGCCGCCGAGTTTGAAAGCCTGCTCAATGCGGCGGAGATCGGAAGAGCACACGTCTGAACTCCCGCCGCATTGAGCAGGCT
>OBIY01000440.1_pt1 | contig 16344 bp, 31 predicted proteins | sample 1519841 | NCBI WGS metagenome assembly OBIY01 (sample SAMN03019774, study PRJEB22545) | beach sand metagenome | biome: beach; feature: sea beach; material: beach sand | place: USA: Municipal Pensacola Beach, FL | collected 2010-07-30 | depth 30-40 cm m
TCCGCTATCACAGCTTCCTCTATTTTGACGGAATCCAAAAAATGACGAAATCTAGGGGTTATTGGTTCGTGACAGAGATTCCAGAAATCACAGATGAAATGCGCGAACGGTATGAGGCCGATCAACACTATTACTGATACTCTAACCCTAGCCCGAGGCATCACCCTGGGCTTTTTTTTGGGGAAAATATGACAAACAACATGACAGGCGCAGAGGCTAAGACGTTAAGAGAGCGGCTTGGCCTTTCGCAGTTAGACATTGCTAGCCGATTGCCGCGCAAGAAAAAAGGCGGTTTCGGCATTGAAAAGAAAACGTATAATCACTGGGAAAGCTCAAGCCTGCCCGTCAATGATGATGTGCAAGCATTGCTTGTGCACTATCGCGACAGCTTGGAAGCTCAGGCTAAACACTCTTGCGACATTGCTAAGGGCATGAGAGCCGAGGGTAAGCCGATAGAAGCCGTTCATTTGTTTCGATATAAGAACGATCACGCATTGCAAGCGGCTCATCCAGAGATGCAAGGATTACCGACTTCGTTTCATGCCGCTATTCTGATGCGCACCCAAGCATTGCTCAGGGAGAATGGGTTTGAGGCGATGATTATCTGGGCTGATGAATAACCACTCTCAGGCATTGCAGCGAGGCGGTAGATAGAGTACAAACGGACAAGCGGCAACTTGTCCGTTTGCGAAACACAGACTCAAAATTGCAATAATTTAAGAGGTGTTGAACGCTTATTATAACACAAGCATTGCAAGCATTGCAAGCATTGCAAGCATTGCAAGCATTGCAAGCATTGCAAGCATAAAATGATCGATCAATCCTCAGGCATTGCAACCTTGTCGTCAACGATAGGAATCTTATTTCTTAACGCCCACAACAGCGCAAAAGTCGCCTCAGCCGAGCTAAGCATTGTGCTGAACGTGTGGTATGACAAATCGTGCTTGCTCTTATCTCTTGCCGTCCATCCGTATTGATAATACGCCTTCAAGACCTCACGCTCAGGCTTAAGCATTGCATGGCTTAGAATAGCTTCAACATCGTCTGCCTCTTCATCGGTCATGAAATAAGCTTTCGTATTATGCTTGGCGACTTGGCTATACATGGCCTCAACCTTTGGATAGCCGAGATTATTGGGATGATCACGACACCACAAGCCCCAGTTGGTGAGCACTTCTTTCGCTTCTTCGCGGCTTGTTTCAATGTTCATAGCCCTGTATCTCCATTGACAATGTGTAGCAGTTGACGCTTTCCGTTGGCATTGATAACACCATTTGTGACAAACCAGCTAGATAGACCTAGCGCATAACCCATATTCAACGCTAATACACCAACCCACCACGCGCCTTTTTGTATTTTGGGTGTGTGGCTGTGACCAAGGAACATCTTGAACGCACTCTTAATGAATCCTCCATGACCTCTACCGCCATTCGCGCCTTTGTCACCATGCTGAGAAACATCAACACCTGCGATCATATACGGCTTATTTCTGCTGGTGACCTCGAAATCGTTTTTGCAATATTTTTGTAAATACAGATTAAATAAATTTGGCGTTTGGCCTGTGTCGTCTATGTGCTGCCTTCCGATTGTATGCAGCTCAGACCACAAGGCATCATTCTCAATATGCGGTCTATCGCCATTCGGCCTGTGTCGATTAAACCACTGTTCTAAGTGGTCGTGATGATTCGAGTGAACAAGCACGGGTTTGCCGTATTGCGCCACTTCATCGACAAATTCGACCGCTTTCTGTAGCTCTACTCTTAACCCGTCCATGCTCATGACTTGTTTGTGATAATTCAGCCAATAATTATTTTTATGATGATGGCTATCAGCATAATTATCGTGCAAATCATGTATCACAATATGCTCAGGCTTTAATCGCTTAATCTGCTCAATGGTCGCTTTGCGCTCTTTCTCATCCAAAAAAATAGCATGAACATCACCAAGAACAAGGCAAGACACCCTCTCTGCGCCAACCATTCCGTCCGCTGTCCATTTTTCGCCAAGATCGATAAATGAACCATCTGGCGAACAAATGAGCTCACGCGTCCAGAATTTATCCCCTTTAATCTTAACGTACAGCCCGCCAATGCTGTGATGCAGCGCTGCCTTTTCGCCCTCATTCGTGTATTGGCCGTGAACTGTCTTTGAGTAGTATTTATTCGTGCAAGCGCCTGTAGTATGCAGCATTCGAGGCAATTCAGATTTTGGCGTAGCTATCATTTCCATAGCCACCTGCGGGTGTCCGAATACGCATGAGCGCGTGCCGCCTATTCCTGCCTTTCCCGATAGCGGATTAGCTAACGTTGGGCGCAAATTTGATGCCTTTATCATTATGTTTTTATTTAAGATAAGGTCTTTAGTCAGCAAATACGGAATCACGTCATCGTGCAGCTTGACTTCCTCCTTGCGCTGCCAGTTATACACCGTAGGAACAACGATAAGCTGTGCGTTTTTAGCTTCTGAGAATGCTTTTAGTGAATAAAAACCCTTGTGAAGAGCGGCATTGCAAACAGCATTAGTGATAACGAACTCTTTAACACCCTTGATTGACCCTCTGTTGATAACCCCCTGTGTCAGTGGGCTAGGGGCTGATAATGGACTGGTTGTTCTATGACCACATGGGCGACACTTCCAGCGAGGCTTCCCAGATTGCGCCTTGTCTTTGGTCTCTCTGATATTGTCAGAGCTGCACTTTGGGCAAAACATATTAAGCCTCCCCTGTTAAGCCTGCGATTTTATCTTTCTCGATTAACATAAGCTCCAGCTCAGCGAGCACATTCCAAGCCTCGTGAGCTTTATGCAAAAGCCCGCTATCAGGATCGCAATCTTCGATGCTCGATTTCAGCCTATGCCTTAATGCAGCGTCAGAATATCTCTCGCGCCCATTATTAACTTGTAGCCAACCATTATCTGTGTATTTATTCGCGCCAAACGTGCCGACCTCTGAGACCTCAATCAATGCGCGAGCAAACCCGCCAAGAACTAATGAGCATCTGGGCTTACCTTGGTCTAGTTTCGCGCCCACAGAATGCGCATCGAGACCATTTGGATCACGCTCTATAGCAACGTCTTTCATCTTCTCACCGCCTACCTGAACATCTAACGCACTCATACTTGCTCCTATTGTGTAAGTTGACTAATCCACTGGATGACTAAATCTTTTTCAGCTCTTACTATCTCGAATGCAATAAACTCTCTGCCTTTTTCCACCCGCTCTTTGCTGATGAATGCGCATTGGATTCTGGAGTCGTCAAAGCCGTATTTCTTCTGCAAAACATCTTGAAACGGCTTGATTGGGTTATCGTAATCACTGCGCTTATAGTTGCTCAGGCCAAACGTCGCCAGCAAAGCCAGCTCTCCATCTGGGATGTCTATACGATTCGGCAGCTTCAACAACAGCTCTTGCTCATACGCTTCATAATCCTTCGTCTTGAAGCGCCTGCCCTGCCACGCTTGGTTAACGCTAATCGGCTTGATAGAAACACTAGGCATTGGCGATCAGCCCCTTTTCGATAAGAATCAACTGCGTTTCTTCAAGCGCCCTAAATCTATCTTCCCAAGTACACCTCGGGTCGCTCTTGTCTTCTTCTACAGCATGGCAACTTGAGCAAGCGTAGCAACCGTGTATGTCATTGCTTTTGATCCCCATTCCTCGCTTTCTGCCCAGATGAGCAAGCACCGTAGTCTCGGTGTTAAAGTTACAAACACCCGCTAAGCGCAGTGTGCATTGCTCACCTTTGGCAGACTGCGTAATCTTGCTCAAAACGCCTCCTTTTTTGGAAACGGAACACTAACTTGCGTATGCTGAGACACGCCTAAATCCAGCGACTGATAGACTATTGAAACTTCTGCCGTGCTTAACTTCGTTGTGCTATCCTTGCCCGTCATTGCTTTCATTGTTGGCCGCCATAAGCGCTCCTTGACTGACACAGGCGTCCACTGAAGATCAAGCTTGCCGTTGGTCTTGTGATAGTAAGTCACCATGTCATAACCGCCGTCATTGAGAGCACTAGAGAGCTGTTTGCAATAAACGTGTAGCGCTTTGTTCTGCTGCACGGTTCGCGTTGGCTTTTTTAACTGCACCACAATGCCACCATTGCGGATACACCAAACCAAAATGCAGACAAACGTTAATATTTGGCTGGCTGTTTGAATAAAATACGCATCCTGTTCAGGCTGTAGCGGCTGCACTTTGGTGATGTCGAAGTTCATCGCGGCTTCCTCATGTAGAGAATCACCGTGCTAACGTTTGTGCCAGACTCTTTGAAGCTTCCAGTCGGTAGGCTTTTCCAATAATTATGACTAGATGAGCGCTGCACCCACTGATGGAACTCTTTGTGCTTCTTGCTCGTGCCAAACTCAGCCGTTGCAGGCAAGATGGCTCGCAACTCGCCAAAAGGCTTCAAGAATTTGAAGGCGTGCATGACGTGATCCATCCAGTGAGCCCCATAAAAAGGCGGGTTCATCACGACGGCGTCATACTTGGCCACTGGCAAGACCGATAGAAAATTAGCAACTACGACCTTTCGCGCACCAGTGATCTTTTTCGCCCGTTCTGGATGCACTTCAATGGCATCAACCGCATAACCCTTAGCCGCTAGCAAGCGTACAAGATGCCCTTCACCTGCGTTAGGCTCTAGCACCTCTTGAATGCCAACATGCATATCCTCGGTCAGTTTTTTGCCTGCCAGCTCTGGCGTGTAGTAAAACTGCAAATCCTTAGCTAATTCTGTGGTTAATGGGCGCTCTTTCGTCACCGCATCGGGCAAGACTTCTCCGTAAAACTCAGCTAACAAACGATTGACTTCAACCAGCAAATCTTTTCGTTTAATCCATGCGTGCAGATTGCCGTTACGAAACTTTCGGACGCGAAAATAGGGCGTTTCTAGCGGCTCCCATGTTGGCGCTTTGTGGAACGCATACACCATATCCCTGATTGCTCGCTCATCCCTTGGCTCACACTCCTCACCTGCCGCGATTTTGGCTTGCGTATCCAGCAGATCAAAAGCCTTAATCACATCAATAAACTTGTTTTCTTGATCGAGCCTATATTGAAAGCTACCGCTGTACATACCGTTGAAAATCAAACGACTCTTGATGCTGAATGCATCGTGAGATTTAAACCGCTTGTCTAAGCTTGAAAACGTATCTGCCAAGCCCTCCAAAAACGTTTGTCTGCGATTGCCGATCATGTGCTGTGCTGTGGCTTCGATATTGTCTTCTGTAAACTCTGGCGCATCCTCAAGCTGGTTGCGAAACTCTGCTAATTGCTTCGCATTCATCAACTGATGCAGGTTCAGCGCTCTAATTAAGTGCTCCCATGCACTGCCATCGATTTTCTCTCGCACATCGTCGGAAGTAATCTCCAAACACGGCGATGATGTATAAAACACTTGATTGAAGCGGCTTTTAGCCTCCGCTAAATCGTTAAGCGCTGTCTGATACATAGCCTGAGCATCTTCCACTTCGTTCAAGAATCGAGTGCGTGCAGCCGCCAAATCGCGAATCACGTCACGCGTTACCAAGCTATTCATCACCGCCCTCCTCGCTGGTTACCTCAATCACCCATCGCAACCTATCGATAGAATCAATCAGGCGCATGTCGCTATCAACACCAGCCTCCATCGGTTTTTTGCCGCACTCGCATTCGTAGTAGTACCATTCGATCCAGCCACTCTCATCACCAGCAAACATAGCCAGCGTTTTTAGCGACAAATCCAGCGCATCGTTAGAGCAAGCAACCAAGGGTGATTCGTACGCCAGCCCTATCTCATTTGACAATTCATAAAGCTTGTTATCTGCTGCTTTCAGGCGATCTAACGATTCGCCAATGCATTTCCACTTATCCATATTCACACCCACTTATAGCGCGTAGAGCGCGAGTAATTCGGGTTAATCTCACCCATGTTGATACTCCAAGGCTTGTTTTTTGCTTTCACCATTGGCTTGATGAAATCCTCAATAATCGACTGGGTTGTGTTGTTACCGTTCAAACAAGGGATGGCACCCTTTTTTCCCAAGTGATAGACTCGAGCCTTATAGCGCTTATAATCCATCCCCATGATTTCTGCTATTTCCACCCCTTTAAGCCCTTTCTTGCGCATCAATACAACCTTCTCAAGATCGTCATCATCCCACGGATCTTCGACACTTCGCATGAGTGGTAGGACACCCTCTCCTCTAGCGATTCGCACCGCAGCAAGGTACTGCTGTATACTCATGCCAAGCCGTCCAGCTATGACTGTCTTATTACAACCTTCAGATCGCATTTTGATTGCTATTTCCAGCTGAGTTTCGTTAAACACCTAAAACCCCCAAAAACGCCTTATTTTGCTCTGTTTTCCGTTCATATGCGTATTGCTTCATGTTTTCGATAAACTCCCCGTATTCCTCAATTTTGGCCGCCTTATCATCACTTTCGACCACCTCTTGAATTCGACACTCCAAAAAATAATCATGCTTGCGCTCTTGGTGCTCAAGCTTGGCTTGCTGAGTAAATCGAGCGCCTAACGCCCATTCACGAACGCATTGATCGTAAACCTTCAAGAACTCTTTGTGCTCAGCACCACCAGCCGCACCCTGACGAAGTTTGAACACATCCACTCGCGACATCGCCTCAAGAATAATTGCGTGATCGGTTTCGCCATGAATGCATCGCATGTAGGATTGATCCGCTGATGGCTGGCGTGCGCTCAACGCTGAAACACCTAGCTCAAAAAAATCTAAGGGCGCTGATTGCGGAAACTCCTGCAACAGGCTTTGCGTCTGAGCTGCCTCGAAAATTCGCTTCGTGCAACCCAGATTCTGTAAAGCGATTGCCCATGCTGTCGCTTTGCTTGTTAAATCTTGCTCCGTCTCAATGCCCATCGTTTTCGCTTTCGAGCCGAACGTGTCACGCCAGAGCAAGAACAACTCACTGAGTGCTGACAATTGATCTGTCGTCGCGGTCATCGGTGATACCTCTGCGCTGTTCGCGTTCACGTCTCGTGTTTGCGAAAGGGTCTTGGGAATGATTCGATTGACGGTTTGCATGTTGTGCCTCCGGGGTGATTGGGGTTAACCAGATTTTTTCTTCGATGTAGCCAGTGATTCTGAGCGCGTACTTGGCGTACCAAGACGGCATGAGTTCTGTGCGTTTGAGAACATCCTCAAGCATCAACTGAAAATCTTCATCGGTGAGTTTTTCACGCTGAGCTTTCTTCCAAGCTGTTTGATCTGTACCGCCTTTTTTGTTGGGCGGGTAAGCTTCAAAGAAATCCTTGAATGACTGGGGTTTTGTTTTTGTGTTTTTTCGAGCTTTTGAACGAGACTCTGGAACAGTATTATTTGTATTTTGATAAGTGTTTTTATATTGGTATTTTGTGTGTGGAGTTTTTCCACTAGCAACTGGTGGAGTTTTTCCACTAGATTGGTGTAATTTCTCCACTAGTGTAGTTTCTCCACTAGTGTAATTTTTACACCAGCTAAAGCAGTAAATTGACGTCTTATTTTCGCCTTTTTTGACATCGACAAATGGTAAATTTTCGATCTCTTTCAGAGCCGAAATAATCGTTTTTCGAGACTTACCTGTGAGTGCTTCAAACTGCGATAATGAGATAGCATCGCTCTCTTTACCCCACCCTTTTGTCTTGCGAACAATAATGCACAACACACAAAAAGCGACAGGCGATAGCTCGGCCATCACTTCATCAATGAGTGCGTTTGGAAGTTGAAACGAGTTAGGTACGAACTTGCTCATAACTCAGCGATAGCCTTTAGAATTGCTTTAACAAAACGCGCTAGAAAAATGCCCGCAGAGGCCGCCAAGACAAAAGCCCATAATGCGCCAGCAAATGCAGCAGCCACAGGCTCTGGACGCCTGCCTCCCATCACGTCAAGAAAGGTGTAAATCGCGGTAGAAAGCAACCCGATATATAAATAAAGCATCATTGTTTGCGCCCTCTTACACAGGTCGATAGGATGAATGGTTGTCTGTCCAACGCGCTGTCTTAACAAACGGCACGCCATGAGATACTGTGCGATAGCCAGTTACCGCGCCAGTGGCGTCAAACGTGGGCGCAAAAACTGGAGGCTTGCCCGTGTACTCAACATCCGCGATTGCCATGCTTTGGCCTTGCTGCAAACTTCTTTTAACCGCCGCATTTGCACCCGCGGCCTGTTTTCGCTGCTTCTTCGTCACTTTCATAGCTTGCCCCTGTCCAGATTGTTTTATTACCGCAAAAGCCCCAATTAAGGGGCTATCGTGCAAGTCGAACTGTTTGGGCCATGTCTTTACCTCGCCACCCTTTTAACCCTCGCCAGCCGTCAATTCAGGGCAACTGGTTTGAGCACAGTTCGTTTATCGAGCGCCTTGCAAGCGCCCGTTTGGAGGTCAGGAGACCAATACTGGCGAGCACCCTTGGTTCACTAATGAACTTTTCAGCTCAATCTTTTTACAAAAGTTCACATATGAACTTTTACGCTTTAAAAAAAAGAAAAAGTGCATTACTGAACCGCCTTTAGCCCTGCTACATTAAAGCCATGAGCAATTGGAAATGATTGCTGGAAGCTTTGAAAACCAAGAGCATTAAGAACCATGACATACATATGAGGATTTGTTTTTTCTAACTGTTGCAAGCCGCTTAGCAGCTCCTCATTGAAAGTAGCAAATTTGCCATTGCTGACTTTTCGAGAGGTTTGCATTGTCCAATTAAGAACACCCTCTGGCAGTGTTACTTTCTTATGAATTTTTTTTGACATGAGTAGCCCCTGTTTTTTTGTAAAGCGAGTCGTCAAACTTGAGTTGATTGTCTGTAATCATGGCAAGCTCAATTGCACACTTGCGCGGGATAATGGCTTTCCAGCGGGATACCGTTCCAGAGCTGCTATAGTTCATAGCCTCTTGGACAGCCTTACCCGAGCCGAAGTATTCCAGAACATCCTTCTTATACATTGGTTTGCCAATTATTACAGATGTAAGAATTATATACTTACACTTGTAAGTTCGTCAACTGTTAATCTATTACTCTTGTAAGATGAGCTATTCCCATGTCTGAAAAAGTTAGTGAGATCATTACCCGCAAAATGCGTGAGCTGAAAATCAAAGGCGTTGATATTCAGCAGCAGTTAGGTGTGTCCTCTGGTTTAGTGTCTCAGTGGCGCTCTGGGCGTCAAAAGCCTTCTGGCGATCACATATTCGGTTTGGCAAGAATCTTGCATCTTGACCCGCAAGTGTTGCGTGGCAATGAAGCTACAGGGAAGTCTTTAGGCGCGGTCGATCTTTCGGAACGCATCCCACTTAACAAGCTCCCTGTTATATCGTTTGTTCAAGCTGGAGAATGGAGGGAGATTATCGACGCTTTTGCCCCTGGTGATGCTGATGAGTGGATTTACACCTCAGCGCGAGTCTCGAATAGCTCTTTTGGGCTTCGAGTTGTTAATGATTCAATGCAAAATCCATACGGCGGCCTATCCATTCCAGAGGGCGCGATTGTGATTGTTGATCCAGAAATCCAGCCTGTTAATGGCTCTATTGTTGTGGCGAGGCTAGAGGATAGCGTAGAATCCACGCTGAAAAAGCTGGTTATCGATGGAGACAAGCGCTATCTCAAGCCGCTAAACCCCGACTACCCTATTATGCCAATCGAGCAGGAATGCACGATCGTAGGCGTTGTTAGAAAAGTAGAAATCGATGTCTTAATATAAAGGAGTAGACCATGAGCCAAGTAGAAAAGAAGCCGAGCAAGTGGAGGCTTTATTTGCTGATACTGATCGCCTTAGCGTTCTTTGGCGCAAAGTATAACCAAGAGCCAACCAGCACGCCACAAGATATGCCGCTTGCACAGATGAGCGCAGCGCTGGATGAAGCGCCAGCGGATAACAAGGCGGCTTTTACAAGTGAGCTAACAGGGCTTAAGAAGGCAATAAAGGAGTATAAAGTACCGCACAAATATAATGAGCCTTTCGAGATAAGCTTGGATATAGCATTGTTTTCGGCCTGGGTGAAAATCATCCAGCAGGGTGAAACGCTGTCACTCAACCCAGAAGAAAAAGCAAGGCTCAATAAAGCCAAGCAAGCTGTCAAAAGCATTCAAGCCAAAGCCTTTCCAAAAATGCGTGATGATTATGGCCCGATTCTTAGGCGCGAACTGTGGGAGCACGACTTATCCGCGAAAACATACGGAACAGGAATGCGCAAGATTAAGCTTGTCGGTGGCGCTTTTGCGGCCAATAGAAACATTAAGCAAATGCAAGACACGCTCAATTCTGTCATGCACATGCTTCGCTTTAAGCAATCACTGTATCAATGGTATGACGGATCAGACACGACCTACTACGACTTAAAATCTTTGTCAGACACCGATCTAGCTGTCTGGACAGGCTCTTTTTACACGCAATAGACCAAACCTAGCAGCGGCACGGAAGCCGCTCACCATCCAGTATATTCCCTCGCACATATTAAGCACTCAATAGCCTGCGTTTACAAAAAACTCTTACAAATGTAATAATATTGCTTGATTAAATATCTTACACGTGTAAGAATACACATATCAGCTAACGAATGAGATGGAGAACAACATGTTACTAACCAAAGCAGAGCGAGGTGCATGTGCAGGCGACTACTACGAGTCGCTTCGACTTGAGCAAGAGGCTCGCAGTGAGGAATTGCATGCCGAAGCATTAGAGCAGCTTGAATCATTCCTTTTGCTTGAGTACGCAGAGCCTGATTGTTTGGACTTCATTGAAGATGAGCCAGATTGTCACTTGTTTTTCTCTCTATCTGAATGCCGCGAGATTTTCAGCGACATAGTAGCTAGGCGACCTCATGAAAGCATTGTTAACAAATTAGCTATTGGTCGCTGCCAGCCAAGCACACTGAGCTTTCTTGAAGTGCGTTTTCTGCATTACTTGAGCAACTATGATGGCTTTGGCAACTTTCTAACAACGCAAGTCTGTAAAGACATTCTGTCAGAAATGGCAACCAAGTACGACATTGAAGCTATCTACGAATTTCTTACGGAGCGCCGCCGCTCGAGCAGGCTTTCATTGCTGGATTTTCTCTTTATCGAGCACTTGGATAATTGCGACTTTTTCAGCGATTACCGTAATTGGCTGAATCAGCAGGTGTAGCCATGATGATCGACTTTGCAAAGCTACCAGGGCGTCAAAAGGCGCGTAAGGCATGGAAGGCGCACGTTATCGCCATTATTCAGAGCTTTCTATTTGTTGGGGCGATTTTGATGGTGGGTTTTTTCCCTGAGCTGGACGAACTGAATGAGACGAAGTATGAGCAATCACATCAGCGATAAGAATCAAGCGATCAAGTACCTAAAGAAGGTGGTCGCACAACACGGTGATAAAGCGGTGCTTGAGAAATCAGCACTACAACAACTGGAGAGCAAGGCATGAGCATTAACCCATTTTCCGAACCCATCAATCCAGAAGCATTGCGGAAACAGAAGATAGAAGAGCTGGAAAAAATCATTGGATTCCTGGAGTTCTCTATCGCAAAAGACATGGGTGACTACAAACGAATGACCGAAGAATTAAGCAAGCTCAAAAAACAGGAGGCCTAGCAATGAACGCATCAATAGAGCAAAAGCTATCCGCGCCTTTCATGGCGGATGAAATCGAATGGAGAGCGCAAACCGTTGGAATGAGTGCCAAGGGTAAGCCTTACGCAATGGTCTTGGCTTATGTTACCAATCGAGCAATCCAGCAGCGCCTTGATGATGTTTTCGGCTGCCTTGGGTGGAAGAATGAATACAAGCCATCGCCTAACGGTGGGGTTATGTGCGGAATTTCAGTCTATAACGAGCAGATTAAAGACTGGGTTACCAAGTGGGACGGCTCGGAAAATACAGAGATTGAAGCAGTAAAAGGCGGCTTGTCTGGTGCAATGAAGCGAGCCGCTGTGCAGTATGGCATTGGTCGCTATCTCTACAACTTGCCGTCTACGTTCGCAGTGTGCCAGCTAGAGCGACCTAGCTCTCGTGACGGATGGCATGAAGCAACCACAAGGGATAAAAAGACCAAGATTTATTGGCAAACGCCACTGTTGCCGGAATGGGCATTGCCAAAAGGAGCGTAAGATGACAGAGAATTCAGTGATTGTGCATGACCTAGAGCAAGGCTCTAAGGAGTGGTTAGACTTCCGCAAAGTGTTTTTCACATCATCCGATGCGGCTGCCATGCTTGGCTTGTGCAAATATAAAAAACGCGAAGCATTGCTTTATGAGAAAAAGACAGGCATTACCCCTGTTCACTCAGCTGCAACTCTCTTGCTTTTTCAGCGAGGCCATGAAGCCGAAGCGAGCGCTCGATCCATTGTTGAAGGGCGAGTCTGTTTTGATCTGCCAGCGCTAGTCGCCTCTCGTGGCAAAATTGCCGCCAGCTTTGATGGCTGGAATTTATCCAAGAAGGTCATTTTTGAACACAAGCTCTATAACGCCTCGCTAGCAGACTACATTTCAGCTAACCAAGACTTGCCAGATACGCACTGGCCGCAGGTAGAGCAAGCATTGTATGTATCAGGTGCTAAGCATTGCATTTTTGTGACCAGTGATGGCATTCAGGGCGGCAAACGAGTCGAGCTTATCTATAAGCCGAATGCAGAGCGTTTACAGATGGTGTTAGAAGGATGGGAGCAGTTCGAGGCTGATCTGGAATCGTTTGATGTCGAAGATTACGAAACACGCCAAGAACGAACAGATGATGCTTGGAAGCAAGCGAGTGCTGAATTTAAAGCGGCCAAAGAGCAAAAAGCCATTTATGCCGACAAGGAAAAAGAAGCCAAACAACGCTTAATTGAGCTAGCTAACGGAAAGCGCACAAAAGGTTGTGATGTCAACGTGTACCCAATGATTCGCAATAACGTGGATTCTAAGAAGATTATCGCAGACTTTAACGTCAACGCTGACGAATACACAACGCAATCAACTACATGGGTGGTGCGATGAGAGAGGTAGACTTACAGACAGGAACATTTTGCTACCGATCGCTAGACATTGTGCATATTAAGACCGAAGCAAATTTGATGACGGGTCGATCTAAGACAATCGAGCTAATAACGGATGACATGATTTATGAAGTGACATTAGTAGAGCCAACAAAAACAACTCGATTGGCCTGCGTTTCAGAGATGGGTGCAGAACGAATATTTAACAGATTTAACATCGACAAGGAGTAAGTGATGAGTGAAATCGAATGGGTTGAACCACCAAAAGACAATTTATCAGATCTACTTGCTCTTGATGCTATGTACGACACGTCTGAAAAGTACGCGTGGCAACGTTTCTTAAATGGCTTTGTAGGTCAGAGCGACTGGATAGATGTGCGAGCCAAAGATGCAAAACCTCGTGACCACATACTCCGACGTCGCAAAGACACGCCTAACTGGATTGCCGAAAAATACGAAGCAGGTCACGAGCTAACGCTGTTAGAAACTGTTCACTACTACATCCTGAATCACAACAGCATGAGTGGTCTGGAGATCTATTTATCAGGAAGTGCCCAATGGCGCGCACCACATGAGCGCGACTATCCCGTGCCGAATCGTCGATACCGACTCGCCAAGAAAAAGCCAATGGTAATCGTTAACGGACATAAAGTGCCGAAATGGGAGACCGAGCCGCTTAGGGACGGAGATACTTATTTTTTAGTAGATCTGCCAAGTGACATTGGTTACGCCCGCATCAAATGGGTTGATAGTGTATCCAACCGATCTCATTTAGAGAACGGTACAGTTTTCAAAAACGAATCGGACATTCAAGAATTCGTCGAAGCACTATGTGACATCAAGGAGGTAACAGAATAATGGACATGACAACACCTATTCAGACGGCTGTGATCTTCGCAGTTATTGCGGCAATCATGGCGGTTATCACGTGGGCTGTGGACCACTTTTACGGCTCGATTATAGCTGGTGCAGTCGCGCTAACAATGTGCACAGTAATCGCTAGTTTTGACCTTTATCAACTGTGTTTTAGTCAGTGGGGTAATGGTGATGAGTGAAGAATTAAAACAGCTAAAGTCTGAATTGTGGTCGCTTGAACGGCGCTATGGTGAAGAGGCAGAACGACAAATGATTGCAGGTTTGCCCACAATGACTTCCATCTATTGCGGGAAGTCTCTAGGGATGACCGAAGTGATCAAACTAATTGATCAAATGCAAGAGGAGCAAAACGATGAGTGAGCAACTAAAACAGCTGAAAGCCAAGGTTGAGAAACTGTGTGATCAAGCTAAGTACGAACTATTGAGCGCCGTGATTAAAGAAAATCTTGAGCAAGAAAACAAGGGCGCATCAATTTTTCACGGCGGTGAAGCTCATTCGCTCGAGCAAGTGATCGAACTAATTGACCAAACATTAGAGGAGCAGAACGATGACTGATTACGAATTAAGGACTGAGTTTTACTTGCCATTTGCTAGGACTGAAATTTGCTATCTTGGTGAAAGTCACCGCGATGGGGATTTGGTTTTTTTAGACGCAAAGGACAAGAAGATTTTCATACATAAAGACAAAGCCAGTAGACTGGCATTCCCTGCCACGCTTGAGAATTACGAAAAACTCTCTCAACTATGGCCTGATCTAGAAAAGCCACCTGCACCTGCGCGTGAAGATGTCGATGTGACTGACATTGTTATGCTTTCTGATGAAGAGTACAAAACACATCAACCAACGTCACTACCATGCGTCTGCTGGGTTAGAAACTTAGGTGATTCATTTTCGACCATCGCGGTTATCACAAAGAAAGATGATGATTTCGGATATTTCTATAACTCTCGTAATGAGGGCTGGGATTTGGCAATACCTCTCACGAAAGGCGAGCTTGAGCAACTAACAAAACTTAACGGAGAAGCCAAATGAGTAAAGGCGTAAACATCGAGCTGCTCAAGAAAGTAATGAATCAGATCATTCAAGAACCAGAAACGTGGGATCAAAGCGAATGGCATTCAGAATGCGGAACTGCGCACTGTTTTGCTGGCTGGTGTGAAGTCTATATGAAACAAGATGGAACGCATAACCAGTGGATAAACGCTTATCACAATGCCGTGTCTGGCCTCGGTATACCTAACGGGTTAGCTGATTATCTGTTTAGCCCGTTTAGAACAAAGTCAGAGCTGTATCTGACGTGCAAAGCCATCATATCTGGCGAAATGCACACTTATGACCAGCGTTTCTACAACCGAGCTTGCTTTGGTAGTGATGGCTTTAATAGCTATGGCTTCGACTTTGATGGCTTTGACCGTGATGGCAACCAACTAGAATACAAACTTCTTTAGGAGAGATTATGAAAGGCATTAATAAAGCAATTGTGGATGAGTACGAATTGTACTTGTCTGGGCTATCAATACCAGATGTGACAGAAAAGACTGGCATTCCAGTGTCAACGCTTAGACATAGATTCAATAAGGCAGGAATACTAAGAAGCCGAGCTGATGGCGTTAGACTTGCTGCAAAAGATGGAAAGCTTTCGCACATGAAAGGAAAAACCCGAGAGTTTACCGCAGAGTGGAAAGACAATATCTCCAAAGCGAAGCAGGAACTAGGCCGATTGCAATCTGTTGGAGTATCTGTAAAGCCAAGCGGATATAGCGAGATCACCAGAGGCATCCATAAGGGTAAGTCAGTCCATGTGGTCGTTGCAGAAATATGGCTGGGTCGCCCTTTGAACAGCGCGGAATGCGTTCATCATATTGATGGCGATAAAAGAAACAATCAGATAAACAATTTAGCAATTTTAACCAAGTCAGGTCATGCGCGTTTACATAGATTTGAAGACAAGCTGGCTGGCATAGAACGTGAGAGGTGTGAAAATGGGACGTGGTGTTAATCGAGTAATTCTTGTTGGTAACGTGGGCAACGACCCCGATGTTAAAACAACGTCAAACGGTTCTGCTGTTGCCAATTTGAGCGTAGCGACATCCGAAGCTTGGCGTGACAAGAACACAGGTGAAATGCAAGAGCGCACCGAATGGCACCGCATCGTGCTCTTTAATCGCCTAGCTGAAATTGCTCAGCAATACTTGCGCAAGGGCTCAAAAGTCTATATCGAAGGCAAAATCCAAACGCGTAAATGGCAAGACCAAAACGGCCAAGATCGCTACTCAACGGAGATTGTCGGCAATGAACTACAGATGCTAGACAGTCGAGAATCAAATGGCGGTCAAACAAGCCAAGCCAGCAATGGCAATGGATTTGCGCAAAATCAACCGCAATTCAGCGCTGGCAATCAAGCAACAGGATTTAGCTCTCAAAGCCAAGGCTCAAATCAGTTTGCTTCTCAAAATCCGCAGAATATGAACGCCAACGAAGCCGATTTTGGCGACGACGTACCATTTCCTTGCTGCATAAATGCGC
>OBIY01000441.1_pt1 | contig 16304 bp, 17 predicted proteins | sample 1519841 | NCBI WGS metagenome assembly OBIY01 (sample SAMN03019774, study PRJEB22545) | beach sand metagenome | biome: beach; feature: sea beach; material: beach sand | place: USA: Municipal Pensacola Beach, FL | collected 2010-07-30 | depth 30-40 cm m
CGCAGGAGACCGGCGGCACCGGCGTGCTGCTGGTCAACCTCGGCAGTCCGGCGGCGCCCGAACCTGGCGCCATACGCCGGTACCTGAAGCAGTTTCTGAGCGACCGGCGGGTGGTCGACCTGCCGCCGCTGCTGTGGCAGCCGATCCTGCGCGGCATCGTTCTGAACACCCGTCCGCGACGTTCGGCGCGGCTGTATCAGCGCATCTGGACCGCAGAAGGCTCGCCCCTGGTGGTCAACACCCGCCGGCAGGCACAGGCGCTCGGTGAGCGCCTGGCGGGGCAGGGTGTCCGGGTCGCCTTTGCCATGACCTACGGCACGCCCTCGCTGGCGGACGGTTTGGCACAGCTCGCCGACTGTCGGCGGATTGTCGTGATACCGCTGTTCCCGCAGCATTCGGCCAGCACCCAGGGCGCGGTGTTCGATGCCCTGGCGGCGGCGCTGCGCGGCGCCATGCGCTTGCCGATGCTGCGCTGGGTGGCGGATTTTCATGACGATCCCGGGTACATCGCCGCCCTGGCGGCGCGGGTGCGCGTGCACTGGGCGGCTCAGGGCCGTGGCGAGCGGCTGCTCATGTCGTTTCACGGTCTGCCGCAGCGCAATGTCGACCGCGGCGACCCGTACGCCGCGCAGTGCCAGCGCACCGCGCAGCTGCTGGCGCAGGCGCTGGATCTGCAGCCTGCCGACTGGGCACTGGCGTTTCAGTCGCGTTTCGGGCGCGCGCGCTGGCTGGAGCCGGCCACCGACGCCACGCTGCGCGCGTGGGGTGGGCAGGGCCTGAGCCGGGTGGACGTCATCTGCCCGGGTTTTGTGGCGGACTGCCTGGAGACACTGGAGGAGATCGCCATCGGCGGTCGGCAGCTGTTCGAGTCGGCCGGCGGCGGCGAACTTCGCTACATTGCGGCGCTCAACGACACCCCGGACTGGCTGACGGCCTTGGCTGCCATGGCGCAGGCCGAACTCGCTGGCTGGCCAGCCGGCGTCGCGACCGGAGACAGCACATGACGGCCAACCTTGATCCGGCCGAAACGGCCAAGTTCGACGCCCATGCCGCGCGGTGGTGGGATGTCGACGGGCCGCTGCGGACATTGCACGAGATAAACCCGGTGCGTCTGGCCTGGCTGGCGCAGCACGTGCGCCTGGCAGGGGCACGGGTGGTGGACGTCGGCTGCGGCGGCGGCGTGCTCAGCGAGGGCCTGGCGCGTGCGGGTGCGGTGGTCACTGGCGTCGACCTGGCGGCCGATGCGCTGGCCGTCGCGCGTCAGCATGCGGCCGATCAGGGCCTCGCCATCGACTACCGTCATGTGTCGGCCGCCGACCTGGCGGTCGAGGCCGCGGGTGCGTTCGATGTGGTCACCTGCCTTGAGCTGATCGAGCATGTGCCGGATGCGGCCGAGCTGGTGCGCGCCTGCGCCGGGCTGGCGCGCCCGGACGGCTGGGTGTTTTTTTCAACCCTGAGCCGCACGCCGGCGGCATACGCGCAGGCGGTGTTGGCCGGCGAGTACCTGCTGCGCCTGTTGCCGCGCGGCACGCACGACTACGCGCGTTTTCTGCGCCCGTCGGAGCTGGCGGCGTTGTGTCGCGCCAACGGGCTTCAGGTGGTTGATCTGCAGGGCCTGGGCTACAACCCGCTGACGCGCCGCGCCAGTCTGCGCGCCCAGGTTGACGTCAACTATCTGCTGGCCGCGCGGCGCGTGTGAACCGACGGCCGGCCTCAGGCCGGCTGTGCAGCGGGGGCCGAGATCGGCTTGCTGGCGGCGTGCGGGAACAGCGCGAAGAAGTTGCGGCTGACCAGGGCGTCCAGCTCGGCGGGCGACAGGCCGCGCAGGTCGGCGACGAAGTCCGCTACCTGCCGCACGAACGCGGGGCGGTTCTGCTGGCCGCGAAACGGCACCGGCGCCAGGTAGGGCGCGTCGGTTTCCACCAGCAGCCGCTCGGCCGGCACCTGCCGGGCGGCATCGCGGATCGGCTCGGCACTCTTGAACGTGACGATGCCGGAAAACGAAATGTGGAAACCGAGTTCCAGGGCACGGCGCGCGGTCGGCCAGTCCTCGGTGAAGCAGTGCATGACGCCGCCGACGTCGGTGGCCCGCTCTTCGGCCAGGATACGCAGCGTGTCGTCGGTGGCCGAGCGCATGTGCACGATCAGTGGTTTGCCGACTTCGCGCGCGGCACGGATGTGGGTCCGAAAGCGCGCCTGCTGCAGGTCGGCGTGCTCGGCGCCGTAGTGATAGTCGAGGCCGGTTTCGCCGACCGCGACGATCAGCGGGTCCTGCGCCAGTGCGGCCAGCTGCGGCACCGTCGGCTCGACGCCGTCGGTCTGGTTCGGGTGCACGCCCACCGAGGCCGATACCTGGGCGTGGCGCGCCGCCAGGGCGCGTACCACCGGCGCGTTGTCCAGGCTCACGCTCACGCACAGCAGGTGCCGGACGTCCTGCGCCGCGGCATCCTCGAGCAGGGTCTCGATGGAGGTCAGATCGGGATCGATCAGGTCCAGGTGGCAGTGCGAATCGACCAGCATGGCTACATGGTGTGGGTATGGCGCTCGCTCTGCAAGGCACCGGCGAGATAGGTTTCGATCTTGTTGCGGGCCACGCGGCTGCTTTCGTCATCGACGAACTGCACGCCGACACCGGCCACCTTGCCGTTTTGCGAGCCGCGTGGGGTGACCCACACCACCTTGCCGGCCACCGGAATCTTCTCGACCTCGTCCATCAGCGTCAGCAGCAGGATCAGCTCGTCGCCGAGGTGCACGGCGCGCGTGGTGGGGATGAACAGGCCGCCGCCACGCACGAACGACATGTACGACGCATACAGCGCGTTCTTGTCGCGTATGGTGACCGCCAGCACGCCGGTGGGCGTCTCGGACTGTGTTCGCTCCGTCATGACTGCTCCGGTTTCGCGCTAAATGGTGTCGTGTTGCCCGCCCACAAAGGATAAAACAAGCGCTGCAGGGCCAGTTCCCTGGCCAGTGGGTGCTCCTGCAGGCGCAGGAACTGGTCGAGTTCCTGCGCGAATGCCTGCAGACGCGCCGGCGCTGCGGCCGCCACTGCCGCGTCGCCGGGCTGGCCACTGGCCCGGCGCAGCGCCTGACGCAACCAGCCATGCAGCGTGGTGGCCAGCGTGTCTGGTGGCAGTTTCACGCATTCGCGAGCCAGACTCAGCGGGTCGCTGGCACCGCCCAGCAGGCCGGCGAGGCCCTGGCACACCGTCTGCCACACCGCGCCGACGTCCTGGGCCAGCAGATCGCGCGCCCGTAGCGGCGCTCCGCCGGCCAGATCCAGCGCCAGTGCGCTGGCCGGATCGTCCTGCTCGACCAGCGTCCGTGCCACCGACGCCGGTGGCGTGCTGAAACGCAGCAGTTGGCAGCGGCTGCGCAGGGTGGCCGGCAGGCTGGCCACGCGCTGCGACAGCAGCAGAAACACCGTGTTATCGGGCGGCTCCTCGAGCAGCTTGAGCAGCGCGTTGGCGGCCGCCGTATTCAGGGCGTCTGCGGGAAGAAGCACTGCCAGCTTGTGCGCGCCGTAGTGTGCGCTGGCGTGCAGCCGTTCACGCAGTTCGCGTACCTGATCGACGCTGATGATTGTCGCCGGCTTCTTGCGGCTGCTGTCGTGCTGGCAGCGCTGGCCAGGGTAAGAGCTGAACGCCGCGCGCTGCAACGGGTCCGGGCTCAGGACGGTGCAGTCCGGGTGCGTACCCGCGGCATGCTGGCGGCAGCTGCGGCACTCACCACAGGCGCTGTCTTCGCGTGGCGCGTCGCACAAGAGCGTGGCGGCCAGCGCTTCCAGGAACTGTGCCTTGCCGATTCCGGGCGGACCGGCGGCCAGCAGGGCGTGATGCAGGCGCCCGCCGGCGCGCGCGCGGCCGACGGTCCGCCATTGTGTCGTCTGCCAGGGCAGTGGGGCGTTCACAGCAGATCCGTGACCGCCGCCTCGACTGCGGCGCGTACCCGTTCCGGTGGCGCCGCAGCGTCGATTACCCGGTAGCGGTGTGGCTGTTCGGCGGCGCGGCGCAGGTAGGCCTCACGCACGCGCGTGTGAAAGGCCAGTGACTCCCGCTCGAAACGGTCACTGGCCGAGCGGTTCTTGGCTCGCGCCAGTCCCAACTCGACCGGCAGGTCCAGCAGCAGTGTCAGATCGGGGCGTGCGCTGTGCGGCAGCAGTGCTTCGAGCGCGGCCACCGGGGCGTTGCCCAGGCCGCGGCCGGCACCTTGATAGGCGTAGCTGGCGTCCACGTAGCGGTCACACAGTACCCACTGGCCGGCCTCCAGTGCCGGCAGGATGACCTGCTGCAGGTGCTCGCTGCGGGCGGCGAACATGAGCAGCAATTCGGTGAGCGGCGTCATTGGCGCCTGGTCCGGTGCCAGCAGCAGATCCCGCAGGCGTTCGCCGAGCGCGGTGCCGCCGGGTTCGCGGGTGGTCAGGACCGCGATGCCACGGCTTTCCAGAAGGGCGCGCAGGTCCGCCAGGCGGCTGGTCTTGCCGGCGCCTTCCATGCCCTCCAGGGCGATGAAGCGGCCGGGGCTCACGAACTGCACCGCGCGCGGCGTTTGCGTTGGTAGCAGTCGACAGCGCGATTGTGTTCGACCAGCGTGCGCGAGAACACGTGGCTGCCGTCGCCACGGGCGACGAAGTAAAGGTAATCGACGGCGGCCGGATGCAGGACCGCGTGCAGGGACGATTCGCTCGGCAGGGCGATGGGCGTCGGCGGCAGGCCGCGCCGGGTGTACGTGTTGTGCGGTGTGGGCGTTGTCAGGTGACGGCGGGTGAGGTTGCCGTCGAAGCGATCGCCGAGGCCGTAGATCACGGTGGAGTCGATCTGCAGCGGCATGCCAAGGCGCAGGCGGTTCAGCAGCACGGCGGCCACGAGCGGGCGCTCGTCGGCCCGTGCGGTTTCCTTTTCCACCAGAGAGGCCAGCGTCAGGGCCTGGGCCGGGGAGGACGGTGCCGCCGGTCCGCGGTCTGCCCACAATGCGGCCAGGCGGGTCTTCATGGCCTCGTGACTGCGTCGCAGCACATCGAGGTCGGTTTGCCCGCGCGTGACGAAGTAGGTGTCCGGCATGAACCAGCCCTCGGCCGGGAGCTGGGGAGACCCCAGCGCTGACATGATGTCCGCGTCGCTATGTTCGCGCAGCGTAGCGGACAGCACCGGGGATGCCCACAGTGCTTCGAGCGCCTGACGAAAGGTGCCCCCCTCGGGGAGCCGCACGGGGTGCTGGCGTACCCGGCCGGCCGCCAGGTCGGTCAGCAGTTGATACGGCGTGGTATCGGGTGCCAGGAGGTACTCGCCGGCGACGATACGATCACCGCGGCCGGTCAGCCGCGCCCAAATCCGCACGGCCCACGGATGACCCAGCGATCCGGCCTGGGCCAGGCCGGTCAGGACAACCGGCAGCGTATCACCAGGCCGTACCTCGATCATGGCCGCCCCGGTGGCGGTCAGCGGCTTGTGCGCGTAGTGGCCCAGGGCGGCCAGCGCGGCTGCCGCCACACACAGCAGCAGCGCCGCGGTGAACAAGAGCCGTTGGATGAGGGTGCGGGAGCCGCGCTCGGTTGCGATCATTGATGGGCGGGGCCGCCGCCGCGGTGCAGGTCAGCGGGGCCGGCCGAACACCAGCGTGGCATTGGTGCCGCCGAAGCCGAACGAGTTGCTCAGGGCGTTGTCGATGCGCATCGGACGTGCCGTGTGCGGCACGTAGTCCAGGTCGCAGCCCTCGCCCGGCACATCCAGGTTGATGGTTGGGGGCGCGACCTGATCGCGCAGGGCCAGCACGGTGAAGATCGCCTCGACACCACCGGCGGCGCCCAGCAAATGGCCGGTCATGGATTTGGTGGAACTGACCGCAAGCGCCGGCGCGTGAGCACCGAACGTCCGTCGTATGGCCACGGTTTCGGCCAGATCGCCCGCCGGCGTCGAGGTGCCGTGCGCATTGATGTACTGGACATCCTGCGGGTCCAGGCCGGCGTTGTGCAGGCCCAGGCGCATGCACCGGAAGGCGCCATCGCCACTGGCGTCGGGTTGGGTCATGTGGTGCGCATCGCCGCTCATCCCGTAGCCGAGGAGCTCGGCGTAGATGGTGGCGCCGCGCCGACGGGCATGCTCGTACTCCTCGAGTACCAGGATGCCCGCTCCGTCGCTGAGCACGAAGCCGTCGCGGTCGCGATCCCACGGCCGGCTGGCGCGCTGCGGGTCGTCGTTGCGGGTGGACAGCGCCCGCGCCGCCGCGAAGCCACCGACGCCCATCGGCGAGGTGGCCATTTCCGCCCCGCCTGCGAGCATCACGTCGGCGTCGCCGTACTCGATCAGCCGGGCCGAGTCGCCGATGCTGTGCGTTGCGGACGCACAGGCAGTGACCACCGACAGGTTCGGACCTTTGAGTCCGAAGCGGATCGATACGTTGCCGGCCACCATGTTGATGATGTTGCCCGGCACAAAAAACGGCGAGATGCGTCTTGGGCCACCGTTGATGTAGTCCAGGTGCCCCGCCTCGATGCCCGGCAGGCCGCCGATACCCGAGCCGATGGCGACACCGATGCGTTCGGCGTTGTCCGCCGTCACTTCGATGCCGGCATCACGCAGAGCCTCGTCGGCGGCCGCAATGCCATAGTGGACGAAGGGGTCCATCTTGCGGGCTTCTTTGGCGGGCATGTACTGCCCGACATCGAATCCCTTGACCGAGCCGCCGAAGCGCACACTGAACGTGCTCACGTCGAAGTGCGTGATCGGCCCGACGCCGCTGCTGCCGGCCAGAATGGCCGACCAGCTGCTGGCCACGTCCAGCCCCAGCGGGCTGACCATGCCGAGTCCGGTGATGACGACCCGTCGCTTGCTCAAGTCCAGGTGACCCCTTGGTCGCTTATGGATTGCTTACTTGCGGGCAGCCAGCTCTTTTTCGACGTAGTCGATGGCTTCCTGCACGGTGGTGATCTTCTCGGCCGCCTCGTCGGCGATCTCGCACTCGAACTCTTCTTCGAGTGCCATCACCAGTTCCACGGTGTCGAGGGAGTCGGCGCCCAGGTCGTCGACGAACGACGAATCGTTGGTGACCTCGTCTTCCTTAACGCCCAGCTGCTCGACCACGATCTTCTTCACACGCTCTTCAACACTGCTCATTGCAGTCATCCTCCCAGGGAAAATCCAAAAAACGGCATGCTCACCTCACGCGAGGTACATGCCACCGTTGATGTGCAGCGTCTGGCCGGTGATGTAGCCGGCCTGCGACGAGGCCAGAAAGGTCACCAGCGCAGCCACTTCCTGCACTTCGCCAAAGCGACCGAGCGGAACCGACTGCAGCAGCGCGGAGCGCTGGTCGGCGGACAGGGCAGCAGTCATGTCGGTATCGATGAATCCGGGCGCAACCGTGTTGACGGTGATGTTACGACTGGCCAACTCGCGCGCCAGGGCGCGCGTGAAACCGGCCAGACCGGCTTTCGCGGCGGCGTAGTTTACCTGTCCCGCGTTGCCCATGGCACTGACCACCGAACCGATGTTGATGATGCGGCCGCGACGGGCTCGCGTCATGCCGCGGGCACAGGCCCGGCACAAGCGAAACGCGGCGCTCAGATTGGTGTCCAGGACCTGGTCCCAATCCTCGTCCTTTAGCAGCATGAGCAGGTTGTCGCGGGTGATGCCGGCGTTGTTTACCAGGATGGACACGGCACCGTGCTGGGTCTTGATGGTGTCGACCAGGGCGGCCGTCTGCTCACGGTCGCCGGCATTGAAAACCAGCCCCGTGCCCTGCAGGCCGGCGCTGGCCAGTTCTTCGCCGATGCGCTGTGCGCCGGCTTCGCTGGTGGCGGTGCCGATCACCTGGGCGCCGGCCGCGGCCAGGGCGTGGGCGATGGCCTTGCCGATGCCACGGCTGGCACCGGTCACCAGCGCAATCTCTCCGTCCAGTCGGATATCCATGCTCAGTGTCCGGGAAAAGGTTCAGTTCGTTGCCGACAGCGCCTGACGCAGGCTTGTCGCATCCAGCACGGCGTGGCTGTCGAGGTCATTGCGGATGCGCTTGGTCAGGCCGGCCAGCACCTTGCCGGGCCCGCACTCGACGACGTGTGTCACGCCACGGGCGGCCATCGCCTCGATGACCTCAACCCAGCGCACCGGCGAATATATCTGCCGGATCAGGGCGTCGCGAATGGCCGCCGGCTCGTTCGGGGTGGCCACGTCGACGTTGTTGATCACCGGAACCTGCGGCGCATTGAAGGCGGCATCCATCAGGGCGGGTGTCAACTGGTCGGCTGCCGGATGCATCAGGGCGCAATGGAAAGGGGCGCTGACGGGCAGTGCCACGACCCGTTTGGCACCGGCCGCCTGGGCTGCGGCCCCCGCGCGGTTGACGGCGTCGGTGTGGCCGGCAATCACGCTTTGCAGGGGCGCATTGTAGTTGGCCACGGACACGGTTTCGTCGCCCTGGGACGCATCGGCGCACGCCGCTTCCACGGCGCCGCGTTCGAGGCCGAGCACCGCTGCCATGGCGCCGCTGCCGACCGGTACGGCCTGTTGCATGAACTCGCCGCGCTGGCGAACCAGCTGCACCGCTTGGGCGAACGACACGACACCGGCACACACCAGCGCGCTGTACTCGCCGAGGCTGTGGCCGGCCATCACTGCCGGGGCCGGACCACCGGCCGCCTGCCAGGCGCGCCACACCGCCACGCCGGCGGTGAGCATGGCGGGCTGGGTGACGGCGGTGAGCTGCAACTCACTCTCCGGGCCGTTTTGGACCAGTTGCCACAAGTCGTAGCCGAGCACCGAACTGGCCTCGGAGAACGTCTGCTCGACTTCGGCAAACTCACCGGCGAGTTCGGCCAGCATGCCGACCGATTGCGAGCCCTGACCGGGAAAAACGAGTGCCAACGTCATGCCTAAAACACGCTCCTGATTGTGCAGTTGTCGGGGGCGATTAGAAGCGCAGAAGCGCCGAGCCCCACGCAAATCCGCCACCGAAGGCTTCCAGCAGCAGCGTCTGGCCCGGTTGTACCCGGCCGTCGCGTACCGCCACGTCGAGTGCCAGGGGCACCGAAGCGGCCGAGGTGTTGCCGTGTTCGGCGATGGTCAGCACCACCTGTTCCATGGGCAGGCGCAGGCGCTTGGCGATGGCGGCGATGATTCGCAAATTGGCCTGATGCGGGATCAGCCAGTCGATGGCGCCCTTGTCGAGACCGTTTGCGGCCAGCGCTTCCTCCACCGACTCACCGAGCTTTTCAACCGCCACGCGGAACACGTCGGAGCCTTCCATCACCATGTGGGGCGGGGTGTCGGCGAGCTGGCTGTAGTCATCGGATACCCAGCCCGGCACCCACAGAAGATCCTTGTACTTGCCGTCCGCGTGCAGGTGCGTGGACAGGATTCCGGGCGTTGATTCGCGACGCAGCACCAGGGCTCCGGCACCGTCCGCGAACAGGATGCACGTGCGCCGGTCCTGCCAGTCGATGATGCGGGACATGGTTTCGGCGCCGACCACCAGTGCGGTATCCGCCGCACCACTGCGCAGCAGGCTGTCGGCGACGCTGAGGGCATAGATGAAGCCGGCGCAGGCGGCCTGCACATCAAATGCCGGACCACCGTGAATGCCCAGCCGGTTTTGGAGCAGGCAGGCGGTGCTGGGAAACACGTTCTCCGGCGTGCAGGTGGCAACCACCACCAGGCCGATATCGGCCGCCTGCATGCCGGCCGCGGCCAGTGCCGCGCGCGCCGCTTTCTCGCCAAGGTCGGTGGATGTCTCACCGGGCGCGGCCAGGCGTCGCTCCCGGATGCCGGTGCGCTCGAAGATCCACTTGTCGCTGGTGTCGACCATCGCTTCGAGGTCGGCGTTGGTGACGACGCGTTCCGGCAGTGCGCTGCCGGTGCCGACGATGCGCGAATACATCATGCGGTCAAGGCCTGAGGCAGGAAGTCAGCCAGGCGCTCGGCAATGTGCTGGGGCACCTGGGCCTGGGCCTGGGCCGCCGCCTCGGCGATGGCCTGGGCGAATCCGATGGCATCTGTGCCACCGTGGCTTTTGATGACCGGCGCCGTCAGGCCCAGCAGGCTGGCGCCGTTGTAGGCGCGCGGGTCCAGCCGCTTGCGTAAGGCACGCAGCGCCGGCAGCGACGCCAGGGCGCCCAGCTTGCGCAGCGGGGTACGGCTGAATTCCTCGCGCATTGCCTGGGTGATCATGCGGGCCAGGCCTTCGCTGGTCTTCAGCGCCACGTTGCCGACAAAGCCATCGCACACCACCACGTCGGTGGTGCCGCTGTAGATGTCGTCACCCTCGACGTAGCCGTGGAAGTTAAGGCTGCTCGCACGGATCAGGTCGGCGGCGCGCTGCACCGTGTCGGTGCCCTTGGTCGCCTCGCTGCCGATGTTGAGCAGACCCACCGTTGGGTTGCGCCGTTTGCCGATGGACTCCACGAGAACGGCACCCATGACGGCGAATTCGCACAACTGCTCGGCACTGCACTCGGTGTTGGCGCCGAGGTCCAGCACATGGGTTTCGCCGCGCAGGGTCGGCAGTGCGCGCACGATGGCCGGCCGTTCGATGCCGGGCAACATGTGCAGGACGAAGCGGGCCGTGGCCATCAGGGCGCCGGTGTTGCCGGCGCTCACGCAGGCCTGGGCACTGCCGTCGGCGACCAGGTTGATCGCCACGCGCATGGACGAATCTTTCTTGTTGCGCAGCGCTTTGGCCGGCGGTTCGTCCATGTCGACCACCTGGCTGGCGTGATGGACATCCAGCGGCAGGTTGGTGGTATCGGTCGGCAACAGGCCCCGAACCGCTCCTTCATCCCCGACGAGGATCAGTCGCACGTCCGGATGCTGTCGCAGGAAATTGACCGCCGCCGGAACCACCACGGATGGGCCGTGGTCGCCTCCCATGGCGTCCACGGCGACGACCAGGCTCAATGCCTACTCGCTCCGGCCGGTATCGATGACCTTGCGGCCGCGGTAGTAGCCGCTGGGGCTCACGTGGTGACGACGGTGGACCTCACCGGTGGTCGGCTCCACGGACAAGGTCGGGGGCTTGAGAGCGTCATGCGAGCGGCGCATGCCGCGCTTGGAACGGCTTTTGTGGTCCTGTGCAACGGCCATGGTGGGTCCTGCTTGGTGGTCAATACCCGCGCAGTGCGGGCTTTGCTTATTTGCTCTTGAGTGCGCGGAGGGCCGCGAACGGCTGCCGCTTGGCGGTCGGCGCGGCGGGCACATCGGCCGCCTGGCACTGACCGTCGGCGTGATACGGGTAGTCCGGCAACGCCAACAACAACTCGTCCTCAATCACGTCAGCCACGGCGACTTCCTGTCCTTCGGCACATATCAGCGGCGCTACGTCATCCGGCAGGCGCTGCCCGGCCTCTTCGCTGCGGACGACGCCGAGCCTTACCGACGCCCGCAGCGTCAACTCGAACGGCTCGAGGCAGCGCTGACAACGCACGGTGACCGTGCAGCTGGCCTGGCCCGTCAGGGCTGGGCCGCCGCCCGGCAACACGTCGCCGGCAAGCATCACCGTGGCAGTGCCGGTCGGATTTTCCAGGCACGCGCCCAGCCGCGGCAAACGGGCCAGTGACAGGCTGCCCGTTTGCTGGCGTCCCGTCCGCGCCCATTCGCGGGGGTCGATGAACTCTGGAAGTCGCCCCGACATAAGGGCGCGAAGTGTAGTCGTGGCATGTTGGCCTGTCAAAGCCGCGCGGGCGGGGAGCGGAGGGTGTCAGTGGCTACAATCGGCGATTGTCGACAGGTCCCGGAAGTTGCTCCATGTCCACCACGTTTCCGTTGGTTCTCGCGTCCACCTCAGTCACGCGCCGGCAACTGCTCGAACGCCTGGGTTTGGCGTTTGATCTGCATGCGCCGCAGGTGGACGAAACCGCGCATCCGGGCGAGGCGCCGGGCGCTCTGGCCGAGCGCCTGGCGCGCGCCAAGGCACAGGCCGTCGCGGTGCAGCAGCCGGGGCGCCATGTGATCGGTTCGGACCAGGTGGCAGTGGTCGACGGGCGCGTGCTGGGCAAGCCCGGAGATCGTGAGCGGGCGGCGCGTCAGCTCGCCATGGCCGCCGGTCGGCTGATGCGCTTTGAGACGGCCGTGTGCGTGATCGACGGGCGCAGCGGCGATGTCCGCGAGCGGCGCGTGCCGTTCGAGGTACAGCTGCGGCCGCTAAGCGAGGTGGAGATCGCGCGCTATCTGGATCGTGAGCAGCCGTTTGACTGTGCCGGGGCGCTGCGCTCGGAGGGGTTGGGCGTGACGCTGTGTCAGCGGATGAGTGGCGACGATCCGACCGCCCTGCTCGGTCTGCCGTTGATCGCCTTGTGCGAACTGCTGCGCGAGTGCGGCGTGTCGTTGCCTTAGCCTGACGGCGGCGTCAGCGCCAGGCCGGGCCGCTGCGGAACGCGTTCAGCAGGCCGGCCCCGGCCTCGTTGCCGGCGCTGCGGAACAGCTTTTCGAAATAGGCGCGCTGCACGGTGTAATCGACCATCTTCTCGGCCTTGAAGACCTCGCGCGCCACGTAGTTGGCGTCACCCAGCGCGTCAACGAGCCCCAGCTCCAGGCCTTGCTGGCCGGTCCACACCAGGCCGCTGAACAGCCGCGGATCGTCTTTCAGGCGCTCGCCGCGTCCCTGCTTGACGGTTTCGATGAACTGCGCGTGGATGGTCTCCAGCAATTGCCGGGCGTGGTCCACGTCGTCGGGGTCCTGCGGGGAGAAGGGGTCGAGGAAGCCCTTGTGCTGGCCGGCGGTCAGCAGGCGGCGCTCGACGCCGAGCTTGTCCAGTGCCTCGACAAAGCCGAAGCCGTTCATCAGCACGCCGATCGAGCCCACCACGCTGGCGGGGTCGGCATAGATGTTGTCTGCGGCGACGGCCACGTAATAGCCGCCGGATGCGCACACGTCGTCGATCACCGCGTGCAAGGGCACCGCAGGGTGGGCGGCGCGCAGGCGTTGGATCTCGCTGTTGATGCGGCTGGCTTGCACCGGGCTGCCGCCGGGGCTGTCGATGCGCAGGATGACGCCGGCAACGTTCTTGTTCTTGTAGGCACTGCGCAGCGATTCGATGACCAGGTCGGCATTGGCGTCGGTGCCTGGCGCGATGATGCCGTTCAGGTGCACCACCGCAGTGTGCCGGCCGGTCGTAGGCGCCACGCTGACATCGGTGCGAAACAGTGTCAGCACCAGCACCACCAGAGCCAGCGTCAGCAGGCGAAGAAAGATCCGCCAACGGCGCGCACGGCGCTGCTCGATGAGCTGCTTTTCGAGCAGGCGCTCGATCAGGCGGCGCTCCCAGGTCGGCGCGGAATCGTCATTCATGGCGGGCTCGGGGTGAGGGTCTGCTGGCGCAAGCGGATCAGAACAGACTCAAGGGCTGACGGCAAGGGCGCGCTGAAGTGGCGCGCGCCGACGCCGTCGAGCGGTGCAATCTCGAGTTCCGCCGCATGCAAAAACAGACGCCTGAGTCCGATGTCGCCGAGGCGTGCCTCGGCTTGGGGGTCGCCGTACTTGGCGTCACCGGCCAGTGGACAGCCCAGGTGGGCGGCATGCACGCGGATCTGGTGGGTTCGTCCGGACAGCAGCTCGGCTTCGACCAGCGTTGCCTGCGGGTAGCGCTCGCGTGCATGGAACACGGTCGCCGCCGGCTTGCCGGCGGCATCCACACGCACCAGCCGCTCCCCGCCACGCTCGTAGCGCGCAAGCGGTGCGTCCACCCGTTGCCGCCGACCCGCGAACTGGCCGGTCAGCAGTGCCAGGTAACGCTTTTTTACCGCGCCGGTGCGCAGCTGCTCGTGCAGCGCCCGCAGCGTGCTGCGTCGCTTGGCGATCAGCAGGCAGCCCGAGGTGTCACGGTCCAGCCGGTGCACCAGTTCAAGAAACGGCTGGTTGGGCCGCAGCTGGCGCAGGGCCTCGATGGCGCCGTAGCGTATGCCGCTGCCGCCGTGGCAGGCCAGGCCAGCCGGTTTGTCCAGCACCAGCAGGCGTTCGTCCTCGTACAGGATGCAGGCGCCCAGTTCGTCGAGTTGCCGGGTCGGCGCCTGCTGCGGGGGGCGGGGTGGCGGCAGGTCGACCGGCGGCAGGCGCACACGGTCGCCGGCCTGCAGCCGGTGCTCCGGCCCGATGCGCCCGCCGTTGACGCGCACTTCGCCGCGCCTGAGCAGCCGATAGACGCGGCTGCGCGGCAGTCCACGGAACCGCGCGAGCAGGAAATTGTCGACCCGCTGACCGGCCTGGTCGGCCGATACGCTGACGTGTGACACCGTGCCGGCGGAGGGGGTGTTGTTCGTATTAACCGGAGTCATCGCATGGTAATGTTGTCGGCGCAGTGGCCATCTTCATGATTGGAACAACTCTGGCAGTCTTCCTGTACGTGGGCCCCGGTCCGGGCTGGCGGGCTTTTGGCGTGCCCGCGCGCGCCCTGAGCGCGGTCAGTGGCGCCGCTGCAACCGATTTCGTTCGTGTCATTTTATTCCTCCTGCGACGATCCCAACCGGTGGTCGGCACAGGAGGCCCTGTCTGTGATCTCCACGTCGCGCCGCCGCGAGGCCGCCTGGCCCCTGTGTTTCCGCCACGAGAAACACGGCCGTTCGGTCTGCCGCTGGCCGCCCGACGTCTGCCACGAGACTCTCTTGATGAAACGCATCCTGTTCAACGCCCGGCAGTCGGAAGAGCTGCGGGTGGCCATCGTCGATGGCCAGTACCTGTTTGACCTTGATATCGAGTCGCTGACCCGCAATCAGAAGAAAGGCAACATCTATCGCGGCATTGTGCGCCGCGTCGAACCCAGCCTTGAGGCGGCATTTGTCGACTACGGCGGTGTGCGTCACGGCTTCCTGCCCCTGAAGGAAGTCTCCGCCGCCTATCTGCAGGCGCAGGCGGACGACGGTGGCAAGGGAGGTATCCGCAGTTTCCGTGAAGGCCAGGAAGTCACCGTCCAGGTCGAGAAGGAGGAACGCGGTACGAAGGGTGCTGCGTTGACCACCCACATCAGCCTGGCGGGCCGTTACCTGGTCCTGATGCCCTACAGCCCCGATGCGGGCGGCGTTTCGCGCAAGATCGAGGGCGATGACCGGGTCGAGTTGAAGGACCTGCTGGGGCAGCTTCAGGTGCCCAAGGGCATGGGCGTGATCGCACGTACCGTCGCCGCCGAGCGCAACCTGGCCGAGTTGCAGTGGGACCTCGATCACCTGGTCGAGTTGTGGAACGCCATCGATGCGGCCAGCACCGGCAAACCGGTGCCCTTCCTGATCTATCAGGAGAACAACGTCGTGGCGCGGGTGATCCGCGACTATTTCCGCGACGACATCGGCGAGTTGTTGATCGACGACGAGGCGACCTTCGAGGAAGCGCAGGCGCTGATGCAACAGCTGATGCCGCAGAGCGCGTCGCGGTTGAAGCTGTACCAGGACAAGGTGCCGCTGTTCACGCGCTACCAGATCGAGCATCAGATCGAAACCGCGCATCGGCGCGAAGTGCCGCTGCGCTCGGGTGGCGCGCTGGTGATCGACCACACCGAGGCGTTGACCGCCATCGACATCAACTCGGCGCGCGCCACCCAGGGCAGCGACATCGAGGAGACGGCGACCAACACCAACCTCGAGGCGTGTGACGAGATCGCCCGCCAGTTGCGTTTGCGTGACTTGGGCGGCCTGATCGTCATCGACTTCATCGACATGATGAAGGCCGGCAACCAGCGCGCGGTGGAAGAGCGCCTGCGCGACGCGGTCAAGCACGATCGGGCGCGCATACAGCTGGGCAAACTGTCGCGTTTCGGGCTGCTCGAAATGTCGCGTCAGCGCCTGCGCCCGTCGCTGAAGGAAACCAGTCATATCACCTGCCCGCGCTGCGAGGGCCAGGGAACCATCCGCAGCGTCGAGTCGACGGCACTGCACGTGCTGCGCCTGCTCGAGGAGGAGGCGCTCAAGGAACGCACCGGGCGTTTGGCGGTGCAGGTGCCGGTGGCGGTGGCCACCTACCTGCTGAACGAAAAGCGTGATGCGGTGGCAGAGCTGGGCGAGCGGCTGGGGGTGAATCCGATCATCCTGCCGAATCCGGCACTGGAGACACCGCATTACGAACTCGAACGCACGCGTGTCCAGGACCTGAACAAGCGCCTGCTGGAGACGCCCAGCCATGAGCTGGCGTTGACCGTTCCGCCGGCTGACGTGGCGGCCGCGCCGGCAGCGCCACTGGGGCAGCCGGCGGCCGCCGTGCAGCGGATGGCGCGCAGCGCGCCGCCGCCGGTGCAACAGCCGGAGGTGGAGCCAGCAACACCACAGGTCGGGCTGTTCGTGCGGCTGTGGCGCGCCCTGGCCGGGAACGACGCACCGGGTTTGACTGTCGCCTGC
>OBIY01000442.1_pt1 | contig 16274 bp, 15 predicted proteins | sample 1519841 | NCBI WGS metagenome assembly OBIY01 (sample SAMN03019774, study PRJEB22545) | beach sand metagenome | biome: beach; feature: sea beach; material: beach sand | place: USA: Municipal Pensacola Beach, FL | collected 2010-07-30 | depth 30-40 cm m
TTTTTGTCGGAAGGGGCATGACAACAAAGGTCAAAAACCACTAAGGGGAGCGCAGGAAAGGAATGAGCGTGACAGGAATGATACGGCCCCGCATTAGTCGCCTGACTGCCAGCATCTCGATATCCTGCGCCCTCATATTTGCAAGCGTCTCCCTCGCCGCTGACGACAGCCAGACGGTTCATGGTTTATCGTTATTCGGCAAGCTGAAATACGGCCCACAATTCAACCATTTCGATTATGTCAATGTCGATGCGCCGAAAGGCGGCACGTTACGCTTGTCTGCGATTGGCGGCTTTGACAGCCTCAACCCCTTTATCCTGAAAGGAAAACCCGCTCAGGGGGCCGGGTTGATCTATGACACGCTGCTGAAATCCTCGCTTGACGAGCCAAGCTCCGAATATGGCCTGCTCGCTGAAACAGTTGCGTATCCGCCGGATTTTTTGCGTATCCGCCGGATTTTTCCTGGGTCATATTCAACCTGCGGCCCGAGGCACGCTGGCATGACGGCAAACCCGTCACCCCCGAAGATGTGATTTTCACCTTCAACGCGCTGACCGAGAAAGGCGCACCCCATTATCGCTATTACTATGCAAATGTGGTGAAAGCGGAAAAAGTCGGCCCGCATGCGGTGCGGTTCGAATTCGATGCGCCGGGGAATCGCGAACTACCGCTGATCATGGGGCAATTGCCGGTTTTGCCCGAACATTACTGGCGCGAGCGCGATTTCGCGGCAAGCACATTGGAGCCGCCACTCGGCAGCGGCCCCTACCGTATCGGCAAGGTGGAGGCGGGCCGTTATATGACGGTCGAACGGGTTGCGGATTACTGGGGCAACACGCTGCCGGTCAATATCGGTGCGAACAATTTTGATGAGATCCGCTTTGACTATTATCGCGACGATACGGTCGCGCTCGAAGCCTTCAAGGCAGGCAATTTCGACGTTCGAATTGAATCCAGCGCCAAGAATTGGGCCACAGCCTATGATTTCGCCGCTGCCCGGGAGGGCAAGGTCAAACGCGCAGAACTGACCACAAAGAATGCCGAGCCGATGCAGGCCTTCGTTCTGAACAGCCGCCGCGACAAATTCGCCGACCCGAAGGTCAGGCTCGCCTTTAACCATGCCTTCGATTTTGAATGGGCCAACAAGAACCTGTTCTATGATCAATATTCACGCACAAAGAGCTATTTCCAGAATTCGGAACTCGCGGCAAGCGGGCTGCCCGAAGGTGACGAGCTCGCCCTGCTTGAACCGTTCCGCGACCAGTTGCCGCCGGAACTTTTCACAACCCCCTATCAGCCACCCAAAACCGATGGTAGCGGCACGAACCGCAGCGGATTACGCAAAGCCCGGCAATTGCTGGCAGATGCAGGCTGGCAGGTGCAGGACGGCGCACTGACCCATCAGGCCAGCGGGACAAAAATGCTGGTGGAATTCCTGCTCGTCCAGCCGACATTCGAGCGGGTGGTCGCCCCCTATATTCAGAATCTCGAACGGCTCGGCATAAAAGCCAGCATCCGGCTTGTCGATCTCGCGCAATATCAGAACCGGGTGGACAACTTCGATTACGACATCATCATCGGCTCCTGGCGCAATTCCCTGTCGCCGGGCAATGAGCAGCGCGAATATTGGGGATCGGCGGCCGCCGACCGGAATGGCAGCCGGAATCTGGCGGGCGTGAAAAGCCCTGTTGTCGATGCGATGATCGATAAGGTCATCTTTGCCAAAGACCGGCAGGCGCTGATCACGGCGAGCCGCGCGCTCGATCGGGTATTGCTGTGGGGCCATTATGTCGTGCCGCAATGGTATACGCCGGTTTCCCGTATCGCCTATTGGCAGGGCATCCATTTCCCCGACCCCGCTCCCGATTACAGTATCGGTTTCCCCGAACTATGGTGGCATGCACCGACGACAGACGCCAATGGCGCGCCCTGAGCTCGCCAAATCCCCGAACTTTGACATTTCCCCACAGGACAGCCTGAATGGCTGACGATACGCTTTCGCAAAATTGTCCGGTAAACTAGTCGCATGCGATTCGCCCGCTTCAGCCCCTCCGTCTTGCTCTGCGCGCTTGCCCTGTTGGCGGCGCTTCTTACCGTTTCGGCGGAGGCACAGACGCCGCGGCATGGGCTGTCGGCCTTCGGCACCCTGAAATATCCCGCCGATTTCACACATTTCGATTATGTCAATCCGGCCGCCCCCGTCGGCGGCAGGCTTGCGGTAATCGGCACCTCGGGGACGACATCGTTTGACAGCCTCAACCCGCTTATCCTGAAAGGCCAGCCTGCCGAAGGGATGCTGCGCGGTATTCCCGGTGACGGGCCGACACTTCTGTTCGACACGCTGATGACGCGCGCCTATGACGAACCCGATGCGATGTACGGGCTTGTGGCGGAATCGGCGACCCTCGCCGATGATCGCAGCGCGGTGACCTTCACCCTGCGTCCCGAGGCGCGGTTCCATGACGGCAGCCCCGTTACCGCCAAGGACATTGCCTTCAGCTTCGATATCCTCAAACGCGAAGGACACCCCTTCCTGCGCTTTCCCCTGCGCGATGTGACAAAGGCGGAAATTCTTGGCCCGCACGAAATCCGTTTCCACTTTACGGGAACCGAAACGCGGGATCTGCCGCTCATCGTGGCATCGCTTCCGATCCTGTCGCACCGCTATTATGCGGATCGCGAATTCAACAAGACAAGCGTCGAGCCGCCAATGGCCAGCGGACCATACAAAGTTGCGGATGTGGAGCTTGGCCGTGCGATCACCTATCGGCGCGACCCGAATTATTGGGGCTGGCATCTGCCGGTCAATCGGGGACGGTTCAACTTCGCCGAAATCCGTTTCGACTATTTTCGCGACCGGGCCGTTTCGCTGGAAGCGTTCAAGGCGGGCACCTATGATCTGCGCGAGGAGTTCACCCTGCGCGAGGAGTTCACCTCCAAAAGCTGGGCAACCGAATATGATTTTCCCGCCGTGCGGGACGGGCGCGTTGTGCTTGATACCCTGCCCGATGCGCGCCCATCGGGTGTGCAGGGCTTCTTTCTGAACACGCGCCGCGATCATCTGACCGACCCACAAGTGCGTAAGGCGCTTGATTATGCCTTCGATTTTGAATGGACGAATAAAAACCTGTTTTACGGGCTTTACACGCGCACGGTCAGCTATTTTGAAAATTCAGATATGCGCGCGGAAGGCAAGCCTGACGCGGCGGAGCTTGCGCTGCTTGCCCCCTATCGCGACAGCTTGCCGGCAGCCGTTTTCGCCGACGCCTATCTTCCGCCTGTGACCGATGGCAGCGGCAATAACCGCCGCGCGCTGCGGCAGGCGGATGCGCTGTTACAGGCTGCGGGCTGGCAGATTGTGGATGGCCAGCGGAAAAATGCGCAAGGCACCACGCTCACAATCGAGCTTCTGACCTATGAACCGGCATTCGAACGAGTGATCGCACCCTATCTGCGCAATCTCAAGCGGCTGGGAATCGATGCCAAAATCCGTCAGGTCGACCCGGCACAATATGAATCCCGGCTTGAAAATTACGATTTCGATATGGCGATCTCACGCTATGCCCATGCCAATACGCCAGGTGTCGGACTGCGCGCTTTTGCCGGGTCGGCATTCGCCGAAATTCCGGGAAGCCGCAATCTGGCCGGTATCAAGGATCCGGTCGTCGACACGCTGATTGAAAAGGTCATCGCCGCGCGCGACCGCAACAGCCTGCGCACCGCCGCGCGCGCACTTGACCGGGTCTTATCCCTTGTCTGCCACCATGCGCACCGCCGCGCGCGCGCTTGACCGGGTCTTGCGCGCAGGCCATTACTGGGTTCCGCACTATTACAAGGCCGAACATAATATCGCCTACTGGAATAAATATGCCCGGCCCGAACGCGCGCCGCTTTACAATCGTGGCATTATCGAAACCTGGTGGCAGACAAGCGATCCCGCCCTGCCGGCAGCGACCGACACACCAGACAATAAGGGCAAGCCATAGATGGCGCGCTACATCGCCTATCGCCTGGGGCTGATCATCCCCACCCTGCTTGGCATTATGCTGATCAATTTCCTGCTCGTGCAATTTGCGCCGGGGGGGCCTGTGGAACGCATTATCGCGCAGGTGCAGGGCACCGATGTTTCGGCCACCGCGCGGTTGGGCATAATCCCCGATCATTTTCGGGCGGCAGCGGCGATGGCGGCGCGGGCGGGGCAAGCCGGCTGCAGAATTTCAATGCTGATACCACCAGCAAATATCGCGGCGCGCAGGGGCTTGATCCCGAATTCATCGCCGAGCTGGAGCAACAATTCGGTTTCGACAAACCCGCCCATGAGCGGTTTTTCCAGATGATCGGGGATTATGCCCGATTCGACTTTGGCGAAAGCTATTATCGCGATGTGAGCGTCATCGATCTTGTGCTTGAGAAGATGCCGGTGTCGATTTCACTTGGCCTCTGGACGACGCTGATCGCCTATCTGATTTCCATTCCGCTCGGGGTCGCAAAAGCGGTACGCGACGGCAGCCGCTTTGATATGTGGACAAGTGCTGTGATTATCATCGGCTATGCCATACCGGGATTTCTGTTTGCCGTGCTGCTGATTATCCTGTTTGCGGGCGGCAGCTTTCTCGATTTGTTCCCCTTGCGCGGCATCGTTTCGGAGAATTGGGATAATCTGTCCTGGCCGATGCGGATCGTGGATTATTTCTGGCACCTCGCGCTGCCGATCGCGGCGATGGTGATCGGCGCTTTCGCCACCACGACGCTTTTGACCAAGAATTCCTTTCTTGACGAAATCAAGAAGCAATATGTCATCACCGCGCGCGCCAAGGGGCTGAGCGAACGCGAAGTGCTTTACGGACACGTGTTCCGCAATGCGATGCTGATCGTGATTTCAGGCTTTCCCGGGGCGTTCATCGGCATCTTTTTCGCCAATTCGCTGCTGATCGAAACGATATTCTCCCTCGACGGGCTGGGGCTGCTCTCGTTTGAATCGATTATCAACCGTGACTATCCGGTGGTCTTTGGCACGCTTTATATCTTTTCCCTGATGGGGCTTGTGATTTCGCTGATCAGTGATCTCACCTATGTGTGGATCGATCCGCGCATCGACTTCGCAAGCCGCGAGGTATAGCCGGTGCGTTTGCGAAATTCTTCCCGGCCCTGGTTCGATCTCTCGCCCATCAATCGCCGCCGCTGGCAGAATTTCAGGGCGAACAAGCGCGGTTTCTGGTCGCTCTGGATTTTTCTTGCGCTGTTCATCCTGACCCTGTTTGCCGAATTCATCGCCAATGACAAGCCGCTCCTCATCCAATATGAGGGGGATTATTATTTCCCGGTTTTCACAGCTTATGTAGAGACCGAATTCGGCGGGGATTTCGAAACCGAAGCCGATTACCGCGATCCTTATGTGCAGGCATTGATCACCGATAAGGGCGGCGATCTCTGGTGGCCGCCGATCCGCTACAGCTACGACACCATCAATCTCGATCTGCCGGTGCCCGCACCCGCGCCGCCATCTTCGGAAAACTGGCTGGGTACGGATGATCAGGCACGGGACGTACTGGCACGCCTGATCTACGGGTTCCGGATTTCGGTACTGTTCGGGCTGACGCTTACCTTGTTTTCAAGTCTTGTCGGCGTATTGGCGGGGGCGGTACAGGGTTATTTCGGCGGCTGGATCGATCTCGCCTTCCAGCGCTTTATCGAAATCTGGACCAGCATTCCGATCATTTATCTGCTGATCATTCTGGCCGCGGTGATCGAGCCGAATTTCTGGATCCTGCTTGGCATCATGCTCGCCTTTAGCTGGATCGCGCTCGTGCCGGTGGTGCGTGCCGAATTTCTGCGGGCACGGAATTTCGAATATGTGCGCGCCGCCCGCGCGCTTGGCGTCGGCAATGTGACGATCATGCTGCGCCATATGCTGCCCAACGCCATGGTCGCGACGCTGACCTTCATGCCATTCATTCTGAACGGCTCGATCACGACACTGACCTCGCTTGATTTTCTCGGTTTCGGGCTGCCGCCCGGCTCCCCCTCGCTTGGCGAGTTGCTGGCGCAGGGCAAGAATAACATCCAGGCTCCCTGGCTTGGCATTACCGCCTTTCTGGTTATCGCCGCCATGCTGAGCCTTTTGATTTTCGTGGGCGAAGCGGTGCGTGACGCATTTGATCCGCGCAAGGCATTGGGGTCGAAATGAGCGAGACGCCGCTTTTGACAGTCCGCGACCTGTCGGTCGCCTTCCAGGGCGAGACCGGACCGGTGCTGGCGCTTGAGAAGGCCAGTTTCACACTTGCACGCGGGCAGACCCTGGCGCTTGTCGGGGAATCGGGGTCGGGAAAATCTGTCTGCGCGCTCAGTATCATGCAGCTTCTGCCCTATCCGGCCGCTACCCACCCTTCGGGCACGATAATGTTCGATGGGCAGGAACTGATGGGCGCGGCCGAACGGAACATGCGCAAGGTGCGCGGCAACCGGATCTCGATGGTATTTCAGGAACCGATGACAAGCCTCAACCCGCTACATCCTATTTTGCGGCAGGTCGGAGAGATCCTGGAACTGCATAAAGGTTACCGGGGGGAGGAGATCCGGCGCCGCGTGCTTGAATTGCTGCAACTGGTCGGGCTGCGCGATGCGGAACGCCGGCTCGGCGCCTATCCGCATGAGCTGTCGGGAGGCGAGCGACAGCGGGTGATGATCGCCATGGCGCTTGCCAACGAGCCGGACCTGTTGATCGCTGATGAGCCCACAACCGCGCTTGATGTAACCGTTCAGGCGCAGATCCTGGAATTGCTGCGCAAGCTGCAAAGCGAACTTGGCATGGCGATGTTGCTGATTACCCATGATCTGGGGATCGTGCGCAAGATGGCCGATCATGTCTGTGTGATGACCGGCGGGCGGATCGTTGAAAGCGGCCCGACCGATGCGCTGTTCGACAATCCACGTGAAGCCTATACCCGGCAATTGATGGCAGCCGAACCCAAAGGCCGCCCGCGGCACGTACCCGATGACGCCCCCACGATTATCGAAGGGGAAAATATCCGCGTCTGGTTCGCGATGAAAAAACGCCTGTTCAGCCGGCAGACCGACTATATCAAGGCGGTCGATGGCATTTCGGTCCGTGTGCGCGAGGGTGAAACGCTCGGCATTGTCGGGGAATCGGGATCGGGCAAGACAACACTTGGCCTTGCATTGCTGCGGCTCATCGCCTCGGAAGGGCCGATCCTGTATTGCGGCGAACCGATCCATGACCGCAATAGCCGTGCACTGCGCGAATTACGGCAGCAAATGCAGATCGTCTTCCAGGACCCTTTCGGCTCCTTGAGCCCGCGCATGTCGATCGGCGAGATCGTCGCAGAGGGCCTTTCCGTACATAGACGCGAAAAGCAGAAGAGCCGGGCGGAAATGCGTGCCATCGTCGCCGACGCGTTGCGCGAAGTCGGGCTCGACCCGGACGCGCAGGACCGTTACCCGCATGAATTTTCCGGCGGACAAAGGCAGCGGGTCGCAATTGCCCGTGCCATGGTTCTTGCGCCGCGCTTCGTCGTGCTTGATGAACCGACAAGCGCGCTCGATATGTCGGTGCAGGCGCAGATCGTCGATCTGCTGCGCGAATTGCAAACACGTCACCGGCTAGCCTATATGTTTATCAGCCATGACCTGAAGGTTGTACGTGCGCTTGCCAACAATGTGATCGTGATGAAGGACGGGCAGGTGGTTGAGGCAGGCCCGGCCGAGCGTATCTTCGATGATCCGCAAACAGATTATACCCGCGCATTGATGGCGGCCGCATTCGCACTTGAAACAACCGACAACAACGCCGTGCGGATGTAGGGCGCCCCGATTTCGCTTTAATCAGCTATTTTCTGCAGAGCGTATCGGGCCGGCGAACCGCTATAATCTTGCCGCCCTCACCTGCAGCGATGCGCGTGGCAGCCTGCGATAATGGTTCGGATGCGACACACATGTGATGCGCGTTCGCATGTAACAGATTTTCAGAATCCATCATAATCCCGACATGACCACGCCAGAAGACAAGATCCCCCCGCTGCAAGCCTTCCGCCGCTGCCGGGCGCGGGGTGCCGATTTCCGCCGCCTGCATATCGCTGTCGCGCGGGCAAGCCAGACCGGCCCGCTGCATCGCGATCTGCACAAGACCCGAACAATCGATCCCCAAACTCGTCCGCCCACCCCATAAGTATGGCACACCGAGAAAAAGTGCGGCGACCGCAACAAAATCAGGTGCGTGCTGTTCAATCGGAACAATATGATCCTTGTGAATCCAGCCAGATGACGACACCGCGCAGAACATATCCTGTTGCCCTGTCACGGTGAGCAAACTGTTCATGCTGACACAATGGCGCATGCGCGCAGTCACTTTCGGTTCAGCAAGCAAAAAGCTGCGCGGTACCGAGATCATATGCGTCGGTGCCGCGGCTGGGGCCATCAACGCATCTTCCCGGACATAACCGACATAGCCATCGCTTTCAGCCTGCCCCCAGGCCCAGCCATTGCGCACCTCATAAGCATGAAACGTTTCGCCGAACAAAAGTTCGGTATCGATCGGTGCGGCGGCATCGGGCACGCGCAACAGCGGCACCCATCCTACAGAGACATGAAAGCCGCGCCCTGCGACAAAGCGCTCAGCCGCTACTTTGCCCCGCAGATGAACGGCGGCAATATCACCCCGGGCGGGCAGGCGGCGTCTGTCTTCATTCATAATTCACGCGCTTTCACGGCTATGATGTCGGCAAACTCGCTCAGGAAAACCGAGCCTTTGACCGTGCGCTGCACCAGAATATTGCGCTGATCAACCGCATCGCGTTTGCGGCGCAGCAAATCGCTGCGCCCCAGGGTATCGAGGGCACGGGTAACAGCCGGTTTCGGGATATTGAGCCGTTCGGCAAGCCCGCGTACGGTATGGGGCGGATCCTCCCCATAAACCGTCAGCAGGATGGCCATCTGCCGGGCGGAAAGATCAGGCCCGTCATTGGCAAGCGACTGTGTAAGCACATGGCGCCAGAGCGTGAGCGCCTGCTGCATCGTCAGCGTCATTGCCATATCACCGCGCTTTCCCGCCACACCGCCACGGTCAGTTTCAACGCGGTAAATAGCGGGCGCAAATCAGGCTATAAAGCGCACGGATCGCCTGACCTTCGCCGCCAACCGGCCGCCCGGGCCCAGCCGCCGCGTTCCAGCCATAAATATCGCAATGTACCCAGCCTGTTGTATCGGTCACGAATTTCCTGAGAAACAAGGCTGCGGTAATCGCCCCGGCCATACCGCCATCAGTGACATTGTTCACTGTCGCAATCTTGCTTTCCAGCCCTTTTGCATAGGGCTTCCAGAGCGGCAGACGCCAAAGCGGATCCGATACATTTTCCGCATGCTGATATAGATCCTCAGCGAGCGCAGCATCATCGGTAAAGAAGGGTGGAATTTCAGCCCCGAGCGCGACGCGCGCGGCACCGGTGAGGGTGGCGAGATCGATCAGCATATCGGGTTTCTCGCTATCGGCCTCGGTCAGCGCATCGGCCAGCACCAGCCGGCCTTCCGCATCCGTATTACCGATTTCAACGCTGATGCCCTTACGGCTTTGCAGCACATCGCCAGGCCTGAACGCACTACCCGAAATCGCATTTTCCGCGGTCGGCACAAGCACCCGCAACCGCACCGGCAAGGCCGCATCCATGATCATCTGCGCCAGTCCAAGCACATTGGCCGCCCCGCCCATATCCTTTTTCATAAGCAACATGGCCGAGCTTGGCTTGAGATCAAGCCCGCCTGAATCAAAGACGATGCCTTTGCCAACCAGGGTGAGCTTGGGCGCATCGGGCTTTCCCCAGGTGAAATCGATAAGCCGCGGCGGGCGCACACTACCTTTGCCGACCGCGTGAATCATCGGATAGTTTTTATCAAGCAGCGCATCGCCGACGATCTCGTTGAAATCCGCACCATATCGCTCGGCGAGCGCATGCGCTGCCTGCGCAAGTTCCTCGGGGCCGAGATCGCATGCCGGGATATTGATCAGATCGCGGGCAAGATAGACACCCTCTGCAATACGGCCGGCATCCGCCGCATCAACCCCTTCGGGCACGACAAGCCGCGGCTTGTCGTCGGCCCCCTCACTTGCCGATTTATAGCGCGTGAAGCTGTAGCTGCCCAGAAGCCAGGCAAGTGCTGCAAGCGCGGCCTGCGCTGGTGCAAGCGCCGCATCGATCAGATAACAAGCCTGCGGGGGAACCGCTGACGGCAAGGCCCGCCAGACAAGTGGATTGTCATTATCGCCAAGCCCGAACCCGATACCCGCAATGCCGCCGTCGCTATCTGGAAATTTAAGGACCTGGCCTTCGCTGCCATCGAATTTATTGGTTTTCGCCCATCGCGCCATGCTGGCCGGTTGCCGCGCAAGCCAGCTTTCGCAATCGGCTTTGGCCAGTGGCCAGATCGGAATTGCGCCGGTTACCGTCCTGTCCGCGAATAATGGGTGCACTTGTCTTTCCCTTTGCGTTTGAATTCGCCATAACAGCTAAATCTACAGACACCCCATTTTGGCGCAAGCCCTGCCCAGGGAACAGGCAAAGATGAGCGAACGAATTCTGGTAATCGGCAATAAGAACTGGTCAAGCTGGTCGCTGCGGCCATGGCTTGCCATGCGCGTCAGCAATATCCCCTTTCGCGAGGAATATGTTGAACTGCGCCAGCCGGGATATTTGCGGCAACGCCGTCCCTTTCGCGAGGAACATGTTGAACTGCGCCAGCCGGGCACGCGCGCGGCCTGTCTGCGCCATTCCCCCTCCGGGCTCGTACCGGTTCTCAAACAGGATGGCCGCGCGATTTGGGATTCGCTGGCCATTCTGGAAACCCTGTCCGAACAATTTCCCGACAGGCAGCTATGGCCCGATGCAGCCGATGCGCGCGCCCACGCCCGGTCCATTTCGGCGGAAATGCATTCGGGCTTCCAGCCGCTGCGCCAGCATCTGCCGATGGATTGCCTTGGCCGTTATCCCGGCCGGGGATGCGATGCGGACGGCGTTGCCGCAAATATTGACCGGGTCTGCGCCATCTGGCGCGAGTGCCGTGCGCAGGCACCGGTAAAGGGCCCGTTCCTGTTTGGCCATTTCACCAATGCCGATGCGATGTTCGCCCCCGTCGTCAGCCGTTTTGAGACCTATGCGGTGCCGGTTGATACTGTCTGCCGCGATTATATGGGGGCGATATTGGCGCTGCCGGCCATGGCTGACTGGCTTGGCGGATGCACGCCAACCGGTTAGCGGCCGTTGAGTTTACATCAATCCGCCGGATCGGATTTCTGGGAACCGGCAAGGGGCAGCAGCCCGACCTCGCGATAATAACGCAATGCCCCCGCATGCAGCGGGATCGTGATACCGGCAAGCGCTGATTGCGGGGTAATTTCCGCCGCCCGCGCATGCGCACCATCCCATGCAGCCCGGTTGCGCTCATCCCATAATGCCCGTGTCACCTGATAAACACGCTCCTCATCGAGCCCGACATTGACGACCCATTGCGCACTGACCGATATGGTCGGTATCGCATTTTGTTCCGATATATAGATCCCTGCGGGAATAATGTCGGCCGTCAGAAAGCGGTTATCGCGCATCATCTGATCGATTTCCGGCCCTTGCAGCGGGACAAGCCGGACAGGCTGCGCGCGCGCCAGCTCCGCTATGCTGGCGGCGGGACAACCGCCAAGTTTACGAACCGCCGGGCAGGCGGGATAACCGCCAACGAAAAAGATCGCGTCGAGCCTGTTTGCCGCGAGAAGTTCGGCCGCCTTGCCCGGCGGTTCGTAAACAAGCTCGACATCCCGGGGCGTCAGGCCGAAGGCGCTTAGCAGCGCCATCCCTTCGACAAAGCTGCCCGACCCTTTCTGGTCAATCGACAAGCGTTTGCCTGCCAGATCGGATACTTGCTGAATACCCGAATCAGCGGCAACGATCAGATGAAACGGTTCAGAATACAGATTGGCCACAGCCCTGACGCCGCGCATCCGCTGCTCGCCCGCGAAACTGCCTACCCCCCGGACCGCCCAGTCCACAAGATCCCCCTGGGCGAGACCGGATTCGATCGGTGGCCCTTGCGGTGTGCCCCTGGGCGAGACCGGATTCGATCCGGCCGGCATTAACCGCCCGTAAATTCGCCACCGACCCTTCGGACACTTCGGCAAGTCCGACAACACCTGGCACACCGCAAGGACCGCCTTCTCCGCAATAGCTTTCCGCCGGCCCACTGATCAGCGCCGCAAGCAATTGCCCGATCGGATAATAAGTTCCCGATGGTGAGGCCGTCGCAATCCGGAAATAGGAAATCTGCCGGGGTCCGGCCTCCTGGGGCGCATTACCACTAACCAATGAGGCAATGGCGCCGATGGCAACCACCATGCCGCCGAATGCCGTGCAGCGATCAAAAACCAGGGAAGGATACCGGACTTCATGGCATATATCTTCCGGATACGAAATGGCGCCGCATGTGCCTAACGCGTGAAGCTGCCTGCCATGACCACAATAATGCCTCAGCCTGCCCGAACAAGCACCGCATCACTTTTACTGCATGTCTGGCGACACGTCCTGCACGGCATTCGGCGGCATGCTATCGGGACTTGGTTCAGCCCCCTTCCGCAAGGTGCCATATGCCGCAATAATCGCCAGAACAATTCCTGCAGCGATCAGCACATACTCCACCTTGGTCGCCCCGGTTTGGTCTGTCTGAAATTTACGCCGTGAGTGCAAGATTTTACGCACAGGCAGTTCCCTTTTACGAATGAAGACCCGTCTCACCTGATCCTGAGATGATCTTTTGAATATTGCTGAACTGGCCGAAGGTTAAATTCTTAACTGAAAATTTGATAGGCTCACATTAGTAATAGTTAGTCCATGATTGTGTAAAAACAACTAACTTTAGAGCGGCTTTACTTGGATATTCGCAGCAATTTTAAACCATACGTTGCAGAATAAAGCAAGTTGATGCGGAACCGGCGATCTTTGCTATTTTTGCGCGCATAGATAAAGACAAGCGCGCACCACACAGCATGTAGCCCGTGTAAAACAGGCCCAGCGAATGACAGCCTGTTACATGCCAGCCATTTGCCGCAAAAACCTTTCGCCAATATTGCCGGCGAAAATAAAACGGTTCGGTAAAACGATTACCGGTTTCCCCATGCGCCGGCGCGAACAGGGCGCCGAGGGCGAGCTGATGCAGACTTTTCCTCCCCCCGCCTATCTCAGCGTCATGCATTTCCGCGTCACTACGATCCATCAGGCGGCGATAGATCACCGCTGGCAAAGCAGGATAATGCGCCAGTACCGTCCAAAGCCGCCAGGCCGGGGTCGGCACCACATGGATTGCGTAGCCGCCCGCGCGCAGCACGCGCCCCGTTTCCGACAGGAAGTGATCGAGATCGGTAACATGTTCAAGCACATGGCTTGTATACACATAGTCGAATTCCCCATCGGCAAAAGGAAAGCTTTGCCCGTCATATGCGCGTACCGGGAAAATCTGCGCCGACGCATAAGCCGATGAGGGCAGATCGATTGCAGCCACCCGCGCAAGGCTGTCGGCAAGCGCTGCCGCCTGATATCCCGCCCCGGCCCCGACCTCCAGCAGCGCTCCCGCCGCATCGAGCGGAAAATGCGCCTGCCAGGCAGCGAGTTCCGCGGCACGCAGACGACGCAGAAATTCAAGATCAAGCTGCATGCTTTTGCCCGATATGCCGCAATCCCTGCCCCGGCACGCTTTGCAACCGGGCGAACCGCCGCCTGCTTCCCGCGGCCTCAATCATTGATCCGGTGATATTTCTTGTACCAGGCGACGAATTTCGGGATGCCTTCCTCGATCGCCGTCGTTGGGGCAAAACCATGGTCCCTCTGGATCGATGAAATATCCGCATAGGTGGCCTGCACATCCCCAGGCTGCATCGGTTCAAGCAACCGCTCCGCCTTCCGGCCAAGCGCCTGTTCGAGCAAATCGATCAGATGCAGCAGCTTTTCAGGGCGATGGTTGCCGATATTGTAGACCCGATAAGGTGGCGCGCCCGTATCGGTCGGCGGACTGTCGAAACAGGCGAGAACTCCCGCGACAATATCGTCGATATAGGTGAAATCGCGCTGCATATCCCCGTGATTGAAGACCCGGATCGGCTGGCCCGCCAGAATGGCTTTGGTAAACAGCCATAATGCCATGTCAGGCCGCCCCCATGGTCCGTAGACGGTGAAAAAGCGCAACCCTGTCTGCGGCAAGCGGTAGAGATGCGCATAGGCATGCCCCATCAGCTCATCGGCTTTCTTGGTGGCCGCATAAAGCGAGACGGGCCGGTCGACCGGATCGGATTCGGAGAAGGGCAGTTTCTCATTGCCCCCATAGACCGAACTGGATGAGGCATAGACAAAATGCTCAAGCCCATCGAGATGCCGGCAATATTCCAGCATCACCATCTGGCCGACGAGATTGGCATTCACATAGGCGAACGGGTTTTCCAGCGAGTAACGCACCCCCGCCTGGGCCGCCAGATGAATGACACCGGTGACCGCCTCACCCTCCATCGCGGCAAGGAAGCTTTTCTGATCGGCGATATCGACCTGCGCAAAGCGGAAATTCCCGTGCGCCGTCAGCAAGGCAAGCCGGTCGCGTTTCAGGCTGACCGGATAATAATCATTGAGGTTATCGACACCGATCACCGTTTCGCCACGCGCGAGCAGCGCCTGACACACATGCAAACCGATAAACCCCGCAGCGCCGGTTACAAGAACACTCATCCTCGCGCATCACCTTTCATCTGTCCGTCCCTTCCGCCGTCTTCCCGTCCCGCCATGCTTTCTTGTCGGAGAGTATTGTTTGCCACATCGCCTCGAACCGACGCGCCACCGCGGCAATACTGAAGTCACCCATCCGCGTCCGCGCCCGCGCGCCCATCGCCTGACGGTTATGGGCCGGGCCATCGAGTAATGCAATGACCGCGCGCGCCATCGCAGCCGGGTCGGCGGGCGGAACGACAACCCCGCTATCCCCCACAATCACGCGTGAATCCCCGACATCGGTGACGATGCAAGGCACCGCGCAACACATCGCCTCTCCCACGACATTGGCAAACCCTTCGCCAATCGCGGTCGAGACATAGATATCAAGGGCAGGATAAAACCGCTCCATATCCCCGCGCCGGCCGAGTAAATGCAGATGACGCGCAATATCTCCCCTGGCAATTGACGGAGCAATTGCAGGATTTTCCGCCTCGACACCGGAACCACAGGCAATAAATGCCACATCCCCACATGCTGCGATGACCTTTTCCGCGGCCGCGAAGAAAGCAGGATAGTCTTTCTGAGGATCAAAGCGCGCCGCCATCCCGACAAGCCGGGTTTCAGGCGCAATCCCCAACTCGCGGCGCAGCGCGGCGCGGGCTGCCGGGTCCGGCTTGAATTTCTCCAGATCGAAACCGTTGGGAATAAGCTGGAACTTTTGCGCTGTATAACCAGCCGCAATATGCGTCTGACGGGACGCTTCCGCATTGATGACAATCGCCGCGGGTACCCGATGCGACAATGTCGCAAGGCAGCGAATAACCAGACGCGTCGAGCGGCCGATAAAACGCGGATCGATTTCCGACAGGCGGACATTCCAGACAAGTGGCGGACACGTACCCGCCTTGCCGGGCAGAAACCGCATCAGCGCAAGACTTGTGAGCAAATCGGCGTGATACATCCAGCCCTGCACGATATCAGGGTCGAAGTCTGCAATTTTCCGGCGCAGCTGGAATATCGCACCCGGCCCGACCAGGGGCATGTTGAGATCAAGTGTCTGGACATCCACCCCCAGATCGCGAATTTTCTCGAAATAGGGGCCGATTACAGGGCTGCAATCAGAATAGGGGCCGCCGCTGGTCAAAGCAATGACCGCGTGGGTAAATCCATTACCATGAGAGGCGGATAACAGCTTATACAGCATGGCTTCCGCCCCACCTGATTGCAGCCCTGTAATAACGTGCAGTATGCGCATGCGCATTCTATACTGGTTACCGCAACAGGGAGCGAGGGTAAATCGCACTTATTTCGCGGCATTGCGCCGCACCGATTTGCTCGCTATGTTGCGGCCCGCGCGGAACACCGATTCTCGGCTGTCCATGCATGCTGGGGTGTAGCCAAGTGCCCGCTATGTTGCGGCCCGCGCGGAACACCGATTCTCGGCTGTCCAAGCATGCTGGGGTGTAGCCAAGTGGTAAGGCAGCGGTTTTTGGTATCGCCATGCGCAGGTTCGAATCCTGCCACCCCAGCCAT
>OBIY01000443.1_pt1 | contig 16257 bp, 18 predicted proteins | sample 1519841 | NCBI WGS metagenome assembly OBIY01 (sample SAMN03019774, study PRJEB22545) | beach sand metagenome | biome: beach; feature: sea beach; material: beach sand | place: USA: Municipal Pensacola Beach, FL | collected 2010-07-30 | depth 30-40 cm m
AGCCTTGTGGGTCTCGGACGACGCGGAGGGCGGGGACCCCCCCCGGGGCCGCCCGCCAGGACGGGGCCGGGGGTGTTTGTCGTCCACCGGAAACAGCACTGCAGCCGTCATGCCGGTATCCTTGCGACCCTTTCGAACCGTTTCCCGTCAGCGGAAGGAGTGCGCAATGGGCTTGGACCTGGTCCCTGCCGGCAGTGACTTGCCAAATAAAATCAACGTCATAATCGAAATCCCGAAGGATTCCGAGCCGGTCAAATACGAGGTCGACAAGGACACCGGTGCTATTTTCGTCGACCGCATCCTGTCGACGCCGATGCGGTATCCCTGCAACTACGGTTACATCCCGAGCACCGTGTGCGGGGATGGCGATCCGGCGGACGTGCTGGTGATCCTGCCCCTGACACTGATTCCAGGATCGGTCATCCGCTGTCGTCCGGTGGGTGTGCTGCGCATGACCGACGAAGCGGGCAGTGACGAGAAGATCCTGGCCGTGCCGGACGATCGCGTTTTCGCCGGCTACTCGCACATCCAGGACATTGGCCAGGTCTCCGGCCACTGGCTGGAGCGCATCGGCCATTTCTTCGAGCACTACAAGGACCTGGAGCCCGGCAAGTGGGTGAAGCTGGAGGGCTGGGGTGACGCTGCTGCTGCGCGCTCCCTCATCAGCGAAGCCTTGCAGCGTTACGAGGACGCCCCGGCCGACTGATCGGTGCCGTCACCGGCCGGTGTGTTGCGCGTGACCCAGCGCGTGCCACCGGCGGTGAGCGTCTCCTTCTTCCAGAACGGAGCGCGGTGCTTGAGCTCCTCGATCAGGTATCGGCAGGCGGCGAAGGCCGCTTCCCGGTGCGCCGACCAGACGGCGGTCAGCACGATGGATTCGCCAGGCGTGATCGGACCGACACGGTGGGCGATCAACGCCTCGCCCAGCGGCCAGCGTTCCTCGGCTTCCGCGACGATACGCGACAGGGCGCGCTCGGTCATGCCGGGATAGTGTTCCAGCGTCATGTCGTTGACCGCATCGCCTTCGTTGAAGTCGCGCATGCTGCCGACGAAGACCGCACAGGCGCCGCACTGCGTCTGTGACGTGAGGTTCGCCTGGGCACGTGCCAGGCGCGCCCAGGGATCGAACGGGCCGTTGACCAGCTCGACGCTCACCTCAGCCTCCGGTGACCGGCGGAAAGAACGCCACTTCATCGCCGGCCTGGACCGTGGCGTCGGCTGCGGCGTAGTCGTGGTTGACGGCACACAGCACGCCGGCCGGCAGCGCCGCGTGGCCGGTCGCGGCCTGCCACACGTCGGCGACGCGGGCGCCAGGTGACAGCTCGAGCCGGACCTCGTCGCGACCGAGCGATTCGCGCAGGCTGGCAAAAAAACGGACGTGGACGTTCATGACTGGGGATCGGTTGGCGAGACCGTCATAATACCGGTCAGTGTTGCCGTTCAGCCGCGGACCATGAGCAAACCCAGCGACACGCCACGCTCACTGCGCGTGGCGGTGCTTACCTACTCGAACCGCCGTACCGTCGCGGACGATACCAGCGGCGACCTGATCCGTGCCTGCCTGGCCGGGGCCGGTCACCGCGTCGTGGATTCCGCCATCCGGCATGGCGATGCGTCCGCGATGCGCGAATTTCTGCGCGTGTGGGTGCGCGACCCGGGCATCGATGCGGTCATCTGCACCGGCGGCACCGGCATCACCGACTGCATGCCCGAGGCGGCTGCGTCACTCATCGAACACGACATTCCGGGCTTTGCCACGCTGTTCCAGATGCTGTCACTGCAGGACATCGGCAGCTCGGGGATGCTGTCGCGTGCCCAGGCCGGGCTGGCGGCCGGCAAACTGCTGTTTCTGCTCCCCGGGTCGGAGAACGGCTGCCGGCTGGCGATGCAGCAGCTGGTCGTCCCGCAGCTGGACAGCACCACGCGTCCGTGCAGTCTGGCCGGGTTGTTGGCCGATGAGTGAGCTCACGCACTTCAACGATCGTGGCGAGGCACACATGGTGGACGTCGGCGACAAGCCGTCCACCCAGCGCGAGGCGATCGCCGAGGGGCGCATCCTCATGCTGGCGGATACGCTGGCGCGCATCCGTGCCGGCGACCACCGGAAAGGCGACGTGCTCGGCATCGCCCGCGTGGCCGGCATCATGGCCGCCAAGCGCACGGCGGAGCTGGTGCCGCTGTGCCACCCGCTGCCGCTGACGGCGGTCAGCATCGATTGGGTGCTTGAGGACGCACCGCCGGCCGTGTTGTGCCGTGCCCGGGTACGTACCGGCGGACAGACCGGTGTCGAGATGGAGGCGCTGACGGCAGTGCAGATTGCGCTGCTGACCGTCTACGACATGTGCAAGGCAGTCGATCGCGGCATGGTCATGACCGACATAGCGCTGGTCGAGAAACGCGGCGGCAAGTCCGGCACGTGGCAACGGGATGCCACGACGGGCGGCTAGGCGCGTGCGTCAGCCGAGCAGCAGCTCCAGCAGCGCCTTTTGCGCATGCAGGCGGTTCTCCGCCTCGTCCCAGACCACGCTTTGCGGGCCGTCGATGACGGCGGCGGCGACTTCCTCGCCGCGGTGTGCCGGCAGGCAGTGCATGAAGATGGCAGCCGGCGCGGCCTTCGTCATCAACGCGGGATCCACCTGATAGCCGGCGAACGCGGCCTGCCGGGCTGCGCTCTCGTCTTCCTGGCCCATGCTGGCCCACACGTCGGTGACCACCACGTCGGCACCGGCCGCTGCCGCCGCCGGATCATCGGTCACCTGCACGCAGTCCGCGTGGGTCGCGAGCAATTCCGGTTCCGGGCGATAGCCGGCCGGCGCGGCGATGCGCAGCTCGAAGCCGAACAGACGCGCGGCCTTGATCCACGATTGGCACACGTTGTTGCCATCACCAATGAATGCCGCGGTACGGCCGCGGATGTCGCCGTGGCGCTCGGTCCAGGTCAGGATGTCGGCCAGCAGCTGGCAGGGGTGGAAGCGGTCCGTCAGGGCGTTGATGACCGGTACGGTCGAGTTGGCGGCCAGCAGTTCCAGGCGCTCATGGGCTGCGGTGCGCACCACCAGCACATCGACCATGCGCGAGAGCACGCGCGCCGAATCCTCGACCGTTTCACCGCGGCCGAGCTGGATGTCGCGCGGCGACAGGAACATGCTGTGCCCGCCCAGGTGCGTCCAGGCGGCCTCGAACGAGGCCCGCGTGCGGGTCGACGATTTCTCGAACAGCATCGCCATCACCTTGCCCGGGTAGCGTACCTGCCGGTCGCCACGCCGGTGTGCGGCCTTGAGCTCCCCGGCACGCGCAATCAAGGCGCCCAGTTCGTCCGGTGTGAGGTCAGTCAGCGTCAGGAAGTGTCGGGTGCTCATCGCGGCTTTCAGGCGTGGTCACAGAATTCGACGATCAGCGGACACAGCGTGTCCAGCAGCAGGCCCGCTTCATCGTCGCTCATTACCAGCGGCGGCAGCAGGCGCACCACGCGATCGGCGGTGACGTTGATCAGCAGTCGCCGCTCAAGGGCGCGTTCGACCAGTTCGGTGCATGGCCGGTCCAGTTCAATGCCGATCAGCAGTCCCTGGCCGCGGATATCGACCACGCCGGCGCAACCGGACAGCCGCTCATTCAATGCGGACAGCAGCTGTCCGCCCAGACGGCCGGCGCGTTCCACATAGCCCTCGCGCTCGATGATGTCGAGCGTTGCCAGCGCTGCCCGGCAGGCCAGCGGATTGCCGCCGAAGGTGCTGCCGTGGTTGCCGGCACCCAGGATGTCGAGCGCTCGCCCACCGGCCAGGCAGGCGCCAATCGGCAGGCCATTGGCGAGACCCTTGGCCAGGGTCATCACGTCCGGCGTGACGCCGTGGTGTTGGCTGGCGAACCAGTGACCACTGCGGCCAACGCCGGTCTGGATCTCGTCCAGCATCAGCAACCAGCCGTGCTGGTCACACACGGCGCGGGCGCCGGCCAGGTAGTCCGGCGATGGCAGTCGGATGCCGCCTTCCCCCAGCAACGGTTCCAGCAACAAGGCGACGACGTCACGCCGACGCTCGGCGACCCGTTGCAGGGCGTCGAGGTCGTTGTACGGGACGCGCGTGAAGCCCTGCACCAGCGGTTCGAAGCCGGCCTGCACCTTGCGGTTGCCGGTGGCGGTCAGGGTGGCCAGGGTGCGTCCGTGGAAACTGCCGTCGGCCACCACGACCGTGGGTACGTCGATGCCGCGTGAATGACCGTACTTGCGGGCGAGCTTGATCGCCGCTTCGTTGGCTTCCGCTCCCGAGTTGCAGAAGAAGGCCTGCTGCAGGCCGGACAGTGCGCTCAGGCGGTCGGCCAGGCGGGCCTGTAACGGCACCTGGTACAGGTTTGAGGTATGCACCAGTGTGGCTGCCTGGTCGGCGATGGCCTGTGCCACCTCCGGGTGGGCATGGCCGAGACCGCACACGGCGATACCGGACAGTGCGTCCAGGTAGCGCGTGCCGTGCACGTCCCATAGCCAAGCCCCCGCTCCGCGCTCGAAAGCGACGGGCAGGCGCGCGTAGGTATTCATGAGGGCCGACGTCTGGCCGGACATTTCACCACCCCTAAAACAAAAACAGCCGACGGGGCGGCTGCTTGGAAACGGCAAGTCTAGCACCAATTATTTCTTGACAAACCGGGCCAAAACCCGTGTTGACAAGGCGGGGGCACGACCGCAGGATTGCTCGAAGGGTGATCGGTGCGCTGCGATAGCGCTGCCCACACGACGTGAATGACTGCCCGGTGCGCCGCAGGGCGTGGCCGGCTAGGTGGCAAAAGTGGCATGAGTAACGGGGAAAAACGCGGCAGTGACGGGGCACTGGACGTTCGAGAGGCCAGGCCGAAGGTCGAGCAACCGCCGCTCTACAAGGTCGTTCTGCTCAACGACGACTACACCCCGATGGAGTTTGTCGTGCACGTCCTCGAGCGGTTCTTCCGTTTGGACCGGGAGCGGGCCACACAAGTGATGCTGCACGTGCATACGCGAGGAAAGGGCGTGTGCGGTGTCTATACCCGGGAAATCGCCGAAACCAAGGTGGCACAGGTTGTGCAGTACTCGCGAGAGAACGAGCATCCTCTGCAATGCGATATGGAAGTAGCCTGACATGCTCAGTCACGAACTCGAATTCACCCTCAATCAGGCGTTCCGGCAGGCGCGCGAGAAGCGCCAGGAATTCATGACGGTCGAGCACCTGCTGATGATGCTCCTGGACAGCCCGTCGGCGGCCGCGGTGCTGCGCGCCTGCGGCGCCGACATCGAGCGGCTGCGTCGGGAGCTGGACGCGTTCATCGACAAAAACACCCCGTTGCTGCCGGAGGGTGACGAGCGCGACGTGCAGCCGACCATCGGGTTCCAGCGCGTCTTGCAGCGGTCCATGTTCCACGTACAGGCGTCCGGCAAGCGTGAAGTGACCGGCGCCAACGTGTTGGTGGCCATCTTCAGTGAGAAGGAATCCCACGCCGTCTTCCTGCTTGGAAAACAGGGCATCAGCCGGCTGGATGTCGTCAACTACATCGCACACGGCATATCCAAAGTGAACGAAGGCGACGAGAGCGAGTCCCCGGCCGGTTCCGAGGATGACGCGCAGGGTGAAGGGGCTGCCAAGTCGGCCCTGGACAAGTTTGCTGTCAACCTCAACGAGCAGGCGCGCCAGGGTCGCATCGATCCGCTGATCGGCCGGGCCGACGAGATCGAGCGGACGATGAAGATCCTGTGCCGTCGTCGCAAGAACAACCCGCTGTTCGTGGGTGAGGCGGGCGTCGGCAAGACCGCGCTGGCCGAGGGGCTGGCCAAGCGCATCGTCGACGGCGAGGTGCCGGACGCGCTGTCGGAATGCACCGTGTACTCGCTCGACATGGGCGCGCTGCTGGCCGGCACGAAGTACCGCGGCGATTTCGAGAAGCGCCTGAAAACCGTGCTCAAGGACCTGGGCAAGGATCCGGGTTCGATCCTGTTCATCGACGAGATCCACACCATCATCGGTGCCGGCGCGGCGTCAGGTGGCGTGATGGATGCCTCGAACCTGATCAAGCCGGTGTTGGCGTCCGGTGAACTGAAGTGCATCGGCTCGACCACGTACCAGGAATACCGGGGGATCTTCGAGAAGGACCGCGCGTTGTCACGCCGCTTCCAGAAGATTGATGTCGGTGAACCGACCGTGCCCGAGACGGTGCAGATTCTGCGCGGCCTGCGGACCCAGTACGAGAAGCACCACAACGTGCGCTACACCAACGCGGCGCTGGCAGCGGCGGCGGAACTTTCGGCGCGCTACATCAACGAGCGTTTCCTGCCCGACAAGGCCATTGATGTCATCGACGAGGCCGGTGCCGCGCAGCGGGTGCAGCCACCGAGCAAGCGCAAGAAGGTCATCGGCGTTGGCGACGTCGAGCAGGTGGTCGCGCGCATCGCCCGCATTCCGCCCAAACAGGTGTCCAGCACCGACATGGAGAAGCTGCGCACCCTGGATCGCAACCTGAAGATGACCGTCTTCGGGCAGGGCGAGGCTATCGATACCCTGACCGCGGCCATCAAGATGGCGCGCTCCGGCCTCGGGCCGCAGACGCGGCCAATCGGCTCGTTCCTGTTTGCCGGACCGACCGGTGTCGGCAAGACCGAGCTGAGCCGTCAGCTGGCGTTGGCGCTGGGCATCGAGCTGGTCCGCTTCGACATGTCCGAGTACATGGAGCGACACACCGTGTCGCGCCTGATTGGCGCTCCGCCCGGATACGTGGGCTTCGATCAGGGTGGGCTGCTGACCGAGGCCATCAACAAGCATCCGCATGCGGTGCTGTTGCTGGATGAGATCGAGAAGGCGCATCCGGACGTGTTCAACCTGCTGTTGCAGGTCATGGACCATGGTGCGTTGACCGACAACAACGGACGCAAGGCCGATTTCCGCAACGTGATCATCATCATGACCACCAACGCGGGTGCGGAACTGACGGCGCGGGCGTCGGTCGGCTTCACGACACAGGACCACAGCACGGACGACGTGGAAGCCATCAATCGGCTGTTTGCGCCGGAGTTCCGCAATCGCCTGGACGGCATCGTGCGTTTCCAGGGGCTGGACGAGAAGACCATCGCCAACGTGGTGGACAAGTTCGTGGTCGAGCTGGAAAGCCAGCTGGAGTCCAAGAACGTCACCGTGGAGGTCGACGACGATGCGCGTCAGTGGCTCGCGGAGCACGGTTACGACGCCAAGATGGGCGCCCGGCCGATGGCGCGGCTCATTCAGGACAAGATTCGTCGCGCGCTGGCCGATGAACTGCTATTCGGCAAGCTGGCGCACGGCGGCCAGGTCACTGTGACGTGTGTCGAGGGCGAGCTGAAGATCGAGTGCACGCCGGCACCGTCGCGCTCGGCGCGGGTGACCGAAGAAGAAACCTGATGAGCCCGGCCGCGGCCGGTTTTGCTGGCCGCGGCCCAGGACAGGCGGCGTTTTGTGCGCCCCGCCGCGGACGCGGCGACCCGGCTGGCTCAGCGGGCGCGGTACGTGATGCGGCCTTTGGTGAGGTCGTACGGAGTCAGGGATACGGTGACCTGGTCGCCGGTCAGGATGCGGATGTAGTGTTTGCGCATCTTGCCGGAAATGTGGGCGGTCACTACGTGGCCGTTTTCCAGGCGCACCCGGAACGTGGTGTTGGGCAGGGTTTCTATCACCGTGCCCTGCATTTCGATGCCTTCTTCCTTTGCCATTCAGTACTCGGCTGCCGGATTGGATAAGCGGGCGATTGTATGCCTGCCGGGCACAATGGCTCAACCGGCGCAAGCGGCGGCTGGGCGATGAGTCGCGCGGTGGCGATGGGCGCGCTGCGCGCGGATCGGCGGGATTTTGGAGGAGCACGGCATGCTGGCGCTGCGGATTGAGTTCTTCCATGACGTCTTGTCGTGCTGGTGCTTCAACGCCTCGGAGCGTCTGCGCGAATTCGTGGCCGCTCATCCACAGGTGCAGGTGATCCACCGTGCGTGGCCGCTGGGTACCGACCGGACGCTGTTTTCACGCCTGTTTCCCGATGCCAGGGCAGCCAAACAGGAAATCGTGCTGCGACACTGGGGGGATGCGGTGCACGTCGAGCACGAGCGACGTATCCGGCCGGACCTGATGATGAGCCGCGAGTTCGAATACCCGCATTCGATGCCTGCGCAGCGCGGCTGCAAGGCGGCCGAGAAACAGGCCGGGCAACAGGGGCACTGGGATTACTTCGACCGCGCGCAACGAGCGCACCTGACCGACTGCGAGAACGTGGCGGATCCGGAGGTCCTGAGCCGCTGCGCGCGGGATATCGGGCTGGATGTCAACGCGTGGCTGCGTGATTTCGAGGATCCGCAGCGTGACATCGAGATCGGCATGGACCTGGGGCTGGCCAACACCTACGGCGTGGTACGGGTGCCATTGCTGGTCGCCGACGGTTGCGCCCAGTTGCATGGCGAACCGTGGTCCACCTTCGGCTACCGGATCACGTCGCAACGGCTCGCCACCTGGTACGAGGACCTGGTCCGTGCCCGACAGATGGGGCGCTTCTAGCGCGCCCCCGGGCGTCGTTACGCCGCGGCTGCCGCCTCGATGTATGAGATCGGCAGTTCCTGCACCGTGTTGAACGTGACGATCTCGTAGTTGGCGGGATCGCTCAGCAGCATGCGCAGCAGCCGGTTGTTCAGCGCGTGCCCGGACTTGTAGCCCGAGAAGGCGCCAATCAGGCTGCTGCCGAGCAGGTACAGGTCACCGATGGCGTCCAGCACCTTGTGTTTGACGAATTCGTCACGGTAGCGCAGACCATCCTCGTTCAGGATGTTCGAGTCATCGACGACCACGGCATTTTTCACACTGCCGCCGAGCACCAGGCCCTGCGCGCGCAGGGCTTCGATTTCATGCATGAAGCCGAAGGTTCGAGCGCGACTGATCTCGCGCAGGAACGCGGTGGACGAGAAGTCCACCAGGGCGCGCGCTGGCTTGCTGTCGAAGGCCGGGTGGCTGAACTCGATTTCGAAGCTGACCTGGAATCCCTCGTACGGGTCCAGGCGAACCCACCGATCGCCATCGTGGACCTCGACGGGGCGCAGCACGCGCATGAAGCGCTTGGGCGCGTCCTGCTCACCGATGCCGGCAGATTGCAGGAGAAACACGAACGGGCCGGCCGAACCGTCCATGATCGGCACCTCGGGGGCGTCAACGTCGATCAGGGCGTTGTCGATGCCCAGGCCCGCCATGGCGGACAGCAAGTGCTCGACCGTGCTGACGCGGGCGTCGCCGTGCTCCAGTGTGGTGGACAGGCGAGTGTCGCCAACCGCTTGCGCGTTCGCTGCAATGACCACCTGCGGGTCCAGGTCGACCCGTCGGAAACGGATGCCGCTGTCGGCGGGCGCCGGGTGCAGTGCCAACTGGACCCGGGCGCCGGTGTGCAGGCCCACGCCGGTGGCGCGGATGCTGTTTTTGAGCGTGCGTTGCCTGATCACGTCAACCCGGACTTCCCTGCTGGAGCGTGGCGGCGGAGCGCCGTCACGCGACGGTAACAATGGCGCAGTCTAGCATCCGACCCGATCACTCAGTCGGCCTGACGGCGCAGGAAGGCCGGAATCTCGAGGTATTCCATGTCGCTGTCACGGTAGGCCGGCAGCGGATCACGGGTCCGTTCCTGGCGGATCACCGTCGGCTGCTCGTAGTGTTTGTAAGGGTCGGTGCCGGTACGCACCACTTCCAGCGGCCGTTCCGCCGGCCGCGAATGCGGCGACTTGGCCGGCTTCTGGTCCAGGCCGGTGGCGACGACGGTGACGCGCATGTCATCACTCAGGTCGGGGTCGATCACCGTGCCGATGACCACGCAGGCGTCCGGCGAGGCCAGTTCGCGCACCACGTTGCCGACTTCCTCGAACTCGCCGATCGACATGTCCAGGCCGGCGGTGATGTTGACCAGGATGCCGCGTGCCCCGGACAGGTTCACGTCCTCCAGGAACGGGCTGCTGATGGCCGCTTCGGCCGCCTGACGGGCGCGACCGTCGCCGGAGGCACTGGACGAGCCCATCATCGCCATACCCATTTCGGACATCACCGTGCGCACGTCGGCGAAATCGACGTTGATCAGGCCCGGCCGGGTGATCAGCTCGGCGATGCCCTGCACGGCGCCCTGCAACACCTGATTGGCGGCCTTGAACGCCTCGATCAGGCGGAAATTGCGGTCGAGCTCGGTCACCAGCTTGTCGTTGGGGATGATGATCAGCGAGTCGACGTGCTTGCCCAGCGCGGCGATGCCCTCGTTGGCGATATCCAGGCGTTTGCGGCCCTCGAAGCCGAACGGCTTGGTCACCACCGCCACGGTCAGGATGCCCAGTTCGCGGGCAATCTGGGCGATGATCGGCGCCGCGCCGGTGCCGGTCCCACCGCCCATGCCGGCGGTGATGAACACCATGTCGGCCCCTTCCAGGGTGTCGGCGATGCGTTCCTTGTCCTCCATCGCCGCCTGTGCGCCGATGGCGGGATTGGCGCCGGCGCCGAGGCCCTTGGTCAGGCCGGTGCCCAGCTGCAGCACGGTGCGTGCGGTGGAGCGGCCCAGGACTTGCGCGTCCGTGTTGGCGACGATGAAGTCCACGCCGTCGATCTGCTGCGAGAGCATGTGATCGATGGCGTTGCCGCCGCCGCCGCCGACGCCGATCACCTTGATGACGGCGTTTTGCTCGGTTGGTTCCATCAGTTCAAACATGTGTGTGTTACCCCCAGTGCCCGGTGAATTGCCGCGGGTGCCGCCCGGCCCCCGATTCAGAATGCTGGTGCGCGCCTCGCTGCCCCAGCCCTTGCCTTTGCCCCTGTCGCCCAGAATCGTCATACGCCCCCCTGAAACCACGTTTTGACCTTCGCCCAGATGCCGTTGAAGCTGCCCCAGTTATGCCGGGGTGGAGCCTGCGTGCCGCGCTGCTCGAGCGCGTACAGCAGCAGGCCGACGCCGGTGGCGTGGATCGGGTTGCGTACCACGTCCACCAGCCCGCTGACACGGTGCGGCAGTCCCAGCCGCACCGGTGTGTGAAAGATTTCCTCGGCCAGATCGACCACGCCTTCCATCTTGGAGCTGCCGCCGGTCAACACCACGCCAGCGGCGATCAGGTCCTGAAAGCCACTGCGTCTCAGTTCGGCCTGCACCAGGCGCAACAGTTCCTCGTAGCGCGGCTCGACCACCTCCGCCAGGGTCTGGCGCGACAGGCGCCGCGGCGCCCGCTCGCCGACGCTGGGGACCTCGATTGACTCGTCGCTGCCAGCGAGCTGGCGCAGTGCGCAGGCGTACTTGATCTTGATTTCCTCGGCATGCTGTGTCGGCGTGCGCAGCGCCACGGCGATGTCGTTGGTGACCTGGTCGCCGGCGATCGGAATCACCGCCGTGTGGGCGATGGCGCCCCCGATGAAGACGGCGATGTCGGTCGTGCCGCCGCCGATGTCGACCAGGCACACCCCAAGCTCCATCTCGTCGTCGGTGAGCACGGAGTGGCTCGAGGCCACCTGCTCGAGCACCAGTTCGTCGACTTCGAGGCCGCATCGGCGTACGCACTTGACGATGTTCTGCATCGCGCTGATGGCGGCGGTCACGATGTGCACCCGCGCTTCCAGACGCACGCCGGACATGCCGATGGGCTGCCGGATGCCCTCCTGGTCATCAATCACGTATTCCTGCGGCAGCACGTGCACCACGCGCTGGTCCATGGGGATCGCGACCGCCTTGGCGGCGTCCAGCACCCGTTCGACGTCGGCCGGCATTACCTCGCGGTCGCGAATGGCGACGATTCCGTTCGAGTTCAGGCTGCGTACATGGCTGCCGGCGATGCCCGCATACACGGAGTGAATCTGACAGCCGGCCATCAACTCCGCTTCTTCCACGGCGCGTTGCATGGACGCGACGGTGGATTCGATGTTGACCACCACGCCTTTCTTCAGGCCACGCGAGGGGTGGCTGCCCAGGCCGATGATTTCCAGTTCGCCGTCGCTGGTCACCTCGCCGACCAGGGTGACGATCTTGGACGTACCGACGTCCATGCCAGCGATCAGGCGCTTGTCCGGTTTTCTGCTCATAAGTCCATGACCTTGCGGTCGGGTTCGGAAGCGGGTTTGAAACGCACCGCAAAGCCGTCGGCGTAGCGCAGGTCCGCGCTTTCCAGGGGCGGTGCCACACCAGACAGGCGGCTGCGGTAGACGGCGGCGAAGCGCTTCAGGCGTTTTGTCACGTCCTTGCGCCCGACGATGATGGTCAGGCCATCGTCCAGGCCGATGCGCCAGGCACCGCGCGCTTCCTGGTGCACTTCGCGCACCGGCGGCAGTCCCTCGAGCAGGCGAGCGAAACGTTCGTAGTCGGCAAACACGCGCAACGGCTTCGCGCCGGGCGGGGCACTGAGCAGCGGCAGCTCAGCCAGCGCCTGACCGCTGACGGCGAACACTTCGCCCCCATCGCTGAGCACGCCGTCGTTGCCCCAGCGCGCGACCGCACGATGCCCGACGATTTCCACCACCAGCTTGTTGGGCCACACGCGCCGCACCAGCGCCTGTTTGACCCACGGCGCCTGCCGGGCCGCGGCCGCCACCGCGGCCACATCGACGCTGAAGAATCCGCCGGCGGCGGCCGGCAGCAGGTGCTGTTCGAGCGCCTGGCGGTCGATATGGTCGAGGTCGCCGGTGATCTCCACCGTGGCCAAGGGAAAGCGCGCCGGATCGCTGAGCCAGGTCAACGCGCGGTAACCGGCGACGGCCAGCGCGACCACCAGCAACGCCAGGCTCAGGCGACACAGCCACCGCCAGATTTGCCGGGCCGTGGCGGCCCAGAGCGAGGCCCGTTCACGCAGCGACAGTGGTCGCGCACGCACCCCGCGTCGGGGTGCACGCGCGGCGCGATAGGGCAGGCCAGCGACCCCAACACCCGGGTAGGCGGCACGCGGTGACGACCTATACATCGGCCCGCTCCCCCGCCAGCAGCAAGCGCGGCGTGCCCTGAGGCAGGCCAAGGCTGGTATCCAGGATGGCCAGTGCCAGTTGTTCGAACGACAGCCCAACCGCACGCGCCGCCAGCGGCACCAGTGAGTGGTCGGTGAGCCCCGGCACCGTGTTGGCTTCCATCAGGTATGGCGTGCCGGCGCTGTCCAGCAGCAGGTCGACGCGGCCCCAGCCGCGGCAGTCGAGCGCCTGGAAGGCTTCCAGGGCAAGCCGCTGCAGCGCGTGCTCGGCGTCCGGTGGCAGGCCGCAGGGGCACAGATAGCGCGTGTCGTCGCGCAGGTACTTGGCCTCGTAGTCGTAGAACGCGCGGGGCGTTTCGAGCTTGATTGCAGGCAGCACCCGGTCGCCGACGATGCCGACGGTGTATTCGCCGCCGCCGATGAAGCGCTCGACCAGCACCTGTGGATCATGTGCGGCGGCGGTGGCCACGGCGGCGGGCAGGTCGACGGCGCGTTCCACCTTGCTCATGCCGATGCTCGAGCCCTCGCGGGCCGGTTTGACCATCAGCGGCAGGCCCAGTTGCGCCACGACGGCGTCCCAGTCGCTGTCCGCGCTGGCCACCTGGTAGGCCGCCGTCGGCAGTCCGGCGCCTTGCCACAGCTGCTTCGCGCGCAGCTTGTCCATGGCCAGTGCCGAGCCGAGCACGCCGCTGCCGGTGTAGGGCAGGCCGAGCCACTCCAGCGCGCCCTGCAGGGTGCCGTCCTCGCCACCGCGGCCGTGCAGGGCGACAAACGCGCGGGCGAAGTTGCCGGCGGCCAGTTGCGCCAGCAGGTCGGGAGCGGCGGCATCGACCCCGACCGCGTCCACTCCGGCGGCGACGAGCGCGGCCAGCGCCGCGCTGCCGCTCTTGAGCGAAATCTCGCGTTCTGCCGAGCGGCCGCCCAGCAGCACGGCGACGCGGCCATAGGCGTTGGGGCTACGCATCAGGCAGCCTCCCCGACACGCCGCACTTCCGGTTCCAGGCGAACGCCGGTCGCTGCCTCGACCCGTGCCTGCACATCATCGATCAGTGCCTCGATGTCGGCGGCACGCGCGCCGCCCAGGTTGACGATGAAGTTGGCGTGTCGTTCCGATACCTGTGCCCGGCCGCGGGTGAGGCCCTTCAGGCCGGTGGCCTCGATCAGCCGCGCGGCATGATCGCCCGGCGGGTTGCGGAACACGGAGCCGGCGTTGGCCTGGCGCAGCGGCTGGGTGGCGGCACGCCGGCGCAGCAGGGCGTGGATGGCGGCCTGTACCTGTGATGGCGGTGCGTGCTCGAAGCCGAACTCGGCGGCCAGGAACCACTCGTCGACCGGGCCGCTCACGCTGCGGTAGGCGACGCGGAAATCCGCCGGCGTGCGTTGGTGCACGACGCCGTCGCGGCCGATCGTCCGCACCGCCTGCACACACTGCCAGGTTTCGCCGCCGTGGGCGCCTGCGTTCATGGCCAGGGCGCCGCCCACCGTGCCGGGAACGCCGGCCAGGAATTCACCGCCGGCCAGCCCTTGGCGGCCGCAGTGCTGCGCCAGCTTGGCGCACGGCAGGCCGGCGCCGGCGCGCAATCGGGCCTCGCCCAGGGGTTCGATGGCGGCAAAGCTCTTGCCCAGGCAGACCACGGCGCCACGAAAGCCGCCGTCGCGCACCAGCAGATTGCTGCCAAGGCCGATCCACAGCAGCGGTGTGCCGGCCGGCAAATCCACCAGGAAGGCCTGCAGGGCGGGCAGGTCGGGCGGCTCGAAATAGGTGTCGGCAGGCCCGCCGACGCGCCAGCTGGTGTGGCGGGCCATCGGCTCGTTGTGCCGCAGTGCGGCACGCGTCTGTTCGGCGGCGGCGTTCATGGCGCCTCCGTGATGGCGGTGGCCAGGTTGGCCGCTGCCTGGCCGATGCTGCCGGCACCGAGTGTCACCACCACGTCGCCGTCTTCGAGCAGGCCGGCCAGGCTGGTCGGCAACTCGGCCAGCTGCTCAACGAACACCGGTTCGACGCGCCCGCGGCTGCGGATGGCGCGCGCCAGGGCACGGCCGTCGGCACCGGCGATCGGGGCCTCGCCGGCGGCGTACACCTCGCACAGCAGCAGGGCATCGGGCACGCCGGCCAGTACCGCCGCGAAGTCGTCCAGCAGGTCGCGGGTACGTGTGTAGCGGTGCGGCTGGAACACCGCCAGCAGTCGGCGGCCGGGGTAGGCGCCGCGCAGTGCCTGCAGTGTGGCGGCCAGCTCACGCGGGTGGTGGCCGTAATCGTCGATGAGGGTCACGCGCTTGCCGCCGAGCGCGCCGTCGGCCAGGCACTGCAGGCGCCGGTCGATGCCGCCGAAGCTCGCCAGGCCCTGGGCGATGGCGTCGTCGGTCACGCCCACCTCGCGGGCGATGGCGATTGCCGCCAGCGCGTTGCGCACGTTGTGCAGGCCCGGCAGGTTCAGGGTCACCGGCAGCGGCGGCCGGCCGGCGGCGCGGGCCGTGAAGTGCATGCGCAGGCCGTCCTGCCGCACGGCGTCGGCGTACAGGTCGGCCTCCGCGGTCAGGCCATAGGTGAGCACCGGGCGACCGATGGTGGGGCGCAGCGCCAGCAGGCCGGCATCGTCGTGACACAGCACGGCCAGGCCGTAGAACGGCAGGCGCTGCAGAAAGTCGATGAACGCCTGTTGCAGGCGGCGCGGATCGCCGCCATAGGTTTCCATGTGGTCCTGGTCGATGTTGGTGACCACGGCCAGGATCGGGTTCAGGTGCAGGAACGAGGCGTCCGACTCGTCGGCCTCCACCACCAGGTAGCGTCCCGCACCCAGGCGTGCGCCGCTGCCGAAGGTGTTGACCCGCCCGCCGATGATGAACGTCGGGTCGACGCCGCCGTGCGCCAGCAGGTGTGCCACCAGGCTGGTGGTGGTGGTCTTGCCGTGCGTGCCGGCGATGGCGATGCCGTCCTTCAGGCGCATCAGTTCGGCCAGCATCGTGGCGCGCGGCACCACCGGCACGCCACGGCTGCGCGCGGTGGTGACCTCGACGTTGTCCGGCGGCACGGCGGTGGACACCACCACCACGTCGGCGCCGTCGACATTGTCCGGGCTGTGGCCGTGATGCACCTGGGCGCCGAGCGCCTGCAGCCGCTGGGCGGCGGCGCCCATGCCCAGGTCCGAGCCGGACACGTGATAGCCCTGGTTGAGCAGGACCTCGGCGATGCCGCTCATGCCCGAGCCGCCGATGCCGACCAGATGGATGTGCCGTACCCGATCACGCATGGGCGGCCTCCAGGCAGCGCTGCGCCACGCGCTGCGCTGCGTCCGGCCGGCCGAGCCGGCGCGCCGACTCGGCCATGGCCAGGC
>OBIY01000444.1_pt1 | contig 16247 bp, 8 predicted proteins | sample 1519841 | NCBI WGS metagenome assembly OBIY01 (sample SAMN03019774, study PRJEB22545) | beach sand metagenome | biome: beach; feature: sea beach; material: beach sand | place: USA: Municipal Pensacola Beach, FL | collected 2010-07-30 | depth 30-40 cm m
CGCCCCGCCACTCACGGGGGGTGGCGGGCCGCCTCCAGCCAGCTCTCGGGGATGCCATCGGCGCGCGCCTGGGCGATCACCGCCGGGTCGTTGGGGTCGAGAAAGAGATCGAGCTGCGCCTGGTAGAGATCGCGTTCTTCAGCCACACTGGCCGCCGCTTCGATGCGGTCGGCGTCGTAGAGCAGCACGCCGAGGTAGCGGATGCGCCCGACGCAGGTCTCGGAGCAGACCGTCGGCTGCCCCGACTCGATGCGCGGGAAGCAGAAGATGCACTTCTCCGATTTGCCGCTCGACCAGTTGTAGTAGATCTTCTTGTAGGGACAGCCGGAGACGCACATCCGCCAGCCACGGCATTTGTCCTGGTCGATCAGCACGATGCCATCTTCCTCGCGCTTGTAGATGGCGCCGGAGGGGCAGGCGGCGACGCAGGCCGGGTTGAGGCAGTGCTCGCACAGTCGCGGCAGGTACATCATGAAGGTGTTCTCGAACTGGCCGTAGATGTCCTTCTGCACCCCCTCGAAGTTGACATCGGCGCTGCGCTTGGCGAACTCGCCGCCGAGAATCTCCTCCCAGTTCGGCCCCCATTCGATCTTCTCCATGCGCTCGCCGGTGATCGCCGAGCGCGGGCGCGCCGTCGGAAAGGCCTGGGACTCGCGGGCGCTCTGCAGGTGTTCGTAGTCGAAGTTGAACGGCTCGTAGTAGTCGTCGATCTCGGGCAGGTCGGGGTTGGCGAAGATGTTCGCCAGCACCCGCCACTTGGCGCCGATGCGCGGCTCGATTCGGCCGTTCGGCTTGCGCCGCCAGCCGCCGTTCCAGCGCTGCTGGTTCTCCCAGTCGCGGGGGTAGCCGATGCCCGGCTTGGATTCGACGTTGTTGAACCAGGCGTACTCGACCCCTTCGCGGCTGGTCCAGACGTTCTTGCAGGTGACCGAACAGGTGTGACAGCCGATGCATTTGTCGAGGTTGAGCACCATGCCGATCTGTGCGCGGATTTTCATCGTGCAACCTCCTCAGGGGTTCCGGGTGTCGAGCGGCGCTTCGAGCCAGTCGACCTTCGCCATCTTGCGGATCACGACAAACTCATCCCGGTTGGAACCGACCGTGCCGTAGTAGTTGAAGCCGTAGGCCTGCTGGGCGTAGCCGCCAATCATGTGCGTCGGTTTGAGTACGGCGCGGGTGCAGGAGTTGTGGATGCCGCCACGCTGGCCGGTGATCTCCGAGCCGGGGGTGTTCACGATCTTCTCCTGCGCGTGGTACATGAACAGCGTCCCCTCGCGGATGCGCTGCGACACCACCGCACGGGCGGTGAGGGCGCCGTTGGCGTTGAAGGCCTCGACCCAGTCGTTGTCGCGGATGCCGGCCTTCTGCGCGTCGGTTTCCGAAAGCCACACCACCGGTCCCCCGCGGTTCAGGGTCAGCATCAACAGGTTGTCGGAATAGGTGGAATGGATGCCCCACTTTTGGTGCGGGGTGATGAAGTTGAGCACGATCTCGGCCTCGCCGTTGGGCTTGAGACCCTTCACCCAGGTGGTCTTCAGGTCGAGTGGCGGCTTGTAGAGACACAGCGCCTCGCCGAAGGCGCGCATCCACAGATGGTCCTGATAGAGCTGCTGCCGGCCGCTGAGGGTGCGGAACGGGATCAGCTCGTGGATGTTGGTGTAGCCGGCGTTGTAGCAGACCTTCTCGCTCTCGAGGCCGGACCAGATCGGCGAGGAGATGATCTTGCGCGGCTGGGCCAGCAGGTCGCGAAAGCGGATCTTCTCGTCCTCCTTCGGCAGCGCCAGATGGATGTGTGGACGGCCGGTCTTCTGCTCCAGCGCCTCCCACGCCTTCACCGCGACGGTGCCGTTGGTTTCGGGTGCCAGCGCCAGAATCGCCTCGCAGACATCGATGTCGCGCTCGAGCCGGGCCAGACCTTGGGTCGCCCCTGCCTCTTGCACCGCGCCGTTGATTTGCCGAAGTCGATCGATGTCCTCGCTGGTGTCCCAGGAGAGGCCCTTGCCGGCATTCCCGGCCCGGTCGAGCAGCGGCCCGAGGGCAGTGAAGCGCCGGTAGAGGTTCGGGTAGTCGCGCTCGACCACGCTGATCTGCGGCATGGTCTTGCCGGGAATCGGCTCGCACTCGCCCAGATACCAGTCCTTCACGTCGAGCGCCTGGGCCAGCTCGCCGGCACTGTCGTGCTGGATCGGGCTCAGCACCACATCCTTCTCGACCCCCAGCACCTCGGGCGCGACGGCCGAGAAAGCCTTGGCGATGGCCTTGAAGATCTCCCAGTCCGACTTGCTCTCCCAGGCCGGGTCCACTGCCGCGCCGAGCGGATGGATGAAGGGGTGCATGTCGGAGGTGTTGAGGTCGTTCTTCTCATACCAGGTCGCGGTCGGCAGCACGATGTCGGAGTAGACCGCGGTGGTCGACATGCGAAAATCGAGCGTCACCAGCAGATCGAGCTTGCCCTCGGGGGCCTCGTCGTGCCAGGCGACCTCGCGCGGCTTCTGGCGCCCTTCCTGCCCCAGATCCTTGCCCTGTACGCCGTGGGGGGCGCCCAGCAGGTGCTTGAGGAAGTACTCATGCCCCTTGCCGGAGGAGCCGAGCAGATTGGAGCGCCAGATGAACAGGTTGCGCGGCCAGTTGGCCGGATCATCCGGGTCCATGCAGGAGAGCTCGAGCCGGCGCGACTTCAGTTCGCCGACGGTGTAGGCCACCGGGTCGACCCCGGCTGCTGCGGCCGCCCGCGCCACCGCCAGCGGATTGGTCTTGAGCGCCGGGGTCGAGGGCAGCCAGCCCATCCGTTCGGCGCGGGCGTTGAAATCGATCAGCGATGCATCCCAAGGTCCCGTCGGCGCCGTCGGTGACAGGATCTCGGCGGCACTGACGGTTTCGTAGCGCCACTGGTCGGTGTGGGCGTAGAAGAACGAGGTCGAGTTCTGCTGGCGCGGTGGGCGAATCCAGTCGAGGGCGAAGGCGATCGGCGCCCAGCCGGACTGCGGGCGCAGTTTCTCCTGGCCGACGTAGTGGCTCCAGCCACCGCCGGACTGGCCCACGCAGCCGCACATCACCAGCATGTTGATGACGCCACGGTAGTTCATGTCCATGTGGTACCAGTGGTTCATCGCCGCGCCGATGATGACCATCGACCGGCCATTGGTCTTCTCGGCGTTGTCGGCAAAGCCGCGTGCCACGGCCAGAATCTGCTCGCGCGGCACACTGGTGATCTGCTCGGCCCAGGCCGGCGAGTAGGGTTCGGGGTCGTCGAAATCGCGCGGCATGTGCTCGCCGCCAAAGCCCTGATCGACGCCGTAGTTGGCCAGAAACAGGTCATAGACCGAAGCGACCAGCACCTCGCCCTCTTTCAGCTTCAGCCGCTTGACCGGTATGTTGCGCACCAGCACGTCGGGGTGGTCGGTTGCGGCGAAGCCATTGCTGGCCGCGTTGGCAAAGTAGGGGAAGCGCACCCCCACTACCGTGTCGTGCACCCCCTTGAGGCCGAGGCGCAGCGTGGTGTCGCGGCCGTTGGCGTCTTTTTCTTCGAGGTTCCACTTGCCGGCGTCGTCGCGCCCGTCCGGGCCCCAGCGAAAGCCGATCGAGCCGTTCGGTACCACCACCTCGCCGCTCGACTCATCCAGCGCCACCGTCTTCCATTCAGGGTTGTTGCGCTGGCCCAGCGCATTGTCGAAATCGGAGGCGCGCAGCAGGCGATCGGCGACATGGCTCCCCTCCTGCGGCGCCAGCCGCACCAGCAGCGGCAGGTCGGAATACCGACGCACATAGTCGCGGAAGTAGGGCACCTGCCGGTCGACATGAAACTCTTTCAGGATCACATGGCCGAAGGCCATCGCCAGCGCCGCATCGGTACCCTGCTTCACGGCAACCCACAGGTCAGCGAATTTCGATGCCTCGGAGTAGTCCGGGCAGATGACCACACTCTTGGCGCCCCGGTAGCGCGCCTCGGTGTAGAAGTGGGCATCAGGGGTGCGGGTCTGGGGTACATTCGAGCCCCACAGCATCAGGAAGCCGGAGTTGTACCAGTCCGCGCTCTCGGCAACATCAGTCTGCTCGCCCCAGGTCTGCGGCGAAGCCGGTGGCAGGTCGCAATACCAGTCATAGAATGAGCCGCAGCCGCCGCCCAGCAGCTGCAGGTAGCGCGCTCCGGCGGCATAGGAAATCATCGACATGGCCGGAATCGGCGAGAAGCCGAATACCCGGTCGGGGCCCCAGCGCTTGACGGTGTAGGCGTTGGCGGCACCGATGATTTCGGTGATCTCGTCCCAGCCGGCGCGCACGAAGCCGCCATGGCCGCGGATCGACGTATAGGCGCGCCGCTGCTCGGGGTCCTCGACGATGGCGGCCCAGGCCGCGACCGGCGGCAGCGTCGCCCGCGCGGTGCGCCATGCGCGCAGCAGCCGGCCACGGATCAGCGGATACTTCACTCGCGCGCCGGAGTAGAGATACCAGCTGTAGCTGGCGCCGCGCGGGCAGCCACGCGGCTCGTGGTTGGGCAGCCCCTTGCGGGTGCGCGGATAGTCGGTCTGCTGCGTTTCCCAGGTGACGATGCCCCCCTTGACGTAGATCTTCCACGAGCAGGAGCCGGTGCAGTTCACACCATGGGTGGAGCGCACGATCTTGTCGTGCTGCCAGCGCTTGCGGTAGCCCTCCTCCCAGCTGCGATCCTCCTCGGTCACGATGCCGTGGCCTGCGGAAAAATCACCGACGGTTCTGCGAAAGAAAGTGAGCCGATCGAGAAAGTGCGACATGGTGGTGGCTCCCGGTTACTTGGCCGCGGCCGGTTGAGCCGGTATGGCGCGCCGCTGGCGTTCGAGGTCATGCAGCAGACCGCCCTTGCGGGTGTAGACCCCCCAGGTAAGGACAAGGCAGCTGATATAGAAGATGAGGAAGGCCCACAGCGCGGCCTGCGCGCTGCCGGTCAGGGCGATCGAGGTGCCATAGCTCTTGGGGATGAAGAAGGCGCCGAAGGCCGCGATCGCCGAGGTGAAGCCGGTGATGGCCGCAGCCTCCTTCTCGACCTGTCGCTGACGGGTCTTGGCGTCGGCGTCCGGCATCAGCCGCTGCATCTCCTTGGTCATGATTGCCGGAATCATCTGAAACGTGGAGGCGTTGCCGATCCCGGTGGCGCAGAACAGTGCAAGGAAGCTGGTGAAGAACACCGGGAAGCTCTGCATGTTCAGTCCGTAAAGCACGCCGCCCACGCCGGCCATCATGGCCACGAATACCCAGAACGTCACCCGACCGCCGCCGTACTTGTCCGCCACCCAGCCGGTCAGTGACCGCGACAAGGCGCCGACCAGCGGACCGAGGAAGGCCAGCTGCAGGGCGTTGACCTCGGGAAACTGGGTTTTGGTGAGCAGCGGGAAGGCCGCGGAGTAGCCGATGAAGGAGCCGAAAGTCCCCGTATAGAGCCAGCACATCAGCCAGTTGTGCAGGCGCTGGAAGATCACCGACTGCTCGGAGAACGATGCCTTGGCCGAGGCGATGTCGTTCATGCCGAGCCAGGCCGCGGTGGCGGCAACGGCGATGAAGGGCACCCAGATGAAGCCGGCGTTCTGCAGCCACAGGCTTGTCGTCTCGTCACCCTGGATCGCGACCTGCGACTCACCCCCCAGCGCGCCGAACACACCGGCGGTGATCACCAGTGGCACCAGGAACTGCACCACGCTGACGCCCAGGTTGCCGAGCCCGGCGTTGAGCGCCAGCGCATTGCCCTTCTCCGCCCGCGGGAAGAAGAACGAGATGTTCGACATCGAGGAGGCGAAGTTGCCGCCGCCAAAACCGCACAGCAGGGCCAGCAGCAGGAAGACCCAGTAGGGCGTCTCGGGATTCTGCACGGCAAAGCCGATGCCCACGGCCGGGATCATCAGCGACCAGGTGGTCAGCGTCGTCCATAGCCGCCCGCCGAAGATCGGCACCATGAAGGAGTAGAAGATGCGCAGCGTCGCGCCCGACAGCCCCGGCAGCGCGGCGAGCCAGAACAGCTCGTTGGTGCTGTAGCGAAAGCCGATGACCGGCAGCTTGGCAACCACGACCGACCAGACCATCCAGACCGCGAAGGAGAGCAGCAGACAGGGAATCGACAGCCAGAGGTTGCGGTGGGCAATACGTTTTCCTTCCTGGACCCAGAAGGCATGGTCTTCCGGCCGCCAGTGGGCCAGTACCCGATGAGAGCCCAGAACGCCAACCTGTTTGGCGCCGTGAATCTCTTCCATCTCGGGCAGTTCCGGCAGCTTTCGGAGCACGGGAGCCGCCGCCTCGCGCTCCATGCGCAGGATCGCCAGATGCATCCACACCAACGCGGTCCCCACCAGGACAAACAGCGCCATGAAGCAGCTCGTCCACAGTCCGGTGAGGTCGAGGAGGACGCCGAACAGGATCGGCAGAACGAAGCCGCCCAAACCGCCGATCATGCCGACCAGACCGCCTACCGCGCCCACATGATCCGGGTAGTAGACCGGGATGTGCTTGTAGACCGCTGCCTTGCCCAGCGCCATGAAAAAGCCAAGAACAAAGATGATGACGACGAAACTGGGCAGGCTCATTTCCAGATGGAACGCGAACGTCTCTTGCGCGCCATGCACCCGGTAATCCGTCGGCGGGTAGGCGAGCAAGAAGGTCGCAGCGACGGAGACGAGGAAGGTCCAGTACAGTACCCGCCGCGCACCATAGACATCGGACAGATGGCCGCCGTAGGCGCGGAAGAAGCTGGCCGGGATCGAGAACAGGGCCGCGATCAGCCCGGCCGTCTTGATGTCGAGCTGGTACACCTGCGTCAGATAGCGCGGCAGCCAGAGCGCCAGGGCGACGAAGGCCCCGAAGACAAAGAAGTAGTAGAGCGAGAAGCGCCAGACCTGCACGTTCTTCAGCGGCTCCAGTTCGAGCCAGACGCTTTTGGGCTTGACCCCGGTTCGACGACGTTCGACCAGCACCGGATCATCCTGGGTTGTTATCCAGAACAGCACGGCGGTGATCGCCAGCGCCGCTGCCCAGATCTGCGCGACGCTTTGCCATCCAAAGGCAACCAGCACGAAGGGGGCGACCAGCTTGGTGACAGCGGCGCCGATGTTGCCCATGCCGAAAATGCCGAGCGCCGTGCCCTGTTTTTGCGGTGGATACCAGCGAGAGACATAGGCAACGCCAACCGCGAAGGAGCCGCCGGCAATCCCGACACCCAATCCCGCCAACAGGATCTGTGGGTAGGTTTCGGCCTGTGACAGCAGCAGTGTGGCCACGGCAGCGGCGAGCATCGTCAGGGTGAAAACCAGCCGGCCGCCGTAGCGGTCGCTCCAGACCCCCAGCGCCACACGACTGAGCGAGCCGGTCAGAATTGGCATGCCGATCAGCAGGCCGAATTGAGTCTCGCTCAAGCCGAGCTGTTCGCGAATGCCGATTCCAATGATGGAGAAGATGGTCCATACGGCAAAGCAGACGGTAAACGCCAGCGTGCTCGCGCTCAGGATGCGAGTCGATTGGGGATGGGCCTGAGTGTTCATCGTCGGGTTTCCTTGACTTCTGGATGGTTCGACCGACTGAGGCGTGATTCACGATTGGCGTTAAGGTGACAGGGGGCACAGCCGTTCGCATTGATTCATGTCAAATATCGATGTGACATTAGTCACACGTAATATTTGTCGCGTGCCAGAATGACCCAAGGAAAATTCAGCATGCCGATGGCGTAAATCGCCCAGGGCAACCCTTTGGGTGAAGGAGGGGATCGTGACGGAAGAGGTTGAAGCGCAGGCGCTGCCGCTGCTGCGTCAGTTGCCGGAGGCCAGCCGCGAGCGGCTGCTGGCCAGCGCGATTCAGCACCGCGTGGCGGCCGGAACGGTGCTGTTCGAACAGGGCGAATTGCCCAACTTCCAGATCGTGGTGATGTCCGGTTCAGTCCAGCTATTCGGCCGTTCGATTCGAGGCCGTGAGGTGCTGGTGGAAGTGGTGCGCGCACCGGATCTGATCATTCCGGCTGCGGTGGTCACTGCGGCGCCCTATCTGATGCAGGCGCGCGTGCCGGAGCCTTCGCGCTTTCTGCTGATTCCGGCGGCACTGTTCCGCGAGACCCTGCTGCAGGAACCCCTGCTGGCCCATGAGATGATCGACGCGCTGGCGCGGCAATTCCGGCGCATGGTGCGGCAGGTGAAGAATCTGAAGCTCAGGTCGTCGGTGCAACGGGTGGGCTGCTACCTGCTGACCCTATCCAAGCGCCAGGGTACGCCGGCGCAGGCTGTTCTGCCGTATGAAAAAAATCTCATCGCTTCGGAACTCGGCATCACCCGCGAATCGTTTTCGCGCGCGCTCGCGAGCTTGGAGAAGGCCGGCATCGAGGTCGCCGGGCAGACCATCACGATCGTCGATGCCGCGCGGCTGGCCGCCGCCTGCCAGCCTGATCCGCTGATCGACGATGCGGACAGTGAAGCGACGCGATTCAGCGATGATCCGGCGCGCCCGGCGATCGCTGATCCTGGCGATCCATCCGGGCGCGGATCTTGATCACCGGCTGCTCGCCGGTCTGGAAATCGACGCGGCCATCGGGTTTGATTCGCGACGATCCACGACAGTGCTGGGTGCGATCGCCGAGGCGGTCGCGGCCCATGTGGCGGCGCATGATGATCCCAATTGCGCCATGATTCCGTCCGTGAGCGATATCGCTGTCCTGCGCCCGGAACCCGGGAGTTGACTGCCGCGGTGATCGTCTCGGCGCCGGGCGTGGCACGATCCTCATTTTCTCCCGTGTCGGAATACAACCGGCGGCCCGTTCGCGGTCGCTCCGATGGGGAGCGGACGACGGTGGGTGAACAACGACGGGATGCGCTTGTCGATAGGCAAGGGATCGCCGGGAAGCCCGCCCCGCCGGTAGCCGAAGGCGCCGGAGAGCGGGGGATAACACGTCTTTGGAGTGAAGCATGCAGGATGATCGACTCGCGGAACGACCCTGGCACGCGTTGAATGCCGAGGAGGTGCTGCGGGATTTCGACGTGGCATGCGATGACGGGCTGTCGGATTCGGAAGTGCTGCAGCGCCGCGAGCGCTATGGCGACAATCGCCTGGCTGAAACGCCGCCGCGTCCCCTGTGGCTGAAGTTTCTCGACCAGTTCAAGAGCATCCTGGTGCTGATCCTGCTTGGCGCGGCCGTGCTGGCCGGTGCCATCGGGGATCTCAAGGATGCGATCGTGGTCGGTGTGGTCGTGCTGCTCAATGCGACGCTCGGCTTCTTTCAGGAATATCGTGCCGAGGCAGCGCTGGGGGCGCTGAAGAACATGCTTGCACCGAGCGCCCAGGTGCGGCGCGGGGGCGAGGTCAGGGTGGTCGACGCCGACACGCTCGTACCGGGGGACATCCTTCTGCTGGATGCCGGCGACCGCATCCCCGCCGATGCCCGGGTGCTGTTGGCTCATGGCGCCGAAGTGGCTGAGGCCGCGCTGACCGGTGAATCCCAGCCTGTTTCCAAACAGGTCGAGCCGGTGACGGAGCCCTCGGCGCTGGCCGAACGCCGCAGCATGCTGTTCATGAACACGGTGGTGACACGCGGCCGCCTGGAGGCCGTGGTCACGGCTACCGGCATGGCCACGGAGATGGGGCAGCTCGCCGGCATGCTGGCGCGGACCGTCGAGACGCCGACGCCTTTGCAACAACAGCTCGATACGCTGGGCAAGCGACTGGCCACGATTGCCGGGATCGTGGTGGGGTTGATGTTCGTGTTCGGGCTGATGCGCGGAGACGATCTGGGCCAGACCGCCATGACCGCCATCTCGCTCGCCGTGGCGGCGATTCCCGAGGGATTGCCCGCGGTGGTGACGGTGACGCTGGCACTCGGCATGCACCGCATGGCCAAACGCCATGCCATTGCCAAGAAGCTGTCTGCCGTGGAAACGCTGGGCTGCACGACCGTGATCTGCTCGGACAAGACCGGAACACTCACGCTCAATCAGATGAGTGCACGGGTGCTCTATTGCCGGGGCCGGCGTCATGCGGTGACGGGTGACGGGTACGAGGCGGTGGGCGAAATCGAGGCCGGAACCGATCTGGGTCCGATTCTGTTGCCGGCCCTGTTATGCGTGGATGCCAGTGTGCGCGACGGGGCGTTGATCGGCGATCCCACCGAAGGCGCTCTGGTGACTCTTGCGGCCAAGGCGGGACTCGATTCGGAGGTCGCGCTGCGGCTGCCGCGGATCGCCGAGATTCCGTTCGACTCGACGCACAAGTTCATGGCGACCTTCCACGATGAGGGCGAGACGGTACGGATGTGCGTCAAGGGCGCGCCGGACGTGCTGTTCGCCCGTGCGGACCGGTATGTCACCGAGCAAGGCGAGGCGCCGCTGGACGCTGCGGCCCGCGCGGCGTTCGAGCAGGAAAACGATGCGCTGGCCTCGGCAGCCATGCGTGTCCTCGCCCTCGCCAGCCGCCGTATTCCTGCAAACACGTTTGATCCATCCGGCGATCTGATGCCGTGGGCCCAGGCGCTGAATCTGCATGGACTGGTCGGCATCATCGACCCCCCGCGCCCGGAAGCGCAGGCGGCCATCGCCACCTGCCAGGCCGCGGGCATCGAGGTGAAGATGATCACCGGCGATCACCGCGTGACGGCGGCGGCGATTGCCCAGGAACTGGGGCTTTCCGGCGAGGCCCACGAAGGGCGGGAGCTGGACGGCTTGAGTTCCGAACAGATCACGGATCTGGTGGAAAAAAGTGCCGTGTTTGCGCGGGTCGCACCCAAGCACAAGTTGCGCATCGTCGAGGCGCTCAAGGCGCACGGGCACGTCGTGGCAATGACCGGTGATGGCGTCAACGACGCACCGGCCCTGAAGGCAGCGGATATCGGAGTGGCCATGGGCATCACCGGGACTGAGGTGACCCAGGAAGCGGCGACCCTGGTGCTGACCGATGACAACTTCGCGTCCATCGTGCGCGCCGTGGAGGAGGGGCGCACCATCTACGAGAACATCGTCAAATTCGTCCGTTTCCAGCTTTCCACCAACATCGGCGCCATTCTCACCGTGCTGGGTGCGCCGTTCCTGGGCTTCGCCACGCCGTTTACGGCCATCCAGATTCTCTGGGTCAACCTGATCATGGACGGCCCGCCTGCGATGACCCTGGGTGTGGAGCCGGCGCGGCCGGGCATCATGCAGGATCGCCCGCGCCCCGCCGGTGCAGCCATACTGACCGGGCAGCGGTTGTGGCGGATCATGCTCTACGGCGTGACGATGGCAGCCGGAACGCTGGGCGCCTACGCTTGGGGCCTCGCCCAAGTCGGGCGCGACTATGCGGTGACCCTGGCGTTCACCACCTTCGTCCTGTTCCAGTTCTTCAATGTCTTCAACGCCCGTGCCGAACACCGCAGCGCGTTCAATCGCCAGTTCGTTGCCAACGGCCGGTTGTGGTTGGCGCTGGCGGGCGTCATCGGGCTGCAGATCGTGGCGGTGCACTGGGGTCCGGCACAGGACATCTTCGATACGGTCGATCTGGCGCCGGATGACTGGCTGCGCGCGCTGAGCATCGCTTCGAGCGTGCTGGTACTTGAAGAGGCACGCAAGCTCATTCTCGCGGGTATGCGGCGCCTCCGGCGCGGCGCGCCATCCGGTGGGTTCCCGAATGGGTCGCCGTAACCTCGGCCAGACTAGGATGACGCTGGGCGAACGGGTCAGCACGATGCATCGTCGCGGCCCGGACCGATGGGTTTCATCGATACGCCGCATTTCATGCAGGGAGGACGCTTTGTGAACGACCACGACCCCGGGTCAGCAGCCGACCCATCAATGTCTCCCGCGCCGGCGGACGGTCGAGCCGATGTCATCGGTCCGAATGTGGCCGGAACGCTTGATGCGCTGTTCCGGGAGCGCGTCCGGCGCATGCCCGAGGCCATCGCCTATCGTGCCTTCGATGCCGCCCAGGGCGAGTGGCGCGAATACCGCTGGGCCGAGATGGCCGGCAGGGTCGGGCAGTGGCAGTCGGCGCTGGTGGCGGAAGGTCTGCTGCCCGGTGAGCGCATTGCCATTGCATTGCCCAATGGGCCCGACTGGGTGTGCGTGGATCAGGCCGCGCTCGGGCTCGGACTGGTGGATGTCCCGCTCTACGTCGATGATCGCCCCGAGAACGTCGCGTTTTTGCTCGCGAATTCCGGTGCGCGGTTGCTGGTGATCGATACCCTGGCGCGGTGGCAGTCGCTGGCGTCGGCAGTAGCGGCGGTGGCCACGCTGGAACGGGTGGTCGTCCTGGGGCCGCTGGACGCGGGAAGCGATCCGCTTCTGGTGGCAGCCGACCGGTGGTTGCCGCCCGGCCACCATGAGCTGCGCACATCGGCCGCTGCGCCCGATGATCTGGCGACGCTGGTCTATACCTCCGGGACCACCGGCCGGCCCAAGGGGGTCCTGTTGAGCCACCGCAATATCCTGTCGGTCGCCCATGCGGCGCTGCAGCGGGTGCAGGCCTATCCGGACGATGTGTTTTTGTCGTTTCTGCCGCTGGCGCACCTGTTCGAGCGCACGGCCGGCTATTACCTGCCGATGATGGCCGGCGCCACCGTAGCGCATGCCCGGGGCGTTCTGCAGCTGGCCGAAGACCTGCAGACGATCCGGCCTACCGCGCTGATCGCGGTGCCGCGCGTTTTCGAAACCCTCCATGCCCGACTGCAACGGGAATTGCAGCGCAGCGGCTGGCTGGCCCGGCGGATTTTTTCGCTGGCGGTCCGAACCGGTTGGCAATACGATCGCTATCGCCAGCACAAGCGATCTCGTCCGGCCAGCGCGGTGCTTTGGCCCGTGTTGTCGCGCCGCGTTGCCAGCCGGTTGCATGCGCGGCTGGGCGGGCGTCTGCGCGTGGCGGTCAGTGGCGGCGCCGCATTGCCGCCGGCCATTGCGCGCACCTTCATCGGGCTCGGGCTGCCGGTGCTGCAAGGGTACGGCCTCACGGAGGCGAGCCCGGTGGTCAGCGTGAACGCGCTGGACGACAACGAGCCGGCGAGCGTCGGTCCACCCCTGCCCGGCGTCGAGGTGCGCTTCGGCGCGCAGGACGAACTGCTGGTCCGCGGTCCCAATGTGATGAAAGGCTATTGGCAGAATCCCAGTGCCACCGCAGCGGCCATCGATCCCGATGGCTGGCTGCACACCAACGATCGGGGCGGCTTCGATGCGGCGGGCCGGATCTGTATCACCGGACGGCTCAACGAGATCATCGTGATGTCCAATGGCGAGAAGGTCTCGCCCGAAGACCTGGAAATGGCAATCCGGATGGATCCCTGGGTCGAACAATGCATGGTCGTGGGTGAGGGCGAGCCCTTTCTGGCTGCGTTGGTGGTGGTGGCGCACGGCCCGTGGACCCAGTTTGCCAAATCGCATGATCTGGATGCGGCAAATCCGGCGAGCCTGGCTCATCCCCGGTTGCAGCGGGTCTTGCTCAAGCATCTCAACGCCCAATTGAGCGCATTTCCGAAATACGCCCGGATTCGCCGCGTCCATGCCCTGCGCGAGCCATGGACGCTGGAGAACGGGCTGATGACGCCGACGCTCAAGATTCGCCGCAAGGTGCTCCTGCAACGCTATGCCGGGCCGATTCGGGCGTTCTATGATCGGCATCCGACCGAAAGCACCTGATGCGTGTCTCGGCGCGGCGTCGATGGGTGTGAATGAGGTCAGATATGCCAACGTCCGAACCGCCATGGAGCGAGCCGCATACCGCCGATGCCCCTGGGCGGTCCGGTATCGCGCCAACCTGGACCAGCAGCGCCAAGGACGCGGTCGGCTGTTCCCTGGCCCGTCGCGACTCTGGTTTACCACCGGCTTCGGCATCGTCAACGAGGTTTACGATCCGCGCATCGACATCCCGCAGATCCGCGATCTGGGCTTCATTGTGGCCGATGGCAAGGGTTTCGGGTCAGAGGTCAAGCGGCTGGAGAATTATCGGGTGAATTTCGTGGCGCCCGGGGTGGCTGCCTTCGACATCTGCCATGAGCATTCGCGCTACCGCCTGCACCCGCGCATCTCACCCGATCCGCGTCGCGACGTCCTGGCGCTGGAGGGCGATGAGGATCTGCGAGCCTTTGGGTTGCTCGCACCACCCGCCCGACTGAACCGGTCATCCCGCTCACGGATCGCGCCGTGCGCCTGCCGGGCCGCTGCGCTGTGAGACGGGCTTGATATCGGTCATCACGGTCCCCATCTCCGTTGGCAGAATGAGGGCGGTACCGCCCAATCGAATTTACGGGGAATTGCCATATGCGAATGGACAAGCTGACCAACAAGTTTCAGATGGCGCTGGCCGATGCCCAGTCGCTCGCGGTCGGGCGCGATCACAACTATATCGAACCGGTTCATCTGCTTCTGGCGCTGCTCGACCAGCAGGGCGGCAGCGTGCGGCCGCTGCTGTCGGCCGCCGGAGTGAATGTGAACGCGCTGCGGGCAGAGCTCGGCCAGGCGCTGGAACAGCTGCCCCGGGTGCAAGGCGCTTCGGCTGGCGAGGTGCATGTTTCCAACGATCTGGGCCGCCAACTCAACCTGGCGGACAAGCTCGCCCAGCAGCGCAAGGACCAGTACATCAGCAGCGATCTGTATCTGCTCGCCGTGCTCGAGGACAAAGGCCCGGCCAAGGACTTGTTGCAGCGCCATGGCGCCTCGAAGACGACCCTCGAACAGGCCATCGCCCAGGTGCGCGGTGGCGAGAGCGTGAACGATCCCAATGCCGAGGAAGCGCGTCAGGCGCTGGACAAATACACCATCGATCTCACCGAGCGCGCTGAACAGGGCAAGCTCGATCCGGTGATCGGCCGGGACGACGAAATCCGCCGCACCATTCAGGTCCTCTCGCGCCGCACGAAGAACAACCCGGTGCTGATCGGCGAGCCCGGCGTGGGCAAGACCGCCATCGTCGAGGGCCTCGCCCAGCGCATCGTCAACGGCGAGGTGCCCGAGGGGCTCAAAGACAAGCGTCTGCTGGCCCTGGACATGGCGGCGCTGATCGCCGGCGCCAAGTACCGCGGCGAGTTCGAGGAACGCCTGAAAGCCGTGCTCAACGAGCTGGGCAAGCAGGAAGGGCGCATCATTCTCTTTATCGATGAAATCCACACCATCGTCGGCGCCGGCAAGGCCGAGGGCGCGATGGACGCGGGCAACATGCTCAAACCCGCGCTGGCGCGCGGCGAGCTGCACTGCATCGGCGCGACCACGCTCGATGAGTACCGCCAGTACATCGAAAAGGACGCGGCGCTCGAGCGGCGCTTCCAGAAAGTGCTGGTCGATCAGCCGAGCGTGGCGGACACCATCGCCATCCTGCGCGGCCTGAAGGAAAAGTACGAAGTCCATCACGGTGTGGAAATCACCGACCCGGCCATCGTCGCGGCGGCGACCCTGTCGCACCGCTACATTACCGACCGGCAGCTGCCCGACAAGGCCATCGACCTCATCGACGAGGCCGCCAGCCGCATCCGCATGGAAATCGATTCCAAGCCCGAGGAAATGGACCGGCTGGAGCGCCGGCTGATCCAGCTCAAGATCGAGCGCGAGGCGCTCAAGAAGGAATCCGACGAGGCCTCGCGCAAGCGCCTGGCCGATCTGCAGGAGCAGATCGAGCGGCTGGAGCGCGAATACGCGGACCTCGAGGAGGTCTGGAAGGCGGAGAAGGCGACCTTGCAGGGTAGCCAGCACGTGAAGGAGGAACTCGACCGGGCCCGCATCGAGCTGGAAACGGCGCGCCGGGCCGGGGATCTCAACCGCATGTCCGAACTCCAGTACGGGCGTATTCCCGAGCTCGAAAAGCAGCTCGGCGAAGCCGGTCAGGCCGAGCAGCAGGAGATGACCCTGTTGCGCAACAAGGTCACCGACGAGGAGATTGCCGAAGTCGTTTCCAAATGGACCGGGATTCCGGTGTCCAAGATGCTCGAAGGCGAGCGCGAGAAGCTGCTGCGCATGGAAGAGGCCTTGCACCAGCGCGTGATCGGCCAGGACGAGGCGGTGCGCTCGGTCTCCGACGCCATCCGCCGCGCACGGGCCGGACTCGCCGACCCCAACCGGCCCAACGGCAGCTTCCTGTTTCTGGGGCCCACCGGCGTGGGCAAGACCGAGCTGACCAAGTCGCTGGCGCAGTTCCTGTTCGATTCGGCCGATGCGATGGTGCGCATCGACATGTCCGAGTTCATGGAAAAGCATTCGGTGGCGCGGCTGATCGGCGCGCCTCCGGGCTATGTGGGCTACGAGGAAGGCGGCTATCTCACCGAGGCGGTGCGCCGCAAGCCGTATTCGGCCATCTCCTGGATCATC
>OBIY01000449.1_pt1 | contig 16090 bp, 15 predicted proteins | sample 1519841 | NCBI WGS metagenome assembly OBIY01 (sample SAMN03019774, study PRJEB22545) | beach sand metagenome | biome: beach; feature: sea beach; material: beach sand | place: USA: Municipal Pensacola Beach, FL | collected 2010-07-30 | depth 30-40 cm m
AGTGCACTTAAAATCAGGCGCCCGGCCAGCGACTGGAGTCACCGTACGACCATCAGCAATAACCTGGGACACGAAAGTGGGGCTCTCTGGGCCAGGGTGCGTATCAGTGGCCTTAGCAGCGCAGACACCCAGACCATCATCCGCCTGAATTACCCGCACCTGGATTACGTTGATTTTTATCTGCTGGAGAAAGGCCAGCTGATCAAACACATGAGCGCGGGCGATCAGGTTCCTTTCAGTAAGTGGCCGGTGGATAAACGTACTTTCTGGTTCCCGGTACAGACCGGTGACGTCAGTGCCGAAGAGCAGGAACTCTATCTGCGCATCTCCAGCCCGGGCCTTTTGAAAATGCCGCTGGAAATCCTGTCATTCAGTGACGCCGCCGACGCCGAGATTCAGATGCACCTCTGGGCTGGAGCCATTTTCGGCATCATGTTCATCATGATGATGTACAACGCTATCCTGTACAGCTCACTGCATGATGGTACTTACCTGATTTACGTGGTTTATCTGTTCACCATCAGCGCCCTGCAGTTCACTCTGTTCGGCTTCGGGCAGCAGTATCTGTGGAGTGAAACCCCGGGTATGAACAACACCATGCTGGCCTTCCTGATCTTCTTCACCCAGGCCATGTCGGTGATGTTTGTGGTGAACTTTGTAAACCTGAAGAAGTTCGGCTCCATGCTGGATATGGTCTATGCCTATGGCTTCCTGGCTGTGCTTCTGGTGCTCAGTATTGCCAGCTTCTCGGCGCCGTATGAGGTGATGATCCGCGTCGGCGTGGGTATCTCGACATTGACGCTGCTCAGCGGTTTTTACATCGGTCTGAAAGGCTGGATGATGGGTATGAAGCCAGCCCGACTGTTCACCTCAGCCTGGTTTCTGCACCTCTTCTTTATCGGTTGGTTCCTGCTCGATATTGCCGGGCAGCTGTCTTCAACCGGTCGCTCCGACATGCTGTTGTCGATCGGTTTTATCATTGAGGTCGCGCTGTTGTCGCTCGCGTTTGCCGACAAGATGAACCAGGAGCGGGAGTTGCGGATCACCTCGCAGACCCGCCTGTTGGATATGCAGCTGGCCATGAACAAAGAGCTCGACAGCAAAGTTCAGGAACGCACCGTGGCACTGCAGCGTGCGAATCAGCGCCTGGAAGAGCTGAGCATCACCGATGGCCTCACTGGCCTCTACAACCGCCGCCATTTCGATAAGCAATACATAGAGAAGTATTCAAAAGCCTGTAAAGAGCAACTGCCGATTGCGGTGATGATGATTGATATCGACCACTTCAAAAACCTCAATGACACCCACGGTCATGCCTTTGGCGACCTGTGTCTAGTGCATGCTGCAGGCATTATTCAGAAAGTCGTGACCATGTCCGATGCCGTCTCAGCCCGCTATGGCGGTGAAGAGTTTGTCGTGGTGCTGCCGAAAACCACCGAAGCCCGTGCGGTGCAATTGGGTGAAATCATCCGTCAGGAATTTGCCCGCACCCGCGTGAAGCATCAGAACCATGCCGTCACCATGACTGTCAGTATCGGGGTGGCCGATGAGATTCCTGAGCACCTGGATCAGGCCGAAAAACTGCTGAAGTACGCCGATAACTGCCTGTATTTCTCGAAAGAGAATGGCCGTAATCAGGTGTCGTATCGCGGCAATATCAACGAGGCTTCCTGAGGCCCGTCGACACCTCAGCCCCTGAAAATATCACTCAAGCACGCCCTGTCACCTGGCTCTCGCACTCGTCGAGGCCGGGCGGGGTTATCTATACCCGCCTGCGTCAGCTTGCTCAGCCCTGCACCGGTCACCCCCCCTGACGATTAATACCCCCTATCCTCACACAAAGTCTACCGGTACTCAGAGCCTGACCAGGATTGACAGAGTGATGACGAATAACCGCTGGCACAGCCTCGCCAAAAGTTATACATTATTTATACCTTAGTTATTCAACCAGTACACAACCCATGTCATTGCCCCCTCACGTATTCACCGTCCGTGCACTGAACAGGGCACAAGCGAGTCTGAAGTGAGCGCCCACCAGGTTCTGTGGCTGCGCAATGATCTGCGTCTGCACGATCATGAAGGATTTCATCTTGCCCAGGCTCGCAATCTGCCTGTGACGGTGGTGTTTATTCTTCCAGAGCATTGGATCACCACGGACGCCTGGGGCATGAATCGTCTGGGCAATGCCAAAGCGACGTTCCTGCGCGCTTGCCTGGTTGACTTGCAACGCTCTCTGGCCGACGCAGGCCTGACCCTGCACATTCTCAGTGGTGAACCTGTGACACTGCTGAGCGAACTGCTCGGCGAATCCGGCAGCCTGATCACAGCGGCGGCGCAGGCGCCGGAAGAAGCAGGCTGGATTACGCAGTTGTCCGCACACTGGTCAGTGACCACTTACACCAGCCAGACCCTGTTTAACGCTCACCAGGTTCAACCGCTGCTGAACGCTTGGCCCGCCACCTTCAGTCGCTTCCGTCGTTGGTTGCAAAAGCACACCGACGCAGAGGTTGCACAGGATACGTCTGCCGCTGAGCTGTCTCTGACGGATCACCCAGTCACCCTGTCAGCACCAGTTACCTGGCCAGATCAGCCGGGAGCTCGCATTCAACTGCCCCTGAACGGGGGCGAGCGCGTTGCCCGCCAACATTTACAGGACTATCTCTGGCAAACCCGGGCAGTCGGCCACTATCACCAGACCCGCAATCAACTGATGGGCTTGAGTTGCAGCAGCCTGTTCAGCGCCCATATGGCCTGGGGGGCCATTTCGGTTCGTGAAATCTGGCGACAACTGACCAGCTGGGAGCAGTTACACCCTGATTCCCGAGCGGTCAGAGCCCTCAAAGACGAGCTGCTGTGGCGTGAGTTTTTCCATTGGTCACTGGTGGTGAACGGGGCCAGGGTATTTCAGCTCAACGGTCTGAAAGATCAGACGCCCCCTACACGCTTCGATGCGGAGTTATGGCAAGCCTGGTGCAGGGCAGAAACCGGGGTACCGGCCATTGATGCCGGCCTCAACGAGCTGCAACGTACTGGCTTTGTATCCAACCGCCTCCGTCAGAATATGGCCAGCTATCTGATTCACGAGCTGAAACTCGACTGGCGTCTGGGCGCGCGCTGGTTCGAGCAGCACCTGATTGATGCGGACCCCGCCAGCAATTATGGCAATTGGGCCTACATCGCCGGGGTAGGCCACAACCCTCGCCCTGAGCACCGTTTCAGCCTGAACCAACAACTGCAACATTACGACCCCGATCTGCAGCACCTGCGCCACTGGTTGCCGACCCTGGAAGACCTGAATACGGATGCGATTCTTCGACACCAGTCAGGTGAGCACTTACTTACGGGCTACCCTTCTCCCGTTGTCACCGTCCCGCAGAGCGACGCCACCTGACTGGCAGGCACAAAAAAAGCAGCCAATGGCTGCTTTTGGGCGCTGTGGCAGTCAAGCCGTCTCCGGGCATCATGCCATCGGAGTAATGTTCTTCACGTTCTTCGCCGTAAAGTAGGCAATGCCGGTTTCACTGTCACCGACTTCGACCCGGTTCGGAGCCAGCGCCGAACTGCGCACCGCAGCGACGTAGAGGCCCTTGCTGGACACCAGGTTTTTATCGACATCGTTGAAATGCGGCTGCGAGAAGGCAAAGGTCTTGCGCTCACAGCCACGCTCCAGGGTAAGAATCAGCTGTGCGTCTGCCAGCTCGGTCGCCCGGCTGAAGTTCACATAGCTGACACGGTAGCTCTCATCGAATTCAAAGAGGTACTGACTGACTTTCTGACGACTGATACTCATTGTTCTGACCCACGGTGTTTGCGTTTCACACTCATAGGTTTAGCCGCTGCCCATTGACCCTGCCATGAGGTTTAACAGAAAGCTACACGAAACCTTTAAACGTCATTTTTCCGGGTTTTCGGCGGCGCTAACGCCTGAAAAATATCATTGCCTGGCCTGAAAGGTACGTAAGACAGGTGTCAAAAAACAGTGGCCATCACAAGCATTTACAGCCGTTAACTTAACAATTAACGCGTTGTTACCAGTTGCGTAAGCGCATCCCGGAGAGTGGGGTACGCAAACTCAAAACCCGCACTCTGGAGTACATCCGGTACGACCATCTGCCCCTTAAGTAAGAGATCACTCATTTCGCCCAGCATCAGCTTCAGGGCAAACGCAGGCGCAGGCAGCAACGCCGGACGGTGCAGGGCAGAGGCAAAGCTGCGTGTGAAATCTGCGTTCGAGACCGGCACCGGGGCTGTCATATTGACGGCACCGGACAGGTCAGAGTTCAATAAAAAATCGACTGCATTGCAGTAATCTTCGCGATGAATCCACGACATCATCTGCTGACCGTCCCCCAGTCGCCCACCTAACCCCAGTAAAAAAGGCAGTCGCATACGCTCCAGCATGCCCCCCTGCCCGAGCACAAGGCCCGTGCGAAGCATGACCAGGCGCCCGGCAATCAGACTGAACCCCTGAGCCGCACTTTCCCAGTCGTCGCACAGTTGGGCGGCAAAGTCGCGACCTGCTGGTGCCTTTTCAGTCAATGGTGTGCTCTGCTGTCCGTCAAAAGCGCCATAAAACCCAACCGCAGAGCCAGACAGTACCACCTCGTATTTTTGCCCGGTGCGCACTGACCATTGCACCAGCGACTCGGTGAGGCGAATGCGGCTGTCGCGCAATGTCTGTTTGCGCGAGTCCGACCAACGCGCGTCAGCGATCCCTTCACCGGCCAGGTTCACCAGTGTGTCGAAGGAGACATCGTCCAGTGCATCCAGAGAGGCCACAGCATTTACGGGCTGTTGCCACCGTTTCGCCGCAACCAGAGGCCGGCGGGTCAGTACGGTGATCTGGTGACCCTGCTCTAACCAACGCTCGACGAGACGGCTGCCAATAAACCCAGTGCCGCCGGTAATCAGTATGTGTCTGTTCATGATGCGCTGCCTCCTGCGCGGTGATACATCCTTAATATTTATACATTAGTTGTACAAAGATGGCATCCCTCATACACTAACGGAAGTTTAGAGGAAGCTCTCATGCAACACATTGCCATTATAGGTGCTGGTCTGGCCGGTCTGAGCACCCTGCAACATCTTGATCCGGCCGATTGCCACGTCACCCTGTTTGATAAAAGCCGTGGCCCGGGTGGCCGCCTGTCGAGTAAAAAAGTCGGCGACTCCAGTTGGGATATGGGCGCACAGTACCTGCGCGCGCATTCGGATGCCTTTGCCGCACAGCTCGACACCTGGCAGCAGGATGGTCTGGCAGACCTGTGGCCGGTCACACCAGCGGTCATCGATGATAAAGGGGTGACTGCCTCGCCGGATGACACCCGACGTTACGTCGGCACCCCCCGCATGACCGCCATCAGCCGCGCCATGAGCCAGAAAGCAAACGCCTTTCACACCCAGACGCGCATCGTGAACCTTCGCCGGCAAAACGATCAGTGGTTACTCAAGTGCGATGCTGGGCAGGAGTATGGCCCATTCGACACACTCGTGATTGCGGTGCCACCGCAACAGGCTGCGGATCTGCTGCCTGAAGCTTCGCCACTGCATCAGGCCGCTGCCAACCAGACCATGGACCCCAGCTGGACTCTGCTGCTGAGCTGCGAAGAGACTCTGCTGCCCGGCACCGACGCGGCCTATGTTCACACCGGGCCTCTGCGTTGGATAGCACGTAACAATGCCAAGCCCGGGCGCGCCACTGAGCAGGCCTGGGTGATTCAGGCCAGTGCCGAATGGAGTAACCAACACCTGGAAACGCCCCGCAATGACGTCCAGCAGGCACTGATCGACGCATTCCGTCAGATAACCGGGGCTGATACGCTGACATTGAAGAATGTCTGGCTGCACCGCTGGCTGTATGCTTTACCCGGAGAGACCCCAGCTCAGCAGGGGCCACTGCAGGACCCGGAGCAAGCGCTCTTTCTTTGTGGCGACTGGACGCATCGGGGCTCCGCCGAGGGAGCCTGGTTAAGTGGCCGCGACACCGCACAACAGATCATTGAAAAAGGCACGGTTTAAGATGTCCGCTGAAGACTCAACACAGAAGACCCCGACCCCATCCGCGACGGTGTTGCTGGCACACGGCAGCACCGATGAGAACTGGTTGGCACCCTTTCGCACAATGCACCAAGACATCCTGCAACAGACCCCGGGCCAGCGTGTAGAGCTGGCCTATATGGAACTGGCCGAACCGTCCTTGCAGTCGATCATCGCCAGTCTGGTCGCCGAGGGGATAACCCGCGTCGACATTCTGCCGCTGTTTTTTGCTGCAGGCCGGCATCTGCGCAAGGACGTACCGGCCATGTTGGAAGCCATCAAAGCGGAATCCGAAATCCCGCTGACATTGAATCTGCACACCCCGGTGGGACTTGAGCCTGAAATCTCCTCAGCCATCAGCCAACTGGTGATCCGCAAGGTCCAGTAAACAGAGCGTCGTCAGCGTTCCGTAATCTTGTACAGATATACAAAAACTTATACAAGATTGGTTGACTTGTAGAACTTTTCGGTGTCATATAAAACTTATACAAACAGTATAACTTTAAGGTGACACCGCCATGAATCGTCCAACAGATGCGCTTATTCCCGTCGGTATCAGTGCCTGCCTGATGGGTGAGAATGTGCGCTTTAATGGCAGCCATAAGCGCTCACGATTCTGCACCGACACACTCAGCCGTTACTTTGATTTCCGCCCCGTCTGCCCGGAAGTGGCCATCGGTATGGGTACACCGCGCGAACCGATCCGTCTGGTGTCTCATGATTCCGCCGATCACAACCCGCGTGCCCTTGGCGTAAGCAATTCAGACCTGGACGTGACCGATGACCTTGAGCGCTTTGCCGACGACTGTGCTGATCGCATGCAGGATCTGTGTGGCTTCATCCTGATGCAGAAAAGCCCCAGTTGCGGGGTGTTTGAGGTGAAACGTTATCTGGAGAACGGTCACCCGGAAGGCAAAACCAGCGGCGTTTTTGCCCGTCAGCTGCGCAAGCGACTGCCGCTGCTGCCCATCGAAGAAGCCGGCCGCCTGAACGACGCGGCCCTACGCGAGAACTTCATGGTCAGGGTTTATGCCTATCATGACTGGACTGAATTCTCGTCCACAGCCATCACGGCAGCACGACTGATCGAATTCCACTCACGTTACAAGTATCTGGTTATGGCGCACAGCCCGGTGGCGTACAGCAATATGGGCCGTCTGCTCTCGGATCTGAGTGCCGGAGTGGATGCCATCGCAGAGACCTACATTCACATGCTGATGGATGCTCTGGCCAAACCGGCAACGCGCAAACGCCACACCAACGCACTGATGCACCTGCAGGGGTACCTGAAAAAGAACCTCTCTTCCGCAGATAAGCAGGAACTGCGCACCCTGATCAACGAATACCATGACGGCATCATCCCTCTGGTTGTGCCACTGACCCTGCTTAAGCACCACCTGAAACGACACGAGGATCAGCACGCCTACGCCATCCAACAGGTGTACCTGAATCCACATCCCTATGAACTTGGCTTGCGCAACAGCCTGTAATTGACGGCCGATGATCTTATGACCCGACTTGTCTGGTTCCGCAATGACCTGCGGATACACGATAACCCCGCATTGTCTTTTGCACGCCGTGACGATGCAGAAGCCACAGTGGCGGTGGTATTCGCCCCTGCCACCCAATGGCAGAAGCACGGTCTTGGCCCCCGGCGGATCAATCTCTACCGCCAGGCGATCATGAATTTACAAGCCGAACTGCAGAACCTGGGCATTCCTTTGCTGATTGCGCCCGGCGATACCTTTGCCGAATGCTTAACACAACTGCAGAGCCTGCTTGAAGAGTTCGCCTTCAGTGAAGTGGATTTCAATATTGAATACGAAATCAACGAACGCCAGCGCGATGTGCGACTCTCACGCTGGGCCGCTGAACGCCACATTCATGTGAATAAATTCCACGATCAGTGTCTGATCCCACCCGGTGAAGTGCTGACCGGTGACGGCCAGATGTACAAGGTATTCACCCCGTTCAAAAAAGCCTGGCTGAATGCCCAGGCCAATCACTGCGAAGCGCCTTGTGCCGCACCGGCCCCTCAGGCCATTGAGAGCATCAGTCAAAACATACTCAACGCCTGGCAGTCACTCGGAGTTGAATTAACGGCAACGCTGGACGACCTGTGGCAAGCCGACGAAAACAGTGGCCACGATCAGCTGCAGGCGTTTCTCGACCGCGATGTGCTGTACTATAAAGAGCAGCGTGACTTTCCCGATGTCGACGCCACCAGCAGGCTGTCTTTTTATCTGGCCCTCGGAATCCTGTCGCCACGGCAATGTATTTATACGGCCTGGCAAAAAAACCACTGCATGCTGTCCGGGGGCGAAACCGGTATCGACACCTGGATCAGCGAACTGGTGTGGCGCGAATTTTATCGTCACCTCATCGTTGCCTGGCCAGATCTGTGCAAACACCAACCGTTTAAAGCCGAGACCAACGCGGTGCAGTGGCGCGACAGCGACGCCGACTTTCAGCGCTGGTGTGACGGAAAAACCGGTTATCCGATTGTCGATGCTGCCATGAAACAATTGCTGGATCAGGGCTGGATGCACAACCGTCTGCGTATGATTGTCGCCATGTTTCTGACCAAACACTTATTGATCGACTGGCGTCGTGGTGAAGCCTTTTTTAATTACCACCTGGTCGACGCCGACTTTTCCGCCAACAACGGTGGCTGGCAGTGGAGTGCCTCAACAGGGGCTGATGGTGCACCCTATTTCCGTATTTTTAATCCGACGACCCAGTCTGAGAATTTTGATCCTCAGGGGAATTTTCTGGCCCGTTACCTGCCAGAGTTAAACAGCATCCCGGTAAAACAGCGGCATAATCCGTCGCCTGAACAGCGTCGTCGCTGCCAATACCCGGACCCCGTGGTCGAGCACAAATCCGCACGTCAGCGTGCGCTGGATGCCTTCCGCCAGACTTCTGAAAGCCAGGCAGGATAATGCATGTCAGCTGATCTCAATAACCGCCGTTTTATTCCCGCCAACCTGATGCGCTGGCTCGATTCTCAAGCCGACATTCAGGAGGATATGACCAGCAAAGACTTCAGCTGGCCGCGTATGGCGCCCTATATTGTGCTGCACCTTGCCTGTTTCGCGGCGTTTTTTACCGGTGTCAGTACCACGGCGGTGGTCGTTTGTGTTGCCCTGTACCTCATCCGTATGTTTGCGATTACTGGGTTTTATCATCGCTATTTTTCGCATAAGACGTTTAAAACAAACCGCGTATTTCAATTCCTGTTTGCTTTGCTGGGCAATATGTCAGCGCAGCGTGGTCCGCTCTGGTGGGCTGCGCATCATCGCGTTCATCATCAACACTCCGATCAGGAAGAAGATCTTCACTCTCCGGTTCAACGTGGTTTCTGGTGGAGTCATATGGGCTGGCTGACCTGCAACGCCAGCTTCGTAACCCGCATGGAACGGATCAAAGATTTTGCCCGCTTCCCTGAATTACGCTGGCTTGACCGCTACGACAACGTTGCACCTATGCTGCTGATCGCGATTCTGTACATCGGTGGTGAGATGCTGGCTGCTTACGCTCCGGCATTGAATACGAACGGTGCGCAACTTGTGGTCTGGGGCTTCTTTATTTCCACCGTGGCGCTATTTCACGGCACTGTGACCATTAACTCTCTGTGCCACACCTGGGGCAATCGCCGCTTTAACACCCGCGATGACAGCCGCAACAACTGGTTTCTGGCGCTTATTACACTGGGTGAAGGCTGGCACAACAACCACCATCGCTGGGCCGTCTCAACGCGTCAGGGCTTTTACTGGTGGCAGATTGATATTACCTATCTGATTCTGAAAGCCATGAGCTGGGTCGGCATTATCCGTGACCTGCAGCCGGTGCCTGAGCATGTGCTCAAGGAGGGGCGTCATGGACAATAGTTTTTCAGACATGCGGTACGACCGCTTTATTCACACCTACCAGACGCTCGGCCCCGGGGTTCAGTCCGAGCATTTGTTAAAGGCCCTGTACCACGAAGATGTGGTGTTTAAAGACCCGTTTCATCAGATCAGCGGCCTGGAACACATGGTGAAGTATTTCGATGGTCTGTACGCCAACCTGAGTGACTGCCATTTTGAGTTTCACGAAATTCTTTCCCAGCATCAACTCGGCACCCTGTTCTGGACACTGACTTACCGCCACCCGAAATTACACAGCGGCAAAAAAGACATTCAGGTCGAGGGCATGAGCCTGCTGCACTGGCAGGACGACAAGATCATTGTCCATCAGGATTTTTTTGATGGCGGCGCCATGATTTACGAGCACCTGCCGGTGATGGGCTGGGCCATCCGCAAACTGAAGGAGCGCATGTTATGAGCCTGATCCGTCAGCCTGATTTTCCTGAAATGAAAGAGCAGATTGTCTGGCTTACCGGTGCCTCCTCGGGTATTGGTAAAGCCCTGACCCGCAAACTGGCGGACAATTGCCTGCACCTCTACATATCAGCGCGCAGCGAAGACAAGCTGAACAAACTGGCTGAGGGTGCGGACAACATTACGGTGATCACCGCCGATATTACCGATATTGAATCCGTTAAAGCAGCCGCCAACACCATTATGGAAGCCAGTGGCCGTATTGATACCCTGATCGCCAATGCCGGTACCTGCGAATACGTGGATGCGCTGGACCTCGACCCCGACCTGTTCCGTCGGGTTCACGAGACCAATTTCATGGGCATGGTGAATACCATCACCGCCGCCATGCCCCTACTGCTGCGCAGCCGCCGTGGATATATTGCCGGGGTCAGCAGCAGCGTCAGCTTTCTCGCCATGCCTCGTGCTCAGGCCTATGGCAGCTCAAAAGCGGCAGTGACGCACTTTCTGGATGTTATGCGTGCCGACCTGGCACCGGCCGGCATTGATGTGTCTGTGATCAGCCCGGGGTTTGTAAAAACACCGCTGACGGATGTGAATGACTTTCCGATGCCGATGATGATCAGCCCGCAGGAAGCCGCCGATGCTATTTTTAATGGCCTGCTCAAGCGCCACTGGCAGATTCATTTTCCGAAACGATTTACCTATCTCTTGATGTTACTGGGTAGCCTGCCTGCGTTTCTGCGTCATCGTCTTACCAGAAAAATGTCGCGCACGCGTCTTCAGGACCATAAAGCCCGGGAAATTTTAGGAAAACATTCATGAAACAACGTATTGCGGTCGTCGGTTCTGGTATTGCAGGCCTGACGTCTGCCTGGTTACTGCGCGAACGTTATCAGGTCGACCTGTACGAGTCCGGTGATTATTTTGGCGGACATACCCAGACGACCGATGTCGAAATCGACGGCACGACGTATCCGGTGAATACCGGTTTTATTGTATTCAATGACTGGACCTACCCGGGCTTTATCCGACTGATGGAAAAGCTCGGTGTCGCTCATGAAGAATCCGACATGAGCTTCAGCGTGCGTTGCGAAAAAACCGGCAACGAATACAACGGAGCAAACCTCGATACCCTGTTTGCCCGACGCAGTAATTTACTGCGGCCCTCATTTTTAAGAATGGTCAAAGACATCCTGCGCTTTAATCGTGAAACACGTGAAGAACTCGACAGCGGCGCTGTCAGTAAAAGCGAAACGCTGGGTCAGTATCTGACACGAAAGAAATACAGCAACACCTTCCGCGATCTTTACATCGTACCCATGGGTGCAGCTATCTGGTCAGCCAGCGAAGACATGATGATGGCGTTTCCGCTGTATTTTTTCCTACGGTTTTTTAACAACCATGGCATGCTCAGCGTGGACGACAGACCTCAGTGGCGGGTCATCAGTGGTGGTTCACAAAGCTATGTACGTCGCATGCTGGAAGACATTCCCGATGCGCAGAAATTCCTCAACACACCGGTGCATTCTGTTACCCGTACGGGTGGGAAAATCCAGTTAACATCAAAGCGTGGCACACAAGAATACGACCAGATTATTTTTGCCTGCCACAGCGATCAGGCGCTGGCTATTTTAGATGATGCTACGGACGCTGAACGGGATATCCTGGGTGCTATTCCTTACAAGATGAACGATGTCGTTCTGCACACAGACAGCAGCATTCTGCCGCAGCGTAAAAAAGTCTGGGCCTCCTGGAATTACCATATTGGCCAGACACAACAGGATGCCGTTGCCGTCACCTATTATATGAACCGCCTGCAGAACTTTGATGATGCACCGGTCGACTTCTGTGTCACCCTGAATAAAACCAAAGATATTGATCCTGAAAAAATCATACGCCGGTTTAATTACGCTCACCCGGTGTTCACCCTGGATGGCATGGCTGCACAGCAGCGGCACAGTGAAATTTCAGGACGGAATAACACCCATTTCTGTGGTGCCTACTGGATTAATGGTTTTCATGAAGATGGTGTACGCAGCGCTCTGCGGGTGACCGAAGCCCTTGGCGTACAACTGGATTCAGGCAAAGAGCTGTGAAAACAGATAACGCCATATTCACCGGTCGTGTCCGCCACCGTCGGTTTAAACCGGTGTCACACGCCTTTGCTTATAAGGCGTTTATGGTATGGCTGAACCTGGATAAGACTGATGAGTTTTTTGCACTTAACCGGCTGTGGGGAACCTCCCGCTTTCACCCGGCGCGTTTCTGTCGTAACGATTATTTCAAACACCCGAACCGTCAGGTCGAAAACAACCCGGTCAATTTAAAGCAGCACGTGCAGGCCGCTTTTGAACAGGATGCGGGCATCCGTCCGGACAGCATCTGCATACTGACCAACCTGCGTTATTTTGGTTATCTGATCAATCCGGTGACGTTTTATTACGGCTACGACAGCAACGGACAGCTGCTGGGTATTCTTGCCGAAATTACCAATACACCGTGGGACGAACGTTTTCATTACACTCTCGTTACCCCAGCGAATCCCAATCTGGCCACCCCGGCTCAGACAGAGGCTGACCTGGCCATTACGCCAGAGCATGTAAAAACACACCACAATGGTGAGGCACACTACCGCTATCGTTTTTCAAAAGTGTTCCACGTATCTCCGTTCAATCCATTGGATATGGAATACGTCTGGAGCATGCCCGACACCCACGCGCACTTCGCCATTCATATGCAGACCCTGAATCAGGGTGCCCTGGATTTCGATGCCACGCTGGATATGCAACGCCAGCCAGTTACCGCAAAGACACTGCAACATACTTTGCTCACCTTCCCCTTTATGACACTCAAAGTGCTCTGGGGTATTTATTCAAACGCGGCCCGGTTGTGGCTTAAAAAATCCCCGTTTTATTCACACCCCGGTAACCAGCCTGAGCAAGACCTCAGAGCCCGGTTATCTCACCGGCAGGAGTAATTCCATGAAATCACTGACGCTCAACACCGCCAATATTTCCATTCTCGACCGACTCTGCCGTCAGGCGCTGTTTTCAACGCTGGACCGCCTGCATACCGGGGTAATCCGGGTTCATGAAGGCAATGAATGCCGAGAATTCGGGCGCCCCAGCGAGCGGGTATCGGGCGTGGGTATTTATATTCACGACTGGGAGGCCTACCGCAGTATTGCTCTGAACGGCAGCGTTGGCGCGGGTGAATCCTACATGACAGGCGACTGGACGGCCTCTGATTTGCCGGGACTGATCCGCATTCTGTCACTGAATAAAGATGTGGTAGACAGCATCGACAGCGGCTGGGCCAGTGCCGGTAAATTCTTGCTGAAGGGGTTTCATGCCCTGAACCGCAATACCGAAAAAGGCTCGCGACGTAATATTGCTGCTCATTACGATCTGGGTAATGACATGTTCGCGCAGTTTCTCGACCCGACCATGATGTATTCCAGTGGTATTTTCCCGCGTGCAGATGCCACGATGGAAGAAGCATCGGTGTTCAAGATGGACCGCATCTGTCAGAAGCTCGCGCTGACTGCGGATGATCATCTGGTCGAAATCGGCACCGGCTGGGGGTCTATGGCCATTCACGCCGCAACGTTTTATGGCTGCAGGGTGACCACCACTACCATCTCCAGCCAGCAGTATGAATACGCCGCAGAAAAAATACGTGAAGCCGGCCTGGAAGACCGTATCACCTTACTGCAACAGGACTACCGTACCCTGGAAGGCCAGTTCGACAAACTGGTGTCCATCGAAATGATTGAAGCCGTCGGCTGGCAATATCTGGATACCTATATGGCCACGGTCAGCCGCTTGCTGAAAGACGATGGCCTTGCGTTAATTCAGGCCATTACCATTGATGACCAGCGTTATGAAGAGGCCAAGCGCAGTGTTGATTTCATCAAGCGCTATATCTTTCCGGGCAGTTTTATTCCCTGTGTCACCGCCATCACGCAGTCTGCCACGGCCGTCACCGATATGAAGCTCACACACATGGAAGACATTACGCCACATTACGCCCGCACGCTGGCGGCCTGGCGTGAGCGTTTTCTGGCCAATAAAGAGACGATAAAGTCCTATGGATATACTGACGACTTTGTCCGCCTGTGGGACTTTTACTTCGCCTATTGCGAAGGGGGTTTTGCCGAAAGAGTGATTGGTGATGTACAGTTGCTGCTTTCCAAACCTCTTAACCGCCGGGAGCCAGTTCTGGGAGTATTATGAAAGTATTCGGTCCTTTGCCACGTCCATTAGAGCGTTTGATTAACTTTGTGGCTTATCAGATCACCTGGTTTACCGCTGTTTATAATGGCAATGGCATCGGCCTGCCTTTAATTGCTGCCTTCCTGCTGCTGCACACTCAGTTTGCCCGCGAGGGAGAATGGAAACTGATCGCTTTCTTCGGTATCGCGGGTATCTGCCTTGATACCCTTTGGTTGAATCTGGGTCTGACGTATTACCCTGAAAACTCAGAAACTGTCTTCCTGCCGTTGTGGATGATGGGTCTGTGGTTTGCGGTGTCGACCACACTGACTCACGCCATTAACCCATTCTTCCGCCGCCCGATTGCCGTCACCATTATGGCTGCGATGATCGCACCTTATGCGTACTCTGTCGGTTCTGAAGCCGGGGGCATGGTGATCACCGAAGCTGGCTATTACGCCATTGCTGCGGGCTGGTCGACTCTGATGTTCATCGCCTCATTCACGGTCAGATACATCCGCCCGGACCTGATTGGCCTGGAGCACTGATCGTTCGTCCGGGGCCTCAGTGGAGTCTGACGGTCCCGGGCTTTCCCTCACAGGATCACTGAGACATGACAATAAGAATTCCTATGCTCAGTGCCCGACTGGCCCTCACGCTTCTGCTGGCGTCAGTCTGCGGCTCTTTTTCTCTCGAACTGACAGCCGATGAAATGACGTTCAGAGGCGAAGCGTTTGGCCTGAAGTCCGGCAGTCTTCTGTACCGTGAGACCCACCAGCTGTTGCTCAACGAGGGCAGACCGGTTTCCGGCCTGGTGGAATATGTCGATACTGAAGGCGAGCTGATCGCCCGCAAGACCAACCGCTATCATGCTCTTCCGGCCACCACGGATTTTGACCTGCAGGACTCACGCTCAGACTACCGTGAGCAAGCCATTCTGAATCAGGAAGACTGGACTCTGAGCCGCACGGAGAACGGCCAAACAGAACGTAAGACTCCCGGAAAACCCAGGTACCAGGCCGTCGTCGATGCCGGTTTTGACGCATTCGTGCGGCAACACTGGGATACGCTGCTCGCGGGAGACACAGTGCCTTTTTCATTCGCGGTGCCTGCCCGATTGGACTGGATCGACTTCCGCCTGATTCCGCACAAAGTCACCGACACCACGCTCACCGTCGAAATGAAGTTGAAATCGCGCATGCTGGCCTGGCTGCTTGACCCTATTCGTCTTACTTACGACCGCGACACCCGGCGCTTGCTGACGTACCGCGGCCTGACCAATATCCGTGATGCCAACGGCGAAGGTATCCACGCCGAAATCAGGTACCACTATGACTGACCGTATGTTGTTTCCGAAAGCAGCGCTGTTATCACTTCTGGTTATGCTGCCCCAGAACAGTTATGCAGACAGCTCACAGACAAACACCTCACAGCCAGACAACTCACAGACAAACGCTTCGCCAGACGAACCTGCTGTCGAACTGGAGCCCGTGGTTAAAGGCGGCGTTGTAAAGC
>OBIY01000452.1_pt1 | contig 16016 bp, 13 predicted proteins | sample 1519841 | NCBI WGS metagenome assembly OBIY01 (sample SAMN03019774, study PRJEB22545) | beach sand metagenome | biome: beach; feature: sea beach; material: beach sand | place: USA: Municipal Pensacola Beach, FL | collected 2010-07-30 | depth 30-40 cm m
GTATAGGAGAGCTGCCTACTGACTGGAGTTCAGACGTGTGCTCTTCCGATCTGTAGGCAGCTCTCCTATACGCGCCTGCAGTCGCCGATGCAGTGTGCTGTTGCGGCAACCTACGTGACCGCCAATGAAAACGTCAACCCGGGCGCCCCGGTGGCGGAAATTACCTGCGGTGAACAGTTTGAGGTTGAAATCGCGGTCCCTGAATTGCTTATCGCCGGATTCCAGCAGGGCGACAGTGCAGTGGTGCGCTTCGATGCGCTGCCCGGGGAGCAATTTCCCGGAAAGGTTACTGAAGTAGGGGTTGCGGCAACCAACGTCTCCACCACCTTCCCGGTAACGGTGAGGCTGTTACGAGATGATCCGCGCCTGCGTGGGGGTATGGCTGCAGAGGTCACCATAGAGCTTGATGCTGCCGGAACGGAGCGCCTGGTGTTACCGCCGGTGGCGGTAGGCGAGGATCGACTGGGGCGGTATGTTTATGTGCTCGACTCTCGGCACAGTGGCGCGGTTCTGGTGAGACGCCGCGCGGTTGAAGTCGGCGCGTTGACGGAGCAGGGCGTTGAAATTCTCAACGGTCTTCAGCCACAGGAGCGCGTTGTGGTCGCTGGCCTCAGCAAGCTGGAAGACGGCATGGCGGTGAAATTGAACGGAGCAGGTACTAACTAACATGGACCTGACCCGTCTCGCCATCGATAACGACCGGGTTTCGCTGGTACTGCTGCTGGCACTACTGGTAGCCGGTATTTCTGCTTTTTTTAACCTGCCGCGCGATGAGGACCCCGGCTTCACCATTCGTGTCGCTCAGGTGGTGACTCACTTCCCTGGTGCCAGTCCGGCCAGAGTCGAGCAATTGGTGACTGACAAGATTGAAAGAGTCGTACAGCAGATGCCGGAACTCGATTTTGTCACCAGTGAGTCAGCGGCCGGCATTTCCATCGTCCGCATCAACCTTAAAGAGGAATACCGTGATTTGCGGCCGATCTGGGATGACCTGAGACGCAAGATAGACAGCGTGCGTGCTGAGCTGCCAGGTGATGTTCATGGTCCGGTGGTTAATGATGAATTTGGCGAAGTATTTGGTGTTGTTCTGACCGTCAAAGGTGATGGCTTTGACTATGCTGAACTGAAGCAGGTTGCTGACGAAGTGCGTGACGAACTGTTGCGACTTGAGGAAGTTGCCAAGGTGGAAATTCACGGTGATCAGGCAGAGCGGGTGTTCGTTGAGTATGACAATGCCCGTCTCGCCGAGCTCGGGCTGTCGCCGGCAGAACTGGCGCAGGTGCTCTCCACCAGTAACATCATCGTGTCCGGCGGTGCGGTTACAGTAGGGCGCGAACGAATATTGCTGGAGCCGAGTGGAAACTTTGAGAGCGTTGATGACCTTAAACGTACGGTGATCGCACTGCCTGCCGGAGGCGAGACGCTGTTTCTGGCAGATATTGCGCAGGTTTACCGTGGCTATATAGATCCACCGGAATCGGCGGTTCGAGCCGACGGCCAGCCATCGCTGGCGCTCGCCGTGTCGATGGTCAAGGGCGGCAATATCATTCGTCTTGGCGAGCAGGTTAGTGCCGCCCTTGATGATATAGGCAATGCTTATCCCTGGGGCATTGAGCTTCAGCTTGTAGCCTATCAGCCGGGCAGGGTGGAGGAGTCGGTCAGCGGTTTTGTCACCAACCTGATGCAGTCAGTACTGGTGGTGATTGGCGTAATGCTGATGTTTCTCGGATTGCGCACCGGCCTGGTCGTGGCCAGTCTGATCCCGATGGCGGTACTGTTGACCTTTGTGGTGATGTCGATGTTCGGTATTGGACTCGATCGCATGTCGCTGGCCGCGCTGATCATTGCCCTGGGTATGTTGGTGGACAACGCTATCGTAATGGTCGAGAACATCCAGGTGCTGTCTGCTCAAGGGGTCTCCCGTCGTGATGCAGCCATGCAGTCGGCACGCGAATTGCGGGTGCCGCTGCTGACCTCATCGATGACCACCGCAGCGGCTTTTTTACCGATCTTTCTCGCCGAGTCCACGGTCGGCGAATACACTGCGCCGCTGTTTAAAGTACTGACCATTGCGCTGCTGAGTTCCTGGGTGCTGTCGCTGACGATGGTGCCGCTGCTGTGTACCCGGTTATTGCCGGTGGGCCAGAACCCGATCGCAGAGAAGGAGGACGGTAGCGGAGGCGCTGGCGCACGTTATCAGCGTCTGCTCGATTCCGTTCTACGGCGACGCTGGCTGTTCATCGTGACCCTTTTACTATTACTGTTCTCTGCAATCGGTATCGCCCGGCTGGTACCGAATATTTTCTTTCCCGCTTCTGAAAACCGCTTTTTCAAGGCCGACCTGGAACTTCCAGTGGGTACCGATATTGAGCAGACCCGCGCCACGGTAAAACAGCTCGAAGTTTTTATCGAGTCGCGGTTACTGGCCACTCCTGAGCGCGCCGGTATTGTCGACTGGGTTGCCTACATAGGTTCGGGCGGACCGCGTTACGTGCTTGGCCACACGCCCAAACCACCCAAACCGCACTACGCTTATCTGCTGATCAACGTCAGTGATGAGCAGGTCATCGATCAGTTGATAGAGCAATTGGAGAACTACTCGCGTGACCAGTTTCCGGACCTGACAGCGACTTTTCGTCGTACCCTCAACGGGCCTCCGGTGGAGAAGCCGGTTCAGGTACGTCTGATTGGCCGCGATGACGAACAGCTGTTTGCCTACGCTGATCAGGTAAAGGGTTATTTACGGGCGGTACCCGGCACTGTCAACATCACCGATGACTGGGGCATGCGCACCAAAAAGCTGCGCGTGAAAATCAACCAGGCGAGGGCAAGACGCGCTTCGGTTTCCAATCAGGATATTGCTCTGGCGCTGCAGACCGGTCTTTCCGGTCTGGTGTCCACTGATTTTCGCGAGGGGGAAGAGCTGATACCCGTGGTGCTGCGCTCCGACGCCGCGGAACGGCAGGATTTGAGCAAGCTGGCGGCCATTAACGTTTTTTCCAGTAGCTCCGGGCGCGCAGTGCCGTTGCGTCAGGTGGCAGATATTGAAGTTGACTGGCAGCCGGCGCAAATCCTGCGCCGCGACCGCTCGCGGGTGGTCACCGTCTCGGCCGACCTGCAGAGTGATGTCAATGCTGCTGCCATCACCGCAGAGATGATTCCTTGGCTGGAGCAGCGTTCCGCTGACTGGCCGATTGGCTATCGCTGGGAATTGGGGGGTGAATATGAAACCTCGGGGAAAGCGCAGTCGTCCATTCGTGCCAAGCTGCCGGTGGCGAGTCTGGTGATCGCTCTGCTGCTGGTGATGCAGTTCAACTCGGTGCGTAAAGTCGCGATTATTCTGCTGACCATTCCATTGGGAATTATTGGCGTGATGCCGGGGCTCTATCTGAGCGGTGCCAATCTCGGGTTCATGACCTTCCTCGGTATCATTTCCCTGTCCGGAATCATCATCAATAATGCCATTGTATTGATTGATCGTATTGGGCTGGAGATGAGTGAAAATGGCCTTTCGGCAGCCGCCGCTATTTCCGCAGCCGGTGCCCGTCGGTTGAGGCCTATTCTGCTGACCACTGCTACCACCGTACTGGGCATGGTGCCGCTGTGGATCGGCGGGGGAGCACTGTTCCAGTCGATGGCGATCGCCATTATTGCCGGGCTGTTGTTTGCCACGGTGCTAACCCTGGGATTGGTGCCGGTGCTTTATAGTTTGCTGTTCAGGGTCAACAACCGCGCCATCTAACCCTGGGGTGGTAGGGTCACCGTGCCAAACTGCTTCAGCTGCGGTAGTTCACAACCCGAGTCGCGGTCGCTGAGCAGCTTGCTGCGCAGGTCCGGTTCGCTGGTGTCTGGATGCAGCCAGATGGCGAGGAAGGCAGGGCCAAACCCAGGATCGCTGATGGTTCCGAGAAATCCGTCGACGCCTTCGAAATATGCGCTACCGTCATCGTCCACGGTGACGGCCAGATGGTCGCCCGGTTCAATATCAGGCCAGATCGACATCAGCTGATTTAGCCACGGACGATACACGCCGCTGTCGCTCATGCCCAGATGTTGCCACTGTTCAGCGGTTGAAAGGACCAGCTTGCGGGCTGGAATTGACCGGGCATAAGTGATTTTCAGGCGCCGCTGACTGCAATTGTGCGGGCTTTCCCAGTACTCGGCCTGGTAGAGCTGCAAGCCGAACCAGGTGAGCGAGCCGCTACCGATTTTTTCCAGCGTGGCGCCATTCGCTGCTGAATCTGCACCGCAGAGCGGAGCGAAAAAAACGCAGCAGATCAGTGCGCCAAGACTGCGGAGCCAGCGCCGGCAGGGCGCAGCATTGCCGAGATTGCCCGCAGCCGCTATCGTGCACCGATGGCTACTTGAGCAGTTCCCCATCGCGCCTGAGTAACAGCATGGTAGAGGTGCCTTTCGCCGCCAGTTTGCCCTCGGCAGTTAGGATTTCGCCTTCCAGGTAGACCGTCCTGCTGCCCTCGCGAATTACTCGGCCTTCGGCGATCACCTCGCCAGTGACCGGTCGCAGGTAGTTGACGTTCAGCGATGTGGTGGTCCAGAGGGTATCGAGCTTCGGATGGCTACCGATCATCGCATACCCCATCACCTCATCCAGAAATACCGCAAACATGCCGCCCTGTAGCGACCCGCGTGGGTTGCACCAGTCGAGGTTAAACGGGTAGCGAATCCGCGCGAACCCGGGTTCAATGACCTCGACATCGGCCTTGAAGGTTTTTAGCGTGCTTGGCTGGTCAAGGTCGGCAACGGTCAGGTCGATCTGGCGGCTTTTCTCGCCTGCCTGAGAACTGTCTCCGGTCATCGCTTCAGGCCTCTGCTTCGATGCGCAGGAAACGCCTGCTCACCTTGCCGGTGTTACCCTTGGGTAGTTCGTCTTTAAAGCGGTACTCCTTGGGCCGCTGATAGCTCGCCAGGTCGGTGGTTTTGGCGTAATCCTTAAGTTCATCTTCAGACACTTCAGCAGTGCAGACCACGTAGGCGACAACCTTCTGTCCCCATTCCGGATCGGTGACGCCAACCACTGCGCACTCGCTTATCGCCGGGTGGGACAACACGGCATCCTCTACCCGGCTGGGCAGAATATTGATGCCGCCGGAGATGATCATGTCGTCAATGCGACCGCGCAGGTAGAGGTAATTGTCAGCGTCGATAACGCCCATATCCCCTGAATGCCACCAGGGGCCTTCGAAGATACGCTCTGCCACATCGGGTTGGTCCCAGACTTCGCTGGCTACAGACAGCCCGCGGATCAGCACTTCACCTTCCTCACCATTGGGCAGAACGTCGGTGCTTTTACCACCCGGTTCAATGACGCGAACGTCGGCGTTGATGAACGGCTTGCCAACGCTGGACATTTTCTCTTCGTCATCAAAGTCGGGGGTAAACATCACCGTGCCGGCGGCGCAGGAGCCGGTTTCGGTGGTGCCGTAGATATTGATAATCGATTTGGTCACTTTCTGACGGATCAGCTCCATGGTCGAGGTGTCCATCGGTTCGCCGGCAAACCCGGCCCGCTCGACTTTGCTGAAGTCGTACTGGTCAATGTCATCCCTGCGCATCAACATGCGCCACATGGTTGGCACCAGGAAGGCGACAGTGGAACCTTCAGAGACGGTTTTCTGCAGGAAGACCTCGGGGTCCCAGGCGCTCATCAGCACGATCTTGGATGCCGAGTTCAGAAATGGCAGAGTGCAGTTGTACCAGCCGATGAAGGCGGTGGTGGACATGTTGACAATGCAGCTGTGGGGTGTGGTTGACCAGACGTAGGCGCCACCACGGGCACTTTCCACCAGAGTGCGGTGGGTGTGCATGATGCCCTTGGGCAGGCCGGTGGTGCCGGATGACAGGGCGATGACCGCAGTGTCGGTGGATTTCAGCGGCATCGGCCGGAAATCGAGTTCGTAGTTGTCCAGATCGCGCGGTATGACGACATCGCTACAGGCATCGATCGCTTGCTGTGGTGTCCGCTCACAGACCGAGCCGATGTAGGCGGTGATCATCGGCACGGTATTACGGATGTGTGCCGCAACTTCAGCAAGCGAGCAGTCATAAACCAGTGCGCGCGGCGAGAGCCGGTCAAGCGTGGCACTGATGGTCGCCGGTGACTCGCGCAGGTGCAGCGCGACCGGGATCGCGCCGAGCTCGATAGCACCAAACAGGGCGACGACATGGTTGGCAGACGGGTAGAGCAGCAGTGCTACGCGGTCTCCCTTGCGGACCCCCTGGGTGTGCAGCAACTTCGCCATGCGCTGTACTTTGTCCAGCAGCTCGGCGTAGGTGTAGCGGCAGATGTCATCGACCACCGCTTCGTTGTTTGGGAACCATTTGGCGGCGCGGTGCACCATGTCGCGGAGTGTGGCGTCTTGATCGTTATGCATACTTCCTCCCCTCTGAGTTAACAGTGGTCGACGGGAGACCCGTCAGGCCCCCGTCAGTGTGGCGTTATTGGGTTTAGTAAGATCTCGGCATACCAAGATCGTGCTGGGCAATATAGTTCAGAGTCATCTCGTCGGTCACCGGCGCGATGCGATTCAGGCGCAGGTTACGCCAGTGGCGTTCAACGCCCGACTCGGAGATATAACCGGCGCCGCCGAGGGTCTGGATGGCACGATCGGCGGCAAACAGCGAGGCCTTTGCGGCCGCATATTTGGCCATCGCTGATTCAACGCCACATTCACGGCGCTGGTCATAAAGCCAGGCTGCTTCGAAGGTTTTCAGTTTTGCAGTTTCGAGCTGGATTTTGGCTTCAGCCAGTGGGAACTGCAGACCCTGGTGGGTGCCGATTGGTTTGCCCCAGACTGAGCGTTCCTCGGCAAATTTCACCGCCTTGTTGATCAGATAGAGACCGGTGCCAACGCTGCCGGCAGCGATGGCCAGGCGTTCCGGGTTGAGTACACCATAGAGGGCGCGCCAGCCTTGTCCTTCCTTGCCAACCAGATTCTCTTTGGGTACTTCAAAATCGTCGAGAAAAACCTGATTGGTGTCCATAAAACGGGCACCCATTTTCTTGAACGGTCGCGCTTCGATCTGCTCGCTCGGCAGGTCACCGACCAGCAGCGAAACCCCGGCGGTGCGATTGGCCGCGTCATAGGGTGCGGTGCGGCACATAATGCCGACGTGGCGGGCGTTGGCGATGTTGGAAATGTAGACCTTCTGTCCCTTCACCTTGTAATGGTCACCGCAGTCGGCCGCTTCGGTGGTGATGGTGGTGATGTTGGAACCTGACCCGGGTTCTGTGAATGCGCCGGCCCATACGTCGCCCTTGATGATACCCGGCAGGTATTTTTCCTTCTGTTCCTGAGTTCCGGCACCTTCAATCAGATAGCCGCCGAATACCGGCCCGCAGACAAACATGCCGCCGCCTTCGCCGCCGCCCTCCGGGCAGGAGCTGAGCGCTTCGGCAGCGATACACATTTCGAGCATGCCCATGCCGCTACCGCCGTACTCTTCGGGCAGGGCTATACCCAGCAGGCCCTGATCGGCCAGAGCATCCCAGAACTCTCTGGGAAAACGGTAGTCATCATCGATTCCCTGCCAGTAATCGTCATTGAAATCGCTGGCAATTTTGCTGCATAGATCACGGAGTATGATCTGTTCTTCGCTGAAGTCGAAGTTCATTAGGGTGCCTCCTCCAGTGTTTATACGGTCAACCAGCCACGATCTCTGTCGTCATCTGGTTGCCACTTTAGCGACTGACCGTGTCGACAGGAGTCCCGGGTGCCAGGACTCCTGTCGAGCTGCTACCTGAATTAACAGCCGGTCAGGTTATACGTCGTTGACCAGCTTGTAGGTTTGCGTTCCTGGCTTGAACTCGCGCTTTTTGAAAGAGGCCAGTGCGGTGCGAATCCAGTCGTCGTTGGTTTCGCGGGAGAGTTCCCAAAGTTTGGCCATTTCGTAATCGATGGCGGCTTCAAAATCCATCCATTTGACCTTTTCGTAGACCTCTTTGGTTTTGGTCAGCACGATGCGGCCTTTATTGGTCAGCATATCGATTACTTTCTGGGTTTCTGCGTCGAGATCAGCCAGTGGCACTGATTTGGTTGCGTAGCCGAGCGCTTCCGCTTCAGCACCGGTAAAGGTATCGGCGGTGAGGGCGTAGTAGAGCGCCTTTTTGCGTGCCGGCATGTTGTGTGCGTAAGACCACGTGGTACCACCACCTGGGAAAATACCGAAGTTAACCTCGGAGAGTCCCCAGACTGATTCATTAGCCACTATGGAAATGTCGCATATGCCTGCCAGTTCCATGCCGCCACCGAAACACCAGCCATTTACCTTGGCGATAGTGACGGCCGGGAAATCTTTAAGTGCCTTGAACCAGGTGAAAACGTCTTTGTTGATCTCTTCCATTCTTTCCGGATCATCGAAGGGTTCCAGAAAGCACTGTTCCAGGTCCATTCCAGCACAGAAGGTGTCGTTGATACCGGTGATTACCAGCACTTTGCATTTGGCGGCGCGAACTTCTTCCAGCGCATGAACCATGTTGTTGTGCAGCGTCGGGCTCATGCAGTTTTTCTTTTCCGGGCGATTGAACTGCGCGGTCGCCACTTCGCCGTCGATGGTGAGGTTAATTGCTTCGTAGTTACTCAATTCCTGATACCTCCAGGGGTTGTACAACTATTTGCTACTTAGTTGTAATTTGATTGCTTGATTATTGGTGCCCGCCGACCTTGGCCGCCAGAGATGGTTACCATCCGCCCAGCGGGGCTTTTAAGCGCCTACCGGGTTTCGGATGAGCGCTGAAAATTCAAATTGCCAGCGGGTTTTGTGGGGCTTGTTATTGTTTTTCTAGAGCACGATAGCCCGCACTGGTCAAGTAAAACAGTTTCAAAGCGTGGTGTGAAGTCTGGTTTTTTTTATAAATTTATGCGCACATCGATAGCCATGTCGCGGTGGTATTTGTTCACCCGGGTCGGTGACGGTCACTCAGTGTAATTCGCGCCAAAAAAACACTCGAAAATGCTATGATCGCGCCGCTGTGGAGATTTCTGCCGATCAGCGTAGTGCCAGTATGAAAGCGTTGGTCGAAGACTCATTTCGGACGTACCGAGGCGGCAGCGACCGCCGGCGTGGCGGGGGGTATCCGCTCTTACGTATTTATTAAGGTGACCTGTCCGTGTCTGACCGGGTTCTGGTAGTTCAATGGCGGAATCGCTGAGTCGGTATTTTCATAATGAGAAACTGAACCATTTTAAATTCTTCTGGAGGAAGTTATGAGTAAACCTGTCATTGCCACCATTATCGGCGATCCTGCGGGAATTGGACCTGAGGTGGTAGTCAAGGCACTTGCCACCGGCAAGCCGTATGAAATCAGCCGGCCGGTATTGATTGGTTGTACTGAGGCGGTGGAGCAGGCACTGGAGATTACTGGGGCCAGTTTTAAGGTTAACAAAGTTACCGAGATTGATGGTGTAGGTGAAAATCCCGGCGAGATTGATGTGTACGATACCGGTCGCCTGGACCCCAATGCCTACGAGCTTGGTGTTGAGAGTGCTGCTTGTGGTAAGGCCACCGCAGATTGGCTGAAGGAAGGCGAAGAACTGGCGCTGGCAGGCAAGGTTGATGCGGTGATCATGGCACCGATAAATACCGGGTCGATGAAGATGGCCAACGTGCTCGACCAGATCATTCCGCCGGAGCCGGGTTCCACCTATCTGACGCTTCTTAACGGGCCGTTGCGGGTGGTGCATCTGACTGACCATATGCCGCTCAAGGATGTCAGTGGCCTAATCACCAAAGAGCTGGTGCATGGTGCAATAAAGCTGATCCATGACAGTTTTACGGCCTGGGGTACTGCCAATCCGAAAATTGGTGTTTCCGGGTTTAACTGCCATGCGATGGGCGAAGAGGATGCGACCGAGATCGTCCCTGCTGTAGAGCAGGCCAAAGCCGAGGGTATCAATGTTGAAGGTCCGGTTGCACCCGACACCGTGTTCCGGAGGTGTGTCGATGCACAGTACGATGTGGTGCTTTGTATGTATCACGACCAGGGGCATATTGCGCTGAAAACCTGGAAGTTCTCCGGCAACTGCGCGATGACTCTGGGCCTGCCTTATCTGAGTCTCTCTGTGGCTCACGGGACGGCTTTCGATATCGTTGGCAAGAATATTGCCGATCCCGATATGATTCTTAATTCCATGTTGCAGGCAGCGAGTTTTAGCGCCGGCACTGGTTTTATCAAACAGGCGGCCTGAGTTTGCTGTGCGGTGGCCTGAACCAATGATCCGGATGCAGGCCACCGTAATCCTCCGTATCAATCTCTTTCATTTGCGGTAATGGGCAGATCCGCAGCCGCCGTGCTGTTTGACCTCGATGGCACCCTGGTGGATACCGCGCCAGATCTGGTCGGAGCCCTCTATCAATTGCTAGACGAAATGAAGCTGGGGCGACCTGACTTCGACAAATGTCGGAACCGGGTCTCGCAGGGGGCGCGGGGGTTAATTCATATCGGACTCGGTATGACGCCAGAAGATGCGGGTTATGAGGAGTATCGGCAGCGGTTTCTCAGCCATTATGAGATACGCTTGTCGGCTCAAAGCGCGCTGTTTCCGGGGGTCGATGAACTATTGCAGCAGCTTGACCAGGCCGCAGTGCCCTGGGGCATCGCGACCAACAAGCCACACCGTTACGCCGAACCGCTACTCGAAGATCTGGGGCTGCTGGAGCGTTGCCAGTTTCTATTGACTCCAGATCATGTGGGAGCTGGCAAGCCAGACCCGGCAATGGTCTACCGTGCGGTTGAGCAGTTTGAAATCAACCCGGAGGCGTGCTGGTTTATTGGCGATGCGGAACAGGATGTAGTCGCCGGTCGAGCGGCAGGAGCGCGAACCGTAGTCGCCAACTGGGGTTATATCGGAGATCTGCAAACCGGAGCAGATTGGGATGCCGATTATCTTCTCGATCATCCGCTTGATCTTATCGAGCTGCTTTCAGCAGAGGCCGAGTAATCTACTGTTCTCGATCCGGCCTCTGCTGAGATAAGAGCTATACGTTGGGTCCGAGCATATCTGCCGGATTAACGAAACGGTCAAACTCTTCATCGGTCAGTAAACCGAGGCCCATTACAGCCGCCTTTAGAGTCGTCCCTTCACTGTGGGCTTTTTTCGCTGCTTTCGCGGCATTGTCGTACCCGATGTGTGGGTTGAGTGCGGTAACGACCATCAAATTACGGTCAAGGTACTCCTGCACCTGATCACTGAGCACCTCGGCACCAGCGACGCAGCGGTCGGCGAAACTGACGCTGGCGTCAGCGATCAGACGAATTGACTGCAGCAGGTTATAGATGATTACCGGCTTGAATACGTTGAGCTGCAGATGGCCGGTTGCGCCGCCAATATTGATGGCAACATCGTTGCCCATGACCTGAGCGGCAACCATGGTGATCGCCTCTGATTGGGTCGGGTTGACTTTGCCGGGCATGATCGAGCTGCCAGGTTCATTAGCCGGTAGTTGCAGTTCACCAATGCCATTTCGCGGACCGGAACCGAGCAGACGAAAGTCGTTACCGAGTTTCATCAGTACTGTTGCACAGGTTTTCAGTGCCCCACTGGTTAATACCAGTGCGTCGTGGGCAGCGAGGGCGGCAAACTTGTTGGGTGCGGAGACAAATGGCAATCCGGTAATTTCGGCAATTCGCGCCGCGACAGCGTCGGCAAATTGCGGATGGGTGTTGAGGCCGGTGCCTACGGCGGTACCACCGATGGCCAGTTCGCAAACTTTCGGCAGGCAACTTTGAATTGCACTGATCGATTCATCAAGCTGATGGACAAAGGCACCCAGTTCCTGTCCAAAAGTCAGTGGAACCGCATCCATCAGGTGGGTGCGCCCTGGCTTTATGACCTGTTCGTATTGTTTGGCCTTGGCGGCCAGCGCGTCGCGAAGGTGGGTTAGCCCGGGAATCAGTGTTGCGTTGATTTCACGCGCAGCAGCGATATGCATCGCGGTTGGAAAAGTGTCGTTGGATGATTGCGATTTGTTGACATCATCATTGGGGTGGACAGGGTTTTTCGACCCCAGCTCTCCACCAGCCATTTCGATAGCGCGGTTGGCAATGACCTCGTTGGCGTTCATGTTGCTCTGGGTACCGCTGCCGGTTTGCCAGACCACCAACGGAAAGTGATCATCCAGGTTGCCCTGTGCAACCTCGTCAGCCGCCGCTGCGATCAGCTCTGCTTTTTCGCTGTCGAGGATGCCCAGCTGGGCGTTGGTCACGGCTGCTGCCTGCTTGAGAATGCCGAATGCATGAACCACTTCTATCGGCATTTTCTCGTTGCCGATCGGGAAATTGATCAGGCTGCGGGCCGTTTGTGCGCCGTAGTAGCGATCAGCGGGGACCTTCAGCTCCCCCATGGTGTCTTGTTCGATGCGGTAGTCCATTGGCTTTACTCGTTTGATAATGACAGGTAGATTGGCCCGCCCGCCGTTGGGCCGGTTTGTTCACAGTGGTGTAGGGTTCAGATATGTTCGGTTCAGTCCGTGGTTTCGGCGGATCGCCTGCTGGCCTGGTTAAACAGCGCGCATCTACTATGCGAAGGCGAAACCGACCCCGGGAAACATCGCCAATTGTAGCAATTTCGTCCTCCCGGTCTGAGCGCTCCGGGGATTTTTTATGACGATGAATTGACAGTTTTATGGGACGGGTAGTGAGCGGGTTGAACTCCCGGTGTTGGCAATTTAAAACAGAACAATAGTTCGGGAGCGAAGTCATGGATTTAGGAATAGCTGGCAAGACGGCTGTTGTCGGTGGAAGTAGTCAGGGGATGGGTCTGGCCATTGCCGAGGGACTGGCGCGAGAAGGGTGTAATCTGCTGCTTTGTGCTCGCAATCAGAACGCTCTGGACGAGGCCCGGGAACGGGTCGCAAAGGCAGGTGCAGGTGATCGGGTGGAAACCCTCAGTGTCGACCTGAGCCTGCCCGATAGTGCTGCCAGGATCGTTCAGACGGCTACTCGAAAATGGGGTGGTGTCGATATTCTGGTGACCAATACGGGTGGGCCTAAACCAGGACAGCCGAGCAGCTTCAGTGATGACGACTGGCTAGAGGGCTATCAGAAAGTCTTTTTCAATGTGATTCGTCTGGTGCGTGAAGTGTTGCCGCACATGCGAGAACAAAAGTGGGGCCGGATTATCAATCTGCTGGCGCTGTCGGTGGTGCAGATCGAAGATAACCTTTCCATGTCGTCGACAACCCGTGCCGCAGTGGTGGCCTTTGCCAAAAACCTCTGTGAGGAGGTCGCCGCTGACGGCATCACCATCAATAATGTGCTGCCCGGCTCGATTTTGACTGACCGGTTGGAACAGGTGACGGCGATGCAGGCGAGTCATTTTGGCGACGATCCTGAGCAGGCGATGCAGGCGCGGGTGGATCGCATCGCTGCAGGCCGCCTTGGGCGACCGGAAGAGATGGCTGATCTGGTTGCGTTTCTCGCTTCTGAACGGGCGGCATTTATCAACGGATTGAGCATTCCCCTGGACGGTGGACAGCTGCGCTCCGTTTTATAGGGTCGAAGCGGGTTAACCTTGTGAACAAGGGTTCGAGTGAGATGAACACAATGAGGAGGTGCCATGACATTTGACGCTGAAGCGGTAGCCGATGAATTTCTCGCCAGTGCGGCGCAGGGAGTCCATTACCCGCCTGCCTGGTTTGATCGCCTGGATATGGATCAGGCGCTACAGGTGCAGCACGCGCTACTGGCCCGCAAAGTTGCCGCCGGGGAGCAGCATGCCGGTTGGAAAGTGGGTCTGACTGCGAAAGCGATTCAGGACCAGTTTAATGTCCATGAGCCGGTTTGTGGCTACCTGCTGGGTTCAGGCATGATCGCGAGCGGTAGCCGTTTTAAAGCGGCAGATCTGATCGGACCGGGGGTTGAAAATGAGATCTGTTTTCGCATGGGCGGCGACCTGAAGGGTCCCAATGCCAACGCAGACATGGCACGCGCTGCGGTGGCCGAGCTCTATCCAGCAATGGAGCTGGTGGAGAATCGGGGTGATTTTACCGCTCAGTTGGCGGTATCGCTGGCTGATAATGTCCAACAGACCGGTTATGTGCTCGGCAGTCCGGTAGCGCTGACCGAGAAACTGGATATTACCGCCATTGATGCCCGCGTCTCGATAAATGGCACACCGGTGGGAGAGGGTAACGCCACTGCAGTGCTCGGGAACCCCTTCAATTCCCTCGCCTGGTTGGCAAACAAACTGGCAGAAATGGGTTTATGGGTGAAAAAGGGAGAGTGGATAATGGCGGGGTCATTGACACGTCAGTTCCCGCTGCAGCGGGGTGATGTTATCGTCACCGATTTTACCGGCCTGGGACAGGTTGAGTTTGGTCTGAACTGAAGCCAGAGCCGGCGTGTCGATTCACTGCGATCTGCAGAGTGATTTTAATTAACGGGGGGTGTCATGGGAGCAATCGTTGGACTGGGGTACCTGGGTATCAATTCGACTGATCTCAAAGCGTGGAAAACCTACGCGACTCGAGTAATTGGTGCACAGGTTATTGAGGAGTCGGCTGACAACCTTCGTCTGCGGCTGGACGAGAAGATGTACCGTTTTGAGATCAACCGCGCCGAAGCTGATGGACCAGCCTACTTTGGCTGGGATGTGGGCTCGGATAGAAGTCTGGCGGAAATCTGTTCTTCCTTTGATCAGCGGGGTATCGCCTACGAAAGAGCTGACGCTGATACAGCGTGGCAGCGCAATGTGCTTGAGTTGGTGCGAGTTGAAGATCCCAGTGGCAACCAGCTGGAGCTCTTCTTTGGTCAGCGTACCGGCAAGCACTTTTCTCCATCGCGGGACATGAATGGCGGCTTTATCACTGACGATGACGTTGGTCTCGGTCATGTTGTGCTGATGACCACCCATCTTGATGAAATGATGGCGTTTTATGCTGCACTCGGATTTCGTACCAGCGACCGTATTTATATGAAGGCGTTTGGTGTATTTGCGCACTTTCTGCACTGTAATAAGCGTCAGCACTCACTGGCGATGATCCCCGGGCCAGCTGATGGTTTCCACCACTTTATGCTCGAGGCCGAGGAAATGCGTGATGTGGGTACCGCCTATGATGCAGCGCAGGACCTGGAAGTGAACATCACCATGTCGATGGGGCAGCACACCAATGACCTGGTGACCTCCTTTTATTCGCAAACCCCTGGGGGATTCGATATGGAGTACGGATACGGTGGGTTGCTAATTGAGGATTCGGATAGCTGGCAGGTTAAGGAGTTTGACGATATCAGTTTCTGGGGACACCGCGGTGGGGTGCGTAACGTTGATGTGGCCTGATTGGGGTAGCAATTAAACAGTCGCCAGCCTGGTGAGAGGAATAAAAAGCCCGCTTTCGCGGGCTTTTTTATAGAGCTGGTTTTCGATCTAGGCTGATTTGGCAGCCAGCAGTTTTTCGACGTTAAACCCATAGAGCTTTTCTGCATTGGAGCAGACAATGCGGTGAATTTCATCTTCCGGGCAGCCGGTAAAGTTGCTGGCTACCGCTTTTTTGGAGAATGGCCACACCCCTTCCGTATGCGGGTAGTCAGCCCCCCACATCAGGGTGTCGACACCGATCAGCTCTCGGGTTAAAACCCCGGCGCGATCATCCTCGAAGGTAGCGTAGAAATTACTTTTAAAAAACTCACTCGGTTTACGGTCCAGGCGCGGCTGCATCCAGCCTTTGTGATCTTCCCACCAGTGGTCCATCAGATCCAGCGCTGCCGCGATCCAGCCGATACCCCCTTCAACAATTGACCAGCGCATTTTGGGAAAGCGCTGTGGTGCACCACCCCAGATGACCAGTTGCATGGGCTCATTAAGGTTCATTTTGCCGGCACAGACCAATGCACCGCTGGCACCTGGACCGCGAATATGTTCCGGGAAGGTGCCGCCACCGAGGTGGAAATTGCAGAGCACGTTCATCTCTTCCAATCGTGCCCAGAGAGTATCCCAAATCGGCTGATTAAACGGGCGGTGGTTACACCATGCCGGTAACATGACGCTTTCCAGCCCCATTTT
>OBIY01000454.1_pt1 | contig 15938 bp, 14 predicted proteins | sample 1519841 | NCBI WGS metagenome assembly OBIY01 (sample SAMN03019774, study PRJEB22545) | beach sand metagenome | biome: beach; feature: sea beach; material: beach sand | place: USA: Municipal Pensacola Beach, FL | collected 2010-07-30 | depth 30-40 cm m
GGCCGAAGACGGCAAGGCTGAAGGCGGGGCGATGACCACGGTGGACCCCTGAATCAGGTGATCACCAGTGAACAATAGCCCTTCATCGGTGAGATAGCACAGATGGTTGTTCACGTGTCCCGGGGTCTCAATCACCGATAAACCCACACCGCCGCAATCGACCACATCCCCTTCGCGTAAAACCTGATCCGCTTGCCAGGTCTCGTCTTGCAACCCGTCATCGGGGACAAAGGGGCCAAGGCAACGCGCCCCGGTGGCGGCGACGATGGCGAGGGCACCGGGGGAATGATCCCGGTGGGTATGGGTCACGATGACCTGGTTGATGGGTTTGCCCAATTCACGGGCCGCTGCCAGCAAGGCCTTCAGGTGTTCCTGATCCACGGGGCCGGGATCAATCACCGTGAGCGCATCACGCCCATACAGGTAGCTGTTGGTGCCGGGCCCGGTCATCATGCCGGGGTTACGGCCCAATACGCGCCAGGTATGTTCACCGATAGGGGTGGGATTGCCCGGGATCAGAGAGGCCATACAGACTCCAGGGTGTCAGGAACGCGAATTGTGACGATTCTCACACCATCTTGCCAGTATTGCTCAGCGCGAAGACGGATAAACCAGCCGTGCAACTGGCCGTAACTGCCAGCGATCAACGGTTTCCTGGTCAGGTGGATGCCGGCTGACCACCGCAAACGGGTACTGCCGGCCTGCAGGAACGTACATCTGCAAACGTTGCTGTTCCTGATACACCACCCGGCACTCACCCGCGGTCGGGCAAGCCAGGGCCTGTATCTGCACATCCACGGCCGCGAGGTCCAGTTCACCGGCGTTGGTCAAGCTACCACTCAGTCGTACGCCAGATTCGGACTCACGAATATCACTGACTGCCAACTCAAGCCCCTCCGGGGCCAGCAGCACCTGGTCGTTGGCGCTTTCCTGGAACATGCCGTAAAGCAGGGCACTCAAACCGGTAACCACTGCTACCACAGTGATCAAGAAGGCTCGCCGGCCCCATTGCCAGCTGCCCCAAAGCAGTACAATCACAGCGATAACCACGGCAAATAGCAGTAATAGGCGCATTTATCCTCCAGAATGCAGACCTGAGTTCCTGTGATTCATATAATTCCCACAGCGACATGTAAAGGAGAAGGTCATGCTGATTGTGGTTTCCCCGGCAAAAACCCTGGATTACGAAAGCCCGTTGCCGGCACTCAAGACGACCCAGCCGCGCCTGCTGGACGACAGTGAAGAGCTGATTGAACGGGCGCGAGCGCTTTCTCCGGCGGATGTGGGAAGCCTGATGAAGGTCAGTGACAAGATCGCCCATCTCAATGTGGAGCGCTTTGCCCAATGGCAACGGCCCTTCAACAAGAAGAATGCCCGCCCGGCAGCATTTGCCTTCAAGGGCGATGTCTACACGGGGCTTGAGATTGAAACCTTTACCGACAAGCAGCTGGAACGCGCCCAGGATTCGTTTCGGATGCTGTCTGGTCTCTACGGCGTGCTTCGCCCCCTGGATCTGATGCAGCCCTATCGTCTGGAGATGGGAACACGTCTGGACAACGCCCGCGGCAAAGATCTCTACGCATTCTGGGGCGATATTATTACCGATCAGCTGAACCGGGACATGAAAGCCCAGAAAACTGATGTGCTGGTCAACCTGGCATCCAACGAGTACTTCAAATCGGTCAACAAGAAAGCGTTGAACGGGCGAATCGTGGAGCCGGTCTTTCAGGATGAGAAGAACGGAAAATACAAGGTCATCAGCTTTTACGCGAAAAAAGCGCGCGGCATGATGGCCGCCTGGATCCTCAAGAAGGGCATCAAGGACCCGGGCAAGCTGGTCAATTTCGATGTGGCAGGCTATCGCTACAGCGAGGCAGACTCAACCGCAGACAAACCGGTATTCCGCAGGGCAGAACAGTAGTCCCTGTCCCCGGTGGCATGCCTGCATGGCACCGGTTATTCCACCCAGGGGGATTCGAACCGGTCAGGTTTGATGACCAGCACATCGCTTCTGGCTCGGGTGATCACGGTTTCTGCCGTTGACCCCAGTAGCATTCGCTCGGCCAGATTGCGGCGCACCGTCCCCACCACCAATACATCGATCTGATTCTCTTCACAGTGTCGGGCAAGGGCATCGGCCACAGGGCCCTCCAACAGATCAACAGACTCGCTGTCGAGCCCCTGAGAACGGGCATATTCCAGAAATTGTTGCTTATGGTGTGCCTTAAGGGACTCAAGGGTTGCTGCGTAGTCAGGCACCCCCTCAGCTACTAACATCACCAGGCTGTCATCCACACCATCCATCACATGGCACGCACGCAGTTTGCCATTCAATGATTGGGTGAGGGTGCGGGCATGACTGAGCAATGTGTTCGCCAGAGGCGCAGCATCATCATCCTGTTCACCAGGATCCAGTGCTACCAGCCATCGAGGAGGTTGCTCCCATGATTCGCTGTGTACACACAGCACAGGGCAAGGGGCTTTACGAATTAATTGCCAGTCACGTGGGGTGAAAAGATGTCGCCTTAGCCCTTGTTCCCGGCTGGTATGTACTACCAGCAGATCAGGCAATAGGCGCAGAATCTCGGTGCGAAGCGCATCCATTTCGCGCCTCGCCCATACGAGGGCCAGCGAAACAGGGTGCGCGCCCGCCAGGGAGTAAATTCTCTGCTCCCAGGCATGGGTTATCTGTTTTTTTGCTGCATTGAAACGCTCTTCATCCAGTCCTACCGCACGCACCATGGGGCCGGAATAGGCGTTAACAAAAACGGTAATCTCCAGGTCTTTTTCTCTGGCCAGCAACAGAGCCTTGGAAAGCGCGGGCTGCGGCGCTTTAAGATCAGGGTCCAGAACAATCAGTAGGTTTTGGCTCACAGCTGTATCTCCACGGTGCCGGTATCCGGTGCATTGCCGCACAAACTGGCGCGATCAAGAATCTCAATGTCACGACCGGACACCTCCAGCCACCCCTTTTGCTGGAAACGGGTAAAAATGCGGCTCACAGTTTCTACTGCCAGCCCCAGGTAGTTGGCGATGTCATAACGAGACATGGGCAGGCGGAAACTGTGGCTGCTCAGGCCTCGGCGCTGGTGTCTTGCCGACATGGAAAGCAGCAGTGAGGCGACCCGGTCATCCGCGCTCTTCTTGCTGAGAAGCATATGCAGCTCACGATCCGCGCGTATTTCATCACTCATCAGGCTGAAAAAATGGTGCTGAAGGGTGGGGATCTGCTGTGACAGGTTCTCAAGTTGGCTGAAAGGAATCTCGCACACGGTTGCAGTTTCCAGTGCCTTGGCATTGGAAACATGGTGAGCGGTACTGATTCCATCCATTCCCAATACCTCGCCGGGCATATAGAAACCGGTCACCTGTTCTTCGCCGTCCGGGCTAACCACGTAGGTCTTGATCGCCCCGGATCGAACAGCAAATACCGATTCGAAATTATCGGATGCACGGTACAGGTGCTCCCCACGTTTGAGCGGACGGCCACGGCGAATAATATTGTCGAGTTGGTCCATTTGCGCGGGCGCGACAGCCAGCGGCAGGCAAACAGGGCTCAAGCTACAATCATTACAGGAAACGTGTTGGGACACGGTCACATCCTTGGTTTTGCGACAGACGAATTCATGCGCGTTTCAGCGCGCAATACATGGCTGACTCTGGTTCAGATTATACGACTAAACCCTTTGGTTTGCCTGTTTCCCAGGTACGCATCGAACGGCTGCACCAGGGCCCGGCTAACCAAACGGCCCTGCTCGGTTATGATCAGTGTATCGTCATTGAATACCACCAGCCCCTGCTCGGCAAAATCCCGCCACTGGACCATGGCATCAGCAAAGTGCGTCCGGAAACAAATCTCCCATTGCTGCTCAAACGCCGGGATATCAAGGCGCAAATCACACAGTAGCTTCATAATGATGTCCCGCCGGATGAGATCAGCCTTGTCCAGCAGGTAGCCCTTATGGTGAGGCAACTGATCCTGGCCAATCGCTGCCTGCCAGTCACTCAACACTTTGTGATTCTGAACGTACAAATTGCCCACCTGGCTGATCGCACTGACCCCCATTCCGAGCAAGTCTGCGTCGCCATGCAGGGTGTAACCCTGGAAATTGCGGTGTAGCAGCCCATTGCGCTGAGCCACTGCCATTTCGTCGGATTCCAGTGCAAAGTGATCCATCCCGATGAAGCGATATCCGGATTGCTGCAGCATTCGACCTGCGCGTACGTTCATGCGTATCTTTTCGGTAGGAGAGGGGAGAGCCGCGTCGTCTATCTGACGCTGAATCTTGAATCGATCGGGCAAATGCGCATAACCATATAACGAGATACGCTCCGGCTTGAGATTGATCAATTGCTCAAGGGTACGGGCCATAGTCATTTCGGTTTGCCACGGAAGGCCGGAAATCAGGTCAACGTTAATCGATTTGAAACCAAAGTCCCGCGCCCAGCCCAAGGTATCGCTAATCATTTCATAGGACTGTATGCGGTTGACCGCCTGTTGCACCAAAGGATTCAGGTCTTGGACCCCAATGCTAAGGCGATTGAATCCAAGACCTCTCAACAGCCCCAGACGGGCTCTATTCACAGTACGAGGGTCGATTTCGATCGCATAGTCACCACGGTCATCTTCACGCAGGTTGAAATGCCGGGCCAGGTGATACACCAGCTCAGTGATCTGTGCATCTGTCAGATAGGTAGGGGTGCCTCCGCCCCAATGCAGCTGTGTTACCTGACGGCGGGAATCTACATGCTGCGCGACCCTGACAATTTCCTTCTTGAGGTGTTGCAGGTAACGCTCGGCGAGGCTGCGATCCGCAGTAATTATGCGGTTGCAGGCACAGTAGTAGCATACGTGGTGGCAAAACGGGACATGGGCATAGAGCGATAGAGGGCGGCGTGCCTTGTTGCCTTCCTCCATGGCCTCAACAAAGGCATCAACAGGAAGATCCTCATGAAACAGGGGAGCCGTAGGGTACGACGTATAGCGCGGCCCGGGCCCTCCGTAGCGACCTATTAACGCTTCGTTCCAATCTTGCATATCGGCTGACTCCCTGAAATCTGTCCCTATTATCCCGGGACAGGGGCCAGCCAATCTTGATCTGGGTCAATGTCGATGAGTGTCTGGTAACGAGGAGGGGGCGACATGCCCGTGATGAGGAGAATCCAAGTGGTGATGTGCATGATCATGCCCGCTGGAACTCATCCACCATGCCATCAGGAAGAAGGAGCCAGAGAGCAATAGCGCCATTGCTATCGACACTTTCCGCGCACGGGGCCCTCTCAACAGGGTCAACCGGGATGCCACAATGCCAGTTGCCGCCACGGGAACAACAGTGACAGAGCCAAATGCCGCCATCACCAGCCCCCCGCTGGTGGCGGTTCCAGAGGTGGCGGCCAGTGCCAATGCGGCGTAAACAAGCCCGCAAGGTAACAAACCCCACACCATCCCCAACAGCCAGGCCTTGTGAATCCGGTCGATGGGCATAAAGATCCTTGTCACAGGCTGAATGCGGCGCCAAAGAGACTTCCCCGCTTGCTCCAGCCCCATCAGCAACCCTCCCTTGCCCGCAAGATGCAAGGCAAGAAACAGCATCAATACACCGGCCAGCGCCAATCCCACCGTCATGGCCGGAGCCGGTAACGCGTCCAGCAATTCGCCACCCAGTGCTCCTGCGGTCGCGCCTAATAAAACATAGGTCGCGAGTCGCCCAAGGCCGAACAGCAACTGCCAACCCCAAAGCCTTAGCCCGGTACGACGTTGTTCTGGCACCGCAAAGGTCAGCGCGCCACTGATTCCCCCGCACATGCCCACACAGTGGCCAGCGCCTCCTGCACCAATCAATATTGACGCGAGGATGAGTCCGGGTAAGGTTTCATTGATCATTGGCGTTCGATTCCTTTCCGCGATCGTGGCGGGAAGTTTTACGCTGGGCACGATCGTCGAACACCACGCGCCAGGAAGCGTTATCCAGATCCTCAAATTGATCCTTGCGAAGCGCCCAGAACAAGGCCGCAATAGCGCCCGCCAGGAAAAGCAGGGCGAGGGGAATCAGCAAAATCACAATTTCCATCGTGCCATCCTTGTTGCATTCAACGTCACCAGCAGCGAGCTGGCAGACATACCAATCGCTGCCGCCCACGGTGGAATCCAGCCTGCTACAGCAAAGGGAACCGCAAGCAAGTTATAAAGAAAAGCCCAGCCCAGGTTTTGCCAAATCCGATGCCGGCAGGCCGATGCAAGTGGTGCAAGGCGGGGAAGTGCTCGCAATGAATCGTTCAGCAGAAAAATACCGGCAGCCCGCTGAGCCAGGCTGGTGGCATTTCCGGTTGCCACAGACACGCTCGCAGCCAGCATGGCTCCGGCATCATTGATACCATCACCCACCATTAATTGGCGCTGGTTTTGCTCCAACAAGGCTATCCATTCCTGTTTGCTCTGCGGGGTTTGATCTGCACGCCATTCCTGTAACGGAAGGTGGGCGGCAACCTTTCCTGCGGCAACGGCGTTATCGCCGGTCGCCATTCGCACCACCATACCTTGCGCTACAAGATCCTGAAGGACGCCTTCGGCCTCGCTGCGCAGGTTATCAGCCAGAGATAGCACCATGCGCAGCTCATCGTCCTGGTAAAGTCCGAGACAAGTGGCGCCATCCCTTGCCTGTTCAGGCAAGCCGGTGATTCGCCACCGACTCTCTCCCCGGAAGCCAGTGACACCGCATTGATCCGCCTCAATCTCGATAACCTCAGGGTCTCGATAGCGTTGTTGAAACGGCGCAGCCAGGGGGTGAGGGTTTTGCCACTCCAGGGCAGAAGCAATCGCCATGAGTTGCGGCTCGCTGAAGTCATCCGTAACACATTTGCTGGAAATGAGCTGGAATTCCCCGGCGGTTAAGGTGCCGGTTTTGTCGAAAATACCCCCGCCAATCTCCGGCAGAGAGAGAAACTGACGTGGCGATGCGATCAGGACACCTTGCTGCAAGGCACTGCCCAAAGTGGCCGTTACGGTCAACGGAACCGCCAGAGCAAGGGCACATGGGCAAGTTACCACAAGCACTGCCAGTGTATATTCGAATGCCTGTGCTGGTCCGGAGGACCAGTGCCAGATAAACGTAAAGAGCGACAGACAGAGCACAGACAAGGTGAAAAGCGGTGCGACTCGTTGCCAGTCCCGGACCACACTGAGACGTTCCAGTTGTGCCCGTTCTACCTGATCACCGATTTTGGCTACCAGGCTGGAAGCGGGAGGCCCGAGCGCTTCCAGAACCACATTTCCTTCTACCAGCCTGCTGGCGGCTCGGACGGTATCACCTGCAACTCCGTCTCGGGGCAGAGACTCACCAGTAATGGCGGCTTCATCAAAAGCACCATGGCCCTGTTTTATCACTCCATCGCAGGGAACGGTCTCGCCCTGATAAAGCACCAACGACATGCCGGCGACAATCTGTCGAGTACTGATCCAGGGGTTATCGTTCCCCACATCGTATTGCCTGACAGCAAGGGGCAGGGTTTCCTCCAATGTGTGCCATGCACGGTGAACAGCCTGTCGTTGTCGCAGCTCCAACCAGCGACTGGCAAGCAGGAAGAAAACAAACATGGCCGCTGAGTCGAAATAGACATGGCTTCCCCCCATGGCCATGACGACAAGACTGCCTGCCCACGCAAGCAGAAGGGCGAGGGCAATGGGAACATCCATTGTCAGACGTCCGTCACGCAGCCCGGAAATCGCCCCTTGGAAGAATGGCCATCCGGCATAAAAAACCACGGGTGTGGCCACGATCAGGCTGGCGATACGAAAAAGGATTTCGTAGATCGCATCACTGCCATCGAATACACCAATATAAAGTGCAGTCGAATACATCATGGCTTGCATGGCTCCCAGTCCCGCCAGAGCCAGTCGTCCGACAAGTTTTCGTTGCTCCTGCTGCTGCGCGGCTTTTTCATGGGGGGCGTTCAACAACGACACCCCATAGCCCAACCTCATTATTCGTCTGGCTGTGTCCTCAACCCGGGCTTCTCCCTCATAGTCCACACTCAGGGTCATACCTGCCAGATTAACGCTGGCATTGTGAACCCCCGTTTGATCACCCAGTGTTTTTTCAATCAACCAGCTACAGGCCGCACAAGTCAGGCCCGACAATTGCAACCGTATTTGCTGTCCAGTCGGGGTACTTCTGAGATGGGGGGCCACCAGCTCGGGGACAGAAAACAGCGCGAGGTTAAGTGCCATACGACTGTCATCAGGAATCGGAGCAGCACTTTCCCGGACGTTGTAGTAATCCTCTAGCCCCAGGCCGTAAATGGTTTCAACGGCAGCGGCGCAGCCAGGGCAGCAAACCGGTCGGGGGCCCTCCGGCGTTCGCGCCGTCACGGTACCGACTGCAGGGTTGCTGCAGTGCCAACAAGTCGTGTTGCTCATGTAGCGGGCACGTGCCCCAGCTGTAGATCCCCATCACCAGTCATCACGGTTTGGTAAAGCCGCCAGTGACCTCCCGCTGCGGTGACAGTCACTTTGCGTCGGCCATCCACCGGCAAGGTTCCATCCGCACGGTAATGGTGACTGTCAAGCTGGAACAGCTCTATGGTCACGTCCCTTTCTGCGAGAGTCGGATGGCGCAGGGTTACGGTAATGGTTTCGGGCAAGGGGATCGCTGTGCGGCTGAGAAGGCGCGCCTGAATGCCTGCTCCCACCTGGGATAGCTCCAGGCCAATACCAAGGCGGGCAGCAAGTTGTTCCTGCTCCATCGAGCGATTGATACCTCTACCTTCCTTGTACCATTCGTCCACTACCGGGGAGTCGGCATTCACAATGGCGATATAAAGAGTTACCAGACCCGCCACCACCGCAGAGGCCGGCAACAACATGGCAAGCCAAAGATAGGGATGGCGGTACCAGGGCTTCTCATCGCCGTGGGGCAATGAATCGTGACTCATGACGGTTCTCCACATCCGGGTCATCCAGCGATCTGACGGTGAACCAGATCGTGGAAGAGGTCATTTCAACTTCATAGGGATCATAGCTGACGGTCACCGGGAGGGTCAGAGTCTGGCCGCCCTGCAGGGTAAATTCAGTACGATTCTCCATGCTTAAACCCGCTGGACCTTCAAGCTCCAGTTCATAACGCTGGGGGGTCTGGCTCTTGTTGAGAATTTCCATGCGGTAAATATTCTCGATCATCCCTGAGCTGGTGGTTCGATAAAGTTGATTACGGTCGCGTAACACATCGACTTGCAAGGGGACCCGGTTGTAAAGACTGACCATAAACAACGTCGACATCACCAGCAGGGCAGCCCCGTATGCCAGCAGGCGAGGGCGCAGAATATGAGAGGGCTTGCCATTAAGGGCATTATCTGTGGTGTACCGGATGAGACCACGAGGCTTGCGAATGTGGTCCATCACATCGTCGCAGGCATCAATGCAGGCCGCACATGTAATGCACTCATATTGCAGACCGTCACGAATGTCGATTCCAGTGGGGCAGACCTGCACACACATCCCGCAATCAATGCAATCACCGGGAGCATCGGGATTCTCCGATTGCTTCTTTTTGGCCCCGCGTCCTCGAGGCTCGCCTCTCCCCTCATCGTAAGAAACGATCAATGTGTCGTCGTCGAACATCACACTCTGGAAGCGCGCATAGGGACACATGTAGAGACACACCTGCTCACGCATGAAGCCAGCATTGCCATAGGTCGCTACCGTGAAGAACGCCACCCAGAACAGCTCCCAGCCCCCCCATCCCAGAGACAGAATGCGCAGGGAAAGGTCTGTGATCGGCGAAAAGTACCCTACAAACGTCAAGCCGGTCAGGAATGCCAGAATCAGCCAAAGAATATGCTTGCTTGTTCGACGGACGATCTTGCTGATCGTCCACGGGGCATGGTCCATTTTTATCCGGCTATGCCGGTCGCCTTCACACCAGTGTTCGATCCATTGGAAAAACCGGGTCCAGGTCGTTTGTGGACACACGTAACCGCAATACACCCGGCCCGCCAGGACGGTAAAAAAGAACAGGGCAAATGCGGCAATAATCAACGTCCACGAAAGGAACAGAAAATCCTGTGGCCAGAACGTCCAGCCAAAAATCCTGAACTGGCGCCCCGGCAGATCAAACAACACTGCTTGCTGGCCATCCCAGCGCACCCAGGGCAGGAACAGATACAGGCCCATGGTGCCAAGAATAGTGGCATTGCGAATAGCCTGGAAACGTCCCTTGGTGGCTTTTACCTGAATACGCTCGCGTTTGCTGTACAGGCTCACAGCCCCGTCACTATTGGCGTCGTGAATCGGAATACGTTGCGGATCGGACATGGCTGACCTCCACCCATGGAGATGTGGCTGTGTGAATTCCATTCTGACGCAGCCCAGCGACGCTGGCACTGCGACAGATTGTCCAAGTAGAGACCCAAGGGCCTTACATCACGGCGAGGGGAGGCCTTTCGTGTCCGGCTTATGAGAAAGGCTATAAACGTAGGCACTGATCACATGAATGCGCTCTTTGGTCAGCAGGTTTTCATGAGCTGGCATATTCCCGCTACGGCCATTCCTGATTGTGTACTCAATATCTTCGAGGCGAGGCCCATAAAGCCAGCTGGCATCGGTCAGGTTGGGCGCACCCAGCATCTGGTTGCCGGAGCCATCCGGGCCGTGGCAGGCTGCACACATCACGAACTTCGGCTTTGCCCGTTCAATAGCGGCAGCGTTGCTACCCTTGTTTGCGACATCGGGTCGACTAAGGCTCTGAACATAGATTGCCATGTCTCGAACTGCGTCATCGGTATTGCCGATGGCGGCGGCCATCGGTGGCATCATGCCCTGACGTCCAGCCGTAATTGTGGTAACAATCTGCTCTGCTGAGCCACCATAAAGCCACACATCGTCTGCCAGGTTCGGGTAACCTTTGGCGCCCCGAGCATCCGACCCATGACAGATGGCACAATTGTTGGCAAACAGACGCCCCCCCACAGCAAGTGCCTCGGGGTAGTTGATCAGTTCTTCAATCGGAACCTGCGCGTACTGTTCGAACAAGGGGCCAGTCTGGCGTTCAACCAATGCCACTTCGCTATCGTACTGGCTGGCACTGGTCCAACCCAGCATCCCTTCAAACTTACCCAGCCCCGGGTACAGGGCAAGGTACACACACGCAAAGATCAGCGTGCCGATGAACAGTCCCAGCCACCAGCGTGGCAGGGGGGAGTTCCGCTCTACAATGCCATCAAAAGAATGCCCGGTGGTTTCCTTTGCCGCTTCTTCTGCAGAAATCGAGTTGTTCCAGAGCAACAACCCCGCACACCCCAGCAGGTTGATGGCAACAATGACAATAATGAACCAGCTCCAAAAATTGCTCATTGGTCATCCCCCTTCCGTTGACGCTCTGCATCGAGCGCAATATGAGCGAGCTTTTCGTAATCCTGTTTGCGGCTGGGGCGATAGACCCAGAAGGTCATTGCCATGAAGGCCACAAAGAAGACCAGCGTAAACAAGGCGTGATAGCTCATGGATTGATCTCCTTGCGCTCGCGACCAAGGGAGAGCAAATAGGCCACAAGCGCATCTTCCTCACTTGCCTCGGACCATTCGCCGTTCTGGAACTTTTCTACCTGCTCTGCAATACCTTCATCGGTATAGGGAACCCCAAAGGTATCTTTGAACAGCCGCAACTTGCGCTCAGTATGGCGCCAGTCCACGGGAGTGGTTTCCAGCCAGGGGTAGGCCGGCATATTGGATTCCGGGACGACCTGCCGAGGATCGCGCAAATGCTCACGATGCCACTGCTCTGTAATCGGCCGGATGCCGACCCGGGCAAGATCGGGCCCGGTGCGCTTGGAACCCCAGAGGAAGGGGTGCTCCCAAACGTCTTCCCCGGCCACGGAGTAGGGTCCAAATCGCTCAGTTTCAGCCCGCAACGGCCGTACCATCTGGGTATGGCATACGTGGCAACCTTCACGGATATAAATATCACGACCTTCCATTTCCAGTGCGGTGTAGGGCTCCAGCGTTTCCAACGGCTCAGTCGTTGCTTTCTGCCAAAACAGAGGAACAATTTCTGCCAGCCCACCGAAACTCACGGCAATCAGGGTGAGCACGATCATCAGGCCAACATTCTTTTCTACTACTTCATGTGCATTGGACATGACGGCTCTCCTCAGGCGGTCTGCAAGACATTGTCGGCGCCGTGGGTGTCACGTTCGCCGCGCAGGGTTTTGTAGACGTTGACGGCCATCAGGATCATGCCCGCCAGGAAGATGACACCGCCAAGAAGGCGAATCACGTAGAAAGGCTGACGCTCTACCAGCTCTTGAACAAAGTTGAACGTCAGGGTGCCGTCGGTGTTCACCGCTCGCCACATCAGTCCCTGCATAATCCCGGAGACCCACATCGACGCGATGTAAAGCACAGTACCAATGGTGCTTAACCAGAAATGGGCATTAATCCAGGCAATCGAATACATCTGCTTACGACCAAAGAGCCGGGGCACCATCACGTAGGTTGCTCCAATGGTGATCATGGCAACCCATCCCAGTGCGCCGGAATGCACGTGACCAATGGTCCAGTCGGTGTTATGGCTGAGTGCATTGACCGTTTTGATGGACATCATTGGCCCTTCAAAAGTGCTCATGCCGTAGAACGACAGCGCGACAATCATGAAGCGGATGATCGGGTCGGTACGCAGTTTGTGCCAGGCACCAGAGAGGGTCATCATGCCGTTGATCATGCCCCCCCAGCTGGGCGCCAGCAGCACGATGGAAAACACCATGCCCACAGACTGCGCCCAATCGGGTAGTGAAGAGTAGTGCAGATGATGAGGCCCTGCCCACATGTACACCGCAATCAGGGCCCAAAAGTGGACGATGGAGAGGCGATAGGAATAAACGGGACGCTGTGCCTGCACTGGAATGTAGTAGTACATCATGCCCAGGAAGCCTGCAGTCAGGAAAAAGCCCACCGCATTGTGGCCATACCACCACTGCACCATGGCATCGATGGTGCCCGCGTAGACCGAATAGGATTTCCAGGCGGAGACCGGGATCTCAAGGTTGTTGACCACGTGTAACAGGGCGATCGCAATGATAAAGGCGCCATAGAACCAGTTGGCTACGTAGATATGAGCCTGCTTGCGTTTCGCAATAGTGCCGAAGAAGACAATGGCATAGGACACCCAGACCAGCGTAATCAGGATATCGATAGGCCATTCCAGTTCGGCATACTCCTTCGCACTGGTGTAACCCAGCGGCAGGGTGATTGCGGCGGCGACAATCACTACCTGCCAGCCCCAGAAGGTAAAGGCGGCAAGTTTGGGGAAGGCCAACACAGCGTTACAGGTCCGCTGTACCACATAGTATGAGGTGCCAATCAGGGCTGAGCCCCCAAAGGCAAAAATCACGGCGTTGGTGTGCAATGGGCGAAGACGGCCAAAACTCAGCCAGGGGATGTTGAAGTTGAGTGCCGGCCAGGCAAGCTGCGCGGCGATGATGACCCCCACCAGCATGCCCACAATGCCCCAAACGACTGACATGATGGTGAATTGCTGTACAACTTTATAGTTGTAGGGCGGCGAAGCAACGGCGTTTTCCATGTGCGTTTCCTTCCGGTTTGTGCGCTGGCAAATCTAGCAGGCGTGAACGCGTCCCTTTTTGATGTAGATCAAGCCGCGGTGACGACTGCTCAGGCTTTGAACTATTTGATCCGGGCAGAGCAGTACCCTTACAAGTCATCCGGGCATATAACTATACTATTTGGTTCTAAGCGTTAAGGCGAGGCCCACTCGGCGGCATCCGTGTGGACAAATTGTCCATGCCACCCATTGATCTTTGCCCGTCACGGAACTTGGCCGCACACTCTTTGTGGTCAATTTATAAACAAAGGTCAACCCGGCAATGCGACCCAGTCGCAAAGTTGTGACGGAACAACAGGCACGCAGCCTTAAAGCGGATGGCTGGACGTGAAGACGCCCCCGCATGGCAGGGGCAGAGAAGTGGCCAGGGAGTTATCCGGGTGGTTTTTTTGGGGATCTGATGGCCAGTATCAGCGCTGTCAGCGCTGCCAGGAAAGAGACGGTAACTATCGCGCTACCTAACAGCCCGAACAGCACGATGGCCCCGACCCCCCGGTACAATTCCGTGCCTTCGCCCGGTATCAGTACCAGCGGTGCCAGACCGCAGACAGTGGTGATCGTGGTCATGGCGATCGGCCGCAGTCGGGTGGCCACGGCATCACTCACGGACTGGGCAGCAGACAGTCCATTGCGTAAATTGACCGTGGCTTCATGGACGATCAGGATCGGGTTGTTCACCACCGTCCCCATGAGAATCAGGAAACCCAGCATGGTGATCATGTCGAAGGGCTGGCTGATTCCCGCCGCATTCATCAGTGCAAGCCCCAGCAAGCCGCTGGCGATCCCCAGTGGAATGGTCGTCATGATCAGCAGCGGGTAACCCCAGTGCTTGAAGATTGCCACCAACAACAAATACACCAGCAGCAGAGCGACCACATAGTTACCGCTGAGTGACTCTTGCGTCGCCTGCAGTTGATCGCTTGCCCCTGACAGGCTGATGCTGATCGTATCCGGAATGATGCCGTCGTCTCGCAGGCGCTGCACCATGGCGCGGACTTCGTCCACGCCGGTTTCCAGCGGCACACTGCGTGGCGGAATAATGTTGAGTGTCACCGTCCGGCGGCCATTCACACGCCGCACCACGCTGGTGTCCACGGTTTCCTGCAGGTCGGCTAGCGACGACAGGGGCACGGTGGCGCCAATCGGGGTGTGCACCGGCAGGCCGGGCAGGGTGGTCAGCGAGGGAGTGGTACCGGTGCGCTGGCTGTAGGCATAAATATCAATCTTGTCATCGCCGAGGAAGAACTCGTCCAGAAAGGCCCCATCGGTGAGCGCCGCCACGGTATAGCCCAGATCCTGGGTGGTAAACCGGACTTCGGCTGCCCGCGACCAGTTGGGACGCACCTCGATAAGCGGCTGGGCCAGTGACAGGCTGGCGGGTTGTGACTGGATGCGCGGGTTCTCGAAAACGGTTTCCGCCTCGCGATAAAGGGTGCGTGCCACCTCATAGATTTCCGCCAGATCCGCACCGGCCACATCCAGCGTCACGCTGCGGGTACCGCCATCGTTACTGGAGATGATCGACCCGCGTGCGGCAAAGGCACGCATACCCGGGTATTGACGATACACCCGGGTAATCGCATCCATCATGGGCTCCATGTGGGCGGGATCCATGGGCTCGGCGATGATACGCAGGCCGTCGGCGGCGACCCCCATATTCATGTACTTCAGCGGCGGCATGGGCAGGGTGCCGTTATCAAAATCGGCCGGATCTGCCCCCACCATGGGCAGAATTTGTGCCTCCACTTCATCAGCGATGGCAATCATGGTGTCCAGGTTATAGCCGGGTGGGGCGCTCATGGCCGCGAAGGTCTTGGGTTCTTCTCCCTCCGGCAGATACTCCGCCGGCGGTGTCAGCAACACCACGATGGCCGTTGCCGCCAGAATCGTCACGCCCACCGTGGCCAGTTGCCGCGGACGGGTGGCAGACAGTGCTGCTGCCCAGCCCTGGATGGTTCGCATCCAGCGGCTGTGCTGGCCGTCATGGTTCATCACGGCAGAAAAGTCGAGCCGGGCAGAGAGGGTGGGGATGACTGTCATCGCCACCAGCATGGAGACCAGAATCGAGGCCGAGACGGCAATGGCGATATCCGAGTACAGCTGGCCTGCTTCTTCCTGAATAAAGACCACCGGCAGGAACACCAACACCGTGGTCATGGTCGATGCGAACACCGCTGGCCAGACTTTCTGGATGCCGCTTACGGCTGCCTTGAACCGGTCCAGCCCCCGGCGTCGTTCCATCTCGATGCTCTCCAGCACCACAATGGAATTGTCCAGTGTCATCCCAATGGCAAAGGCAATACCCGCGTGGACCAATTTGGACATC
>OBIY01000455.1_pt1 | contig 15923 bp, 13 predicted proteins | sample 1519841 | NCBI WGS metagenome assembly OBIY01 (sample SAMN03019774, study PRJEB22545) | beach sand metagenome | biome: beach; feature: sea beach; material: beach sand | place: USA: Municipal Pensacola Beach, FL | collected 2010-07-30 | depth 30-40 cm m
AATGCCTGATCACTTCAGCTGAAAAGACAGCTTTAAGATTCGTCAGTACGGGTACCTACGGGGTTGTGCAAGGTCCGCGACTGGAGACAGCCGCAGAAGTTCAGCGTATGAAACGGGACGGCTGTACGATTGTCGGCATGACGGGAATGCCAGAGGCTGCTCTGGCACGGGAAGTGGGTCTTGAGTATGCCAGTTGCGCATTAGTGGTTAATTGGGCAGCAGGCATTACGGGTGAGACCGAGATTAATCTTTCTGACTTAGAAAATGCAGTCAATGCAGGCATTAAGAATGTACGTGTACTGTTAGCACAACTGCTGGCACATGCTTATCCTGTTTGATTAAGTCTGATTTTTTTCATTAGTCCATTCCCATCAAAACACGCACATGCTCGGTTGCGCTGCGCCCCAGTGCTTCCAAGGCATATCCTCCTTCCAGCATGGAAACAACACGTCCTTGGGCCGTTTTGTTCGCGACTCCCATCAGTGCACGCGTGATCCATAAATAATCGGAATCGACCAGGTTCAAGCCGGCCATATCGTCTTCGTGGTGGGCATCAAATCCGGCTGAAATAAACAACATATCGGGTTGATAAGCTTCCAGTCGTGGCAACAGTTTTTGTGTGAAGGCATATCGGTATTCCGCGCTGCCAACCCCTTCGGAGAGAGGGATATTGATAATGTTTTCCGCTTCTGGAGTGCTTGAGTGGGGGTAGAATGGGTGCTGGAATGTTGAAAAATACAAAACGTGTGGATTGTGTTGAAGGATATCTTCACTCCCATTCCCGTGATGTACATCAAAATCTACAACTGCGATGCGTTTTAAAGCATATTTTTCAATTGCATGAAGCGCAGCAACCGCAATATTGTTAAAAAAACAAAACCCCATGGATGCTTCTCGCTCGGCATGGTGCCCAGGGGGGCGTATGTTGCAAAAGGCATTGTTGACATCGCCTGACATGATCTTTTCAACGGCAAGCACACCAGCCCCGGCTGCGCAAAATGCTGCTTCCAGGCTGAAAGGATTCATCGCGGTATCGGCATCAATATACACAATGCCTTCTGCGGGTGATTTTTCCATTAAACGTCTAATGTGTTTGCTTGAGTGCGCGCGCTCTAATTGTGTAATTGTCGCTTTGGGGGCCGTGAAGTGGTGCATAAAGTCAAAAAGGCCTCTGGCTTTGAGGTGATCTTCAATCACACTCAAGCGGCTGGGGCACTCTGGGTGTTCAGTGAACATTTCATGTTTAAGGCACGCAGGGTGGGTAATGTAGGCTGTGATCAAGGTATGTTCTTCCTCAAAATGATCGCTCGATAGGGTACTGAACGGGGTTAAGAATCCAGGTTAGTTGTCGATATTCCAAATGACGGAGACATTAGCATATTGGGAAGGGCTCATGACGATCAATAAAAAACTGCTGGTTGGCTTTTCTTCCATGGTAGGTATTTTGGTACTCTTGGGAGGATTATCTTGGTATTACATGAATAAAATGAACAGTGCGACAGATGAAATCGCACATTGGCGCATGCCTGTTCTAAAAAGTGCGGTGAGTGTGAATAATGCGGCATTGGAATCAACACTGGGAGCTGTTCAGTTCGTATTTATGTCTTCGGAAGAAGGCATCACCTATGCAGAGAGTAGGGCAAAAGGCGTCAGCGCCTCCTTGGAAAGCACGGCTCAAATTGCAGAACAGTACGAGGATAACGCACTGAGCGAAGGTGTTACGGCTGTTAATAACAACGTGAATCAGCTATTGACTATTTATGGCGAGATAAAATCTGTCAAGCAGGCACTGAATGAAGCTGAGCGCAAGATGGAAGCGAATGGTAAAGCGGTATTAGCGGCAACCAGTGACTTTTTGCAGTACGTGGAAAGCGAATCGAAAAAGTTATATGAAAAAGCAATATCGCAATTTGAAGTCGCTGCATTTGTTCAGAAATACAACAAAGTCAACCAGTTGACACGTAAAATTCATACGCTTTTTGAGTTGGATAAACGCGAACAACTGGTACGGGATCGCACAAACTATCAAGCGCTGAAAGTAACGCTTGAAGAGACGGTTTACTTACTCGAAGACCTGGAAATCATCAGTGTCGAAGATGCTGAAATATCAAAAATCCAATTGGCAATCAAAAGTTTGAATAACTATGGCCAAGCAGCAGAGGCATGGGTTGTACAAGATGATGTCATGAAGGAAAAATTTGATCAGCTACAGGTCGCATCCGAGGGCATGCGCGCGATATCCGATCAAGCACAACAGGAAAGCTGGGTTCAAGTTGAATCTTTGAGTGAAAAAAGCGTTGCCCTTGCTCAACAGGGAACGCTCACGATCATTGCCAGTGTCGCCTTGGGCGTGTTTATTGGCCTGCTAACAGCGATACTCGTGCCGAAATCCATTAAGTCTTCTTTAGAAGCCCTGGGCGATTTTGCCAAACGGTTTGGCCGTGGTGACCTGACGGCTCGAGTTGAGCTCAAAGGTAAGGATGAGATTGCTGTGATTGGTTCCCAGTTTAATTTGGCAGCAGAAACTTTAAGTGACATTATTGCCCGGCTGGGTGAAACCTCAAGCTCGCTAACCGAAACATCGGTGACATTGAACGAAAATGCGGAACGGGCGACACAAGGTGCTGAAGTTCAGCGTGCCAATACTGAGAGCGTCGCAGCAGCGATGACCGAGATGGCGGGGTCTGCCGAAGAAGTCAGCGCCAATGCGAGTAGTGCGGCTGAAGCGGCCGATGTTGCCAATTCAACAGCAACCGAAGGTAAGGCCGTTTTTGATACCGCAATTGGCTCAATTAACGCGTTAGCGGAAGAAGTTGGACGAGCAATGGAGGTCATTCGCCGATTGGAAAGCGATGCTAACGGCATCTCTGGCGTATTGGAAGTGATTTCCAGTATCTCAGAGCAAACCAATCTCTTGGCGTTAAATGCGGCAATTGAAGCGGCGCGCGCAGGTGAGCAGGGACGAGGCTTTGCCGTCGTGGCTGAAGAGGTCCGCTTTTTGGCGACCCGTACACAAGAATCTACTGAGGAAATTCAGAAAATGATTGAGCGCTTACAAAGCGGTGCTCAGGAAGCGGTAAAAGTGATGACAGCCAGTCATGAAAAAGCGGAAGAAAGTGTGAATAAAACATCCGAATCTGACGAAGCGCTCGAAGCCATTGCAAATGCCGTATCTTCAATCAACCAGATGAACTCCCAGATTGCACACGGTATGCAAGAGCAAGCGATTGTTGTTCAGGAAATCAACAAAAACATTGAGCAGATCAGCGCTATTTCGGAAGGCAGTTTGAATGATACACAGCAGACCAGTGCGGCCAGTCATGCGTTGGCTGACCTGGCAGAGCAACTGCGCTCAACCGTTCAACTATTCAAGTTAGGCTAAGGGTGAATAACTGTCAGGACTCTTCACGAGAAGAGTCCTGACTTGGCTTAAACTCTTCAATGTAAACAATCAACCCAAATTTTGGGTGATCAAGATAGTGAATCTCTTTACTTCGCATACGTCGGTGTATATTTAACCGGTAGCTTTGCTTCCCCAGCCGCACGTCCGATTCCTGAATTGTTCCTGTTGAAACGGGTAGGCTTTCTGGTGTGGGAAGGGTCAAAATCAGATCTGTCACGATATGCAGATAGCGCCCGAGATAGATTGTTACACTACCATCCAAAGGGTAGCCCTGGATGGGGCTCACCAGCTCTGACAATTCAGGTTGTCGATCACGCGCGAAAAAAAAGTTTTTTTCAGGCTTTGTGGTTGTTGAAAGTGAATGTCCCGGTTGCGACAGAAGATAGAGCGGAAAAGGTGTGCCTGCTTTTATTCTGAGAGGTAAGGCATTGGCTTTTGCCAACCCCGGTTGACGCCAGCGTAAATGAGTCAGCACGTTATAGCGCGATGAACGACTCAGCGCTTGTTTTTGGGTGTTCAGAAAGTAAGTGTCCGATTTAAGTTTTATAAATTGCTGTTTGCTCGCCGCAGACGGTGCGCTTGGGTGGCCTTCTGCGGCTTCATCTCCTGGGAAAGCCAAAGTATTTGATAGGTTTGGGACGAGAATTTCAGGTTTCCAATAATTTGTGTTTGAAATTGGGGCCCGGCTATTTTCAAAGATAATCATTTCAACGTCGTACGTCCGGTCTTCAGCACTCAATGAGCCGAAGATTAGACAGGAGAGGAAGGTAAATAGCGTTTTTTTCATAATTTAGGGCGTACGGTTACGATGCTGTGGGTGAAGATAATAAGCCAAGCAGATTTTCCACAAACGAAATGCGTTGCTCGGGATCAGACAGTTCGCATTTAAACCGCATAACCTCTTGGCCGTCAAGTTGATAGACCGTTGGTTTTTTTTGAATCAGTTCAATCAATGTGATCGGATCAATTTTGGGTTGCTGGGTGAAAACGATATGTCCGCCAGCGGCGCCGGCTTCGAGTTTTTTGATGCCCAGCCCTTCGCATCTTAGCTTTATTTCTGATAACAGAAACAGATTTTTTGCGTACTCCGGGAGGAGCCCGAAGCGGTCAATCAGTTCGACTCGCAATTCTTTCAACGCCTCTGAAGTCATTGCACTGGCAATGCGCTTGTACATGATGAGACGATGATGGACATCTGCCAGGTAATCTGCCGGCAGTAAGGCAGGGATATTGAGGCTCACCTCAATGGGGGCCTCATCTTCGGGCATGTGTCCTGATTTGAGTGCTTTCACAGCGCGGTCCAGCAATTCGTTATACAGCGTGAAGCCAATTTCTTGTATTTCTCCGCTTTGCTCTTCACCTAGGAGTTCGCCTGCGCCACGAATCTCCAGGTCGTGCGTGGCTAATGTGAAGCCAACGCCAAGATCTTCAAGAGATGCGATAGCATCCAGCCGTTTGGCAGCATCCTTTGTCATCACCGACTTGGGCGGTTTGAGTAAATAGGCATAAGCACGGTGATGGGATCGTCCCACCCGGCCACGCAACTGGTGCAATTGGGCGAGCCCGAGTTTGTCGGCTCGGTGAATAAGAATGGTATTTGCGGTAGGGACATCAATACCACTTTCGATAATGGTCGTACATACCAGCACATTAAAACGCTGGTGGTAAAAGTCCAGCATCACGTCTTCCAGCTCTTTTTCACGCATTTGGCCATGAGCAATCCGCACCGTGGCTTCGGGAACAATCTCTTCCAGAGTACGGGCAATACGGTCGATCGATTGCACTTCATTATGCAGAAAGTAGACTTGTCCGCCCCGTGTTAATTCCCGTTGGCAGGCTTCCCGTATGATGGCATCGTCCCATTTAGTGACAAACGTTTTGATGGCATGCCGGTGGGCGGGTGGCGTGGCGATGATCGACAGATCGCGCATGCCGGCCATACTCATATTGAGTGTTCGAGGGATAGGCGTCGCGGTGAGCGTTAACACATCCACTTCGGCGCGCATTTTTTTCATATGTTCTTTGTGGCGCACGCCAAAGCGGTGTTCCTCGTCGATAATGACCAAGCCGAGATCTTTAAACGCAATCCCTTTTGAAAGCAGCTTGTGGGTACCGATGACGATATCGATTTTCCCGTGCTGCAAACCTTCTATCGCTGCTTGTTGCTGCTTGGCGTTGCGAAAGCGGGATAATGATTCAATATGAACAGGCCAGTCAGCAAAACGGTCGCGGAAGTTTTTTAAATGCTGTTCTGCGAGCAGGGTTGTCGGCACAAGGACGGCCACCTGTTTGCCGCTATCTACCGCCACAAACGCCGCACGCATGGCGACCTCGGTTTTGCCGAACCCCACATCACCACAGACGACCCGGTCCATTGGTTGTTCTCTTTGCATGTCGGCGATGACGGCTTCGATGGCTTGTTCCTGATCGGGCGTTTCTTCAAAAGGGAAGGCGTCGGCAAATCGATGATAATTTCGTACATCAATGGTACAGGCGTGTCCTTTTTGAGCGGCCCGGCGGGCGTAAACGTCCAGCAATTCCGCCGCGACATCCCGTACTTTTTCCGCCGTTTTGCGTTTAACGGTTTGCCATTGTTCACTGCCCAGCTTGTGCAGCGGGGCATTTTCCGGGCTCGAACCGGTGTAGCGGCTGATCACATGCAGTGAAGAGACCGGGACATAGAGTTTGTCGTCGCCTTTGTATACCAGGGTGAGAAATTCGGCTTCCATGCCGTCAATGTCAATGGTGGTCATCCCCTGGTAGCGCCCAACACCGTGATCGATGTGCACGACGGGAGAACCAATTTCCAAATCCGTTAAGTTGGCAATGATCGCATTGGCGTCCGGTGTGGCTTTGTAGCGGCGCCGGCTTTGTCGGACCTGTTTTCCAAACAGTTGCGACTCGCTGATAACGGCAATTTGTTCTTCTAGCAACAGGCCTTCTTCGAGCATCGCCTGGGTGATGCACAGAGGGGAGTCGCTGGAGAGAAAAGCCGGCCAGTTATTTACGAAGGTTGGTTTAACGTTCTCTTCCTGCAGCATGTCGAGCAATGCTTCCCGTCGTCCGGCTGATTCCGCCACGAGGAGGGTGCGCCCAGGAAAGGATTGGATAAACGTTGTGAGATGATGGAGCGGTGCCTCTGCCTTGCTTTGTGTCGGAAGCGATGGGGGTTGGCAGGTGGGATAAGCCTGTTTGCTGATCTGTTCGGACAGATCATTCGACGGCTGTTCTCGATAGAGCTCAATGAATTTACTGGTAAACGTTTCTTGAAAGTGTTCTGGAGGAAGGTAAAGCATGTGGGGTGGCAAAATGGGGCGTTCAATGTCGTGCCGCCATTGCTCATAACGCTCACCAATTTGTTGCCAGGCTTTATTGAGTGCCTCTTCCCAGCCATGAAAACGAATATGATGGGTATCCTTGGGCAGATGGTCCGCCAGCGTTCCCAAACGCTCAAAAAAAAGAGGGAGATAATATTCGATGCCAGCGGGGACAACCCCTTGGCTCACATCCCGGTATAAAATACTTTCTTTTGATAGCCCATCAAAACACTCGCGAAAGCGTTTGCGAAATTGTTTGATACCGGCTTCATCAAAAGGAAACTCATGGGCAGGCAGCAAACGGATGTGTTCGACGGCGTCGTCCCCTCGCTGGCTTTCGGGGTCGAATGTGCGAATGGAGTCGATTTCATCGTCAAAAAAATCCAGGCGATAGGGGTTCACACTGGCCATAGGGTATAAGTCAATCAGTGATCCGCGTACAGCAAATTCCCCATGCTCTGTGACGCGGCTGACATGTCGGTACCCGCTTTCTGTGAGTTGCTCTCTCAATTGTTCGATCGACTTTTGTTCACCCGTTTTGATCAGGAAAACATGCTGCTGAAAGAAATCAGGTGGCGGTAAACGCTGGATGAGTGTTGAAATGGGTGCAACCAAGATGCCTTGCTTGAGGTGAGGGAGTGTGTGCAGCACTTCCAAACGCTGCGAGATGATATCTTGGTGGGGTGAAAAATGATCATAAGGGAGGGTCTCCCAGTCAGGTATATGAAAGACTGGCAGGCGTCCACCGACATAAAATTGTAGCTCGGTTTCCAAGCGGAGTGCATCAGCCGTTGATTGGGTCACGGCGAGTGTGAGTGAGTCAATACTCAGCGCGTACTCGGCGATGGCTAATGCGGGAGCACTCCCATAAAGCTGCAGCCAGTTTTGCTGTTTTGTGGCTTTTTGAGGACGTGGAAGAATGATGGCTTGTTCTGTCATCAATAGGATTCGCTTATGAAATGGGGCCACCTGTGATCCGGTCCCCCTTAAAAATAAAGTTTATAGGCTAGGTATAATCCGCGCTTATATCAGCATTTTGGGCTCGGTGGCGCAGCATATGGTCCATCAGCACGAGCGCCAGCATAGCCTCTGCGATGGGGGTTGCGCGTATGCCGACGCAAGGGTCGTGCCGGCCTTTTGTGACAACCTCAACGTTGTCGTTATGAAGATTAATACTTTTTCCAGGCACATGGATACTGGAGGTTGGCTTTAGCGCGAGTGATGCGATGATGTGCTGCCCTGAAGAGATGCCGCCCAGAACCCCTCCTGCATGATTGCTGAGGAAACCTTCGGACGTGATTTCGTCCCGGTGTTCACTGCCGCGTTGCTCAATCACATCAAAGCCGGCACCAATCTCAACGCCTTTGACGGCATTAATACTCATCAAGGCTTTGGCGATATCCGCATCCAGCCGGTCGAATACTGGTTCTCCCCAGCCTGGCGGAACACCTTCTGCAACGACGCGGATTTTTGCACCAATCGAATCGCCATCCTTTTTGAGCTGTCGCATATATTTTTCCAGCTCAGGCAGTTGTGAAGGGTTTGGCCAGAAAAAGGCATTTTCATTCACGATGTTCCAATCAAAATGGCTCTCGTCTAATGCGATAGGGCCTAGCTGAGAAAGGTGTCCACGAATGACAACCTCATATCGCTCACTGAGGTATTTTTTTGCAATAGCGCCGGCGGCGACACGCATCGCAGTCTCCCGGGCAGAAGCTCTTCCTCCTCCCCGATAGTCACGTATGCCGTATTTTTTTTGATAGGTGTAGTCGGCGTGAGCCGGTCGAAAAATGTCCTTAATCGCGGAATAGTCTTTGGAACGTTGGTCAGTGTTTTCAATTAACAGGCCAATAGGCGTACCTGTTGTCTTACCCTCAAAAACGCCGGACAGTATCTTTACCTGATCAGCTTCACGGCGTTGTGTTGTAAATTGCGACGTGCCTGGCTTGCGGCGATTGAGGTCTCTTTGAATATCGGCCTCGCTCAGCGCCATACCCGGCGGGCAGCCGTCGACGATGCATCCGAGGGCAGGACCGTGACTCTCACCGAAAGTACTGACGGTGAACAGTTGGCCAAAGCTGTTTCCACTCATGATTAGCTTCTAATGTCGTTGAATTGTTGGCAGGGTAATCAAAACGGTCAGATGAGCAGGGCTGGTACCAAAACAAGCCCTGCTATCGGATAAATTTAGAGCAGTGACTTGACGGTGTCGCGCTCATCAATCAGTTCTTTCTCGCTGGCTTTCATTTTTTCTGCGATGAATTCACTGATGGGTAAGTCACGAACAATTTCGTAGTCCCCATTCTGGCAAGTGACAGGGTACGAGTAGATAATCCCTTCCTCAATACCGTAACTGCCGTCACTGGGTACAGACATACTGACCCAGTCACCTTCAGGTGTGCCAAGCACCCAGCTGCGCATATGGTCAATGACGGCATTGGCCGCTGAAGCCGCGCTGGATGAACCGCGTGCATCAATCACAGCAGCTCCCCGTTTTGCAACCGTAGGGATGAAATCACCCTGAGACCAGGCAACATCGACTTTTCCAGTGGCTGCTTCACCTTTGATGGTGGCATAGCTGATATCTGGCACTTGAGTGGTGGAATGGTTACCCCAGATAAGCATTTTTTTGATATCGGCGATGGCGCAATTAGCTTTTTCCGCAAGCTGGTAGATGGCTCGGTTGTGATCAAGGCGCGTCAGCGCGGTGATATTGCGTGGGTTTAGATCAGGTGTGTTTTGTTTGAGAATGTAAGCATTAGTATTGGCGGGGTTACCGACGACACAGACTTTAACGTCCTTTTTAGCGTTAGCATTGAGTGCACTACCCAAGCCACTGAAAATTTTGCCATTATCGACTAAAAGGTCACTTCTTTCCATGCCTGGACCACGAGGCTTAGCGCCGACGAACAGTGCGGCATCGGCATCCTTAAAAGCTTCCTCAGGTTTGTCCGTGCAGACGATGTCGGCCAGTAGCGGGAATGCACAATCGTTCAGTTCCATGGCCACTGCGTTGAGCACTTTGAGGGCGGGTGTAATTTCCAGTAGCTGCAGGATGACTGGCTGATCTTCCCCATACATTTCGCCTGCGGCAATGCGAAACAGCAATGAGTAACAAATCTGGCCAGCGGCCCCGGTTACAGCAATACGTACGGGTTCTTTCATAAAGTCTATTCCTTTTGGTTTAGTCAAACTGAGACTGTTAATGATAGCAATAAACGTTCGCCACTAGCCATAATTGAGCATGAATAGCGGATGGTATTCGCGTTTAGAGTCAAGGGCGCGATTGTCAATTCAAAAGCGTCGCTGCAAGGTGATTTCAATTTTTCTGAACGGATCCGTGTAAGCGGTGAGACCAACGTATCCCGTTTTATCCGTTTGGAACTCAAGCCCAAAATAGGCGCTTTGTGTGTCGGCTTCCTCAAATTCAACATCGGTCAACGTAGTGCCAAAGGCTTCCTCTTCACCGTCGATCTCCTGATAGTGAAAGCCTGCTCTTACAGCCAAGAGACTGTAATTTAAACGGATACCGAGTGTACTTTCCCAGTGTAGCCAGTCTAATTCAGCTTGCTGCTCTTCAACGTTGTCTTCAGTCGAAAAATAAGTCACGCCACTCTGCGCTTCCAATGCCAGGAATGTTGCAAAAGTGAGGTTGAATTCCATATGGATGCCATAGCCGTAACCTGTAAGATCAAGGCCGCGGGAAGCTACTCGATCATCCTGATCCGCGCCCAGTAAGCTACCGTGCAAGCGAAGTTTTACACCGGGTAAAATGCGTTCGGCAACCGACACTTTAACTTGCGCCCATTCGAGTGAGTCTGGCGTTTGAGTGTCGTCGTAGCGCACATCCGTTTCACTGCCGCTTAAGTGCAAAGCAAAATCTGGCGAGTTGGTGGTCCAGTGAAAATAATCCGAGTCAGCCCTTGAGACGTTCGGCTGCAGCAAAATAAAGACCAGTGTCAGAGCGGTTAAGTAGCGCATCTAGCGATTATGAAGGAATCGTTCTACAATATCTTGTATTTTATGAACGTTTAGTGAGTTTATTGCCTCGTTATTTTGCCTTTTTCTGATCGCGGAAGTTGAATCGGCAGACGTAAAAGGCTGTAGATAATGTTTTAGCCAGTTCCTGATTCAGGACTTCTTCTGGAGTATAACCCATGTATTGTCCTTTTTGCTTAGGTCAGGACACTAAGGTTGTCGATTCCCGCCTGGCGGGAGAGGGTGTGCAAGTACGGCGGAGGCGCCAGTGTCTGTCCTGTCATGAGCGTTTTACGACATACGAGGTGGCCGAGTTAAGCCTGCCAAAAGTTGTAAAGTCTGACGAAACCCGGGAAGCCTTTTCCGAGGGTAAATTGCGCTCCGGTATCCAAAAATCACTTGAAAAAAGACCGGTCAGTGTTGAGCAGATAGAAAGTGCCGTCAACCGAATCAAGCATCACATCATTGCCACGGGAGAGCGTGAAGTCAGTTCTTTGCTCATCGGTCAGTGGGTGATGGAAGAGTTACGCAAGCTGGATCATGTCGCCTATATTCGCTTTGCATCAATCTACCGCAGCTTTGAAGATGTGCACGCTTTTCGCGAAGTGATTGACACACTGGAAAAAGAACCGCCCGTAGAAACGGCAAAAGATCAGCTGTCCCTGCTCTAGTGCCGAAGGTTCGATTGATGTTTGCCCCAAATGATGTGCGCTATATGAAACAAGCCCTGGTGCTGGCGGACAGGGGGCGCTATACCACGGATCCCAACCCTCGTGTCGGGTGTATCATCGTGAAAGCGGGGCGGGTGATTGGTTGCGGCTGGCATCAGCGGGCTGGGCAGCCTCATGCCGAAATCAATGCCTTGAATGCCTTATCTGATTCGGCCGAAGGTGCGACAGCGTATGTGACGTTAGAGCCCTGTAGTCATTTTGGGCGGACACCACCTTGCTGTGATGCGCTCGTTGAATCAGGGGTTAGCCGCGTTGTGGTCGCGATGGAAGACCCGAATCCACAAGTCTCCGGCCAGGGAATACAGCGGCTTCGTGCCGCAGGTATCCGCGTTGACACCGGTGTGTGCGAGGATCAGGCGCGTCAGCTCAACCGGGGGTTTATTAAACGCATGAACGCACAGATGCCTTGGGTCCGCGCCAAGGTCGGTATGACACTGGACGGCTGTACTGCGCTCTCTACCGGTGAGAGCAAGTGGATTACCAGTGAGGCATCGCGGCACGATGTTCAGTTTTGGCGAGCTCAAAGCAGCTGTGTCGTGACCGGGGTCGATACGGTTTTGGCGGATGATCCTGGTTTGAATGTCAGGCTGTCTGCGACAAGTCTGGGCTTGGAGACCGGCCCTGTTCGCCAGCCACTACGCGTAGTCCTGGATACTCACGGTCGGCTCCAGAAAGCGGATCATTTTTTTCAGACTGAAGGCGACATCTTGTTATTGACGGCCGTGCCCCATCATCCGATGCGTCATCGCTGTGAAATCATATCTGTGGAACAAAATGACCAGGGCGAATTATCACTGCCGCATGTTTTAAAGGTACTGGTTGATTGCGGCATGAATGACGTGTTGATTGAGGCCGGAGCGACGTTAACCGGGGCATTTTTATCCGCAGGCTTATTAGATGAATTGATATGTTACGTTGCACCTGTTGTTTTTGGTCACTTGGGCCGCCATGCTTTCACTATGCCGGAGTTACTCCGGATGAACGATCGGGTTGACATGGATCTGGCCGGAGTGACTCAAATAGGGGATGATGTTCGACTGATTTACAGGTTGAGGTAGCCACAATGTTTACAGGTTTGATTCAGGCGGTAGGCAAGATCCAGTCGATCGGTGACCGGGGCCGTGATAAGTACATCCGTATCCATGTGGGCAATATGTCCATGGAAGATGTTGCGCTGGGCGACAGCATTGCTGTGAATGGTGTTTGTCTAACTGCGTTAGATATTGACGCTCATAGCTTTGCGGCCGATGTTTCGGCTGAAACCATTGAGCACTCTATTTTTAAATATCTTGGCGTGGGCGCTGCGGTTAATCTGGAAAAATCATTGACGCCTTCCTCCAAACTGGGTGGGCATTTCGTCAGCGGTCATGTGGATGGTGTGGGTGAAATCATTCAACGGTATGCCGATGGGCGCTCGGAACGCTTTGTAGTCCGAACACCATCCGCCTTATCGAAGTACATTGCGCCGAAGGGCTCCATTTGTGTGAGTGGCATTAGCCTGACTGTGAACGAGGTGAGCCGAGATACATTTGGGGTCAATATTGTTCCGCATACACTTAAAGAAACCATTCTTGGCGATTTGCATGTTGGCGACAAAGTTAACCTGGAAGTTGATATAATCGCCCGTTACCTTGAACAATTGCTGGAAGGTCGGCGGGGTGCAGACGGCATCTCGGAAACATTGTTGGCGAATGCGGGTTTTATAAAAAAATAAAACGGGATAACGCCATTACACGTGTGTAGCCGCCAAGCCCGTGGATGGGTTTGCCCAACGTTCAGCTTATGATTAATCCATCGAACACGTCTCCAGGAGAGCGGTATTTTGAAACTTAATTCGGTAGAAGAAATCGTCGAAGACATCCGCAAAGGAAAAATGGTCATCATTATGGACGATGAAAGCCGGGAAAATGAGGGCGATCTTGTCATGGCCGCAACCCTTACGCGGCCTCAAGATATTAACTTTATGGCCACGCATGGACGGGGGCTGATATGTCTGACGCTGTCGGCCGAGCGCTGTCGGCAATTACGCTTACCTTTAATGGTGAATGACAACAGTTCGTCTTTTTCCACAAACTTTACAGTTTCGATTGAAGCCGCTGAAGGTGTGACAACGGGTATTTCTGCGGCTGATCGGGCGAAAACGATTCAAGCGGCTGTCGCGCCGGAAGCCAAACCGGAAGATATCGTTCAGCCCGGCCATATTTTCCCGATTATGGCTCAAAAAGGTGGTGTATTGACGCGCGCGGGGCATACCGAAGCCGGTTGTGACCTGGCAAGGCTGGCGGGGTTGGAACCTGCTGCTACGATTGTTGAAATTCTCAATGAAGATGGCACCATGGCCCGGCGGCCAGACCTCGAAGTTTTTGCCAAAAAACACAATATTAAAATTGGCACCATTGAAGATTTAATTCGCTTCCGTGTTCAACATGAACGTTCGATTGAACCGGTAACCCAGACACCATTCGAGACGCGTTATGGCACTTTTCAGTTACATACCTATCGCGATGCCACACACTCAGGGCTTCATATGGCGCTCGTGATGGGAGAGCCAAAGTCTGATAAACCTTTTTTGGTGAGAGTACACGTAGAAGACTTACTCTGTGACACGCTGGGCGGAAAGTCCAATGGACGTTGGCCATTGAATGACGCCATCAAACGCGTGGCTGAAAAGGGCGAAGGCTGCATTGTCCTTTTGCGGCCCGCAACAACACAGGAAAGCTTGATCGGACGCATCAAAAATTTCCAACAGCAGGTGCGCCCTCCTCAGCCTCAGCCGTCCTCCCCGGAGGATATTCGCACTTTTGGCATCGGCGCACAGATCTTACTGGATTTGGGTGTGCGAAAAATGTGTTTAATGAGCGCGCCGAAACGCTTTCATGCCTTGGGCGGGTTTGACTTGGAAGTCACAGATTACATGAGCGAATAAGCGACTTATGCTGTGGCGAGTCCACGACAACTATTATCAAGACTAACAGTGAATGAGACAATTTATGACAAATATACGTTCGATTTCGGGAGAGCTTTCTGCCAACGGTGCAAAAGTGGCGATAGCGGTGGGCCGGTTCAATGGGTTTATTGTGGAAAGCCTGCTGGATGGGGCGATTGATGCTTTGGAGCGCAGCGGCGTTAAATCCAGCGACATAACGGTGGTTCGTGCGCCGGGTGCATTTGAACTTCCGTTGGTGGCTGATAAGCTGGCTGCGAGTGGTAACTACCAGGCTGTGATCGTCCTTGGCGCGGTAATCCGCGGTTCTACACCGCACTTTGACTATGTCGCCGGGGAATGCACCAAAGGGATTGCCAATATTGCCTTGAAGCACTGCCTGCCGGTTATATTTGGCGTGTTAACGACAGACACGATTGAACAGGCAATTGAACGTGCCGGCACCAAGGCGGGCAACAAAGGCGCAGAAGCGGCGCTCACCGCGATCGAGATGATCAACTTATTGGACAAACTTTAAAGGCCACACCCTGTGGATGATGCTGTTGAAAAACGATCACTCCTACGAGGCCGAAAGCATGCCCGGCGCAAAGCTGTGCAGGCACTCTATCAATGGCATATGAACGCATTGATGGGGGAGGAGCCTCCTACGGACCAGTTCGTTAACGATTTTCTGAGTTACCAGGATATGGGTAACGCAGACAATGACTACTTCTGCGAACTGGTGAAAGGCGCCTTAAAACACCGCCGTCGAATCGATAGCTTACTGGCTGATCAGATGATTCGGGATACTGAACAGGTTGATGCGGTTGAACTTGCGATTCTGCAATTGGCGACCTACGAGCTGATCGAGCGCATCGATGTGCCGTTTAGAGTAGCAATCAATGAAGCCGTTGAGTTGGCAAAGACATACGGTGCTGATCAGGGGCATAAATTTGTTAACGGGATTCTCGACAAGCTGGCAAAGGATCTAAGATCCGTGGAGCGTCAGGCTGGTCGCGCACCGTCTCATGAGCCAAAGTGAATTTGATCTGATTCAAACTCACTTCATGCGTGCGGTGGAAAATCGCGATGATGTCGTATTGGGTATTGGCGATGATGGCGCGGTACTTAAATGTCCTGAAGTCCAAGAACTGATTGTGTCCATCGACACTTTGGTGGCCGGTGTGCACTTTCCGGAACCCACAGCCCCCCAAGACATTGCTCACAAAGCACTGGCGGTTAACTTGAGTGATCTGGCTGCAATGGGGGCGACTCCGGCTTGGGTCACGTTATCGTTGACCTTACCAGACGCTGATGAGGCCTGGGTGTCGGCTTTTTGCACAGGTTTTTTCGCCTTGGCTGATCAGCACCAGGTGCAGCTCGTGGGTGGGGATACAACCCGAGGGCCGCTGTCAGTCACCATACAAGCGCATGGATTTGTGCCCAGAGGACAGGCGTTGCGAAGAGATGGTGCGCATGCAGGTGATCTCATTTTTGTGACCGGAGAATTAGGTCTCGGTGGGTGCGGTTGGGATGGTGGTGTGCTGACAGGGTTTGCCAATGGAGGAGGC
>OBIY01000456.1_pt1 | contig 15884 bp, 12 predicted proteins | sample 1519841 | NCBI WGS metagenome assembly OBIY01 (sample SAMN03019774, study PRJEB22545) | beach sand metagenome | biome: beach; feature: sea beach; material: beach sand | place: USA: Municipal Pensacola Beach, FL | collected 2010-07-30 | depth 30-40 cm m
CCAACCTGGGGCAGAGCCTCCAGCATGGTGCAGGCTTTATTGAGAGCACTCAGTGCGGGTAGCGCTTCGCTGTCACCACTGTCATCGCAGAGCTGAAGCACCAGTTGGCAGTTTCGGAGTATGGATTCGGCGTTGGACAGTAGCAGCTGTTCTTTTTCCAGTGTTTCTATTTCACCTTCGGCAAGCCCCAGTTGTTCCAGTTCCTGGGTTTGAAAGCTCAATAAATCCCGGCGCTCGCTGATTTCGCCACTGTTGTTTCGCCAGTGATCCCTGGCCTTTCTAGCCGCTGACCAGTCGTGGTAGCTCTCCGCGACGGTGTCGCGAAGCTTCGCGTAGCCGCCAAAATCGTCCAGCAAGTCACGCTGGTGTTCCCTGGACAGCAGCGACTGATGTTCGTGCTGATTGTGTATGTCAATAATCAGGCCGCCAAGGTCCCGTAGTTGGGCCATGGTTGCCGGCTGGCCATTGACATAGCCTCGCGAGCGGCCTTCGCGGTTGAGATTCCTCCTAACCAGACACTCTCCGCTGTCGGTGTCACGCTCGAAGCCTTGTTCGTCCAACCAGCTTTGGGCAGCCCGGTTTGCGCCGATATCAAAGCTGGCCGCCACCTCCACCCGCTCCGCATCAAGACGAATGCGATCGGTATCTCCGCGGTCCCCTAGCGCCAGGCCCAAGGCATCGAGTATCAGCGATTTACCGGCGCCGGTTTCACCGGTGATCACGGTCATGCCGGCACCGAATTCCTGCTCAAGCCGGCTGACAAGGGTGAAATTATTAATGACAAGGGAAGTAAGCACGGACCCTGGGTATCTGCGACGGAGCGAACAGCCCCTTTGATGGTTGGGAAGTCAGTGGAATAAATGGTGTTATACCGAATCTAACGGGGCGATTGCAATCAACTTCATCCAGCGCTTGAAAGGTGTGGGATTGACCCAATATAGCGCTTAGCCATTAACCGTGGGGGATATTGTGTCGACTGAACAAAATAGTCCGGAAGATGAGGGCGTGGAGGCGGATAACGTTTCCGGGGCGGAAGATCAGGCCGAAGTTCTGGATAGCGTTTCGGAAGTGGAAGCCGATGAGCAAAACGCGGACGCAGCCCAGGAAACGCTGGAAGCGGAACTGAGTGAAGCTAAAGACCAGGTGCTGAGAGTGCAGGCGGAGATGCAGAACCTGCGCCGGCGGGTGGATCGGGATATTGAGAACGCCCACAAATATGCGCTGGAAAACTTTGTCGGCGAGTTATTGCCGGTGGTCGATAACCTCGAGCGCGGTCTGGCGACGGTGGATGCGGCGTCGGATGCCGATAGTGAGGCTCAAAAGGCTATTCGGGAAGGGATGGAATTGACGTTGAAGAGCTTTCTCGATGTCCTGGCGCGCAACAAGGTGGAGCCTATTGACCCCACCGGGCAAGCCTTTGATCCCGAATTTCACCAGGCCATGACCATGGTGCCCCATCCCGAGATTGCCGCGAATACGGTCATAGAAGTTTTTCAAAAAGGCTATTTGCTGAATGGGCGTCTGGTTCGACCCGCCATGGTCGTGGTATCGAAAGGTGCGGAAATACAGGGCTAGACCCAGAGTGTAATCCGGCGGAAACCAGCCTTGAAATCGGCGGTTTTGCGCCAATATAGGCTAAGTAATTGCAACGTAACAAGTCAGACAAGCGGAGAATGCCGAAATGGGCAAAATAATCGGAATTGACCTGGGAACCACCAATTCCTGTGTGGCTGTCATGGAGGGCGACAAGCCCAAAGTGATCGAAAATGCCGAAGGCGCGCGCACAACGCCGTCCATCGTCGCCTTTGCCGACGATAGCGAGGTGCTGGTCGGTCAGTCCGCCAAGCGCCAGTCGGTAACCAATCCCACTAACACCCTGTTTGCGGTGAAGCGATTGATCGGGCGTCGGTTTGAAGACGATGTGGTGCAAAAAGACATTTCCATGGTGCCCTATAAAATCGTCAAAGCCGACAATGGGGATGCCTGGGTTGAGGTCAATGGCGACAAGAAGGCGCCGCCACAGATTTCCGCCGAAGTGCTGAAAAAGATGAAGAAAACCGCCGAGGATTACCTGGGCGAGTCGGTTACCGAAGCCGTGGTGACCGTGCCGGCTTACTTCAACGACAGTCAGCGACAGGCCACCAAGGATGCCGGCAAACTGGCTGGCCTGGATGTCAAACGTATTATTAACGAGCCCACCGCCGCTGCGCTGGCCTATGGCCTGGACAAGAGCGGTGGCGATCATGTGGTGGCGGTTTACGATCTCGGTGGTGGTACCTTTGATATCTCCATTATCGAGATTGCCGATGTTGACGGCGAAACCCAGTTTGAGGTGCTGTCCACTAACGGTGATACCTTCCTCGGTGGTGAGGACTTCGACCTCTGTCTGATTGACTACCTGGCCCAGGAGTTCAAAAAGACCAATGGTGTTGATTTGAAGGGCGACCCGCTGGCCATGCAGCGCCTGAAAGAGGCGGCTGAGGACGCCAAAATCGAGTTGTCGTCCAGTCAGCAGACCGAAGTAAACCTGCCCTATATCACTGCCGACGCAACGGGGCCCAAGCACCTGGTAGTGAAGCTGACCCGCGCCAAGCTGGAATCCCTGGTTGAAGACCTGGTGGGGCGTTCGCTTGAGCCAGTAAAAACCGCGCTTAAGGATGCTGGTAAGTCCGCTTCGCAAATTGATGATGTGATTCTGGTTGGCGGTCAGACCCGTATGCCGTTGGTGCAAAACAAGGTTAGCGACTTTTTTGGCAAGGAGCCGCGCCGGGATGTTAATCCCGACGAAGCTGTGGCCATGGGTGCGGCGATTCAAGGTGCGGTGCTGTCCGGTGATGTCACCGACGTGCTGCTGCTTGATGTGACCCCGCTGACTTTGGGCATTGAGACCATGGGCGGCGTGGCAACACCGTTGATCGAGAAAAACACCACGATTCCCACCAAGAAATCACAGATCTTCTCGACCGCTGACGACAACCAGTCCGCAGTAACCATTCACGTGGTGCAGGGTGAGCGCAAACAGGCTGCCCAGAACAAGTCACTGGGACGTTTTGACCTGAGCGATATTCCGCCAGCGCCCAGGGGCATGCCGCAAATCGAAGTGTCTTTTGATATCGATGCCAACGGCATCCTCAATGTGTCGGCCCAGGATAAGGCCACTGGCAAGGAGCAGTCCATCGTGATCAAGGCTTCTTCCGGTCTGTCCGACGAAGAAATCGAGAAAATGGTCAAGGACGCCGAGGCCAATGCCGAGAGCGATCAGAAGTTCGAGGAGCTGGTGCAGGCGCGTAACACCGCCGACGGCCTGGCCCACGCCGCTAGAAAGACCCTTGACGAGGCCGGTGATAAAGCTACCGACGAAGAGAAAGAAAGTATCGAGGCGGCAATTAAGGCTGTCGAAGAGGCGGTCGCGGGTGATGACAAGGAGGCCATCGATGCCGCGGCGGCGACATTGTCCGAGGCCTCGGCAGGGCTGGCGCAAAAGATGTATGCCGAACAAGCCCAGCAGGCCGAGGGTGCGGCAGCTGAGGAGACCGCTGATTCCGATTCGGGTGAAGACGTGGTCGACGCCGAGTTTGAGGAAGTGGACGACACTGAAGGCAAGTAATGCTTGCCTGAATCCGCTGGTTCATAAGCTTTGACAAGCGCAGGTTTAGAGGCCTGCGTTTGTCATATTGGAAGGGGCTATCCGCGCAGTTAGTCTGAACAGCCTGGGGATGGCGCAAACCTGGGGCGGGAAGTGCGGCCCTGTTATTGTTGATTGGAAACCGAGCAAACTATGTCGAAGCGGGATTATTACGAAGTCCTGGGTGTGTCGCGAAGCGCTGACGAAGGCGAAATTAAAAAAGCCTATCGGCGCATTGCCATGAAAAACCATCCCGACCGCAACCCGGATAGTCCGGAGGCCGAAGACAAGTTTAAAGAGGCCAGCGAGGCCTATGAGGTTTTGTCGGATCCGGAAAAAAAAGCCGCTTATGACCAGTACGGTCATGAAGGCGTCAATCCGCAGGGTGGTTTTGGCGGTGCCGGAGGCGCGGGTTTCAGTGATATTTTCGGCGATGTTTTCGGTGATATTTTCGGTGGTCGAGGCGGTCGCGGCGGCGCTGCCAGGGGTTCCGACCTGCGCTACGACCTCGAGCTCAGCCTTGAGGAAGCGGCCCAGGGTGCTCAGACCAAAATCCGAGTGCCGACGCTGGTCGGTTGTGGTGAATGTGACGGTAGTGGCGCCCGAAAAGGCACTTCCCCCACCCACTGTGGCGCCTGTAATGGGGTAGGGCAAATCCGCCGTTCCCAGGGCCTGTTTGCCGTCCAGCAAACCTGCCCCCAGTGTCGTGGGCGCGGCAGCATCATTACCGATCCGTGTAATAAATGTTACGGTCGGGGTCGGGTGGAAGAACAGAAAACCCTCTCCGTCAAGGTTCCCGCGGGGGTTGATACCGGCGACCGGATTCGCTTGTCCGGTGAGGGTGAAGCCGGCCCGGCCGGTGGTCCGCCCGGTGACTTATACGTTCAGGTGGTGGTAAAAGAGCACGCCATCTTTCAGCGCGATGGCGCTAATCTTTACTGTGAAGTGCCCATTTCCTTCGTCGATGCGGCACTGGGTGGCGAGTTGGAAGTGCCGACTCTGGATGGTCGGGTAAAGCTCAAGGTGCCACCCGAAACCCAAACCGGCAAACTGTTCCGCATGCGTGGCAAGGGGGTGGTGCCGGTGCGTGGCGGCCCCCAGGGTGATTTGCTGTGTCGCGTGGTAGTGGAAACGCCAGTCAAGCTCAATTCAAAGCAGAAGCATCTGTTGAAAGAATTGCAGGAATCGTTGGACAATGACAAGCACTCGCCGCGCAAAAGCACCTGGTTTGCAGGTGTGAAAAACTTCTTTGAAGGCTTTGGCGCCTAGCGTTCGCCTTCCGGGTTTCAGTGGTAGCTCCGGGAATTCAAGTATGACAAAAATAGCCGTAACCGGTGCCGGTGGCCGCATGGGCCGCACCTTGATTGAAGCCATTGCAAACCGCGATGGTTTGACGCTGAGCGTAGCTCTGGAGCAGCCTCGGAGTACCTTGTTGGGTGCCGATGCCGGTGAGCTGGCGGGACTGGGTCGCAATGGTATTGAGGTGGTCGGTGATCTGGCCGAAGTGATTGAAGATTTTGATGTGCTGATTGATTTCACTGCGCCCGCCGCTACCGCCGCCAACGCTTCCCTGTGTGCAGGCGCTGGCAGGAAAATGGTGGTGGGCACCACCGGTTTTACCCCTGAACAAAAAGCCGAGGTGCTGGCGGCTGCCGAGTCCACGGCCCTGTGTATGGCTTCCAATTTCAGCACCGGGGTTAATTTGTGCTTCAAGTTGCTGGACATGGCCGCCCGCGTACTCGGTGACGACGTAGATATCGAAATCTACGAAGCCCACCATCGACACAAGGTCGACGCCCCATCGGGGACCGCTTTGAGCATGGGGCAGGTGGTGGCTGATGCCCTGGGGCGGGACCTGAGCAAAGTTGCCGTTTATGGCCGCGAGGGCCAGACCGGCGCCCGCAAGGACGACACGATTGGCTTTGCCACCGTTCGGGCGGGCGATATCGTCGGTGATCATACCGTGATGTTCGCCGCCGAAGGTGAGCGGGTCGAAATCACTCATAAAGCCTCCAGTCGCATGTCGTTTGCCCGGGGCGCGGTGCGGGCGGCTGACTGGTTGTCCGATAAATCCGTCGGTCTCTATGACATGCAGGATGTGCTTGGGCTGAAATAATTGCCCACCCTGGCCAGGACAGGGCGGTTTTGCTGGACAGTTTTTAAGTGATGGCCTAAAATTCCGCCTCAGGTTCGGCGGCGTCAAGAAACCCAAAAGCCGGGCCTGGTGACGCACAAGGTGGGCTCAAACAGGAAAGGCCAGCAGCAATTTGAAGGGCGAGGTGAAACGAGGATTTCATCTCGCTTTTTTATAAGCTGAAATCCCCGGCTTCTGATTCGGGTTCATACCTGAGAGTAGCAATTACTTCTCGTTCGTTGCCTGATAAATCGTTACCCCTAATTGGCACTACGAAGGAGTTCCTACTTGAACCAGCGTCCCCGCCCACCCGCAGTTCTGGCCTTGGCTGACGGGTCTGTTTTCAAAGGGACAGCAATTGGTGCACTGGGTACCGCCAGTGGTGAAGTGGTCTTTAATACGGCCATGACCGGTTACCAGGAAATTCTGACCGACCCCTCTTATGCGCGCCAGATAGTCACCCTGACCTACCCCCACATCGGCAATGTCGGCGTCAATCCCGAAGACGAGGAATCAACGGGTCTGTGGGCCTCCGGCCTGGTGATCCGGGATTTGCCCCTGATTTGCAGTAATTTTCGCAGTGAAGAAAGCCTGGACGATTATCTCAGACGGCGCAACGTTGTGGCTATCGCAGATGTTGATACTCGACGACTGACCCGGATATTGCGGGAAAAAGGCGCGCAAAGTGGCGCCATTTGTGCCATAGATAATGAAGGTGCCGATGGGGGCGTCGCCGAGGCTCTGGCGGCCGCCAGAGCATTTGCCGGCCTGGCGGGGGTGGACCTGGCTAAAGAGGTCACTACCGATAAGATCTATGAGTGGACTGCCGGTACCTGGCGTCTGGGTCTGTCTGGGGAGGACGCAGTAACTCCCAATGACAAGCCAGCCTATCGGGTGGTGGCCTACGACTACGGCGTCAAACACAACATTCTGCGCATGCTGGTGGATCGCGGTTGTGAGTTAACGGTCGTCCCGGCCCGGACGCCGGTGGCGGAAGTATTGGCGATGTCACCGGACGGCGTGTTTCTGTCCAACGGTCCCGGTGATCCCGAGCCCTGTGATTACGCCATTGCCGCCATAAAAGAACTGCTGGAACAAGACATGCCCCTGTTCGGTATCTGCCTGGGCCATCAGTTGCTGGCCCTGGCCTCCGGGGCGCATACGGTAAAAATGAAATTTGGCCACCACGGGGCCAACCATCCGGTGCAGAATCTGGATGATGGCACAGTGCTGATCACCAGCCAGAACCACGGGTTTACCGTCGATGAGGAAAACCTGCCGGCCACCTTGCGGGCTACCCACCGCTCGCTGTTTGACGGTTCATTGCAGGGAATCGCCCACCGGGACAAGCCCGCTTTCAGTTTTCAGGGGCACCCCGAAGCCAGCCCCGGCCCCCACGAAGCAGCTTCACTTTTTGATCACTTTATCGAGCTTATGGCTCGCCGGAAAAACCAGTAATCAGCACCAATGCCTAAACGTAGCGATATTGAAAGCATCTTGATTCTCGGCGCCGGGCCGATCGTTATCGGTCAGGCCTGTGAGTTTGATTATTCCGGCGCCCAGGCCTGTAAGGCCCTGCGGGAAGAGGGTTACCGGGTCATTCTGGTCAACTCCAACCCGGCGACGATCATGACCGATCCGGCCATGGCCGATGCGACCTACATCGAACCGGTTGAATGGCGCACTGTGGCGGCGATTATCGAAAAGGAGCGCCCGGATGTGCTGTTGCCCACCATGGGCGGACAAACTGCGTTGAACTGCGCCCTTGATCTGGCTCGCGAAGGGGTGCTGGAGCAGTTCGAGGTGGAGCTGGTGGGCGCAACCCGCGAGGCCATCGATAAGGCCGAGGATCGGGAAAAGTTCGATCAGGCGATGCGTAGAATCGGCTTGGAGACGCCCAATTCGCGCATTGTTCACAGCCTGGAAGAGGCGCTACAGGTGCCGGATCTGTTCGGCTTTCCCTGCATTATCCGGCCCTCTTTCACCATGGGTGGCTCCGGCGGCGGTATTGCCTACAACCGCGAGGAATTTGAGGAAATTTGCAAGCGAGGCCTCGACCTCTCGCCCACCAATGAGTTGCTCATCGACGAGTCCCTGATTGGCTGGAAGGAATATGAGATGGAGGTGGTGCGGGATCGCAACGATAACTGCATCATTATCTGCTCCATTGAAAACCTCGATCCCATGGGCATCCACACCGGTGACTCTATCACCGTGGCCCCAGCCCAGACACTGACGGATAAGGAATATCAGATTATGCGCAACGCCTCCCTGGCGGTATTGCGCGAGATCGGTGTCGAGACCGGCGGTTCTAACGTCCAGTTTGCGGTTAATCCTGATACTGGGCGTCTGGTGGTGATCGAAATGAATCCGCGAGTCTCTCGCTCCTCGGCCCTGGCTTCCAAGGCCACGGGTTTCCCTATCGCCAAAATTGCCGCCAAGCTCGCCATCGGTTATACCCTTGATGAGTTGAGCAATGACATTACTGGCGGCGCCACACCTGCGTCATTCGAGCCAACTATCGATTATGTCGTCACCAAAATACCGCGTTTTGCCTTTGAGAAGTTCGCTCAGGCCAACGCCTTGCTGACTACCCAAATGAAGTCGGTGGGTGAGGTCATGGCCATTGGCCGCTCCTTTCAGGAATCCATGCAAAAAGCGCTGCGGGGGCTAGAGGTGGATAGTGCCGGGTTTGAGCCGAAAGTCGACCTGACATCGGAGGAAGCCCTGGCGGAAATCCGCCAGCGCCTGTTTGCGCCCGGCGCCGAGCGTATCTGGTATGTGGGTGATGCATTCCGTGCCGGTATGAGTGTCGAAGAGGTGTTCGAGGCGACGGCGATTGACCGCTGGTTTTTGGTGCAAATCGAAGAGCTGATCCAGATGGAGCAGGGTCTGGTTGAAACTGGCAATCTAAACGCGATGGATGCCGGCGTCATGTTCCAGCTCAAGCGCAAGGGTTTTGCCGACAAACGCATCGCGGCACTATTGGGCGTTAATGAGGATCGGGTGCGGGAGCATCGCACACAACTGGGTATTCGACCGGTATATAAACGAGTGGATACCTGTGCCGCCGAGTTTGCCACCGATACCGCCTATATGTATTCCACCTATGAAGAGGAGTGCGAGGCCGCGCCCTCCGGGCGGGATAAAATTCTGGTGCTCGGTGGCGGCCCCAACCGTATTGGCCAGGGTATCGAATTTGATTACTGTTGCGTGCATGCGGCGCTGGCCATGCGTGAGGACGGTTACGAAACCATTATGGTCAACTGTAACCCGGAGACAGTTTCTACTGACTACGATACTTCCGACCGGCTGTATTTTGAACCGGTGACCCTGGAAGATGTGCTTGAGATCGTCGCGGTCGAACAGCCCAAGGGCGTGATTGTCCAGTTCGGTGGGCAGACCCCGCTAAAGTTGGCGCGGGCCCTGGAGCAGGCGGGTGTGCCGATTATCGGTACCACGCCCGATGCCATTGATCGGGCCGAGGATCGTGAGCGGTTTCAGCAAATGATTCAAAACCTCGGTCTGTTGCAGCCATCCAACGCCACGGTCAGGTCGGTGGATCAGGCTATTGCCAAGGCTACGGATATCGGTTATCCGCTGGTGGTGCGGCCTTCCTATGTGCTTGGTGGCCGGGCCATGGAAATCGTTTACAGCGATGAAGAGTTGCTGCGTTATATGCGCGACGCAGTGCAAGTGTCCGACGACTCGCCGGTATTGCTTGACCATTTTCTGTCCGCGGCCATTGAAGTGGATATCGATGCGGTTTCCGATGGCAAGGACGTGGTGATCGGCGCCATCATGCAGCATATTGAGCAGGCGGGTATTCACTCCGGGGATTCCGCCTGCTCACTGCCGCCCTATAGCCTACCTGAATCCGTTCAGGAGGATATGCGCGCCATGGTCAAGGCAATGGCTCTGGAGTTGGGGGTGAAAGGCCTGATGAACGTTCAGTTGGCCTGGCAGGATGGTGACATCTACGTTATTGAGGTCAACCCCCGCGCTTCCCGGACAGTACCGTTTGTCTCCAAAAGTATCGGTGTTTCGCTGGCGAAAGTGGCCGCGCGCTGCATGGCTGGACAAACCCTCGCGGCACAGGGTGTGGTCTCGGAAGTGGTGCCAAAACACTTTTCGGTAAAAGAAGCGGTATTCCCCTTTAACAAGTTTCCGGGCATTGATCCCATCCTTGGACCGGAAATGAAGTCCACCGGTGAAGTGATGGGGGTCGGTGAGACCTTTGCCGAAGCCTACGCCAAGGCCCAGTTGGGTGCTGGGGATGAAATTCCCGCATCAGGGACAGCCTTTATCAGTGTCCGGGAGCCGGACAAGGCCGGCGTTGCCGAGATCGCGCGTCGCTTGCAGGCGCTGGGTTTTGCCCTGGTCTGTACCCGGGGCACGGCTAAAGTCATTGAAGAGGCCGGGCTTGAAGTCGAGGTGGTCAATAAGGTACAAGAGGGCCGACCCCACATTGTCGATATGATTAAAAACGAAAAAATCGATTTGATCATAAATACCACGGAGGGCAGGAAGGCTATTACTGATTCGTCGGCGATTCGCTCCAGCGCTGAAGCGACAGGCATTTATTACACTACCACCCTGGCTGGGGGTAATGCGGTCTGCATGGCTCTGGAAAAAGACAGCCAGCTCCGGGTAAGGAAATTGCAGGACCTGATGGCCCAGGCATGATAGGGGAAAAACCATGAAGAAAGTCCCACTGACTGTCGAGGGTGAAGCCGCCCTACGAAAAGAACTGGACCAGTTGAAAAAGGTTGAGCGCCCGCGCGTGGTCGAGGCCATTGCCGAGGCCCGCGCCCATGGTGACCTGAAGGAAAACGCCGAATATCATGCCGCCCGCGAGGAGCAGGGTTTGATGGAAGCGCGTATACGGGACCTGGAAAGCAAGCTCAGTAATGCACAGGTGATCGACATCGCGGCGATGGCTCAGGGTGACAAGGTCATCTTTGCCTCCACAGTCACCATTATTAACATCGACAATGACGAAACCTTTGTCTACCAAATCGTCGGTGATGACGAGGCCGATATCAAGCAGCAGAAAATTTCCTACCAGTCACCTATGGCGCGTGCCCTCATCGGCAAGGAAGTGGGCGATGTGGTGGTGGTGAAAACGCCATCGGGTGAAGTCGAATACGAAATTGACGAGGTGGAGTACGTTTAGTTTGGCTATGACAGGCTGGGCGGTACGCGGAGTAAGTACACAATAAAAGTAAGGGGATCGACATGCGGATGAATACACCGAGAATCGCACCGGTCGAGGAGCAGGACTGGAGCGAGGCCCAGCGTGAAGCGGTGGGCAAAGCCAAAATGGGTGGCCGCACCCTCAATATTTTCAAGACCATGGCCAACCACCCCGGCCTGGCAAAACGCTGGATGGTGTTCGCCAACCACATTATGGGCAAGTCGCTGATCAGTTTACGCGATCGGGAGATCGTGATTCTGCGCATGGGCTGGCTGTGCAAGTCCGGCTATGAGTGGGGGCAGCACGTGGAAATTGGCCTGCAATGCGATATGAACGCCGAGGAGATTGAGCAGATCAAAGTTGGCGCTGATTCGCCGGTATGGGCCGATAACGAAAAACTGTTGCTGAAGGCGACCGATGAGTTACACGATGATGCCTTTATTTCAGATGCGACCTGGAAAGCTCTGAGCCAGTATTACGATACCGAACAATTGATGGACATTGTTTTTACCGCTGGGCAATACAACCTGGTGTCCATGGCGCTCAATACCTTTGGCGTACAGTTGGACGAGGGCATGACCCTTGACGAGCAACTGCGGCGCTAAACTGGAACTAAACCTTTCATTGCGCGACCACCCGGAAAGCGATTTCCTGAACCCACGAACAGCGAAGCTGGAGACCCAAGACCATGAATTATTCCGACTACGAGCATCTGTTATTCGAGCACAAGGACAACGGTGTGCTGCTGATTACCATCAACCGCCCGGAGGTGATGAACGCCACCAACGGTCGCCTGCATTGGGAGCTGACCCAGGTATGGGGTACAGTCGCCAATGATGACGAAACCAATGTGGTGGTGGTGACTGGCGCCGGTAAAGCCTTTTCCGCCGGGGGTGATCTGGGCTGGATCGAGGGCGTGGTTGGCAAGCCCGATGGTATTCGCCAGATCCAGAAAGAGGCCGCTGATATTGTTTTCAATATGTTGGCGCTGGAAAAGCCGGTGGTTTCGGCCATTAATGGGGTTGCCGTTGGCGCTGGGCTTGCTGTTGCCCTGATGGCCGACATCAGTGTGATGTCGGAAACCGCCAAGTTCACCGATGGCCACGTCAAACTCGGTGTCGGCGCCGGTGACCACGCTGCCATTATCTGGCCCATTCTATGTGGCATGGCCAAGGCCAAGTACTACCTGATGACAGCGGAGTTTATCGACGGTAAGGAAGCTGACCGCATTGGTTTGGTTAGTATGGCGGTCCCCCAGGATGAGGTTTTGCCGAAAGCCATGGCTATCGCTGATAACCTGGCGGCCGGCAGTCAGCCGGCTATTTGGGGCACCAAGTCCACCCTCAATGGCTGGATGCAAATGGCAGCGCCGATCTTTGAAAATTCCCTGCGCATGGAAATGCTTTGTTTTCTGGGCGAGGATGCCGCCGAGGGTGTGGCGGCGGTTAAAGAAAAGCGCGAGGCGAATTTCCCCTCTTCCAAGGTCGGCAAGTAAACCTGTGTAGCTGCAAACAGAGCGGCAAAAAAGCCAGCACAAATGCTGGCTTTTTTAATGGCTAAGCCGGTAACCGGCCCGATATCTCGTGTCGGTTCGTGGAGCCGATTAACGCAACAGATTGGACAGTTTGGGGTCGGGGTGGGCTGATTTTTTAAATAGCAGGGCGATATGGCCAATGGTTTGCACCACCTGGGCTTCGCAGGTAGTACTGATCTCATTGATCACCGCTTGCCGCGCCGCTTTGTCGCCCACCGCCAGTTTGACTTTAATGAGTTCATGATCGTCCAGTGCACGGTTTAGCTCGGCGACCACGTTTTCGCTCAGGCCCTTGCCGGCAACCGTCACGATGGGTGTTAAGCTGTGGCCGATACGCCGCAGGTGTTTTTTGTTCGTGCTGGACAGTTCTGTTGCGTTTGTTGTCATAGAGTTGGATGCGGTAACAGGTTTCAGCGGTTAAAAAAACCGCGAGAGATTGGGCGCGGGATTATAGCGGAATTGATGGTGAGCACCCATGGCAAAATCCAAAAGTAGCGGTCGTTGGCTGCGCGAGCACGAACAGGATGTTTATGTGCAGCGATCCCGGAAGGAAGGCTATCGCTCCCGGGCCAGTTATAAATTGCTGGAGCTGGATGACAAATACGGCCTGATCAAGCCAGGCCAGGTGGTGGTGGATCTGGGTGCTGCCCCTGGAGGCTGGTCCCAGGTGGTGGCCGAGCGCCTGAAAGGCAGCGGCAAGATCATCGCATCGGACATCCTGGCCATGGATAGTTTGGCCGATGTGGAGTTTGTTCAGGGTGATTTTACCGAAGCGGCGGTCTTCGAGCGGATTGTCGAGGCCATTGGTGATTCGCGGGTAGACCTTGTTATTTCCGATATGGCGCCCAATATGAGTGGTATGAAGGATATCGATCAGCCCCGCGCCATGTATCTGGTGGAACTGGCGGTGGATTTTGCCGCGCGGGTGTTAAAACCGGGTGGAGTACTGGTCAGCAAGGTGTTTCAGGGTGAGGGCTTTGATCAGTTGCTAAAAGAGCTGCGTGGTCGCTTTGATAGTGTGTCGGCTAAAAAGCCCGATGCGTCGAGAGGGCGCTCTCGCGAGGTCTACTGGCTGGCACGGGGTTTCAGGCCCTGACACTGCGAACTGTGGGCGCTTATGCCCGGAAAATTCAGGTTATACTGCATCGGCTATACTTTAAAAGCGATGTGTCAAAGCTGCCTAATGGCGCTGCGAGGGTAGTCAGTTGAGTGAAATGGCAAAAAATCTCATTTTGTGGATCATTATCGCGGCAGTATTGCTGTCGATATTTCAGAATTTTAAGGAGGGGCCGACTCCTCCTACCATCTCCTATACCAATTTTGTCGATGAGGTTCAGAGCGAACGCGTTCGCAGTGTCGTCATACAAGGGCAGATGATTCATGGCACGCGCAATGATGGCACCAGCTTTGTGGCCATTCGCCCAGCCGTTCCCGACGATGGCATGATGAAAGACCTACTCAATCACAATGTCAACGTCGAGGGTAAGGAGCCGGAGAAGCCGAGTATCTGGTCCCAGTTGCTATTGGCGGCTTTCCCCATCCTGCTGATTGTCCTGATTTTCATGTTTTTCATGCGCCAGATGCAGGGTGGCGCCGGCGGTGGTCGCGGTGGCCCCATGTCCTTTGGCAAGAGCAAGGCCAAGCTGCTCAACGAAGATCAGATCAAGACCACTTTTGCCGATGTTGCCGGGGTGGACGAGGCCAAGGAGGATGTGGGTGAGCTGGTGGAGTTTCTCAGCGACCCGTCCAAGTTTCAGAGTGTTGGCGGCCGTATTCCTCGTGGGGTATTGCTCTCGGGTCCGCCGGGCACTGGTAAAACCTTGTTGGCCAAGGCCATTGCCGGTGAGGCGAAGGTGCCTTTTTTCTCCATTTCCGGCTCTGATTTTGTGGAAATGTTCGTCGGTGTCGGCGCGTCCCGGGTTCGGGATATGTTTGAGCAGGCGAAAAAACAGGCGCCCTGCATCATTTTTATTGACGAAATTGACGCCGTGGGCCGGGCCCGTGGTGGTGGCTGGGGGGGTGGCAACGATGAGCGCGAGCAAACCCTTAATCAGCTGCTCGTTGAAATGGACGGTTTCGAAGGTAATGAAGGCGTTATCGTAATCGCGGCTTCAAACCGCCCCGATGTGTTGGATAGCGCCCTGATGCGTCCGGGACGCTTTGATCGACAGATTTATGTGGGCCTGCCTGATATCCGTGGACGGGAGCAGATTCTCAAGGTTCACGTGCGCAAGGTGCCGTTGGATGACAAGGTGGATTTACACGTGATTGCTCGCGGCACACCGGGCTTTTCCGGTGCCGATTTGGCTAATCTGGTCAATGAGGCGGCTTTGTTCGCGGCCAGGGCTGACAAGCGTCTGGTGACCACGGAAGAGTTTGAGAAAGCCCGTGACAAAATCATGATGGGGGCCGAGCGCCGCTCCTTGGTGATGTCCGAAGAGGAGAAGATTAATACGGCCTACCATGAGGCGGGTCACGCTATTATCGGCCGCCTCATGCCCCAGCATGACCCCATTCACAAAGTGTCCATTATTCCTCGTGGCCGGGCCCTGGGCGTTACCCAGTTTTTGCCCGAGGAAGACCAGTACAGCATGAGCAAGCTCAAACTGACCAGTCAGCTATGCAGTCTCTATGGCGGGCGAATAGCCGAGGAGCTGATTAATGGCGCTGACGGTGTTACGACCGGTGCTTCCAATGATATTGAGCGCGCCAGTCAGCTGGCTCGCAGCATGGTCACCCGCTGGGGACTCACTGAAAAAATGGGTCCCATCCTCTATGGCGACGAAGAGTCGGCCATCCCCGGCCAGGGTGGCAAAAATTTTTCCGGTGCGACTTCCCAACAAATCGATGAAGAAGTGCGGCGCATTATCGATGAAAGTTACGAAAGGGCCGAGACCCTGTTGAAGGACAATATAGACATCCTCCATGCGATGAAAGACGCTCTGATGGAGTATGAAACCATCGACGCCGAGCAGGTGGATGATTTGATGGCCCGGCGCCAGGTTCGCCCGCCACGGGATTGGCATGATTCCCACCCCGACCAGGGGGACTCCGGTTCATCCGCAGTGGTAAATCCCGAAGTGGGTGCTGAGAAACCGGAGCGCGGTGATGCACCCATCGGTGGTCCGCTGGAAGGTTAATAGCAAGGCCTTCCGGTCGGTCAGGTCGGGTTTGTTCCTAAAGACAATGTTCTGTGCTTACCAGCCAGACTGGTTGGCCGATGTTTAATGTGGACCATCAGCGCCCGCTGGTGATGGGTATTCTTAATGTCACCCCGGATTCTTTTTCCGATGGCGGTCAACTTCTTACCGACTCTGGTCCCGATTTCGGCAAAATTCTGTTTCGGGCCGAGCAGCTGATTGGACAGGGCGCCGATCTGCTGGACATTGGTGGT
>OBIY01000459.1_pt1 | contig 15823 bp, 16 predicted proteins | sample 1519841 | NCBI WGS metagenome assembly OBIY01 (sample SAMN03019774, study PRJEB22545) | beach sand metagenome | biome: beach; feature: sea beach; material: beach sand | place: USA: Municipal Pensacola Beach, FL | collected 2010-07-30 | depth 30-40 cm m
CACCGCTTCTCGCAAATACCGGGGTTTACAGCTTGTCGTTGCGGGGGGACCGACGGGTCGACCATAACGCGCGCGCAGCGTGACAGCCGCACAGCGAGCGCGCATTGTGGCCAAAGCCTTGTGGCTTTGCAAGGGCGTCTCGGCAAAACACCGGATCCTGCCGTCCATCTGAACAAAGCTTGATCAGACTGGCGGCAGAATGGTGCCCGGGTCTACACTGGAAACGGATGGTAGACGGAGCCTGAACGATGAATACAGACAGGACATTTCGTATTGCTATCAATGGCTTTGGACGCATCGGCCGTTGCATTGTCCGCGCCCTGCAGGATCATCCGGCCAGCCCTCGTTTTGAGCTGGTGGCCATCAATGATCTGGCCGACTTTACCGTGCTTGCCCACCTGCTGGCCTTCGACAGCACCCATGGGCGCTGGACTCACTCGGTTCACTATGACGGCAGTCATCTGGAAATTGACGGCCACCGCATCCCCTGTTTCTCTCGTGCGGAACTCTCCACCCTGCCCTGGGCCAGCCTGAAACCGGATCTGGTGATTGAAGCTGCGGGCAAATTCAAGCATCGCGCCGAGCTCCAGCACCACCTGGACGCCGGCGCACCACGGGTGCTGGCCAGTTATCCTGTAGACGATGCCGATGCCATGGTGGTCTACGGGGTCAATCATGAGCAGCTGACGGCAAGCCAGCAGATTGTCTCCAATGCGTCCTGTACCACGAATTGTCTGGCGCCATTGGTCGAGGTACTGGACCGGGCCTTTACCGTACGCCAAGGCCTGATGACCACCGTACACAGCTACACCAATGACCAGAATCTGGTAGACAAGGCCCATGGCGACCTGCTGCGCGCCCGTGCCGCCGCGGTCAACATGATTCCTACCAGCACCGGAGCCGCCCGCGCGGTGGGCAAGGTCTTGCCACATCTGGCCGGCAAGCTGGACGGGCTGGCGGTCAGGGTCCCCACATTGAATGTGTCGCTGGTGGACCTGACGGTGACCCTGGAGAAACCCGCCACGATCGACGCCGTGCACGAAGCCCTGAGCAACGCCGCCCACGGCCCGTTACAGGGTGTGCTGGCGATCAATCACCTGCCGTTGGTGTCCGGGGATTTCAATCACCAGCCCTATTCCTGCATCGTGGACATCAACCACACCCAGCAGATTGGCCAGCAGTTCAAACTGCTAGCTTGGTATGACAACGAATGGGGATTCAGTCAGCGCATGCTGGATGTGGCAGCCACCTGGCTGGAAACGGCATAAAGGCGCCCAGGCTTCTCCCACAGGAGGAGGACAGTGGAGGCCCCCGAACTGCGGGCGTCAACCGCAGAGAGAACCTCCCACAAACCGTTCCTGTGTTTCCAGACGAAACACACTCAATCGAACGGGCTGAAATGCTCCTCACGGCCGGCTTCTTCGGCTTCGTGGCGGTGGTTTTTCATCACCTTTTCCACCCTGCCCGCCTGTTGGTCGTCATCGGCATCCACCATCATCAGGTAGTCTCCCTGCTCCACCCGATCCAGGTAAGGCGTCAGATGGTGATTCTGGGAAGATACCCCACGCAGCCCTCCCAACCAGGCACCAAAACAGGTACCAAACAGGGTCGCGCCAATGATGGCTCCGCTTTCCAGTTGCATGCCCCAGGGGTCTGCCCCGGCGATCAGGAATCCGGCCAGCAAACCGACGCCCATCCCGATGAGCGCGCCCATAAACCCGGAATGCATGATGTCGGTTTCTTCCCAGGTGGTCGTGCCATGCACGTGGGCCTGGGCAATGGCCATGGTATCGGTGCCCATGACATGCATGCGATTTTCGCCGATACCGACTTGTTGAAGATCACGGGTAATCCCCTGAACGGACGTCAGGGACTTGGTGAAGTAATAAAGACGTTTCATTGCATGCCTCTCCCTGTGGCTGACAATGTTCGGACCGCACGGCCTTCCTGGCCGTCCCACAAGATGTGGCTGCGATACGTACCCAGACACCCCCAATCCAGCAGTTGTTCAGCGACTCCTTGCAGAAAACCACTGAAATGGCGGATCGGCGCCTGAGCTACCCTTTCGACGCTAACAAAAAGGGGCCTTACCGGCCCCTTTACTGTGTCACAAAATACGCGTCACAGACTGTTAGCGATCAATTACTTTTTGTAGGCGATGGCGCGCCATCCACCTGGATCACCCGGGGCTTTTTTTCCTCGGGAATAATACGGTTGAGAGTGACCGTCAGCAGCCCATCTTCAAGGCCTGCGCCATCCACTTCCACGTGGTCGGCCAGCTTGAAAGTGCGCTCGAAGGCGCGGCGGGCAATGCCACGATGCAGCCAGGTCCGTTCGCTGTCATCCTGGCTGGCCAGGTTACCGCGAATCTTCAGTTCGTTTTCCTTTACCGTGATTTCGATATCACTGCGGGCAAACCCCGCCACCGCCATCACGATGCGGTAACGTCCATCACTCTCGCGGATGATGTCGTAGGGAGGGAAACCGTTGGACTGATCCGCACGCAGCGCGGCATCCAGCAGCTCATCAAAACGGTCGAAGCCCACGGAATGGCGAAACAAAGGGGCAAGAGAAAATCCGGTATTCATACACACTATCCTCATTCCATCGTCAGCAGCAGACCCCGCAGGCATCCACTGATTCACGGTTTAACGTACAGGTTTGTGTGTGACAGACATGCACTCTCAGAGCAGAGCACAATGTCAGACCGGTCTGTTGTCACAATTCAGAAAATGGGGATAGCCAACCGGCTTTCAAGAGGCATCTGTCTAACTTTTGTCGCGCGACGGACAGACGGTCAGTGAGCAGGATTAAGCTGTGTGGAGGCGCGCTGTGTCGGCAGCGAGAAGCCCTGTGGCGCACCAGCAGGCTGAGTACGGGCGATGACGGTGACGGTGCGTTTGCTGCCGTCAAATGCCACCGGCACCCGCACGCATAACAACTCTCCGGCCACCACGTTCCAGCCCGGGCTACTGCCGGTTTGCCAACGCTCACTGTCGCCGGAACATTCCCGGTCCATGAGCAGCCCACTGACCGCCTCACTATTGCTGGTAAAGTGCACCTGCCCACTCACCGAGGCATGGTAGCGGAAGGTCAGCACCGCCTTGCCACCCACGGGCACGGACTGGGAGGCCGCGCCCTGCCACTGCGGCAAGGTCACCAGCCCTATCGCCAACGGGCCGGAATGCCGGTCCGGAGTCGCCGTCAGCGACCACTCGAGCTGTTTCCCCTGTTGTTTTGCGGGCGCTCGATTCAACACCGGCAGCGCCGGCAAGCGCTCTTCGTCCGCCAGGGTCAAGGACAATCGCAAGGACTGACCGCGACTCTCCGCCTCCGACAAACGCAGGCTGAACTGTCCCTGTCTGTCCGTAGAAACGGTCTGCGGGCGGACACCGACCCCAGTCAATCGCAGCTGCCGGGCAACGACCGGTTGTTCGCCATCGTCAAACCGGGCATTGAAGGCCTGGGCAGGATCCGCCGCGCCGTTATCCAGAAACAGTCTACCGGAAATCCAGTGTCCCGCCGGACGACAACGGAAACCGGCCTGAGCGCCTGACAATGGAAAGGCGGGAAAACCTTCCCGGCCATCAGCAGACAAGCTCTGCCCTTCGCCGCCGTTGCCGCCACCCGCGGCTCCAGCCCCCCCGGACACATCCGCTTTCAGCGACAACGACACGTCAGAGGGCATATCCAGCCACAGGGTACCGCCGCTGCCACCACCGCCTCCGGCCTTGCCCGCTGCACTGCCGGGATTTCCCCGCAAGGTCAGAGCGCCAGGGCCGGTCACCGCCGCCGCCCGAATCAATATCAGGCCGCCACCGCTACCGCCATCGCCACCCGTGCCCACCGAACGGGCTGCGGCGCCACCGCCACTGCCCAACCAGGGGCCCGGCGGAGCCTTGTGACCGCCCAGGCCACCCCCTGACTGCGGCTGGCCCGCCTGACCGGGTTGACCGTTACCCCCCCCGCCACCACTGGCGAGCAACCGATGGGACATATCCATGGCGTTACCGCCGCCACCTGCGGTGGCTGGCGCGCCTCGCGCCATGCCACCCTCCGGATAGCCTGGCTGTTGCGGGTCGATCATGACCGGGGTCCCGGCGATCCCTTCCCCCTTGCTGCCATGGTGACCATAGCCCAACGCCTGATCCTCCGGGTTTGGCGCGCTGTAGCGCCAATCGTCCGGATTCCCCAACGCACCCTGCAACGACACCGCCGGCGCCCCTCGCAAACCTGCCCCGTCCACATTCAGGGCATGGCCTGCCAGGGCCAGGCCGCGACGCACATCCAGTGCCAGCACACCGCCGGTAAAACCATCCCACGGCAACGCCAGTACATCCTGATCCAGGGTGAGGGCATCAAATTGGGGCACCCGCACAAGCTGCCAGCGGGCACGCCCATGATCCGGACCGGCGGGCTGGTTGTGATAGGCATGCAGTAATCCACCGCCTGCCCCGGCGCCCTTTACCTGCACCCGCCCCCCGTCAACCCTGTCGATACGCAGCCATTCCGCCTTCAGCGTGTGGGAGGCCAGCACGCCATAGCGACGGTCATTACGGGTACTGATGGTCGCCCCTTGCACCTGCATCAACAAGGCAAGATCGCCGGGAAGCAGCGGATAGGAACCACGGGCACGAGTCAACACCAGCTCACGGCTTCCCGCCGCCAGTGAAGCGTCATCACTTCCCGTGAAATAACTGTTGAGAATGGGGTCGGAGATCGCCTGACCGTCTCGACCCGGCTCACCACAGAGCTGGGCATGGACAGGCGCAGCCCCCAGCAGGAAAGCCAGGATCAGCGTGGTGGATCGAGCCAGTCGGCAGTAGTGTTGTTGCAGCGAAACCATCCGGCAATACTGTATCGTTCCCGGGTAGCTGCCAAGACTTCGTGGGGAATTTTCTCGCTCAGAAAGGCCACCAGAGTGCCCCCATGGGGTTCAACCTCTGTGTCTGCCAGCTTGGCATCAGGGCTATTCCAGATACGCAAGCGCCCATCCCACTCACTCTGCCAATCTTCGTTGAGGTAAAGCACAACAGACAACAAACGCCCATTGTTGCCCGCAAACGCGTCCAGGTGGCGCTGGTAGTAATCTCCAGGGCCATAAATGGCGAAATGGGATTCCAGCTCGAACAACCCCATGAACAAGGCCCGGTTCACTTCGAGCCGAAGCTGCTCCATGGCCTCGAACCACTGTGTTTGCGCCTGCGAGCCGCCCTTGAGCCAGCAGGTCCGATCACTGCGTATACGGGTATCTTTCTGGAATTCCTGCCGGCGACCAATGCCTGCAAGCCGAAACTCTCCGAGACCGTCACGTGCCTGCGCTTCGTCACGAAGCTGCCGGACCAGAGAAGGAGGGCAATACCCCGGAGCGACGCAATAGCCGCGCGCCACCAGCTCCTGAATCAGATATTCATGGAGGTCCGCGCCAAAGCCTTCGGGCCAATCCACAGTCTTGTGCACAGGAGGCTCCTAATGCAGGGCATCACCAGGAGCAGCATCACCATCCATTTCGTCCGGCCAGATCAGCCAGTGAAATTGCTGACATTCATCCATCAGTTGCAGGGTGGCATCCACGGTGGCTTGTACGAAGTAGATAAACTGGTCAAACGTAATCCCCCTGCGACCCAACAACAGGTCACAGGCAACCAGCCTGGGCAGGGAATCATCATTGACGTCAAGGAACAGCTTGATGGAGGGAAAGGCCATATTCAGACGGCTCAACTCTGCTTGCACTGCAAACAGCGCCGCCGGCCGAACTTCCAGTTCCGTGGTCAGCAACACGCCATCCTCTTCCACAAACAGCCGCGCATCCACCACACCTTCTCGCCCCTGCAATTCTGACAGGTGCAGGCCGTGGCAGTGCTCACAGATGTAATGCTGAATATTCGCCTGTTGCAACCATTGCTTGATCTGGTCTGCATCCGCGTGGATGACGCCTAACATGTTTTCTCCTCACCCCGGCAAACCCGGCAATGGCCGCGAATCATCAGCCATTGCGCCACAAAAAGAAATAGAAACCCGGCAATTTTGGTCATTGGGTCGGCAAATACCCATGGGTATCATCCTTTCCTCCAGTCATCGGGAGCCGAATAATGACAAATCCTCATGTGGCCTTTCAGTCCAGCGAGACTCTCCACACCAAAACCGACGCTTTTATCCGCGATATGCAGGGTGGCGCCAGCAAGCCGCAACCCAAGGAAATCGAGGAAATCATGGCCATCTTCATTGATGAGGCACTGCAGGCGTTCATGCTGCGCGCCTCGGAAGCCGCCAATCTGTCTTCCGGCATGCTCAAGGTGGTCAACATGACCTGTTCCACCATCAGCAAAGCGACCGCCCTGGTGGTCGGCCGTAGCGCTCGCAAGATGGACCTGAAACAGAACCAGGATTCTGCCAGTTACATGGACCAGGTGCGCCAACCCGGTGAGGACGGGGAAACCTGGTATGTAGCATTCCCGGTTAACGAAGGGCTCGCCATGAAGGGGGCCAACCTGCCCCAGCTGTGCGAGAACGGGGATTTCGAAGAAGCCCGCCGGGAACTGGAAGAATACCTGCTGGAAGTCACCGACGAATCCATACACTGGTACTTCGAAAAGCCCATGGCGCTGCTGAAATTCGGTCCGGTGCTGCGCAAGATCGCCAGCGTGGGGGTAGAAACCACCCGTAAGGCCTCCCGCAGCCTGATCCACAATTTGATCCCCAAACTGACCGAAGAGCAGCTAACCGCCTCCTGTCGATACCAGGCCAGCATGCTGATGGATTTCCCTTCAAAACACTGATGACAGCAACGCGACACCCGTTTCGATTCAAGACCACTTGGCCAACATAGTGCATGCCTTTTAATAACAAATACTTACACTGGCGCGCTCTTGTTGGCTAACTTCACCAAGTTTTTACAAAACTACTTATTCAACGGATTGCGCTGCAATAACACGGCTCTCTACTATCAATCTGGTATCAAAACTAAAAGAGATTGCCGAGGAGTCAGCCGTGTCATTGCGCCATGCCATACTTGTATTACTACAAGATCAGGAAGCCAGCGGTTACGACCTCGCTCGCGAATTTGCCAACAGCATCGGGCTGGTATGGAATGCCACCCACCAACAGATTTACCTGGAACTGGGTAAACTGAATGAGAAGGACATGGTGAAGTTTCGCCATATTCCCCAAGACGGCAAACCGGACAAGAAAATGTACCGGATCACGGAAGAAGGTCGAGACGAGTTAATCCGATGGCTGCGGAAACCCGCTGCCCCGCCCCGTATCCGTGATGCGTTTATGGTCAAGATTGCCGGAGGGGCGCTGAGCGATCCTTCCTCTATCCTTCGGGAACTGGAAGATCAGGCCGATCTGCGCCGCGAACGCCTGAATACTTTTGAAGACCTGGCTCGCAAGCTGGATGACCGTGACAGCGACAAGAACATGTACACCTACCTGACCCTGCGTCGCGGTATTCTGGACCAGCAAGCGTGGCTCAACTGGGCAGAGGAAGTCCGGTCCGAACTGCGACGACGTGAAGACCTGACCACCTCGGTATGATCGGCGCCCCGCCTGGCGGGGCAGTGATGACCCAGCTCCAGTGGCTGGTTCAAGCCCCGCCATTGATCCCGGCATCCCCCTGGGAAGATGCTGGTTGCTGGCTGCTGAGGGAGTGGCAACGGGACCCTGCCTTGCCCTCCCGTGCAGCTCACTTCCTGATGGGCCAGCCTCAGCCGAGCAGAATTGGGCTTCAATTCGAAAATCAGGTCGCCGCTTTGGTGGAACACAGCAGCGGACTGGAACTGGTGGCGCGAAACCTGCCCATCCGGGATGAACAGCGCACCCTCGGTGAACTGGACTTGTTGGTACGTGATCTGGATACCGGCAAACTATGGCACTGGGAACTGGCCCTGAAATTCTATCTGGGAACACCAGACCAATGGTACGGGCCTAACCGTAGAGATACCCTCGCCCGCAAAATTGCTCATCTGCATGGGGAGCAACTGCCTCGCAGCCAAAGCAGCCAAGCCAGTCGCACGCTCAGCGAGACAGGCTGGAAGGTCGACGGACAAGCATTATTGACCCGCGGCAGGCTCTTCTACCGCAGTGGCCATCCCGAGCAGCCGCTACGACACCCCCGCCACGAACGAGGTTGGTGGCTACCTGCCCGCGGACTGCCATCACAACAGTGGCACACCATACCGCGGACTTTCTGGTCTTGTCCGTCCATGTCGGACAAAAGTACCAACACCATTGATACCCGCTCGCTCATTGACTATGTTGAGGAACATTCTCGCCCGGTCATGGTGCTGTCAGCTTTGCGCCCGGAACCGGGCTTTATTGTTCCTGTCACTTGGCCCAACACATGAATTTCCAGCCACAACCCGCCACTCTGGTCGACGATCAGGGCCAGGTCGCCTTGGGCGTTTTTCCGCATACCGTTGCTCATATCAACGGCCGGGAAGCGGACTATCGCACCCCCATGGGCAAACCAGCCTCGCGTTTCGCCCGGCATTTTCATTACAAACAGTTCCAGTATTTCGGCATCATCAGTGACCAGCTTCTGGCCGGTTGCGCCTTTGCCCATACGGCCTATCTGGGAATGGCTTTCTTCTATATTTTCGAACCGAAAACCGGCGAATTGAAGGAATACACCTGGCGCTCGCCTCTGGGGCGCGACCTGAACATGTCCGCCTCACCCCGGGTAGGCGAAAGCCATTTCAAACAAAAAGGGGTCGATATCCGACTTGGCTACCAGGACAACCAGGGTTCACTGACCAAGACCCTGAGTATCAGTCTCGATGGCCTGTCACTGGAAGCCGTGCTCAGTGAGGGTGACCAGTATCAACCGATGTCACTGTGCACCCGCACCGGCGTCAATGGCTGGGTGTATGCCAACAAGGTTGCCGGTCGCACCGTAACCGGCAACCTCACTCGCAACGGCCAGCGTCAGGATCTGTCTGAACTGGGGGCCTGTGGACACCATGACTTTTCCGCCGGTTACATGCGCAGGGAAACCTTCTGGAACTGGGCCTGCCTGTCCAGCAAGGTCGGCGACACCCGTATTGGCCTGAATCTGTCTTGCGGTGTCAATGAGACGACTTTTTCCGAAAACTGCCTGTGGATAGATGACGTCATGGTACCTACCGCTGGCGTGATATTTGATTACCACCGCGATGACCTGATGCAACCCTGGCAAATTCGCAGCCTGTGTGGTCAGGTCAATCTGCGCTTTACCCCCAGCGGCAACCACAAAGAGCGCCTCGATCTTGGCCTCTTTGCCAGTAATTTTAATCAGCTGTTTGGCCGTTTCGATGGTGAATTGACACTCAAGGACGGTCGCACTATTCCCATCCAGGCACACTACGGTTTTGTCGAGGAGCAGTACGCAAAATGGTAGATAAAAAAGAGAATGCGGCGCCGGAAGTGGCACCGAAGAAAGTGAATGTAAAGCTGCGCCGCGGTTTTTTCTGGATCGTTCAGTACTGGCGCGAACTGTTTAACTTTCGCTTTGATAAATACATGATCATCCAGGTGTTGCCGGGAGTGTATGGTATCGCCCTGTTCGGTATCGGCCTCGGCCTGTTATACCTTTGTGTGGAAGCCTTTATGGCATCTACCTGGCGTGGTCTTTTCTACTTTTTCGTGGCAGCGCCAATCACCTTCCTGGTACTGGCTTCCGTGCTGCGAGCTCTGCTTGAGTTCTACATGGTGGTGTTCAAGATTTCCGAACACGTGGATGAACTGGTAGGCCTGCGCGATACCGTGGATCGTCTGTCCGGCATTGGCGACACGGTAGATGAAATGGTGTCTGTCACCCGCCGCATTCCTTTCTGGCGAGTGCTCTCAGGCCGCTCCGGCCCTGCAGCGCGCAAACCGGTAAAACCGGAAGAGCGCAAAAAAGACAAACCGGAATAATCGCGCCCTGCACCGCCCCGTCGAGAAGCCATGTTCACAGGACATCCTTGTCCTGTGAACAGGATAACTGACCGTCAGCTGTCAGTGGCTCACTGCCTCAAGTGCGGTGAGCAGTAACCGCTGGTAAACATGTTCACGGACCCCCTCCGGCGTTTTCATGTCCATCCGCTCCAACTCGCGCTCAAATTCAGCCTCACTGCCTTCGTTGAACAGCGCGTCACGCCCCAGCTCCAGGTATTCCTTGTGGCTGACTTTTTCCTTGAGCCATGTCAGCGCCTTGAGCAAGCGCTGCTCTGTATCGGTAAAGTCACTCCCCAACGGGAACAAGGGGAAACTCTGCTCACCGTTGTTTGCAGCAATCTCATGCAGGTGTTCGGGGTTGTTACGGCGATAGGGCTCGGGGATCTGATAGTCCTTGCGCAGTTTGCCCGCGGCCTGGGCCTGCTCCATCAATTCAATCTGGAAGCGACTGTCAGCCACATTGAGCATGGCCATGATCACTTCCTCATCGGTCTTGCCACGCAGGTCCGCCACCCCATATTCGGTCACGACAATATCACGCAGGTGACGGGGAATCGTATTATGGCCATAGGAGAACACCACATTACTCATGGCCTCACCGCCCCGCTCTCGCCAGGCGCGTACCATGATCACAGAACGCGCGCCCTCCAGTTCATGAGCCTGACTGACAAAGTTGTACTGCCCGCCGACCCCGCTGAGCACACGGCCATCATCAATCTGATCCGCCACCGCGGCACCCAGCAAGGTCACCGTAAAGGCAGTATTGACAAAGCGTGCATCCTGACGCTGCAGACGTTTGAGGGTCTCATCACCGTACAGATGATTGACATAACTGATGCGGGTCATGTTGATGGCCGCCCGTTCCGCGTCATCCATCCCGCGCAGCCGGTCGTAAAATGCCTTTGGCCCGAGGAAGAAGCCTCCATGCATGACCATGCCCCCCTTGAGCCGGTCGCCAAACACGGCTTTCAGCGCCTCGCGAGTGGCACGATCATCCAGATCATTGGCCACCGCAACCTCATTGGGCAGCAACAGTTGCTCGCCCTTCTTGGTCACGCCCTCACGGAAAATCCCGAAGCGTTTCAGCAACCGTAACTGGGCGCGATCCAGACGCCGACTGATCGCAGACTGCTCACGCAGCGCATCCAGCAGGGCCAAGCCGGGTTCGGCCGGGTTATGCATTTCCAGCTGTTGCAGGGGGGCCCAGTCATACACAGGCCGGCGAATAATCTTGTCGTCTACCAGCTGCAACAGACCGTGGGTCACCATTTCACTGCACCCGTACAGGCCTTCCTGAAAGCGTGCGGTACCCCCCTCCTGATCAATCAGAGCCTGATGCTCCCCGGGAATCTGCCAGGCTTTCAAGGGAGACAGGTAACGTTGGTTATCCTGTTCGCGCAGGCGAAGATGGTGCACCAGGGCATCACCCAAAGCACCGATGCCAATCTGTAACGTGCCACCATCCTTGACCAGCGTGGACGCATGCAGCCCAACAAAATGATCCTGAATATTCACCGGCATGTTCGGGGTGCTGAACAGGCAACGATGGCCATCAGGGTCATCCACCAGCAAGTCCATTTCCGGCAGCCAATCACCCACCATGGCATCGTTTTCCATAAACGGCAGATCACGATGCAACTGGCCCACCGCCACGATCGTCTCTCCGGCCTCCCGGCGCGCCTTGAGCAACGGCAGCAGATCCAGCGTCACCTCAGGGTTGCAGGAAAAGCTGTACTGGTCCTCACCGTCCACCACGCGGTGCGCCAGCATTTGCGCCACCACATTGATCTTGCGGGCGTTGAGGTCTCGGGCTACGTGGGTGTAGTTACTGCTGATGTAATGCTGCTGCGCCACATCGCTGCCCAGCATGCTGCCGGGCTGCACAAAGAATTCGAACACCCGGATATTGGCGGGCAACGCCCCTTTCTTCTGGGGTTTCAGGTAGGCAAGGGGCTCGTAATCCGCAAAGATCCGCTCGGCGAAAGGGTCGAGAAACCGTTTTTCCAGATCACTGCCCGCACCAGGCTTGCCCAGTGACAGCGCCGTGAAAATATCCAGCGACAGAGCAGGATCGTGTTCAACACGCTGATAAAGGGCATTTAAAAAACGGTTGGGCTTGCCCAGTCCCAAGGGCATGGCCAGGCGAATTTCCCCGCCGGTCTTCTCAATGACGTAATCGACCGCCTTCTCAACGCTATCCATTCGCTCTGTCACGGCTGCTCCTTATGTTGTCGCGGTGTATTGGGTTGTGGCTGAGGACACAATTCAGTGGGCGCCGGTACGGGACACAAACGTCACCAGCACCACCCCAACGATGATAAACGCCATCCCGATCATCGCCGGCAGGTCGGGTTGCTGCTTCAGAAACACCGCCCCGACCAGCGCAATCAACACAATACCAACCCCCGCCCAGACGGCATAGGCGATTCCCATGGGAACGGTGCGCAGCGTTAGCGACAACGCATAGAAAGCAATCCCGTAGCCCAACACAGTGATCACCGAAGGCCACAGGCGGGTAAAACCCTGCGACGCATTCAGCGCGGTGGTCGCCACGACTTCGGCAAGAATCGCAATGGAGAGGAAGAGATAACCCATGGAGAGAGCGTCCTGTGTCAACCCAGCTGTTGCAGCAATGCCTGCCAGTGTGCCACCTGTTCATGAACAAAGTCAGGATTATCGTGACGCACAATCACCACCAGCCGGGTGGTGGTATCCCCGTCCGGCCACGCGTTCATCGGTGATAACGCCGGCTCCCCTTGTCCGGTCCACTGCACCAGCAAGGGCCCATCAAGGCCTTCTACCTTGAGCAGCCCTTTGAGACGGACCAGGGATTCACCACACTGGTTCCCAAGTTGTTGCAACGCCGCCTGCCAGTGGGGCCAGGACAAGCGCCCCTCCCAACGCAATGAGGCACTGTGGAGTTGATGTCGAGACACCGACACTGACGACAACTGCGGCTGCAGGCTAACGCCGGTGGACAACGTCAGGGGCCCCGTGATCCGGCAACGGCGCGGGAAAACCTGATCGAGCAAGGACGTCGGTCCGGGTGACAACAGAACGCTTGCGTCAGGGTTCAGAAGGGCAATCTGCGCTTTCAACGCGGCCAGAGAGTCGGGTGTGCACAGATCGGACTTGCTGATAAGCAGCTGATCCGCCCCTTGCACCTGCTCCAGACACTCAGGATGACGTTCCAGTGCCGCGACACCGGCCTGGGCATCCACCAGCGTGATCACCGACTGGCAGACAAACCGTTTTCGCAGCCACGGATCCTGTTGCAAGGGCGCGACCACGCCAGAAGGTTCTGCCGCGCCAGTGGTTTCCAGCAACAGCTTGTTGAACGGCGGGATCTCGCCATTTTTGCGCGCCATGAACAGATTACGCAGGGTGGAGGAAAGCGAGCCCTGCACCACACAACAAACACAGCCACCGGCCAGCAGGGTCACGGGGACGCCCTGAGCCTCAGTCAGATGCTGATCAATGCCGATATCGCCCAGCTCATTGATCACCACCGCAAGGTCTTGCCGTTGCGATAGCCAGTGGTTCAGCTGGGTCGTCTTGCCACTGCCCAGAAAGCCGCTCAGGACAATCACCGGCAGGCGATCATCCTGAATGTCAGGAGAATGCGTTACCTGAGACATTACGCCAGAGACCAGGGCAGCTCCTGACCGGCATAAAACGGCACCATGGCTTCCCCGGCGGCATCAATTACCTCCGGCACCGACCAGGGCTTGCGCACCAGGGTGACGGTATCGGTGTGACGCGGCAGCCGATAAAAATCCGCCCCGAAATGGCTGGCAAACCCTTCCAGCTTGTCCAGCGCATTGTGCTGTTCGAGGAAAGAGGCATACAGCGGCAACGCCGCGCGAGCGGAATAGCAACCGGCGCAACCACAGGCCGCTTCTTTTTTGTTACGGGCATGGGGAGCGGAATCGGTGCCCAGGAAAAAGCGCTCATGGCCTTCCAGTACCGCTTTCTGGATGGTTTCCTGATGCTGACGGCGCTTGAGAATCGGCAGGCAGTAGTTATGCGGGCGCACGCCACCCACCAGCAAGTCGTTGCGGTTCATCAGCAGGTGCTGCGGCGTCACCGTGGCGGCCGTCAACGCACTGGCCTCACGCACAAAGTTAACGCCCTCAGCAGTCGTGACATGCTCAAAGACAATCCGCAGGCCCGGGAATTGCTGGCGAATCTCGTTGAGGTAGCGGTCGATAAACACCTTTTCGCGGTCAAAGATATCGATTTCAGCATCCGTCACTTCGCCATGAACCAGCAGCGGCACATCGTGCTTTTCCATGGCCTCGTATAGATGCATGATCTTGCCCGGATCAGTCACCCCGCTGTCGGAATTGGTTGTTGCCCCGGCGGGATACAGCTTGAAGGCATGCACAAAATCACTTTGTGCTGCGCGCGCGACTTCCTCCACCGGCGTGCTGTCGGTGAGATACAAAACCATCAACGGCTCAAAGGTTACCCCGGCCGGTACTTGCGCCATGATGCGTTCACGGTACTCGGCCGCCTGGGCCACCGTGTTCACCGGCGGGGTCAGGTTCGGCATGACAATGGCGCGACCGAAGACATTGGCCGTGGCCGGCACCGTTTCCGCCAGCAATTCACCGTCACGAAAATGCAAATGCCAGTCGTCCGGGCGGGCAATGGTCAGGGTATCGGTCATGGGTTCACCTTAAGCCATAAAAATTCGGGGACGTAGTGTAGCGCATGTTGGTGCACAGGCGCAGGGATCAGCTGCCGGGCGACCACTGAGGGAAAAGCCATCGCCCCAAACGAAAAACGCCCCGCGATGCGGGGCGTTTTGGAATATGGCGGAGAGGGCGGGATTCGAACCCGCGATACGGTAACCCGTATGGTTCCTTAGCAGGGAACTGGTTTCAGCCACTCACCCACCTCTCCGGAATGCGGAACTGCATGTTGTCAGGGAATTGGTCGCTCTTGGTTGGCGCTGTTTCCCGACACGCCGCGCATCATAACGATTTTACGGAGAAAATACAGCCCAAAAATCAGGCAGACTCACCGTCTGTTGATTTTTCGTGCTGAATCCGTTGATAGATTTCTTCTCGATGCACCGCAACTTCTTTCGGCGCGTTAACACCGATGCGGACCTGGTTGCCTTTGACGCCCAGAACAGTCACGGTGACTTCGTCACCGACCATCAGGGTCTCTCCGACTCGACGCGTAAGAATAAGCATAATGATCCCTCCTGGGGTCCTTGATTTCCGTGAGCGCAATCCGTACCCGAAGTTACCGGGCTGCCGTCCATGACGACTCCTTGGTGCGAGGACCATTTGCCCACCGCAGGCACGGGGGCGTAAGTATGCATGAATCGAATTCTCAAGTCTTGCCGCAGGACGAGGCGGAACCTACCGGTCGTCGCCCCATCCTTCCGAACAGTATGTCCGTTATGCGACAGGCTGGTCCAGCTCGAACGCGGAATGGAGGGCACGAACGGCCAGCTCCAGATACTTCTCGGCGATGACCACAGACACCTTGATTTCAGAGGTGGAGATCATCTCGATGTTAACGCCTTCTTTGGCCAGGGCTTCGAACATCTTGGAAGCAACGCCCGCGTGGGAGCGCATGCCCACACCCACCAGAGAGACCTTGGCAATCTTGTCATCGCCAATGATTTCCGGCTGCCCCAGTTCTTCAGACGCATTGCGCAGGGCTTCCTGAGCACGGCCAAAATCGTTGCGGTGAACGGTAAAGGTGAAGTCGGCAGCGCCGTCCTTACCCACGTTCTGTACGATCATGTCTACTTCAATATTGGCTGCACTTACCGGGCCGAGGATCTTGTAGGCAATGCCCGGGGTATCCGGGGCGCCACGCACGATGATCTTGGCTTCATCACGGGTAAAGGCAATTCCGGAGATTACCGGCTTTTCCATATCAA
>OBIY01000462.1_pt1 | contig 15785 bp, 15 predicted proteins | sample 1519841 | NCBI WGS metagenome assembly OBIY01 (sample SAMN03019774, study PRJEB22545) | beach sand metagenome | biome: beach; feature: sea beach; material: beach sand | place: USA: Municipal Pensacola Beach, FL | collected 2010-07-30 | depth 30-40 cm m
TGACGTTGCGGCAACAAGAACAGAACAGGGATGCATGACTATGGGTACGACGATTCCTCTCCGTGGCCTTGGTGCAGCGCTGCTGCTGGCCCCTCTGACTGCTGTGGCAGATTCCTCTTTCGAAGTGTATGGCTTTGGCATGGTGGATTATGTGCAGGGTTTTGATCGTGTGACTCCCGAGTGGGAGGACACCTTGAGGCCCGGGCGTATTCCTTACGACCAGGACGCCGTGGGCAGCGATGGTCAGGCCGTGTTGAGTGTTCGTCAGAGCCGTCTGGGCGTAAACGCCAGCACCATGGCCGGTGATAGCGAGCTGACCACCAAATTCGAGTTCGATATGTTTGGTGTCGGCGCGGATGAGGGTCAGACCACGATTCGGCTACGGCATGCCTATGGCGAGTGGAAATCGATCCTTGCCGGCCAGACCAACAGTGTGTTCATGGACGGTGATGTATTCCCCAACGTAATCGATTACTGGGGCCCGTCGGGCATGGTGTTCCTGCGTAATCCTCAAATTCGCTGGACCCCGGTGAGTGGGGATTCCACCTTTGCGGTGGCAATCGAGAACCCCGGCAGTGGTGTGGACAACGAAACCAGTGCAGGCCCTGATACTGCTGCTGGAGATGATGAATATCCGGATATTACTGCCCATTTCCGTCAGGTCGGCGATTGGGGGCATTTCCAGGTGGCGGGCATTCTGCGTCAGGTGGGTTATGACACCCCGGGTGGTGATGATGGCAGCCCTGACGACAGCGAGCTGGGCTGGGGGGTGAATCTGACCTCCACCATCAACATGTTTGAAAAAGATCGCATCATTCTGGGCGTGGTTCATGGGAACGGTATTTCCAACTACATGAACGATGGCGGTGTCGATATGGCGCCAGACGGTGATGCCGCTGATCCGGATTACAAGGCGGTGCCGCTGACGGGCATCATCGCCTACTACGATCACTACTGGAACGATGCCTACAGCACTTCGTTTGGCTACAGCTCAACGGAAATCGACAACATGGATTTCCAGGCCGCAGATGCCTTCAACAAGGGCGAGTATGCCTCCGTTAACCTGCTGCATACCCCTAACGACAAAGTCATGATGGGGATGGAGTACCTGTTCGGTAAACGTACCGCCAATGATGGCACCACCGGTTATGACCGCCGGGTGCAATTCAGCGTCAAATACAGTTTTTCCAGCGGCAATCTGCTGTAAGAACAACGAGTCACTCAGAAGGAGCATGAGCAATGCAATATTCGCGTAAGTTTTTCAGCCTGATGTTCGCTGGCATGCTGGCGATGGCCAGCGCCAGCTGCTCGGCGGAAACAGAAGCACCGGCGGCTACACCGGTGGACAGCAAGTTGACCGAGAAAAATATCAACGACGCCCTGAAAAAGGCCTATGACAAGTACAAGGGCCTGAAGGAAGGCGCCAATGCGGATTACATCCCGGCGCTGGCCAAGGTGGACTCCAATATCTTCGGTATTGTGCTGGTTACGGTGGATGGCAAGGTCTACACCGTAGGCGATATTGAATCAGAAGTATCTATCCAGTCGATCTCCAAGGTCTTCACCATGGCCAAGGTGACTGAAGAGAAGGGGATTGATGCTTTGCCGAAGAATGTGGGTGTGGATGCCACCGGTCAGGTATTCAATTCCATCTACGCTATCGAGCAGCACCAGGGCCATGAAATGAACCCGCTGGTGAACGCCGGTGCGATTACCTCCACCAGTATGGTCTCGGGTAAGAGCTACAATGAGATCTGGAACAAGATTCTTGGCTACTACAGCGATTTTGCTGGCCGGGAACTTACCGTGCTGGAAGATATCTACAAATCCGAAGCGGACACCAACCAGCGTAACCAGGCTATCGCTCACCTGATGTATGCCTATGGCCACATCGAGGGTGATCCGCTGCAAGCGACCGACATTTACACCCGTCAGTGCTCTGTAGGGGTCAATGCCAAAGATCTGGGAACCATGGCGGCGACGCTGGCCAATGCCGGCACCAACCCGGTCACGGGCAAGCAGCTGGTCAAGCCCGAAGATATGCCGGAAATCCTGGCGGTGATGGCGACAGCCGGCCTCTACGACGATGCCGGCAAGTGGCTTTACAAGACCGGCTTGCCTGCCAAGAGTGGGGTAGGCGGTGGTATCATCGCAGTTTCTCCCGGAAAATTCGGTATCGCCGCTATCTCGCCTCCGCTGGATGCCGCCGGTAACAGCGTGCGTGCTCAGAAAGCGATTGCAGATATTTCCGCCGCGTTGGGGGGAAATCCGTACGAGGCCAAACCTTACGGTAAGTAATGAAATACGCAATGCATAACCGGGCAATCCAAACAGCTCGGCAAATCCTGCCCGGTGGCCACGCCGGGCAGGCAACAAGGGCAGCCATGTTGGCTGCCTCTTTTGTTGCGCTGATTCCCCACTCTGTGTTCGCCGCAGACCAGACCTTCGAGTCTGCCAGTACCCCTCCGGAAATCTGGACACCCCCTGCGTTTGATGTGCAACAGTGGGACTGGATTCAGCTGGATACAGGGGAGTGGATCAAGGGGCGGCTCAAGGTGCTCAACGATGAAACCATCGAAATTGACAGTGATCATTTCGATCTGATTTCCATCGACTGGGAGGATGTTGCCTATATCCGTACCGGTCGTACCAAGTCTGTGTTGCTGGATGGCGGTGAGATTATTCTGGGGCGGCTGACAACCGAAAATGGCCGTTTGCACATTGGGGGTGAGCCCGTGGAGTTTGAGCGGGTGGTGGGTATCGCAACGGCCTCCCCCAGAGAGTTTGATTTATGGTCTGCAGATATTTCTGCAGGGGTCAATTTTCGAAGCGGTAACGTTGAGCAGAAAGATGCCAACGCCAAGGCGGTATTGAAGCGCAGGACCGTCAAGAATTACACCAGGATGAGTTATACGGGGAATTACTCGGAGTCAGAATCCGAAGAGCTTGCAAATAATCATACCGCCAGTCTTTCGCACGATTATCGTATTAGCCACCGCTGGTTTTTGCGCCCGGTGCAAGCTGAATATTATCGCGACCCGTTCCAAAACCGTGAGGCCGAGTGGACGGTGGGTCTGGGGGCCGGTTACCAGATATTCGATACCCCTAAGCTGGACTGGTGGTTTACTGCGGGTCCGGGCTACCAGCGAACAGAGTACGTCGACGTTGCCGAAGGAGAAGACCGAACCGTATCGACGCCAGCTTTTCTGTTTGGGACTTTCTATGAGCAGGATCTGACGGATGAAATCGAGTTGGAAATGAGCTATCAGGTAACGGTGACAGAAACCGCTGCCGGTAGAGCCAAACATGATCTCTATACTGCACTGGATGTGGATCTCACAGAGCGGCTGGATTTACGCATTTCAGGCACCTGGAAGCGAATCGAAAGACCGCAGCCGGACAGTGATGGTGTTACCCCCCAAAAAGATGACTTTACCGCCACACTGGGGCTGGCACTGGAAATTTAATCTCTCAGTCCAAACGCTGAGCCGCGAGCTAGCCAAATGAGGAGGGTTGCCTCCCCACAGGGTTAGCCGCGGGGCTGAAACTGTCCCCATTCCAGTGAAAAATGCGCTGTCGGCATGGCGGTAATTTTTTCCTGCTCCTATGCTCGTTGCATCCCCTTGTTTTGGCACGCTGTGCAGGAGTAGGGATATGCAGGGCGTTTACTTGATCATCAGTGTAATAATCGTTGTGGCCGCAATGCCATGGGCGCCGGTGATGGCCTCTGTTCCGTTGCAGGTTCGTATTCATGCCGTGGAACAAGGCAATGTGGTAACTCCGAACCAATCCTTCACCTTGCACTACGATGTCACCTTTGAGAGTCAGTCCGACCATTATTACTACGTAGACAATAGTCTCAGATTAACGCGACCAAATAGTGTTACTGGCAGTGATCCCGGGCGCTTTTCTGTGACCTACCCCGGCGGTTTGCCCGAAGGCAGCATCAAAACCATTGGTATCTGTCTGCTGGAAAATGGTGATGAAATCTGTGACGAAATACGGGTCCGGTCAGGTACCGTGCTGTCATTGGACCAGGCGGTAGAAATTCACACGGTCGGAGTGAAAAATCATGTCACTCCGGATGCGCCGTTTGATATTCACTATGACGTGCTCAAACCCACAGATTCCAGCCACTACTATTATGTAGATGGCGAATTGTTGTCGACACGCGATAAGGGAAGTCACGCTGCTGCGGAGTTTTCAGTGACCTATCCCTGGGGCATTGAGGCCGGTGACAGCATTGAGGTAAAAATCTGCGTTGATACTTCGAATGATCAGGCATGTGGTTACAAGACCATCACAGCCGGTCTGGCACCGGCCGCCGCAGATGCGCCAGACCCCTTTAGCGCAGAGTTGATGCAGCAACACTATATTGCCCGCGCGGATTGCGACCCGGTGTGTGGTTACTACAGCAACATCTATTACGGTGATTCAACGGTCAGTTGGCTGCCTCTGGTCGGGCCTGATGCCGAACCCAATGGCTTGCGAATTGATGTCTATTATCCGACGCAAGATGGACGTGTGCATACGCAAGGGGCACCAAACACACTTGTTATCTATGCTCACTCGGCCAACCATAACAAGGAAACACTGCTGGGCCCGAAGAAGGGGACCTTGTCCGCGTACATGGGAATCGGTGGTGCTGCCGGAGGGGTTACCGTGGCGTCCCTGGACTTTCGTCACCCGGCCAAGGACATAGATAGCAACGGTTATCCAGTATCGCTGGATGATATGAGCCATGCGGTTCAGTTTTTCCGTTATTATGCGGACGTTTTCAATATCAACCCCGATGATATTTTTATCACCGGTTCTTCGTTGGGGGCGGGGGCAGGAATTCATGCTGCGGTCAAACAGCTGGCGAACCCCGATGATCCATCGCCTGTGAGACGTACGTCATCGGGTATTCGTGGTGCATTCCTTGCAACGGGCCAGAGTTCATTCTCGCCACATTGGTTCCGGTCTAATTTCCTTGAGGAAGAGATATGGCCTTACTACCAACCAGATTATCACGATGATATCGAACGGATGATTTATGGCCATGCGTTGGCCGATGTGTCAGTGAATGCTCCGATTCTGGAGTTGGTGTACGAGCAGGATTTCATCGATCACAAGGTGACTGCAAGCGAGAAGACCAACAAGGAAGTGGATACCACCCATCTGCCCAATTATGGTTTGGTGATGCTGGAGCAATACCGTCTGCATGGCATTGCTGAAAAGATAATGGTGAGGGAAAGTTACGGAGGTTCTTTCGGAACGGACTCCACCCGCTTCATCGAGCGTAACCGCCTTTCCGGTCAGCACTGACTGCGGGTCAGGGTTGTCGGCAACACAGAGCGAAACTGCGCGGCTGGCAGCCGGATCAAAGACTCACCAGCCGCCAGCAGGATCCTGGTGTCAAGCAAGGTGTGCAATCACCGTTTCTGCACTGCTCTTATCCACACCCTTATCATCCACACCGAGATACTCCACGATGCCATCATTAACAATCATGGCGAATCGCTTGCTGCGCGTGCCCATGCCAAAGCCGCTGGCATCCAGAACCATTCCGAGCGCTTTCGTGAATTCGGCATTACCATCAGCCAGCATGGTGATGTGCTCAGCATTTTGGTCTTTCTGCCAGGCATCCATCACAAAAGCATCGTTCACAGCCATACAGGCAATATGGTCGGCTTTCTCCAGAATGGTGTCGGCACTGACCACAAAACCGGGCATGTGGGTATTGGAACAGCCAGGGGTGAAGGCCCCTGGAACGGCAAACAGTACGACTTTACGGCCTTTGAAAAAATCGCCAGTACCCAGATCTTCCGGGCCATTATCGCCGTTGGTCTTTAGGGTGACATCAGGGAGGGTGTCGCCGACAGAAATGCTCATAGTAGCTCCGTTTCGAATCTCAGAAATTAAGGGCAATTGGCGCTATTCGTTACTGTGGGGGCACCAGTGCAAGCCTTCAAGTCAACATGATTGGTCGTGAGTAATGTGTCAAATAATCGTGATGATTGACACGCAGTAATACCTTTCTTACGGTGACTTTAGGCTGTGGTAATCGGGTGTTTATGGCACAGGGCAGTCGCACGATTACGTTGCTGGTAATGTTGGGCCAAGATGCCAGCAACGTTCTGTCAGTGTGGTGAGTCCGCGCTCCCTGAAGCGGATTTCATTCTCGATAATTTCCTCGCTGGAGAGGCAATTCAGGCGGTAATGCTGGCTGTACAATTCCTTCACATTTTCGGCATCCACAGAGAATGGCGGGCCCGGCATGAGCGACTGATCGTAGCTTAGTGTGATAAGCAATTGCGGTGAGCTTCCGGTGAGCTCGATGACGTGCCGGACGTATTGTTGGCGTAATGCTGGAGGGAGCGCAATGGCAGCCGCGCGATCATAGACAGCGTCAATGGTGCCAAGGGTACTCCGATCCAACGCGAAGATATCCCCCTGGAACAAAGTAATTCCCTCGGTACAGAAGCGTTTTCCTGCATGCCAATCAGATACTCTGGGCTCAAGGCCCGCTTCTTCGAAGAATGCAAGAACGGCATGTTCGCTTAATTCCGCTCCCACGACGTCTGCCCCCTGATCACGGAGATAGTGGATGTCCAGGGTCTTGCCGCACAGGGGAACGAAAACGCGGCCGGAGGAAGCCGGCCCCAATCGGTTCCAATGACATGTCAGCAACGGGTGAGCCCGGCTTAGATGAAAGCCGATTTCATTCTTGTTCCATTTGTCATGCCAGAAATCCGGTTCCATTTGAGACTCCAGTGAGTAACAGGGAAAGACGTGTCTTGCTGCGGGTTGACCGGCAGGACCCAGGCTATACGGATAATCAACTGGCCTGACGCAACGTTTTCAGGGTTTCCGTGATCAGGCGGGCGAAGTCCGGTTTCGCGACAATGCCCAGCGCCAGTGTGTAGACTCCATTCAGTAATGCCAGTCCGGCATCTGCTTGCATCAGACTCAACGCTACGATCAGCATGGAAACGCTTTCGAGCAATCCCAGTAACAAGAACATGCTGGCCTGGGTTTGAGCCGTTGCCTGTTGCTCAATATTGGCGTGGCGCTGATCACGGAGAGGGCGTTTGGCGATGGCACCGGGTGAGAGCAAAACGTTACGCAGAGGTCTGCTGATGGTAAGCATCAGCGCCATGGCGCCCATAGCTGCCATGCGCAATGTTTCCTCTGGGAGAAGTGTGGCAGGGGCGCTATATCCAGCGACCCAGACCAGAAAGCAGGTTCCCAGGCCAATAAGTAAAGGCCCCGAAAGCACCACAAACCATAGCAGTGTCATACGGCGGGCAGCCTGATTGAGCGAGGAAGTCATGGAATTGTCCTTGTGTTTTAAAACGTGACGCTAGCAAGTTACGGGTGGATAAAAAAGTGAATTCTGTTTCTGTCATACAGGGACATTCTTTCCGCAGATTCATTGCCATTATGATTATTCAGCGACATGGTACTGCAACAAGAACCTACCCCTTTTGTCAGTGTTTCTGGCGAGGAGAGAATCATGACTTCCATGATGCAGGAATTGCCGCTGGATCCCGCCAAGCTGAACCGCGTTGGCAACCCTAACCGTGCTGAGGTGCGAAAGGTCCGTACCTTGTTCCGGTGGATATTGGGCTCCGATCCCCATCCCACACCCAAACAGATGACGGTGATTCGTGAGTCGATTCTTTCCGGTGATCCCCTGGCTGATGCTGTCGTTGCCATGTATGGCCGGTTGCCGGCGGGTGAGGGGCGAAAATTGCTGGATCAGGCGCTGGAGCACGGTATAGACACGGTATCCGACGCCCCCGCTGAGCTGCGTTCCCTGTTCAAGCAGATAGACCACGAGCCCATTTGGCTGGACCGTGAACTGCTTCGACTGGGATGTGAGGTGTCCTATCGGGTGGGCATCTCTGGTGAGCTGGTGTTGCGCAATATGTCGTTGATGGGTGGGTATCTGGCCGGAGCGGCAGCAAAACCGCTGGTGTTTACCGGACAACTGGATCGTATGGCCAACCGGAGGTTGGTAGAAACCGGAAAATTCTGGATGGACGTGAACACTCCCGGAGGCCTTGAGCGCGATAAGGAAGGGTTCAAAAGTGCGGTGCGCGTGCGCTTGATGCATGCGCAGGTGCGCAACATGCTGGTCAAATCCGATAGTTGGGATATGCGCTGGGGCTACCCCCTGAATCAGTGGGATTCGATGGGGACCATTCTGGAGTTCTCGGTGATCTTCCTCACAGGGCTTCGTGCATTGGGTTATCTTTTCAGCCGTCGTGAACGAGAGGCCGTTGTTCACCTGTGGCGTTATGTGGGGTACCTGATGGGCGTGGACGAACGCATTCTGCCGACCAATGAGCAGGATAGCATGCGAGCGCTGTATCACCTTATCGCCACCATCGGTGACAGTGATGATGACACTCGCCGTCTGGGGGAGGCGCTGGCAAATGCCTCGTTACAGGGGCGCGAGGGCTGGCTACAGGAAAATATCGGCAAGCTGGAGTACACCCTGCGAGCGGGTTATACCCGATATATTCTTGGTGACGAAGCCGCTGACAAACTGGGTTTGCCCCGCACCCTGACGAAATATTTCTGGCCTGCCCAGGCGCCGCTGCGGATGGGCGCTGAGCTGGTTCGAAAGGCTACGCCCGGGTCTAACCGGATGCTTATGTGGGTGGGTGAAAAGGCGCGCAAAAACGCGTTTCCCGAGCAGGTCAAAAAACTGAAGGCGGATACGACCTTCACACCGGTCAAAAAACTGTTTCGTTAACCCTTATCACAGCTGCGTATCCCTCATATGGGGGATGTGGGCTTTCCCCCTTCAAGGCTAGTCTGGTGGCGATACCCGATCGTTGGGTGTCACCACACAACGTCATTATGAGGGGGATGTATGAAACGCATTAAGGGTGTGATCGGGTTGGTGCTGCTGGTGATGTCGGTGCCTGCATTGGCCAGCCCCCAGTACTGCGCTTCCGTCAGTGTGCAGCATGATAAGGGGCAGCGTTATTTGATGACGCTCAAGAACAACTGTAACCAGACGGTATACGTGAACTATTGCTATCAAAGCACGACCGGACATCGCCAGGTCAACCGTGAAAAGGCGGAGCCCTCCACCTCGGAAACGGATTCTTTCCATGGCATCAGCGGCAGCATTGATTACATTCTTGGCTGGAGCTGGAATGAGGTGCGGGGAAGCTGCGGTTAAAGTCGCCAGCAGAAGTATGCCGCAGACCGCAATGGTCTGCGGCACGAGGGTTTAGTCGCGGAAGTTGTTGAACTGTAGCGGGGTCTCGATTTTTGAGCCCTTCACCACGGCAATGGCTTCTTGCAGGTCGTCGCGTTTCTTGCCTGTCACACGAACTTGATCGCCCTGAATGGAGGCCTGGACTTTCAGTTTGGCTTCCTTGATCAGCTTGACCAGTTGTTTGGCTGTCGGCTGATCAATGCCCTGGCGGAAAGTCAGGGTCAGTGAAAACGTCTTGCCACTGTGTTCCGGTTTGTCAGGGCGGTCGGCGCCTGCCGGGCTGATTCCCTGCTTGACCGCATTCTTGGTGAAAATCTCTTCCAGCTGCTGAACCTGGAAATCGGACTCGGTCTTGAAGGTAACCGCCAGCCCGCTCTGCTCGATGCTGGCCTCTACGCCGCGAAAGTCGAACCGGCTGGCCAGTTCCCGGTTGGCGTTTTCCGTTGCGTGACGCAGGGCGACTTCATCCACTTCGGAAACAATATCAAAAGAGGGCATGGCTCGATTTCACTCCTGGGACCTGATGGGCTGGCCATTATAGCGTGCAATAGGGCGTGATTGGAGCGGGGGCGGGTGCTGCAGCAGAGGATCTGCTTGCGCTATGCCAACGGCGTTCAATTTACAGGGAATTAGTCCTTTGGATGAATAGGCTGGGTTAGCCGTTGGGGTTATGTTGGCCTCGCCATGCAGGACTGCATGGCCTTGAAACCCTGCCAGGAGGCAATATCCATGTCACTGAAAGAACGACTGTCTGCCGACAGTCTGCTGGACTCCCTGCCGGTGTCCAGGGATTTACTCACCCGTCTGGGGCTGATTGGGGCCCAGGTTTCCCGGAAAATCGCCATTGATCAGGTCAGCGTCGATAGCGGTACGCTCAATAATCTCAAGGTAGAAAAAGTCAATCTGGGGAGCGCCAGTATTGGCAGTCTCAAGGTGGAGAATGGCTCTGCCAGCGTCAATAACGCCAAGGCAGTACTCAACCAGGTGCGCAGCATTGTGGAGCTGGGATTCCGGTTGAATTGGGAAATTGACCTTGGCTGGATCGGCAGCTGGGATGGCAGCGAGGATATGGGCAGCCTGGATATCCCGGTGGACCTGGGTACGATCACGGTGCCGGACCTGGGGGATATCAACCTGCAGATCCCCACTATCGATATTCCTGGCCTGGTGGCGGACATGCGTCCTATTGATCAGCTGGATCTGGGGAGTCTGGAGCTCGCGGGGGTGCGTCTCGACAAGCTGAGCCTGCCAGGGGCGGGGTTGACCATTTCAGGGATGGGCGTCGGCGATCTGACCCTGAGTTCCGTGACGGTACCGTCCGCCGCTGGCGAGGCGCTGCGTGTCAATCGGGCTGCGCCTGTTCAGTCCCTCCGTTTGCCGGGTGCCAGCCTGGAAAACGTGGCCATCCCGTCAATCAGCATGCCGGCGGCGACCAGCGGATCGTTCAATGCAGATGCCACGGCATCAGACAAGTCGCTGGGCATCGACGTGGGTATTCTCAAGGTGAGTGTGGCGGTGACACCGACCGTGCATCTCAATGTGGGGAGTATGACGTTGAGCGATGCCAGCCTGGCCGCCGATCTGGGCAAGGTGTCCATCAATGACATCAGTCTGCCGGTCTCCCTGGAAGGGATTACGGGCGGTGAACTTGCACTGGACGCGATCAGCGTCAGCAAATTGACGTTCTGAGTGAGGAGAAAATCATGTCACTGAACCACAAGGAATTTGAAAAGCGCTGGGAGCAGGCGCACCGTCAACAGCGACCGCAAAAAAAGAAAGCATCCATTGCGCCGGTGGTCCATCTTTCCGTGATTTCCGTGCTGGACAATTACATGTCCCAGCTGCACAAGGCGGTGGAAGGTCATGCGTTGAGCAAGGAAGAGTGTGAGGAGGTCTGCAAGAAAATTGCCGAATTGAAGCCGCTGGCCAAAAAGGCGGATAGCAAGGCCGCCAAGTATCTCAGGGTATAAGCAGCCCGGGACGGGTTGCGACATAACAGAAGGGCGGGGGTGCACTGGCACCTCCGCCCTTTTTTCCAATGGGTGGCGTAGTACTAGAAGGCAAGCACCATATCGGTGGTGAATGCCCAGCCGTTGCCCCCCACCTGAAAGGGAACACTGCTGTAGCCCACAGGAGAATCTTTCAGATACAGCCCCTGTACGTTAAAACGGAATTCCTTGCGCTTGAACGGGTACCAGTTAACGCCCACGCTCAGGTCATGCGGGGTGCCATACTCCCCCTGGATTTCCGAGTAGGCTACATAAGGCTGCAGCACTTTAGGAATCGCCATCATGGAGGCCTGAACCTGATAGCCCTTGTCTTCCAGTTCGTCGACGGGAAGTGGGCCATTGGCATCAAAGTTATCAACCTGGCGATGGTAGTACTCGGCTTCCAGGAACCACCCCCGGTATTTGAGTCCGGCATTCGCGGCGGCCATACGGTAGGTGGCCTGATTAATGGCGGTGCCGTTACCAAAGGGATCAGCCTGGAAAATCAGTGTGCCGTCGGACAGGCGAATCTGGGAGTTTTCGAAGGAATTGGTTCCCGGTTGAGCCTGGGCGTCTTCCCGGCTATATGTGAAATGAAGACCGAATCGGGTCGCCACTGCTTCGTGGAATTCATAATCCCCGAGTCCCTCACCGGGGCCAAACTCGCCGGTAGTCGGCATCCACCATATTGCGCCAGAGGCGGTGTTGAGCCCGTCATCGAGCTGGTTGCCGCTGACCCCCAACTGGCTGAGATTGTTCCCCAGCATGGCTCGGTATTGCAGTCCTTCGGCGATCTGTCCTTCAGCCCAGACCCCGGTGGTGTAGGAGCCCCGGAAGAATTCGTCGGCGATGGTTCGGTGGTCATTCTTGAGCCAGTTAGGGAAAGTGTAGTTGGTTGAACGGGTAGAGGGCAGTGCGCCAATACCGGCGTAGAGCTTGAAGGCCGGATTGAAATGGTAGCCAAGGTTACCGGCAACGACGACCTGTGCCGGGTCCCCCTGACTGGTATTGGATGTCCATGTATAAAACAGGTAGTGCAGCTTGGGATCGAAGATCCAGCCCTTGAAGCTGATATTCACTTTCTGGAATTGGAAATCGTTGCGCGGATCGATGCTGCTGGTGTTACCGAAACTGTCGGTATATGTGCGCTCAAAGTCTTTCTGGTTGAGATAACGGGTGTAGCTGAATACCCCGAAATTGACCTCGCCCATATCCGAGTTAAACAGGTTGAAACCCTTGCCCGGGCGATAGCCAAGGCTGATGCCGGGATTGTCTGCGGGGCGACTGGCGACAGGCGGCGCGTCACCATACAGCTCGGTTTCCAGCTGTTGAATCCGTTGATCGAATTCCTGGCTTTGTTGCTCAAGGTGGTGACGCATGGAGCGCAATTCTTCGAGCTGGCGTTGTACTGCCTCGTCAGAGGTTTCGGCCATTAGTGGCGGCGCAAGCAAGGCAGCGCAAAGCGCTGCCGGAATAGAGGTGATATTTCGCATTCCCTGATCCCTTATTGTCAGCGGTTGCCGTTGTCGTCTGCAGGGCAGACTTTGGGGGCGTGGTAATCCAGATCCATCAAGCGGAAGTAGTTGGCGCCGAGGGCGATGTTTTCGAAGGCCTCGTCATCGAGTGCGCGCAACACCCTGCTGGTGACTTCCAGCTCCTTGCCGTATTGATCGTCAGCCTTGTAATTGGCGGCGACAAAATCGGTGCCAGGGAGAATGCGGGTGGAGTAAGCATTCAGGAACGGGATGTAAATCTCGCCCCATTGGTGGTACTCGTTGTAGAGCACGTCCCAGGAGATATCCAGCATCAGCTTGGGGTAGGTGTCCAGGAGTCCGCTGAGAATCTCCACGTGGCGGGCGGGGTCCATATTGCCCAGTTCCTTGGATAATCCCATATGCGCCCAGACGATCTTGTTCTTCGGATAGGTTTCCAGGATGTGTTCCATCAGGGGCAGGAACTGGGTGGGGTTGGCGTCGTTGCCCAGGTCAGAGTGGAAGGTGACCGGGATACCGCGCTCACGCAGAACATCCATAAATGGCCCCCACTGATCGATGTTCTCCAGTGAGGCCGGTTCGTGGTTGTTTTTCAGCAGGGCTTGCTTGACCACATTCAGCTCCCCACTCCAGCTGAACATGCCAGGGTATTCGCGATCGTATAGCTCGATCAGGCTGACAATGTCATCCGGATGAGCCAGATCCATAAACGTCATGGACAGCGTAATGTGCAGGTTGTCACTTGGGTAGGCCACGGTTTCCATGCCGTTGACGAAATCGTTCTTGATGCTCGGCATGGCCGTGACGCCGGGGCAATCCAGATAGTAGTTGCAGCCGGAATCCAGCTCCAGGATCTGGCCAATACCGAAGTAATTCACAAAGCGAACCCCTTGCCCTTCAAGCATGGCATGCAGCTTTTCCGCATTGATTGCCGGTCCGCCAAAGGGGCGCGGATGAAAGTGGGCATCGACCAGTGGTGTGTAGGGTTCCTTTTCCCGGTCGTAACAGGCTTGCTGGTCGCTGGGCTGAGTCAGGGATTCCAGTGTGCGTGCGTTGTGTTGACGGGTGTTCGGGATTTCTCCGCTGATCCCAAGCGAGGTGCACCCGGAGATCAGGGTGGCAAGCGGGAGTGCGAGAAAACTGTGACGGGCAAGCCGCGTTGCGCGTTTAGTCAGATCCTTCTTCATGGCGTTCCCTTGCTGATTGTCATTCAGGTGGACAGTTCGATACTAGGGGATGGATGGAGCCCTAGCCACCACCGGTACCGGGATTCAGGAACAGGGGCACACCACCCACCGCGGTGGGGGCGACCTTTAGTGACGGCAGGGGGGCAATAAGTGACTGAAAGGTATACGTGTTTTGGTCTTGTGTTTAGGTTTGGCATGTTTAGGCCGGCCGCTGATATTTTTGGTCAGGTGGAGAGCAGTTTGCCCATGGTCAGGGTGTGGGCGCCGTGAAAGACTCCATCGTTGCTTGGAGAACTTCACCTGACCTGGGAGGCCGAATATGGGTGCCGTACTGGAAACCGAGAATCTGAAACAGAGCTGGGCCGCAGACGCGGTGGCTCGTCAGCGCCGCTATTTTGAATCCGGTGCAACCCGCAGTTATGAATTCCGCGTTCAGCAGCTCAAGAAGCTGAAGAATGCCCTGGTGAAATACCAGACCGAGATCCGCGATGCCCTCAAGCAGGACATCGGTCGTCCGGAGTTCGAGGCGTACATCGAAATGAGTACCGCCTATGAAGATCTCAAGCACACCATCAAGCACCTCAAGAGCTGGATGAAGCCACAGAAAGTGGGCACCACCCTGTGGGCGCAGCCGGGCCGTAGTCGTATCGAATCCACGCCTCAGGGCGTGACCCTGCTGATGGGGCCATACAACTATCCCTTCCTGCTGCTGGTGCAGCCGTTGATCGGTGCCATCGCCGCCGGTAACACCGCGGTGCTCAAGCCGTCTTCGCTCAATCCCACCGTGGCCGACGTGGTGGAGAAGATGATGAAGGAATGCTTCAGCGAAGATTTCGTATCGGTCTTCAAGGGCAGCACCGAGGTGACCAATGCGCTGCTGGAAGAGCGTTTTGACCACATCTTCTTCACCGGTAGCCCGCGGGTGGGCCGGATTGTCATGGCGGCTGCCGCCAAGCACCTCACCAAGGTGACCCTGGAGCTGGGTGGCAAGAGCCCGACCATCGTGCACAAGGATGCCAACCTGAAAGTGGCCGTGCGCCGTATTCTGGCCGGCAAGATGATGAACGTGGGTCAGACCTGTGTGGCACCGGATCACATCCATGTTCACAAGGACATCAAGGCGGATCTGGAAAAGGAAATCGTTGCGACCCTGAAAGAGTGGTACGGCACTAACCCGAGCCAGAGCCCGGACCTGGGCCGCATGATCAACGAGCGTCACTTTGATCGCGTCTCTGGCCTGATCGACAAGGCCAAGGTGCTGGTCGGTGGTGAGTCCAATCGTGAAGACAAGTTCATTCCGCCCACCGTGCTCAAGGATGTGAGCATGGATGACGAAGTGATGCAGGAAGAAATCTTCGGCCCGGTGCTGCCGATGGTGACCTATTCTTCCATTGAAGAGCTGATCGGTAACATCAAGAGGCTGCCGGAATACCCGCTGGCCCTGTACCTGTTCACCGAAAGCCGCGATGTGGAAAATCAGGTGCTGGCCAACACCCAGTTTGGTGGCGGCTGCATCAACAACACGGTGATGCATGTGGCCAATCCCAACCTGCCGTTCGGTGGTGTGGGTGAGAGTGGCATGGGGGCCTACCATGGCAAGAACTCGTTCGACGTGTTCTCCCACAAGCGCGGTATTCTGCGGGCCACCACCCTGTTCGATATCAAGATGCGTTATGCCCCGTACAAGGACAAGGTCAACATGATCAAGAAGATGATCAAGTAAGCCTTTTCCGGACGACAAAAAAGCCCGGCACCAGAAATGGTGCCGGGCTTTTTTGTGGTTCATCGCGGATGAGAGGGAAAGCCCGATTGACTCCTCCTTGCTTGCCGTAGGAGCGTCGGTTATTCGCTCCGCTCACCCTTCGGGCCGCCCTGCGGGCGTTCCTTCGCTGCGCTC
>OBIY01000466.1_pt1 | contig 15733 bp, 18 predicted proteins | sample 1519841 | NCBI WGS metagenome assembly OBIY01 (sample SAMN03019774, study PRJEB22545) | beach sand metagenome | biome: beach; feature: sea beach; material: beach sand | place: USA: Municipal Pensacola Beach, FL | collected 2010-07-30 | depth 30-40 cm m
AGTTTCGACTCGGTATAGCTCCTGCTTAACGGCGGGCGGGGTATCGCTGTCGGCATGTCCACCGACATACCGCCACACAACCTGCGCGAGGTCGCCGCTGCCGCCCGTCATTTGCTGAGGCATCCACGGGCATCACTGGATGATCTGCTTGAGTTAATGCCCGGCCCCGATTTTCCCACCGGCGCAGAGGTGGTCACCAGCACCGCTGAACTGCGTGAAATTTACGCCAGCGGCACGGGTTCCATCCGTATGCGCGCCCGTTACGACATCGAAGATGGTGATCTGGTTATTCACACCCTGCCGTACCAGGTTTCCGGTGCCAAAGCGGTGGAGCAGATCGCTGCGCAGATGCAGGCAAAAAAGTTACCCTGGGTCGAGGATATCCGCGACGAGTCAGATCACGAGCATCCAACCCGCATCGTCATCGAGCCGCGCTCCAACCGGGTTGATAAAGCCCGATTGATGGATCACCTGTTCGCCACCACCGAACTGGAGCGAAATTTCCGGGTTCATTTCAACGTGATCGGGCTGGATGGCCGGCCCCAGGTGCTGGGGCTGCGCCAGCTGTTGTCAGACTGGCTGGCGTTTCGCCGCCAGACGGTCAGACGCAGGCTGGAATATCGACTGCAGAAGATTCTCGACAGGCTGCATATTGTTGACGGCTTGATTATCGCCTTTCTCAATCTTGACGAGGTGATCGCTATCATCCGCTCCGAGGACCAACCCAAGCCGGTGTTGATGGAGCGGTTCAATCTGTCCGACCGTCAGGCGGAAGCGATTCTTGAAACCAAACTGCGTCATCTGGCCAAACTGGAGGAGACCCGTCTGCGCGCGGAACAGGCCGAGCTGGAGAGCGAGCGTGACTCCCTGCAGGAACTGCTGGGTTCAGACAAAGCCATGACCCGATTGATCGGCGATGAGATCAAGGCCGATGCAGCGCAATATGGCGATGAGCGGCGTTCGCCACTGGTGGAGCGCGGTACCGCAGTGGCCCTGGATGAGTCAGAGCTTACCCCTGCGGAACCGGTCACCGTGGTGCTATCGAAAATGGGGTGGGTGCGGGTGGCGAAAGGTCACGATATTGACGCTGGCGGCCTTAATTACAAATCGGGTGATCAGTTTCTCGCCGCCGCCAGTGGCCGCAGTAACCAGCAGGTGGCGTTTATCGACAGCGGCGGCCGCAGCTATAACCTGCCGGCCCACGGGTTGCCTTCCGCCCGCGGCCATGGTGAGCCACTCAGCGGCAAACTCAACCTGCCAACCGGTTCAGCAATCCAGCAGCTGGTGATTGGCAGTAACGACCAGCCGCTGCTGCTCGCCAATGACGCCGGCTATGGCTTTCGCTGTCAGTTTTCTGACCTGCTCAGCCGCAACAAGGCGGGCAAGGCACTGATTAACCTGCCGGCAGGTGCGCGGGTGCTGGCGCCGATGCAGATTACCGATGCGGCCAGTGATCGCCTTGCCTGTGTCAGCAGTGACGGCAGGCTATTAGTGTTTGCGGTACAGGAGCTCCCTGAGCTGGCGCGCGGTAAAGGGGTAAAACTGATCAACCTGCCGAAACAGAAAACTGGTGACCAGCTCAGCCTGGTTGCGGTCGCGCTGGTTCCTGCCGAGAGCTCCCTGGTGGTCCACGCCGGCAACCGCCACCTGACCCTGAAACCCCAGGATCTGGAGGCTTTTTGCGATAGCCGTGCCAAACGGGGGCTACTAACCAATCTCCACCGTGCCAAACGGGGGTCTGCGTTGCCGCGCGGACTGCAGCGGGTGCAACGTCTGGAGATTGGTTAGTAGCCATTTAAGTGGCTGAACAGAGTTCAGTGACTGGCTGGTCCTGTTTTTGATCCCGTTATTGATTAAGGATCAGCTCACGGTTCCGATAACCCCGGTATGTCCAACCACCCTGCTGCGGGTCATTCGTCTCCCCGGCAGGCAGAACGTGAGATTACCGGGATGAGCGATTTATCCACCAAAAAATATCGCCAGCTGTTACTGGATCGCGCCAACATGCTGGAACAGAAGCGGCTGGCGATGAAACCTGACCGCTTGGTATTGACCGAAGTAATAACGGAGTCCCGGGTTTCATTGGATTCCCCTTCTGAGGGTCGATCCCGGTCGCGAGAAGCGTTGGTGCGCCAGCTCTTTCGTGAAGATCATCTACAGAGCGTTTTTGAACAGCTGGATGAGGTGCGCGGCGCACTGCAGCGTCTTAAAGCAGGCGAGTATGGGGCATGCCTGGCCTGTGGGAGTGTTATCGATGCCGGACGGCTGCAGCTGGTTCCTGAAGCGCGGCACTGTCTGAGCTGTCAGCAGCTGCAGGACAGTGGTGCAGAATTGCCCAGGTGAGTAGTTTCAGTCAGTTTCCTCGCGTGGCGCGGTGAACCAGCGGCAGGTAGAGCCGATAGGGGAGTAACCGCAATGCTTTCAGGGTTCTGGTGAAGGCCCACGGGAAGCAGATTTCAAAGCGGTTTTTTGCTAGCCCATTAACAATCGCCTGTGCTGCCTGTTCGGCAGTGATCAACGACGGCATCGGGAAATTGTTCTGGTCGGTCAGGGGGGTTTTAACAAAGCCGGGATTGATCACCTGCAGCTTGATGTTGCTGCCCCAGAGATCAAGCCTGAGCGCCTCCAGCAGGTTTATCAGTCCAGCCTTGCTGGCACCGTAGCCGGCTGCATTGGGCAGACCACGGTAACCGGCTACCGAAGCCACCGCCGCAATGTGGCCCTGATTGCGTTCACGCATCAGCGGCAGCAGAATTTCCAGTGCATAAACAGGGGCCATCAGATTCAGCTCGATCAATTGATGGACATCTGCTGCATGGAAATTGTCAGCCGGGGTCGGTGTGTGAGTCCCCGCATTAAGGATTGCCAGATCGATTGGCCCGAGCTGTTCGGTAATCGCTTCGATCACCCGGCGGTTTTCGCTGGCGTTGGTGAGGTCCGCCGGATAAGGCACGATTTCGCCGTCATTATCACCTCCCCGGTCGCGATCAAACTGCTCCGCCAGCTGCTGTAAGGCTTCGCCATTTCGCGCGGTGACAGCCACTCGGCAGCCTTTCTCAGCCAGTCGTAACGCAACCGCGCGACCAATGCCCTGGCTGGCGCCAGTCAACCAAACCGTCTTGCCGTTCATGAGCTAACCTCCCCGCCGCAGCGCACACAGTGCAGTTCGATCGTGCTGCCGTCGCTACCCTTGAAACGCAGTTTCACCCAGCGGCCCTGCTGGTCATACCAGGCGTCGGTGTCGTGGAGCTCGCCTTCATAGGTGTAGCGCGTGGCCAGACGGTTATTGCCTGCAGTAGCCACCTGCTCGGTGCCTGCCTGTTTGACCTTAACCTGGTTCATACGTCCCGTGAGGGTGTTGAAGACGACTGACTGGGCAGTAATGCTGGCGTCATAGTGGTGAGTGGCCCAAACCGGCAGTGGCAGATCAACTGCTCCGCCAGGCCCTTCTCCGGTCAGGCGTTCGCCGTCACGCCGTAAGCTAAAAGATTCGCTGTCGCCGTTGTCATCAACCGTCACTGACAGTGTTTCCAGCGTTCCATCCCGCCAGAGCTCGCGCCCGGTATAGCGGTATTGGTAGTCGTAAACCCAGAGGATCGGGATCGTCAGCTCCATGCTGCTGATCACCTCAAGCCCGTCGTCAGTCGGGATGAATTGGGTGCGATACTCGCCCACCTGCCGGTTTTTACGGATGACCTGGAACAGCAGCCCTTCCTCGCCGTACAGCTCCAGCCACTGGCAGGCGGTTGCATCGCGGTAGCCGGGGTCCGCTGGCGGCGAGTCGCCGCAGGCCCAGGCCGGCGAACCGGCCAGCGCCAGAGCAGCGCCGACGCTACTGATGTATTGCCGCAAGCGGGTCATATTCAAGGTGCAGAGCTTAATCATGGGCAGGTCCTGATCATGGGCTGCGCAGAAAAAATATCGACACCGTACCCAGTTTGATGCCCCATTTCTTCATCACCGCCCGATTGATCAATACTCCGTCACGCTGCAGGAACATCCAGTCGTCGAAGGTCACCTCGACAGCACGACCGCCGAGTGGAATGGCGATGCGATACCTCCAGTTCAGCGCCTTGCCCTCGCTGATGCCCCTGGCTTCGCCGACAATGTCACCAGCGGTTGCCGAGTAGCGGTTGTCACCAAGGGGCTGAATGCGCCACTGGCGTGTCGACTGTTCGCCGTCGGTAAACTCAAAATCCTCATCAAGAACGAAAATGTCGTCGTCCCAGTAGCCGTTGATATCGACCTTGAATTCGCGACGCAGTTTGCCGAAACGATCAGTGACGATTCCGTAGCCGACGGTGTCGCCAGTGAAATATTCTTCCAGGTTGAAATCTGGCTCGCTGCCAGCAAAATTCTCTATTTTCATGGTGCTACACCCGCCCAGCAGACTGCTAACGAGAAATAAACCGATGGCCAGTGTCAGTGATCTGGCTGGTCGAAAAGAGCGCTTAATCATTCAGGTTCTCCATTCCGGACGACGATCCAGTCGTTGTCTGATCTTCTGGTGCCGTGATTCGTCAAGCGGGAAGTTCCACATCAGTGCCACCGCCATAACCTTGAGTACGCAGGGAACCCAGGCGTAGATCATCGCAACCCGAAACCGCACCGGATCATCCCAGGGGCCCTGTTCCTGCCAACCGAGCAGGGTGATCAGCAATGGAGCCAGCACAACCGCAATGCCCAGTGCCAGTTTGGTGACCAGGCTGGCACCGGCAAAACAGAGTCCGGGATGGTCGCGATCAAAACGGTAGCGGTCCCAGTCGACTATATCGGCCTGCAGCGCCGGTGGAATCGCCAGGTCGACCGCCAGCGCGAGTCCGGTCAGCAGGCAGACCAGCGTGAATCCGGCCTGTGCTCCCGGCGGCAGCCAGGGCACGGTAGCGAAAGTGGCGGCCGCCATTAACATCGCCAACGACCAGAGCCGGTGTTTGCTGAAGCGTTGCCCCAACGTGGGGAGCAGCAGCATCGCTGCCATCGCTGCGGCAAAGTAGAGAAACAGAAAGGGGCCACGATACGCCTGCGCAAGCCCCAGCCCGGTGGTCACGAAAACCGGGAATAGCACCGCCGCGAAACCGTTGGCGGTGCCGTTGAGTGTCCACACCAGCAGCAGCCGTAACCAGAGTTTGTTATGCAGCAGTGCCTTCCAGCTGGCGGCAGTCAGGGGGCGGTCGGTACTCGGGCGCTTCACTGCGGCTGGTTCGGGCACTGCCGACAGCATCCAGGCAAAGCTGCAGAGTCCGGTAGCGATGGCGCATGCCGCAAGCACGCGCATGGTGGTCGGGTCCTGCCAGCCCAGCGTACCGCCAATTGCCGGCAGTGCCGCCGAAATCAGCAGCCCGACGACGCCAAACAGCTCGCGGTTGCTGTTCAACCGAATGCGCTGTTGATAGCCGGTGGCCAGCTCTGCAGACCAGGCCAGGTAGGGTATCTGCACCAGCGTCCAGCCGAGATAAAGCGCTGCTGCACTGACCAGCAGCCGCCCAGCGCCAGAGCTGGCCTGCGGGGTGAACAGCAGCCAGAGTGCCGGGCCGAGTATCAACGCGCCGAGTAGAATCCAGCCTTTACGCCGTCCCAACCCGGCGATCGGCTGGTCGCACCAGCGGCCGACGATCAGGTCGGAACCCAGGTCGAGCAGCCGGGCGATGCCCAGCAACCAGCCTACCGCAGTGAACCCGAGCGCCGTGTGCTCGACATAAAAAGTCGGTAACAGTACGTAGACTGGCACGGTGGGTAACGCCATCACCATCGCCGGCAGGGAATAGGCGAGGCGAAGCCGGCGGCCCACCACTGGAGAGGTCATGCTCCGGCGCTCCCGGCTATTACCTCGCGGCGCAAAGCGCCGGTTTTTTCAATCGGTAGAGGCGCACATCAATAGAGCCGGCCTTGAAACCGCTTTCGCAATAGCAGAGGTAATAGCGCCACATCCGTCGAAAGCGCTGGTCGTATCCCAGCTGTTCAATCTGCGGCCAGGCGGCATCGAAGCGCTCCCGCCAATGTTGCAGGGTAGTGGCATAGTCCTGCCCAAAACCGAGTTCTTCCTCAATATGCAAGCCGGCCTGGGTGACCTGGTCGCGCATCGCCGCAGGCGCCATCAGCATACCGCCGGGAAAAATGTACTTCTGGATAAAGTCGACGCTGCGGCGGTAGCTCTGAAACCGCTGGTCGTCGATGGTGATGACCTGGATCACCGCCGTTGCGCCTGGCTTGAGGCGTTGCTGCAGGCGGGAAAAGTATTCCGGCCAGTGCTCTTCGCCGACCGCCTCCAGCATTTCGATAGAGACGATGCCGTCATATTCGCCCTCCAGGTCACGATAGTCCGTGAGTGAGAAGTGCGGCCTGGTTTCGCCACTCCAGCTGCGCTGTTGGCACCACTCCAGTTGCTCGTGGGAGAGCGTAATGCCGCGATAGTCAGCCCGCTGCTGATCAAGAAACTGTGCCGCAAAACCACCCCATCCACAGCCAATCTCGGCAACGCTAAGCGGCTCTTTGCCGGCGTCTGAGCGTTGCGGATTGTCGCTGCCCGAGTCTGGCCTGCCGGCATTTAGCCAGTCGATAATCTGCTGATACTTGTTTGCCTGCCCCTGTTGTAGCGACTCATCGGCGGCGTTGAACAGCGCTGACGAATAGGTCATGGTCGGGTCGAGCCAGAGACGGTAAAAATCATTGCCGAGATCGTAATGAAAGGAGATATTGCGCCGGCTGCCACGACGACTGTTGGATCGCAGCAGGTGCAATGCCCGGTTCAGCGCTTTAACCGACCAGTGGTTGCCCATCGCCTTGCTCAGGCCCGCTTCATTGTTCATTGCCCAGTCGGTTAGTTGCTGTAACGGGTCGCAGCTCCACTCTGCGGCCATGTAGCCTTCCGCCCAGCCAAGTAAACCGGCCCTGAAACCGCGCCGCAGCACCTTCCAGTCGTGAATCACCAGCCGCGGAGGTAGCTCGCCGGTGTGATCGTTGCCGATGGCGTAGCGGCTGCCATCCGGCGTTTCCAGCGTGAGTGCGGATAGACCGACACGGTTTAGACGCTCGATCAGCATGCGGCCCACCATCGGCAATCGCTGTTCACGGTGTTGCTGCTCGGTTGCGGTGGTGGTTACCGACTTTGCACTACCTGGATTCATTAGACTCTCTCCTTTGGACTGGGCAGGGTGATTCCCCGGCTCAGGGAATTGGTTGGCTGTATGGGCCGCGATGTGAGGGGGACTTTTTTCAGCCAGAGGCGCAGTGCCTGCCAGTGAATAGCCGCGACTACTTTTGCTGACAGAAATGGTGTGCGTAGCGCTTCAGCGAACAGGCTGGTCAGCGCGAAAGGTTTGCGCTGGCCGCTCAAGCGGGCGCTCAACAGCACCTGTTTGTCGTCACAATAATCAATCTGCACCTGCAGCTGCGATGCTGGCGGCTGCAGATAAAACAGGTAATGGCCGGATCGCTGCATGAATGGGGAGACGTAAAACACCTTTTCAGCGCGCTGCTCGATGTTCTGGTCTGCGGCCAGCCGGTTCACCGGTATGACGTAACAGTGGCGTTGGTGAAACGTGTTGGTTACCTGGTGAACCATGGCCATCAGACAGCCCTGGTCGTCGTAGCAGTAGAAGATTGCCAACGGGTTGAAGGCGTAACCGAGAAAGCGTGGAAAGCAGAGCATGCGCACCCGTGCTGGCCTTTCACCGCACTGCTGTTTCACCAGCTGGTTAATCTGCTGGCGGGTTGATCTGCCTGCTTTGCCGGTTGATTCATCATCCAGCAATCCGTGATCGGCGTCGTGAATGCTCCAGAGAGCGAACCGGTTGTAGCCGGTTAAACGGTGCCAGCGATTTAGCCGTGGCAGCTCATCCAGATCGATAAACCAGCTGCTTACGCGGTAATCAAACCGGTGGTTGCGTGGCTGAAATCGCTCGTGGGAGACCGTCCCGCGATAGATGCAGGGTGTCATCAGGCGGCTACCGCTTGTGCGGGTGGTGCGGTCACCGTAATCCGGCTGTTCGGGTTTTCCAGTTGCCAGGGTCGCGACACGCCGCCAAGCTGCTCGGCGACGGCCAGGCCAGACTGCAGGCCATCTTCATGAAAACCGTAGCCAAACCAGGCACCGCAAAACCAGGTCTGGCGACGTCCCTGAAGCGACCAGAGTCGCGACTGGGCGCTCAGTGCCTCCGGGGTGAACAGCGGGTGGTCGTAAAGAAAGCTCGCATGCACGGTGCCAGCGGCCGGTTCCACTACCGGGTTCAGCGTCACCAGCATCGGCTGGTCTGTCGACAGATGCTGCAGGTGGTTCATCCAGTAGGTCACGCAGAGTTTCTGCGCGCCCTGTTCGTCCAGTTCGCCGAGGTAGTTCCAGCTCGCCCAGGCGTTGCGACGCCGTGGCATCAGTCGGGGGTCGCTGTGCAGCAGGGTGCGGTTGCGTTCAAATGTAAACTTCGACAGCAGTTCCTGCTCGCCAGGGTCGGGGACTATGATGATGTGGTTCTTCACCCTGCCAGTCGGTCACTTCAACCTTGCCGGCACGACGGCGCACCTGTCTGGCGGCGCGATTGGAGTGAGCACCGGGGCCGATGTCTGCGAGCAATTTTTCGACATAAGTGCGGCTGCCGCCAGAGACCGTTCGCCACTGTGGCCGGTCGTTGAGCTGCACCAGTCCGTGATTACGGCAAAAGCGCAGGAATGTTCGCGCCGGGTAGTTCATCATCTTGTCCGCCGGGGTGGACCAGAGACCACCCTCGGAGAATTCGGGTAGTTCATCATCTTGTCCGCCGGGGTGGACCAGATCGCCGCGCCCATCGGCAGTAGATGGTCATTGCGAAAAGGTTCGCGATAACCGCCTGCGTCAAGCAATTCTCCGAGGGTGGTCTGGTCGTCGAGACTGGATTCCAGCTGCTCAGCTTCGCGATAAAAGCGCAACAGGTCGCGAATCATTGACCAGAAACGCGGATTGACCAGATTGCCGCGCTGGGCAAACAGGCTGTTCAGGTTGGAGCCGGCATACTCCAGTCGTCCCTGGTTCAGTGAGACTGAGAAAGACATGTCAGTGTCGACCGTGGGCACCTGCAGATGATCGAACAGCTGCACCAGGTTGGGGTAGTTGCGGTCATTAAACACAATGAAACCGGTGTCCACGCCGAGTGCTTGCGGCTCCTGATGAGTTTTCTCGGTGACATCCACGGTGTTGCTATGACCCCCGAAGCGATCATCCTTTTCGTACAGGGTCACCTGGTGCTGTCTGGCCAGCAGCCACGCGCAGGAGAGTCCGCTTATGCCGGAGCCAATTACCGCGATCTGTTTGCGTTTCATTACTGTCCCTCGATCTGGGAGAAGGGTTACGTAGCAGCACTTACGCCTTTTCTGCAGGTGCGGATCACCGAGCGCAGCACAAATTTTGTTTCGGTGTAGCGACCTGATGGTGACCCAGCATCGGCTGTGATCCACTGGCGGATTAGTGGCGTAAACGCTGGTACTATGACTGCAATCAACTCTCTTGCTGTACTACCAATACCCGACAGGGAGGCATCTCTCTTGGAGCCGTCCACGCAGACCTCTGCCAGCCATCTGGCAGATCTTGTAATCAGGGTCGCGCAGCAGCGCGACCGCGAGGCGTTTGCGCTGCTGTACGATCACTTCGTCCCGCGTCTGCATGGCTACCTTTACAGGCTGGGAACCTCCAGCGAAGCGCTGGAAGAGGTGGTGCAGGAGGCAATGCTGGCGGTATGGCGCAAGGCGGCGCAGTTTGATCCGGCGAAAGCGGCGGTGTCGACCTGGTTGTTTCAGATTGCCCGTAATCTGCACATTGACCGGTTACGCAGGCAGCAGGTGCGCGGCGGTAATCAACCAACCCTGCCGATTGAAGAGCTCGAACTGGAGGCGCCGGCTGGCGACAGCCAGCCCAGCGGTGATGAACGGCGCTTGACGCTTGCTATTGAGGCACTGCCCAAATTGCAGGCTGATGTTATTTACGCGTCCTATTTTCTTGGCCAGAGTCACAGCGAAATATCGGCTGCGCTGGATCTTCCGCTGGGGACGGTCAAATCCAATTTGCGACTGGCGTTTAAGAAGTTACGGGCGCAGTTCACTGTAGACGAACGAGGTGAGTAGGCATGGAGCCCAATCATCATATTGATCATTCAACCCTGATGGCGCTTGCTGCTGGCAACCTCAATGAAGCGTTGGAACTGGTGGTGCGCTGTCATCTGCAGCAGTGTCCGCAGTGTCAGCGGGAACTGGACTTTGCGGAACATGTTGGTGGTGCGCTTTTGGACCATTCAAACCTGTCCAGGCTTCCCGTCCAGTCCGAACGCAAGCAGGCGCTCATGTCGCTACTGCAGGATGACGACATCGAGATGTTGCCGACGATTATCCATGATGACGCAGGTGAACTGCCGCAACCGCTGGCGTCAAAGCTTCAGGGCGGACTGGAGGCTGTGAAATGGCGCTCCCTCGGACCTGGAATGCGTCAGGCGAGGGTGCCCGGTTTTGACAAGGGGTTGAGGCTGCTGGCGATAGCGCCAGGCACCAGTATGCCGTTGCACAGTCATCAGGGCAGTGAACTGACACTGGTGCTGTCCGGCTCCTACAGTGACGAGCTGGGTCGTTTCCAGCCTGGTGATGTGGCTGATCTCGATCCGGACGTTGAACACCAACCGATAGTCGACCGCGATCAGGAGTGTATCTGTCTGGTCGCTACTGATGCTCCGCTTCATTTTCGCGGTATCGTCCCGCGCCTGTTACAGCCATTTTTTGGTTTCTAGGCGCGTTGCTCACGCGCCTGGTGACGTCACCAATGCGATTTAGGATAAGGTCACACTGATGAATTCGTTAAGCGATCCGCTGATCCGGGCGGAACTGGATAGACTGCAGAAAGAGGCTGCGCTGGACGGGGAGCGCTGGTCTGCCCGCAAGGCCGCGCAACAGGCAGAACCACCTGTCCAGAACAGTGGCCCCGATCCGCTGATTCGCATGGGTGAGTTTTATCTCGGCGTTTCCGCCGCAGAAGGCAGATTGCTATATAACCTGGCGCGCAGTAGCGGTAGCCAGACGGTGGTGGAGTTTGGCGCTTCCTACGGTATTAGTACCCTCTTCCTTGGCGCGGCGGCGCGCGACACCGGTGGCCGGCTGGTGACCACTGAGGTGCACCCCGACAAATGCCGGGCGATTGCCGAACTGATCCAGCGTGCTGGATTGCAGGACCATGTTCAGTTACTCGAAGGCGATGCGCTGGAGACCCTGAAAGGGGTCGAAGGTCGGGTCGATATGCTGTTTCTCGATGGCTGGAAAAGCCTCTACCTGCCGATGCTGGAACTCATGGCACCGCGCCTGGCGCCGGGTGCGCTGGTTGCCGCCGACAATGTCGACCATGAAGCAGCCGCACCCTATGTAGCAGCAATTGCGGCTGATACGCGGTTTGTCACCACCTCAGTGGGCGATATGGAGCTGAGCTGTTTTACCGGCTGAGCCTTCTGGCTGGCTGCCGCTAGTCCACAAATAGCCCCCAAAAAAAGGGAGCAACGGCTCCCTTTTTAGTTTCCAGTTCCCAATCTTTAAGGTTGGTTACTTCCAGCGGATGGTTTTGCTGCGATCGGCAGGGTCTGCCGGCATCCAGTGGCCATCCTCGTCGATGGCGTACTCTTCGTAATTGTAGAACTCAATACCCATCTTCACGCTCGGGTCCAGATCCGGTCCACCGGCGGCCAGTTGCTGTTTCCAGTGTTTATCGTAAAGCTCCCGATTGGCCCAATGCTCCATCAGCACTACTTTGCACGGGTCTTCTGCACTGCGAAACACTTCGTACTGCACCGCGCCCTCACGCTCACGGATCGGCGCGTGGGCTTCGACCATGCCCGCTGCCGCCTGCTCGGCGATCTCGCTACTGGGGAAATTGATGGTAACTACCACGCGAACTCCTGCCATTTCCTATCTCCTCGTTATCTTCGACTGCCCGGTTGTTAGCAGACGGTATGGCCCGCTATGCTGTTGCACATCATCACAGGGATTTTCACAGCCATCAACCTGGAGGGCACCCTCCCGTTGGTGAGTGAAGGAGGAAGGCGTTGGCCAGAAATTCGATTGGGCCTCTGGGAACACCCGGCGGCGATCTGGAAGCGATAGACCCTGGGTTGATAAATAGCCGGGGAATTCTGAACAGCATTAGCTAGTCAGGGGGAGTAAGAGCAATGGAATATCGCAACATTGGCCGTTCTGATCTGAAGGTATCCGCCGTCGGGCTGGGCGGGAATGTCTTTGGTGCGCCGCGGCTCGACCGCCAGGCATCGCAGGCGAATATCTCCCGGGCGCGGGAGCTGGGCATCAACTTCATCGATACCGCCTATCTCTATAACAACGGCGAGAGCGAGGAGTTTGTCGGCGATGCGCTGCAGGGCTGCCGCGATGAGTTTGTGATTGCCACCAAATTCCATTTTTTTGGGCTCGACAGGGATGAATCGCCGGAGGCGCGAATTCGTAACCACGTGGAGACCAGCCTGCGGCGGCTGAAGACGGATCGAATCGACCTGCTACAGATTCATTTTCCCGCTGACGAGATTCCCCATGATGTGATCATGGGCACCCTCAGCCAGATGATCGTCACCGGCAAGGTGCGTTATATCGGCGAGTGTAACTACGCCAGCTGGCGCCACCTGCAGGCTGATGAAGTGGCGCGGGAGAATAACTGGGCACCCTTTGTCAGTGCGCAGAACCAGTTCAGCCTGCTACGCCGCCAGGTAGAGCTGGAGCTGCTGCCTTTTTGCGCTGAGTATGAGGTTGGGTTTCTGCCCTATTTCCCCCTTGCGGGTGGTTTTCTCAGCGGCAAATACCGCCCCGGCGAGCCCCCGCCTGCTGGCTCACGCGGTGCTGCCAACAGCCCGGTGATTCGCAGCAAACGCAACCAGCGCAATGAGGAGATAGTGGCCAGGCTCTCCGCCTGGGCCGGGGATCACGGTCACACCGTGCTGGAGCTGGCAATTGCCTGGCTGCTTGCCCACCGCCAGGTCAGTTCGGTCATCGCCGGTACCATGAGTGTGCAACAGGTGGAGCAAAACGCCGCCGCCGCTGGCTGGAAACTGACCCCGGAGCAGAAGCAGGAGGTCGACGAGATCGCCGCCTGGGACGGCACTGGCGAAGGGGTTGAGCCGACGCTCGACTCTTTTAAATAAGCTGCGTAAATACGCCAGGCAACAAGCCTGGCGTACCGGGGAAGGCTGTCTTCGATTGGGAATGGATTACTTGATCAACCGCAACGCCCAGGGCACGCGGTAGGTTTCGCCCTTTGAGCAGGCCATTGCACCCATCACGCCAAAGACCAGGTTGACAACACCCACCGCGAACATAACCAGCGGGCCGATCAGGATAATCGTCAGCAGTGCGCCGGCAAAATAACCGATGATTGCGGTAATCGACCAGTTCAAGGCCTCCTTTGACTGATCCTGCAGATAGCCATCGTCTGGTTTCACCAGGTAAACCACCAGGCCCGGAATAAAGCTCAGAAAAATGGTGCCAATCCACATCAGTAGTGCCAGATTGCGACTTTCCTGATCCGCCACCAGCGTCTCGTCAGAGACTGTCGCCTGGGAATCATCAGTTGGGGTGATCTCATTCATCGTAACCGGCCCTCGGTAGAAGATTGAAACATTGAATACCAGAGTGCGATTATCGTGCTGAGCATAGATTGCGACAAGGGCATTAATCAGATTCCTAAGCAGACTCGCAGTCAGATGTCGGGGCAGCCCGACCGTTTCTAGCTGAACCCACCATTGCCTATACGGTAAGCTGTGTATCCTTGCCTGGCGTAAAAATAAACTGGCGGTGTAATTAAATGAAAGACGCTGCGGTCACATCCAACATGAACAGCTCAAAACAGGAGCGCTACGACGCGCTGGTCACCGTCTACTCGACCGATCTCTACCGTTACGCCTACTGGCTAAGTCGCAGTAAACAGGTCGCGGAAGATATCGTGCAGGAGACTTTTTTACGGGCGTGGAAATCGCTTCATGCGTTGCGCGACGACAAGGCGGCCAAAACCTGGCTGTTTACCATCCTGCGTCGCGAACACGCACGGCTGTATGAGCGTAAAACTCCCAGGTTTGAAGACGATTATGATTTTGATGCAGTTGCCGATCAGCACGCCGAAACAGACCCTCAGGTGGTGCAACTGCGCCAATGTATGGCCATGCTTGCCGACGAGTACCGTGAACCGCTGATGCTGCAGGTCATCGGCGGCTACAGCAGCAATGAAATTGCCGAGATGCTGGACCTCACCCCAGGCACAGTGAACACACGGGTGTTTCGCGCGCGCAAACAGCTAATGACCTTAATGTCGGCAGAGGGTGAACCTGCCCGGCAGGGAGCAGTAGAGTGAACTGTGTTGAATTTCGCCGTACCTGCCTGGAACAGGGGCTAGCACTTGGTGCCGACGCCAATGACCATCGTGAACACTGCGGTGAATGCCAGCGCTTTTATCAGAAGCAAAGCCAGTTTGAGTCACAACTTGCGCAGGCACTAAAAATTCCCGCGCCAGAAGGTCTGCAGTCACGTATAAAACTGCGTAAATCCTTCGCGCCGCGCTGGACAGTTCGTCACTTCGCCATTGCCGCGACCCTGCTGTTGGCCATTGGCGGCGGACTCAGGCTTTTTTATGGCCCCGCGCCGCTGGACCAGGCGCTGTTGGCCCACGCGCTCGAATCCCACGCCTACCGCACCGCCGCCGATGCGCCAATGCCATTGGCAAAAGTGAGCCAGATTGCAGCCGGACTCGGTGCCCAGATTGGTAACGCCCAGCAAAACGGCTCGCTGGCTGATGTGCGCTATGCCGGCCACTGCCGCATCCATGGGCGGCTCGCGTTGCACATGCTGGTCAATACCGATATGGGGCGCTACACGCTGTTTTTGATGCCCCACCATCAGGTAAAAGAACGCCAGAGTGAACAGTTCGATGGTCACCAGGTGGTGATCTTCCCCTCAGGAAAAGGTAGCGTTGGGGTGGTGGTGCCGGCCGGCAGCGACTGGGTGGAGACTACCGAAGAGCAGGTGCGCCAGGCGGTGAGACTGGCTGTTTAGGTGGGTCGTTAAGAGGTCTCGGAATGGGCGCTTTTGGTTCTTTGTGCCCGCTACTCAATCCTTAACCAGCCAGGTCAAACCTTCACCTTATAGTTAAGGTCTGTCGCCTCATCGCCGGTCATGCCCCGAAACCCCCATTGGTAGGGCTGCTGCTCCTTGATGGTGATTTCCACATCCACAGGTGCCAGGCCGAGGTTTTCCTCCAAAGCCTTAAACAGTGACTTAATCAGCGCTTTCTGAGTTTCTGGCTTACGCCCAGCCATCATGTTGATCTCAATCACCGTGTAGCGGTCACTGCGCCCACCGGGGTAGTAAAAGTTCTCCCGGTCCAACGGCACAAAGCGGTGCGCCCGCTTATCTTCCGGTAATCCCAGCACCGACCGCATGCAGCCGTGAATGGTATTGGAGAGCTCAGCCTTGATGGGGGTGAGCTGTTCTTTGATACCGTAGATGACAATCATTCTAATGATCGGTTGGTTTGTCTATCAGGCTTACGAAACGGCAATTCATGATTCAAACCCCTTAGAGTTGCATAACGATGGGTCGACTGCGACACGAGATCCCAATTTTTCCTGAAAAAACTGACATAAGCTAGATGGTAAATGTGGCATTGCAAGACCAGATCCCACTTTTTATTCACGCACGGTGCTGTTTATGTCGATGATGTCGGCTATCCAGTGCCATCCGAAACTCA